>Ga0268298_10000630_pt1 | contig 44801 bp, 41 predicted proteins | sample WWTPWeurt_MetaG_FD_194462 | JGI IMG/M metagenome (GOLD analysis project Ga0268298, IMG submission 194462) | Activated sludge microbial communities from WWTP in Nijmegen, Gelderland, Netherland - WWTP Weurt | ecosystem: Engineered > WWTP > Aerobic digester > Activated sludge | place...
CTGCCGCTGGCCTGGCCGCTGCAGGCCACGGCCCATGACATCGGCCTGCTCGGCTTCCTCGGCGTGTTCCAGCTGGCCGTGCCCTGCCTGCTCGTGGTGCGCGTGTCGCGCGTGCTTTCCGGCGCAGAGATTTCCCTGCTGGCCCTGCTGGAGCTGATATTCGGCGTGGCGCTGGCCTGGCTCGGCGCCGGCGAAGTCCCTGGCAGCGACACCCTGACCGGCGGCGCGCTGGTGGTCGGCGCGCTGGTCGTAAACGAGTGGCTTGCGCTGCGCTCGCGGAATCAGGCGGCCGGCCGCGTCATCAACTGAAGCGTCGCCGCCAGCAGCAGCGAGGCGCACACGCTGTGGGCGACGGCCAGCCAGAGGCCGAAGCCGCTCAGCACGGTCAGCACGCCCAGCGCGAATTGAACCAGCAGCAGCGCCAGGAGCAGGACCGCGCTTGCGCGCGTCGCCGGTTGCGCCAGCCCCTGCAGCCCGCCGATGCCCAGCAGCAGCAAGGTCGCCAGCGCGCAGTAGCGATGCAGCAGGTGCAGCGCAACGCCGCCCTCATCGCCCGGCCCCGCCGCGGCGGCGATCACGGTGAAGGGATTCAGCGCGCTCCAGCCGGCGGCCACGGGCCAGGCGACATCGCCGCATGCGGGCAGCGAGAGGCAGGCCGTGGCGGCATAACGCACGCCGATCAGGGCGCCCAGCGCCATCGTCAGCACCAGCAGCCCGGCCCCGGCATGGAGCAATGGTGCCGGGCGCGGCGGCGGCCCCGGATCGGCGCCGGCGGCAAGCGCCGTGCGCCACGACAGCAGGACCAGGCCGGCGCCGCCCAGGATGTTGATGAAGCCCGGCCAGACCCGGTGCGGATCGGCACTGAACAGGCCGACGAAGGTAAGGGCGATCATCAGCGACAACAGCGCCGTGGCCCAGCGCGCGGCCGGCTGGACCGGTTGCGGGCGCAGGCACTGCGCGACGAGGACGAAGCCGAGCACCAGGGCCAGCGAAGCGGCGCTGCGGTGCAGGATGCGCGCCGCGTCGCCGTGCAGGTTGGCCGCGCCGGCCAGCAACTGGCCGTAGCAGTCGGGCCACGGACTGCAGCCCAGCCCGGCGCCGCTGAGGCGGATATGGGCGCTGACCAGGAGGATCAGCAGCGAAAGCAGGACCAGCGCCACCGCAAGGATTCTGATGCGCTTCAGGCGGGCAGTGCGATTTTCCATGATTGACTCGGTTGGCCGGCCCGGGTCGGACACGACGGGCGGTTCAAGTGCCCCGGAGCACGTTGCGCCGCCCCGGAAAAGTCGGCGCTGGCGCTACGGCGATAAAAGGTCATGCAAGCGCATGATGATAACGCCAGCGGGAAGTTCCGGGTATGGCAACCTGCCGTCGGGCGTGGCAGCGCCGTTTTCCGAAGATGCACGGTCGATGCGCTTGCGCCGGCGCCGAATGCCGCTTGCGCCTGATTCCGGGCGCCACGACCGGCCGGCTTGCGGCCCGTTCCCGCAACACTGGCGCGTCCGCGCGAAACTGTGGATACTACGCGGCGGCAGGGTCGGCAATGACAATCGGTAGCATCAGAAAAAGCCTGTTTGCCCGTGCCGTCAGGGAGGAGCCCCGATGACGATTCGACCGGAATTGATCCAACGACTGCGCGACAAGCGCGCGAAGCTGAGCGAACACGTCAGCAGGGAAAAGCTGGACGCCCTGCACGCCAGGGGACAACTTTCGGCGCGCGAGCGCATCGGCGAACTGGTCATCGCCGGCAGCTTCCAGGAATTCGGCCTGCATGCCGCGCACAATGCCACCCACTTCGGCATGGCCGGCCGGACCCTGCCCGCCGACGGCGTGATTGCCGGCACCGGCTACGTCGGCGACACGCAGGTGGCGGTGGTGAGCCAGGATTTCAGCGTGGTCGCCGGTACCCTGGGCAAGATGCAGGCGAAGAAGATCACCCGCACCATGCTGCACGCGCTCAAGATCGGCGTACCCGTGGTGGCGTTCAAGGATTCCGGCGGCGCGCGCATCCAGGAGGGCGTGGATGCGCTGTCCGGTTACGGCGAGGTGTTCTACGCCAATGTCCTGCTTTCTGGCGTCGTGCCGCAGATCGCGGTGATCTGCGGCCCCTGCGCCGGGGGCGCCGCCTATTCGCCGGCCCTGATGGATTTCGTCATCATGACGCGACACAACGCCCACATGTTCCTCACCGGGCCGGAAGTGATCAAGGCCGTCACCGGCCGCGCGACGACCATGGCCGACGTCGGCGGCGCCGAGATGCATGCCACGGTCAGCGGCAACGCCCACTTCATCGCCGAGGACGACCGCCATGCCATCGCCCTGGTCAGGCAACTGCTGTCCTACCTGCCCGCGAACAACACCGAGGACCCGCCGCACCGCCTCGATCTGGACATCGAGGAAATGGCCGACCCCGGCATCAACGATTGCATCCCGGACAGCCCCTCCGAGCCGCTGGACATGCAGGCGGTGATCCGTCGCCTGGTGGATGGCGGCGAACTGCTCGAAGTGCATGCCGGCTTTGCGCGCAACGTGATCGTCGGCTTCGCCCGCGTCGGCGGCGTGGTGGTGGGGCTGGTGGCCAACCAGCCGCTGGTCATGGCCGGTGCGCTCGACCTCAATGCCGCGGACAAGGTCGCGCGTTTCGTGCGCACCTGCAATACCTTCAACATTCCGCTGCTGACGCTGGTCGATGTGCCGGGCTTCCTGCCCGGCGTCGAACAGGAGCGCGGCGGCATCATCCGCCACGGCGCGAAAATGCTGTCTGCCTACGGCTCGTGTACCACGCCGAAAATCACCGTGATCCTGCGCAAGGCCTACGGCGGCTCGTATCTCGCCATGTGCAGCCAGGAACTCGGCGCCGACATGGTGTTCGCCTGGCCGACGGCCGAGATCGCCGTGATGGGCGCCGAAGCCGCGGTGCAGATCCTCTATCGCAAGGAGCTCGACAAGGCCGCCGACCGCACCGCCAGGGCCGCCGAGCTGGCGCAGGAATACCGCGACGAGTTCGCCTCGCCCTACGTCTCGGCCAGCAATTTCTACGTCACCGACGTCATCGAACCGCAGGATACGCGCTGGATGGTTGCGCTGGCCCTGCGCAAGACGCTCGACAAGCGGGAACTGCGGCCGGCCAAGAAGCACGGCAACATCCCGATGTGACGGCAGGCGAAAGGACCCCGATCCATGCTGACCGCCGCCCTCATCAAAGCCTTCCAGGTCTACGGTATCGCCATTGCGATTTCGGCAATCGTCGCGCTGCTGATCAAGGCCATGGTCTCGATCACCAACCGCCTGGAAAAGCTGAAACCGGTCGAGGTGCCGCTGGGCGAGGTTTGCCCGATCGGACCCGGCGTCCCCGAGGAAGATGTCGCCGCGCTGTCGGCGGCGATCTTCGCCATGATCGGGCCGCATCACGTGCTGCACATCGCAAGAACCGGCAATCGCTGGGCCAGCGGCGCGCGCGCCGCCCAGCATTCCCATGCGCCCGGCCCCCGTTAGAGGAGAAACAAGATGCCCAGACATTTCAAGGTAACGGTGAACGGACGCGAATATGAGGTCTCGGTGCTGGAACTCGCCCCCGGCGAAAACGCACCGGCCCCGGCGGCCGCCGTCGGCGTCGCCGGCATGGCCGCCCCCGGCGCAGCGCCGGCCACCGTCACGGCCGCGCATGCCGCGCCCGCCGCACCCGGCGCGGCGGGCGATGTCGTCGCCGGAATGGGCGGAGTGGTCGTCGAAGTCCATGTCAATGTCGGGCAGACCGTGGCCCCCGGCGACCGCTTGCTGGTGCTCGAGGCCATGAAGATGAAGTCCCCGGTGATCGCCACGCGCGCCGGCCAGGTCACCCGCGTACTGGTAGCGCCGAGGGACGCGGTCGAAGGCGGGCAGGTGCTGGTGACGATCGCGTGAGCGCCATCGAACAGCGCAAGCCGGCCATCGCCGGTGGCACGCCGGCGCGCGGCGCAGGCGATGCCGGGCCGTCGGACTGAGCCGCATGGACGGCATCAACTTCCTCGACCTGTTCCAGGGCATCGCCACCCTGGCGGCCTCCGAGCCGAAGGTCATGTTCGGCCGCATCTTCCTGATGCTGCTGGGCTTTGCGCTGATCTACCTCGGCTCGCGCAACATCCTCGAACCGCTGTTGATGATTCCGATGGGCCTGGGCATGTCCTCGGTCAATGCCGGCGTGATGTTCCTCGAAGGCAACAAGATCGGCACCCTGTTCGTCGACCCGCTGTTGTCGGACCCGGTCGGACTGGTCAATGTGCTGCAGATCAACTGGCTGCAGCCGGTCTATACGCTGGCCTTCAGCAACGGCCTGATCGCCTGCCTGGTATTCATGGGCATCGGCGTCCTGCTCGATGTCGGCTATGTCATGGCGCGCCCCTTCCAGAGCATCTTCATCGCCCTGTGCGCCGAGCTGGGAACCATCGCGATCTTCCCCATTGCCGTCGGACTCGGACTCACCGAACGCGAAGCCGCCTCGGTCGCCACCATCGGTGGCGCGGACGGACCGATGGTGTTGTTCACCTCGCTGATCCTGGCCAAGCACCTGTTCGTGCCGATCACCGTGGTCGGCTATCTCTACCTCGGCCTCACCTACGGCGCCTATCCCTACCTGATCAAGTGGCTGGTGCCGAAGCACATCCGCGGCATCGACATGAGCGCCGACCGGGGGCCCAAGATCAGCCGTTCGCAGAAAATGATGTTCGCCGTCGTCGCCTGCACCCTGCTCTGCCTGCTGTTCCCGGTAGCCGCGCCCTTGTTCTTTTCGCTGTTCCTCGGCGTGGCGGTGCGCGAAAGCGGCCTCGATGCCTTCAAGAAGTTGCTGGAAGAAACCTTCCTTTACGGCGCCACCTTCTTCCTCGGACTGACGCTGGGGATACTCTGCGAGGCCAGTACCCTGCTCGAACCGACCGTTCTGAAGCTGCTGCTGCTGGGCATGCTGGCGCTGCTGATCTCCGCCCTCGGCGGCCTGGCCGGCGGCTACGTGCTGTATTTCTGGAGTGGCGGCAAGTACAACCCGATCATCGGCATCGCCGGGGTCAGTTGCGTACCGACCACCGCCAAGATCGTGCAGAAGATCGCCGCCGAGGCCAATCCGGGGGCCATCGTCCTGCCGCAGGCGCTGGGCGCCAACATCAGCGGCGTCATTACTTCGGCCATCATCGCAGCAACATTCATTTCGCTGCTGCGTTAATTCGTGCCGGGCCTGGTGCCAGGCAGCGAAAGGCCGCCGAGGATCCCGGTTATCCCGCGCCAAAGCCTTGGCAGCAGCCAGGCGGTGGCGATCACCAGCAGCAGCAGCAGGGCCAGCATCAGCCAGGGGTGGGCGAACATCAGCCATAGGCCGGCCAGCACCACGATATCCTCGCTGAAAGAGGCCGCGGCATTGCTGAAGGGTTCCGGCGAGGCGTTGATCATGGCCCGCGTGCCGGCCTTGGTGAAGTGGGTGCCGGCGGCCAGCGTGCCGCCCATGATGGCCATCGCCGTCTGCCATTCGAGGCCCTGGCCGCCGAAGACCATGGCGGCAAGAGCGGCGCCCGCCGGGATGCGGATGAAGGTGTGCACCGTGTCCCAGGCGGTATCGAGCAGGGGAATCTTGTCGGCGAAAAACTCGATGAACAGCATCACCCCGGCGGCGCCGAAAACCCAGGGATGCTGAAGGACGCGCAGGCCTGGCGGCAGGTCCGCGATGCCCAGGTGGCCTGCCAGGCCGACGACGAAGACCACGGTATACAAGCGCAGCCCGGCAGCCCAACCCAGTCCCGCAGCCAGGGCCAGCAAGCCGGCAAGGTCGAGGGGCAAATGGGCCAGATCCATCATCGGTGCTCCGGGTTCGGGAAAGCCGCGTACGTCGCCACTATATCCTCTGGCCGGAATTCATCAAGTCATCCGTCAGACGTAGGTCGCGTAGTGCGGGTCATACACATGCGCCTGCACCAGCGCCATCATGTCTTCCGGCCGCGACTTGGCGGCCAGGCCGCGCTCGTAGGCCACTTCGGCCACCGCGACGGCGATCCGGGCCGACACGGCACGGGTATTCGACAGGGGCGGGAACAGGCTGCCCTGGTCGAGGTCGGCCGACGTCACCTGCTCGGCGAGGGCCTGCGCCGCCACCAGGAACATCTCGTCGGTGATGCGCGTGGCACCGCAGGCGATGGCGCCGAGCCCGACGCCGGGGAAGATGTAGGAGTTGTTGCCCTGGCGCGGCACCATCCGCCTGCCCTTGAAATCCAGCGGCAGGAACGGGCTGCCGCTGGCGAACAGGGCGCGCCCGTCGGTGCCCTGGTAAGCCTGCTCCGCCGTGCATTCTGCCTTGGACGTCGGATTCGACAGGGCGAAGACGATCGGGCGCTCGTTCAGGTCGGCCATCGCGCGCAGCACTTCCGGCGTGAAGGTGCCGCCCACGGCGGCGACGCCGATGATGGCGGTCGGCTTCAGCGCATTCAGCGCGGCGAGAAAATCCGCGACCGGCGGATGCTCGTGGGCGTAGGGCAGTTTCTGCGCCGCCAGTCCTTCGCGCGACTTGACCACCAGGCCTTTGGAGTCGACCAGCCAGCAGTGCCGCCGCGCCTCCGCGGGATCCATGCCCGCGGCCACCATTGCCGCCACGATCAGGTCGGCAATGCCGGTCGCCGCCTCGCCGGCGCCGAGGAAGAGGAACTTCTCGTCGGCGAGCGCGGTGCCCTTGACGCGCAGCGCGGAGAATACGCCGGCCAGCGCGACGGATGCGGTGCCCTGGATGTCGTCGTTGAAGGTGCAGATCCTGTCGCGGTATTTCTCGAGCAGCCGGAAGGCGTTGTGGTTGGCAAAGTCCTCGAACTGGATGATGACATCGGGAAACACTTCGCGCGCCGCGGTGATGAACTCGTCGATCAGTTCGTCATAGGCCGGGCCGGTGACGCGATGCCGGCGCAGGCCGACGTAATAGGGATCGGCGAGCAGGGTTTCGTTGTTGGTGCCCATGTCCAGCGTCACCGGCAGGCAGAGCGCCGGATCGACGCCGGCGCAGGCGGTGTACAGCGACAGCTTGCCGACCGGGATACCCATGCCGTTGGCGCCCTGGTCGCCGAGGCCGAGGATGCGCTCGCCGTCGGTGACGACGATGATGCCGGCCTTGAGCGGCCAGTTGCGCAGGATTTCGGCGATGCGGCCGCGATCGTTGATGCTGATGAACATGCCGCGCGGGCGCTGGAAGATATGGCCGAAGCGCTGGCAGGCCAGGCCGACCGTGGGCGTGTAGATCAGCGGCATGATCTCGTCGACGTTGTCGCAGACCACGCGGAAAAACAGCGCCTCGTTGCGATCGTGCAGGGAGCACAGCGCGACGAACTGCTCCAGCGCATCGGGCAGGCCGCGCAGGTGCGCGAGGAAGCGCGCCATCTGCTCGTCCTGGGTGTGGATGTGCGGCGGCAACAGGCCGCGCAGGCCGAGCGCGTCGCGCTCGACATCCGTAAACGCAGTACCCTTGTTGCGCAGCGGATCGTGCAGCAGCCTTACCCCGTGCGGAACGGTATCCGGATTGATGTTCATGGCCGACTCCCTATTGACGGTTCAGAATCTCCTGCGCGCCGAGGAACCCGGACTGCCTCCACGTGCCTATTTGCCGGTAAACGCCGGCTTGCGTTTTTCCTTGAAGGCGCGAATTCCCTCGTGATAGTCATGGCTATCGTACACAATCCGGCGCAAGCCCTGCACTTTTTCAAAGCCGCGCGGGCTGACCGGTTTCGCCCCGGCCAGGACCCGCAGCTGTTCCTTCATGACGGCGATGCTCAGCGGTGCATTGTTCGCGATCGTGGCGGCCATGTCGAAGGTAAAGGCCTCCAGATCCTCCGCTGCCACCACATGGTTGATCATGCCGATGCGCTCCGCGCGTTCCGCCGAGATCGGCGCTGCGGTGAAGGCCAGTTCCTTGACCAGGCGCAGGCTGGCGGCGCTCATGAAGGTCATCATGCCGCTGACGTTGTAGGGTACGCCCAGGCGCGCCGGCGTCACGGCGAACGTGGCATCGGGCGCGGCGATGACGATGTCGCAGGCGAGCACGGTTTCCACCGCGCCGCCCCAGACCCCGCCCTCGATCATGGCGATCACCGGCATGCGGCAGGTCTCGATGGTGCGCACCAGGTTGCGCAGCGGATCATCCCAGCCCAATGGATCGCGGCCGCCTTCGGGCAATTCGCCGACGTCGTGGCCGGCCGACCAGACCCTGGCGCCCGCTTGCGCGCGCAGGACCACGACCCTGGCCCCGCCACCCTCCAGCTCCTGCAGTGCGGCGATCACTTCGGCGACGAGATCGTGGCTCAGTGCATTGAGCTTTTTCGGCCGGTCGAGAACGATGGTTCCGATGTGGCCGTCCCGGGTCAGCTTGATGAATTCCATGTCCATCCTCCGTCGTCGCCCGTCAGCCGGGATCTCAGCTTGGCATGCTAGTCCGATGCCCCGCCGGGGACAATTGCGGACATCCACCATACCGCAGCGCGGAATCTGCCGCCCCGCCGTCCGATGTTGGTGCAAACTGTAAGCAATCATCGCCCCGCCCGACAAAATACGAAATACCGCCGGAGACACTCATGCACGCCACCCTGCACCTGCTGACCCGTACCGACTTTCCCGCCCTGCGACGACGCACCGTGGAAACCCTGCAGCTCAACCTCGGCTACCGCTGCAACCAGAGTTGCCTGCACTGCCACGTCAATGCCGGGCCGAAACGCACCGAGGAAATGACGGCCGAAACCATCGATGCGGTGCTCGACTTCATCGCGGCGAACCCCGGCATCACCACCATCGACCTCACCGGCGGTGCGCCGGAACTCAATCCACGGTTCCGCCGTCTTGTCGTGGCGGCCCGCGCGCGCGGACTGCGCGTAATCGACCGCTGCAACCTGACCATCCTCGAAGAGCCAGGATTCGAAGACATGGCGGACTTCCTCGCGCAGCACCGCGTCGAAATCGTCGCCTCGCTGCCCTGCTACCTGGAGGAAAACGTCGACCAGCAGCGCGGCAAGGGGGTTTTCGAGGCCAGCCTGCGCGCGCTGCAAAAACTCAACGCGCTGGGCTACGGCCGAGAAGGCAGCGGCCTCGGCCTCAACCTGGTCTACAACCCGCAAGGCGCGAGCCTGCCGCCGCCCCAGGTCGCGCTGCAAGCCGCCTACAAGCAGCACCTGGGCGAGAAGTACGGCGTCGTGTTCAACGAATTGTTCACCCTGGCCAACATGCCGATCCAGCGCTTCGGCAGCACCCTGATTTCCAAAGGCCAGTTCAACGCCTACATGAACACCCTGCGCGCCGCCCACCGCGACGAAAACCTGCAACACGTGATGTGCCGCAGCCTGGTCAGCGTCGATTGGCAGGGCTATCTCCACGACTGCGACTTCAACCAGCAGCTCGGCCTGGCGATCACCGACCCGTCGGGCGGCCGCCTGCACATCAGCCGGGCCAGCGCCGCCGCACTGGAAGACCAGGCCGTCCGCGTCGCCGACCACTGCTACGGCTGCACGGCGGGCCAGGGTTCGAGTTGCGGCGGCGCGCTGGGCCACGAAACCGCGGCGGCGCCCAGCTGCGGCAGCTGAACGGAGACCGGCCATGACCACGACGCCGCAACTCAAGAACATCGACGCCTGCGTCTTTGACGCCTACGGTACCTTGTTCGACTTCAACAGCGCGGCAAGCGCCGCCCGGGACGAGCTGGGCGAAGACTGGCAGCGCCTCTCCGACCTGTGGCGCCTGAAGCAGCTGCAATACACCTGGCTGCGCGGGCTCGCACAGCATCACGCCGATTTCCGGCAGGTCACCGGCGACGCGCTGGACTTTGCCCTCGCCAGCTTGAAGATAGAGCGCCCGGGCCTGCGCGACAGGCTGATGGATCTGTATCTCCGGCTGACGACCTACCCCGAGGTTCCGGCCATGCTGCGCGAATTGAAGGGCCGCGGCATGAAGCTCGCCATCCTCTCCAACGGCACCCCGCCCATGCTCGCGGCGGTGGTCCGCAATTCGGGGCTGGAGGACGTGTTCGATGCGGTGTTATCAGTGGAAGAGGTCGGCGTGTACAAGCCGCATCCGTCGGTCTACCGCCTGGCGGCGGAGCGGCTGCAGATCGCGCCGGCGCGCATCTGCTTCCTGTCATCCAACGGCTGGGATGCCTATTCCGCCAAGGCCTTCGGTTTCCGGGTGATCTGGTGCAACCGCTTCGGCCAGGCCGCGGAGCGGATTCCGGATACGCCCGATGGCGAGATCGCCGATCTGTCGGTACTGCCAGCGATGGTCAGCCAATAGCTTTTTGGCGGCTCGCAGCAGCCGGCCACTCAGTCATTGCGATACTTCTCGATCAGCCGATAGACGTGGCGCTCGCTGATACCCAGCACTGCGGCCGTCTTCTGCCGGTTGCCGCCGTTCGTCGCCATGACCTGTTTCAGGTAGTCTCGCTCGATCTGCTCCAGGGTCGGGTCCTGGGCGAAGCGAAGTACGGTTTCCCCGGTTTGCGCGCGCGGGATGAAGGCGAGGTGCTCGGCCCGGACCTGAGTATCGGGTCGGGCCAGGATGACTGCACGCTCCACGGCGTTGCGCAGTTCGCGCACGTTGCCGGGCCAGTCATAGGCCAGGAGCAGCTTCAGGCCGTCAGCCGCGAGGCTCATGGGTGCGGTGCGGGTCAGCACGTTGAGGAAATGCCTTGCCAGGGGTTCGATGTCCTCGCGCCGCGAGCGCAGCGGCGGCACCGTGATGACGAAACGCGAGAGGCGAAAATAGAGGTCGCTGCGAAAGCTGCCGCTACGACCCATCGCCTCGATGTCGCGATTGGTCGCCGCGACAAAACGTGCATCGGCGGTCAGCGTCTTGTTGCCGCCGAGGCGACGAAAGGTACTGGTTTCCATGACGCGCAGCAGTTTCGCCTGGATTGCGGAACCGATGTCGCCGATCTCGTCGAGAAACAGGGTGCTGCCCGCGGCCTCCTCGATCAGCCCCTTCTTCTGCCGGTCGGCACCGGTGAAGGCGCCTCGCTCGTGCCCGAACAGCTCCGACTCGAACAGGCTTTCCTGCAGGCCGCTGCCGTCGATCGCAACCAGTTCCCGATGTGCTCGCGGACTCCCATCGTGTATCGCCTGCGCCACCAGTTCCTTGCCGGTGCCCGATTCGCCCAGGATCAGCACCGTGGTGTCGGTCGGCCCTACCGCGTCGACCATGGCCTGCACTTCACGCATCGCCGCGCTGTCGAAAACCATCGGTCCGGGGCGATGCGCCGCCAGTTGCGTGCGGTAGAACTGGTTCGACTCGCGCAGCTCGGCGGTTTCCAGCACGTGGCGAACCGTCATTTCCAGCTCATCCACATTCACCGGCTTGGTCAGGAAGTCCGCCGCGCCTTCGCGAATCGCGTTCACCGCATTGGGAATCGAGCCATAGCCGGTAAGCACGATCACCGGGTACTGGTTGCGGATTTCGGCGAGGATCTTGGTCGCATTGCTGTCGGGCAGCCTGAAGTCGAGGATGATGGCGTCGGGCTCGATCTCGCCTAGCTTCTGCTGGGCTTCGGCCCAGGTGCCGGCGCCGACCGTGGCGAAGCCCATCGCCTCAATCTGCCGCCGCAGCAATCCGTTGAACACGACATCGTCATCGATGATGAGCAGGGTCTTTTTCTTCACGCACCGTTCTCCCATGAGCTTTCGGCCAGCGGCAGGCGGATCAGGAAACGCGTGCCTCCGCCGGCTGCGCTTTCGACCCGGATTTCACCTGCCATGCGTTCGACGAAGTTCTTGACGATGGTGAGACCCAGGCCCGTTCCGGCGACTCCGTCGGCCCGGCGGCTGAAAAAGGGATCGAAAATCCTTGCGACATGTTCCGGGTCCATGCCGATTCCGGTATCGGCAATCTCGATCAGCGCCTGCCCCTCGGTCTCGCTGACCCGGGCTGTCAGCGTGCCGCCCTCCGGCATCGCATGGTGCGCGTTCTGCACCAGATTGAGGAAGATCATGCGAATCTCGGCTTCGTCGGCCAGCACCCTCGATTCGGTCGTGGCGACCTCGATCTGCTGCCGGATGTTGCGGCCCTGGGCGTCGAACTCGAGCAGTCGCAAGGTATCCGTCAATGCCTCGCCGAGTACCACCAGTTGCAGGCTGTTGCTGGGCGGCCGCGCCAGCAACAGCAGGCGACGGGTGACGGCGATGCAGTTGTCGATTTCCTGGTCGATGAGGCCCATGTATTCCTGGATCTGCTCCGGCGTGATGCGCGCCTCGCGGATCTCGCGCGCCAGGCCCTGCACGCCGAGCCGAACCGAGCCCAGCGGATTATGGATCTCGTGGGCGATGCCGGCCGCGAGCAGGCCGAGTTCCGACAGGCGCTGCTCGTGCGAAACCCGTGCCGCCTGGCCGAGGTCGCGCACCGACTCGACGATGTAACGCTCCCCGCCGCCGCCTCTGTCGATCTCGACCAGGACGGCGTTGACTTCAGCCGGGAACTGGCCGCCAACGGCGCGCTGGTGGTGGTGACTGGCCTTGAGGGTCGCGCCCACTTCCTGCAGCTCGACCAGCGGACAGATCACCAGGGTGGCCACACAAGGCTCGGCACGGGCATGGCTGCTGCTGTGGCACGCATGACCGAGAATCTCTTCGAGCGGCCGTCCGGTCTGCTGGCAAAAGGCGCGATTGGCGAGGACCACCTTCTTGTCGGCGGCACGGATGACGCGCACTCCATCCGGCAGGGCGTCGAGGATTTCCTGCAGCCAGGCTTCGTGGGCCCTTACCAGAGCCATTTGCGCTTCGAGCCGCCCCGCCATGCAATTGAAACTTTCGGCGACGCGTCCGATCTCGTCGTTGCGCGTGACTACGGCGCGCAACGACAAGTCACCCGTCGCCAGCGCACGGGCGGCGGCATCCAGATCGGCCAGCGGCCGAATCACTTGGTGGCGCAAGGCCAGCCACAGGGTCGCCAGCGTGAGGCCAAGCACGGCACTCCCCGCCAGCAGGAACAGGATGGCGCTGCGCCGGGCACTGTCGCGGATCGGCGCGGCGTCGTAATCGATCACCAGGACGCCATTTACGGGGTTGGCAGCGATAGTGCCATGACACGGCAGGCACGGGGCGCGATTCGGCACGGGATTGATGGACCGCAGCACCTCCCCGCCGCTTTCCAGGTTCTCGAAGCGGCTCAGCGGCTTGCCGGCCGTCGTCGCCTGAGCCACACCGGGCATCTGTCGTCCCAGCTTGGCTACGTCCGAGGCGAAGCGAACTTCACCCGAGGGTGCCAGGATCAGGACGTCGCGTATCCCGGGCAATGTACCGAGCTTGCCGACGATGTCGCGCAGACCTTCGACGTCGCGCTTGAGCATTGCATTTTCCCAGGTCACCTGCAGCATGCGATTCAGCTGCAGCGAGGCTTCAGCGCGCTCATTTTCGAGTTGCTGGCGGTACAGACCGAGAAACACCACACCCAGCAGCAGCGACGCACCGCCGGCGGCCAGCAGCACGCCGCGCAGCAGGCGGTGGCTCAATTGGGCAACGCGAGTGGTCATGGCGCGAGGATACTGCAAGCAAATGCGATCCGCCTTGATGCGACGGAATTGTCCCGGCTACCGGCTTCCACCGGTGCCGGCCTTACCAGCTCGGGCCGGCGGCCCCGGGCATGAATGCGATGGGCACCGCCACCGCTTCGGCCTCGCGTCGCGAGCCGAGGCTGGCCGCGATTTCTTCCCGGCTCGTCCGGGACTCGCCGAGATGATCTGCAATCAGGTCGCGTAACTGCTGCAGCCATGCATCGGTCAGCAATGCCAGTGCGGCATAGAACATCGTGTCGCAGCGATCGGCAACGCGCCCGGCGAAGTCGGGCAGCCAGCGCAACAGGTGGTAATCGAGAAATCGGCCGAGCGCACGCCAGTCTTCGGGAGTGGCGGCTGCATCGAGGCGCCGGGCGAGGAATTGCAGCTGGAACACCAGGTGATCGTCCGGTCGCTTGCGCCAGTCGGGGACGGCCAGGCCGTTTTCGGCATAGAGCGTGCGCAAGTCGAACATCGCGTCCTGGCAGACCAGGTGGTCGTCGGACAGCCAGTACGATTCGCTGGGCGACGCACCGAACGCACCGGTCAGGTAGATCGCGGCGAAATCGGCCGCCAGTTCATCGAGCAATGCGGCATCCGGGCTGTCGGGCAGGGATGCCAGCGCCGTCCGCATCATCTCGAAACTGCCCAGGCTTGCCGGGCCCATGGGAAGCAGGCCGAGGTTGGCCGGAAAGTCCGCCTCTTTCAGCCCGGCCAGGACAGGCCGCGCCAACTCGCTGTCGTGCAGCAGCGCAAGAGTGGCGGCATCTTCGGCGAGGGCCGAGGCCACCTCGGCATCCAGTGTCATCCGACCTTGCCCTTGCTATGCGGCACGAAGGCAATCGAGGGACGGGTCAGCTCCGGATCGGCGAAGTTCTTGACCTGGCGCACCGGCTTGTCGTTGGGACCGATCGCGGTGGTCTTCGCGGTGCCGGCCCAAAGCTCCTCGATCGGGCCGATATCGAGCACGCGCATCATGCAGGCCATGACGCAGTAGGGCTTGCGCCCGGCATCGATCTCGTCCACGCACATGTTGCACTTCTGGACGATCTGCTCCTTCGGATTCCACTGCGGCGCACCGTAGGGGCAGGCCGCCTCGCAGCGACGGCAGCCGATGCACAGCGTCGAATCGATGTCCACGATGCCGTCCGCCTCGCGCTTCCAGATCGCCCCGGTGGGGCAGGTCGGCAGGCAGGCCGGTTCGGCGCAGTGGTTGCAGCTCATGTTCACCTTGTAGGCGAACACGTCCGGGTAATGGCCGCCTTCGACGTACATCACGCGGCGCAGGCGCGGTCCCGGCGGCAGGCCGTTCTTGTCCTTGCAGGCGATCTCGCAGGCGCGGCAGCCGATGCAGTCGACGTTGTGGTGGATGAAGCCGAGCTGCTTCGCCGGCTTCACCGGTTCGTAGGTCTGCGCCACTTTCCTTTGCAGCGCGACCTTGACGTTCTTCATGTCGAGTTTCTTGGCCATGATCAGGAATCCCGGCGGAAGATGTAGGAACGCGAGGTTGCCGCACTGTCCCAGCCCGGCCTGTGCTCGAGCGTCGTCTTGCGGATGTTGGCCAGTATCGTGTTGTAGGCAAAGGCTCCCGCCGGGCTGGGCTCGTCCTTGGTCAGGAAATCCGGGTTGCCGGAACGGTCGACACCCTTTTTGTCCAAGTCCATCCAGGAACCCTCGAACAGCACCGCGACGCCCGGCATGCAGCGCTCGGTGACATAGGCCGGAACGACGACGGTACCGCGCTCGTTCCAGACCTCGACGATATCGCCGGTGGCAATTCCCAGGCGCCTGGCATCGCTGGCATTGAGCGTGACTTCCTGCTGATAGGTCTCGCGCAGCCAGGGGATGTTGTGGAAGATCGAGTGGGTGCGCCAGCGCGGATGCGGCGTGATCAGGTGGAAGGGATGCTGCTTCACTTTCGCGGTGTCGCCCAGCCATTCGAAGGGCTCGATCCACTTCGGGATGGCCGGGATCGGATAGCCGTATTGGGTCTTGGTCCAGTCCGTGACCTGCGCCAGCGTGGTCGAGAATATCTCGATCTTCCCGGAGGGTGTCTCGAATGGCTCGCCCTTCTCGATCTGGTCGCGGAAAGCGACATGCGGCTTGTCGAAGGTAAATTTATAGACGCCGCGGCGCTTGAATTCCTCCCAGCCCATCTTCACGCCCTGGTGGTCCTGCACCTTCTTCCACCAGGCCACCAGGTAAGCCTCGTCCACCGCATCCGGGTTGTCGAAATAGTCGCGTTCAGCCTTGGGGTTGTAGCGCTTGCCGAGGCCCTTGAGCGCCGGGTCGAGCGCCTCCAGCCGCCAGCACAGCTCGGTATAGACCTGCAGGTCGGTTTTTGACTCGCCCATCGGCTCGATCACCTTGGGCCGGTGGATGTAGTAATGGCCCTTGTACCAGGGCAGCGCCACGTCGTGGCGTTCGAAGTGGGTGGCGATCGGCAGCAGCACGTCGGCCCAGAGGCCCGAGGGCGTGATCGTCGAATCCGAGCAGACCACCAGTTCCAGCTTCTTGATCGCCTCGATTTCCTTGTTGATGTTGGTGAGCTGGTTGAACCAGTCCGAACCGTGCCAGAAGATGCCCTTGATGTTGGGAATCTTGCCGTCGAGCGCGTCGTCTCGCGGCCAGCAGCCGATCTCCTCGCGCTTGACGTTCGGGTAGTTCAGCACGCAATGCGCCCAGCGGTCGGACTTGATCGAGGCCCACCAGAGGTTGGCGTTCTCGTCGTAGGGGTAGGCCACGGATTCGGCGTGCCAGCCCTTGCCGACGCCCTCGGCGCAGCCGCCGAGGATGCCGATGTTCCCGGTCATCGCCTGCAGCGCCGCCGCCATGCGGTTGTACTGCTCGCCGTAGGCGTTGCGCCCGGGCGCCCAGGAGGCCTTGAGCGCCGCCGGCTTGGTGCGGGCGTACATGTCGGCCAGCTTCCTGATATCCGCCGCCGGCACGCCGCAGATCTTCTCCGCCCACTCGGGGGTCTTTGGCGTCTTGTCGTTGGTGCCGAGAATGTAGTCCTTGAAGCTTTCCTGGTCCTTGGCCCAGTCCGGCATGGTGCCGGCATCCATGCCCTGGACGAACTTGTCGATGAACTTCTGGTCCTGCAGCTTGTTGGCAAAAATGTAGTGCGCCATGCCCGCCAGCATCGCGGCATCGGTATTGGGCCGGATCGGGATCCACCACGCGTCGTAGGCGGCCGCCGAATCGGTGTACTGCGGATCGACGACGACGAACTTGCAGCCCTTCTGCTTGGCCAGGCGCATGTAATAGAAGGTGTTGCCGCCGTGGAAGGTGTAGGCCGGGTTCCAGCCCCACATGATCATCAGTTTGGTGTCGGCAAAGGCGTCATCCTCGTTGCCGTCGTCGATGGTGCCGAAGGTCATGCGCGAGCTGAAGGTGGTGCCCTGATAGCTGGGCACCGACCACGAGTTGGTGCGGCAGCCGAACACGCCGAGGAAGCGCGAAAGCAGGCCCTCGATCTGGTCCGACTTGTGCAGCACGCCGTAGGAGGTTCCGGCATAGCCCTGGTCGAGGATCGCCGTCGGGCCGTACTTGCTTTTCAGCTCGATCATCTTTTTGGCGATGTGATCGAGCGCATGGTCCCAGGAAACGCGCTTGAACTTGCCCGAACCGCGCTCGCCGACGCGCATCATCGGGTAGAGCAGGCGCTCCGGCGAATACAGGCGCGAACGGTAGGAGCGGCCGCGCAGGCAGGCTCGGAGTTGCGGTTCCTCGAAAGTGTCCTTGCCGAAGGCGCCGTTTTCCTGGTAGCGGCCGTCGTCGGTGGAGAGGCGAACGATGACGTCGCCCTTCTTGTGCGCCACCAGCATGTGGCGCGAGCCGCAGTTATGGTCGCAGCTGGTGACGACCGTGGTGAGCTGGTCGTCGGTGTAATGGGGTTCGTAGGCGAAGGCCTGCGCCTCCTTTTTCTGCATCGACATTTCGATCAGGCCGCCGGCGCCGGCAAGTGCGGCACCGGCCGCGGTGGTCTTGATGAAGCTGCGACGGCCGGGATTCAGGATGCCCGTCATCGCTGCGTGGGTCGGTTTCATGGTTCAGTGGCCCGCCGGTTTGGTGTTGGATGACTGGGTCAGGAAACGAATTTCCGAATGGCGCGGACGCAGCCTGGCCCATTCGGGCGTGACTTCAGGCATGCCGGGCCAGGGGTTGCGCGCGTAGGGATAACTGATGCGGTACCAGGCGCGACCGCCATGGCAACCGTAACAGACGTCGGCGCCGGTCTTGGTGGCCTGCCCGGCCTTTGCGGCGTCTTCGATGGCGTCAGCCTTGAGGTAACTGACCTGGTGCCGGTTGGTACGAAATGCGGCGTGGCAGCCGAGGCAGTCGTTCTGGAACATGTCCTTGACCTCGTGCCATGGGCCGGTCAAACCCATGATCTCCTTGGCTGGCATCTGGCCATGGCACTTGAGGCAAGTGGCTTCCGGATTGACCTGCTTCCTCAGCGTGAATCTGGCGTCGGTCTGGGGCGTGGACGTCGCTGACGCTCCTTGGGCCTCCTCGCGCGGATCGTGGCCCTGATGGCAGGTGTTGCAGCGCAGGTCCATCAACTGCTTGGCCAGCGGGGTCACCAGGTGCCGGCGATGAAAGCTGTCCTGCTCGCCGCTGTAAGTGCTGGTGATCTGGTACCAGGCGAGGCTGTCGGCGGCCCTTACTCCCGCGGGTGAGGCAACCCGCAGCTTGTCTTCCAGCACTTCCCGGTGACAGGCAAGGCATTGTTCGTCGGTCACCGTATCGATGGCCGGCTTGAAATGCAGGGGGCTGTAGCTCGCCCGCAACAGCTTGCCGTCGAGGTCCATGACGCGTTCGCGGTCGGCCGCCTGCCGGGCCTCCCTGCCCGCTCCGACTCCCCACGCCGAGGCAAGGATCACCAGGGCGACAAGAATCCACTTGATCGAATTTTCCATGACTTTACCGGCCCTGCTTTGCCGTGGATTGAGGGGCGTCGCTGAACCACTGGCGCAGGTCGTAATAGCCCGGGCCTCCCGGGTGGTTGAAGGGGGTGTACCAGGCGCCCTGATCGTCGAGGAAGCGCAGGCTCGCCGGCGCCGGCGCAACGACTCCGGTCAAGGCCCGTGCACGCCAGGCAGGATCGGGAGTGAAATCCTTTATTACCGGCGCGCCTTCCGGCCGCTGATAGGGTGCCAAGCCTGCGACAAAACCCACCCCCGGTTTCTCGACGGCCTGCGCAATGTTCGGTAACGCCAAAATCAGCATCACGGCCATTAGTGTCGCGGCATGCTCAAACCTGTGTTTCATGAAAAGTCTCTCACAAAAAAGCGCGGATGAAGGGGAGGAGAGTCACCTTCATCCGCGAAACAACATCCTACCTTACGACTTTAGCAATGCACCGCTATTACTTCTTGCCTTCCATGCCGGACATGCCCTTTTGGCCGGACATGCCGGACATGCCCTTCTGGCCCTCCATGCCGGACATTCCGCTCATGCCCTTCTGCCCTTCCATGCCGCTCATGCCCTTCTGACCGGACATACCAGACATACCCTTCTGGCCTTCCATGCCGGACATTCCGGACATGCCTTCCTGCTTGGACTTCTTCTTTTTCTTGCCGTCCATGCCCGACATGCCTTCCATGCCCGACATGCCCTTCTGACCGGACATACCAGACATACCCTTCTGGCCTTCCATGCCGCTCATGCCCTTCTGACCTTCCATGCCGCTCATGCCCTTCTGACCGGACATACCCGACATGCCCTTCTGACCTTCCATGCCGCTCATGCCCTTCTGCTCGGCCGCAATGGCAATGCCGGCAACACCAATGGACAGGACGGTAGCAACGATAATCGACTTCATGCTCATATAGACATTCCTCTTCGAAGAGTTAATTTGCAATGACCCCAGCGTTGATGGGCGGGATATCGAGCGAACCACCCGCGAATTAGCTCACTCAACGAGAACCAAGAGCATTTTTTATGCCGTATTTTTAACTTCTGCCTAAGTGCATGAGCTATCAATATAAACAGCACAAACAGTCAAGGTGGGCCTCAATGCAGATATGACATTTTGGCAGCAACAAATCCAGTAATTTCTACAACAAACTGTTATTGCAATGGTTTTGGCCATGACACATTGTCAGTCTGTACGCCCGACCGAATTCAGCCGCATATCCTCATCCAGGAACCAGGCGTGATCCGTTTTCGCAGGAATTTTCGGTTGAGCAGCAACGGACCCGCCCCCACGTCAAGAGCAGCCTATTTCGGGCCGGAGCCCAATCTCGCCTTCAGGCAGAAAGGGCAGCGGCAACTCGCCACGAGCGTGCCCGAAAATGGCATCAGCCAGTGTCGCAAGCAACTATCCCGCGACGCACTCGATACCATGATTCATGGTCAATAACTTCCTTCCGAGTCCCACATCTCGGGCACGAAGCGGACCACGCGGTTGCGTCCGCCCGCCTTGGCCTTGTACAGCGCCACGTCGGCAAACTTTACAACTTGCCAGAAGGTATCGGCGTCGGTCGGGAACTCGGAAACGCCGATCGAAATGGTCTTGCACAGGATGCCGCCTGGCAACGGTATCTTGGTCGCCTCGATTTCGGCGCGAATCTTCTCCGCCACCCGCAGCGCCGTCTCGGCCGTCGTGTCCGTCAACACGAGCAGGAACTCCTCGCCGCCGTAGCGCACCGCCATGTCGGAAGCGCGCAAGCTGCGTATCAGGAGATCGGCCACGGTCTTGATCACCTTGTCCCCGGCCTCGTGGCCATGGATGTCGTTCACCTGCTTGAAAAAGTCCAGATCGAGCATCAACACCGAAAACGGACTCTTGCGCCGCTGGCTGCTGTTGACCAGGGCGCCGACGTAATCCTCGAGGAAGCGCCGGTTGTAGAGGCCGGTCATCGGATCGCGCAGGGCGTTTTCGCGCAGGTGCTCCATCAGGCGTTTGGCTTCAAGCACCGGGCCGGCCTCGCGCAAGTAAATACCGATGAAAGGCACCATCAGTGTCGCCAGCGACGCCTCGCCGGCATCGCCAACGATCTGTACCACGCAGCCGGTCGCCCCGGACTGGTTGATCGGCAGGCAAATGTGGATATCGCCGGCGGAGGCGGGACGGAACATGGTACATAGCCCCGGGAATTCCACGGCATTCACCTGGTGCCCGGTGCGACGGGCCCGGCAGAAACTGGCATCGACCATCACCTGCGGATCGCAATAACGGCACGTCGCGCCGACCTCGCCATCGATCGAGATCGCCGTCATGCGATTCTTGCTCGGAGCGACCTCATAAATCGAGAAGCGCTTGATGTGGCACTTGTCCCGCAATATCCCGGCCAGGCGCTGGTAGATCTCCAGCTTGGTCTGATCTTCCTCGATGGCCTGCTTGAACTGCGAGGCTTCGACCAGGCTTTCCACCAGTTCGGTGGTGTGCGCCAACTGGTTGCCCCCCTCCCTGGCCCGATGGTCCATCAATTGCCCGACCCGGGTACGGATGGTGTTGACCTCGCGTTCGAGAAAGTCCATCAGGCGATTGATGTTGACCGCGATCTCGCCGACTTCGTCGGCACTGTATTGGCGCACGCGGCCCGAAAAATCGCCGCCCACCGCCCGTGACGTCACCTCCTGCACCGTGCGCGCGGTTTGCGACAGGGGATTCATCATGCGCCGCAACACCGCCAGCGCGATGAGCGCCGCTACCAGAACCGCGGCGCTGATCATGACCACCGCGACGATGCCCTGGCGCCGGACTTCGGCGAACGGTATATCCACGGTCACGGCGCCAAGCACCGTCCCGGCGGGCACCGCATGACATTGCAGGCAGTTGGGCAAGCCCTGGTCGCTGGCAACATAGGGGATCACGGCATGAAACACCAGTGACCCATCGACATCGATCAACTCGAAAACTTCCTTGCCGGTCGCCAGCACGGACTTGACGTCATCCCTCGCGGTACCTTCTCCGGGCAAGCCGGGCCCGAACTGGCCGATCACCGCCGTGCCGCGGGTCACCCGCACCTGATTCACCCCGGGTACGCCCGCAAGCCGGGCGAGGAACTGCTGGCGCTTGCCGATGGTGCCGTTGATCATGCTTTCGGTCAGGCCGACCTTGACGGCCTCGGCGACCGAACGCACATGGCGTTCGGCGGTATAGATCGAGAACTGGCGGAAACTCAGCGCGAACAGCAGGGTGAGCACCAGCACCAACACGAACAGGATTCCGGCGGAGACCGCCAGCATCTTGTCCATGAGCCTCATGGCCACCCCCGTCCGCATTCGCCACCGGAGGCACCCAGCCGCGCCGACAAGCACTCCGGGCACAGGCACGCCGGCAACGCAGCGCCGAAACCCGGCTTTGCCGGAACCGGCAAGAGAGGCGGCAGTGCGGCACACCAGCAGTCCACGTCGCCGCCCTCCATGCCGCAGCGGAATCCCGTACCGCATTGCGGGCAGACGCTGTTCGGCATCGCCGGTTCCGCGCTCATTGGCCACCCAGGCTACCGAAGCGACGGCAAGCCGCGCGCAGCACTGCCATCTGGCGTCGGTAGTTGTTGCAACCGGCACAAATCAATACATGCAGGCGCAGGCCGAAACGCTCGGCGAGGCTGAGCGGTCGGTCCTGTTCCTGCGACATCAGCTCGGTCGCGCGTTGGCAGCTCAGCATCTCAGGTCCCCGCTCCGGCAAACCAGTTCGTTTCAAGGCAGGTGCGCAGGCCCAGCCGCGCACGATGCAGCACCACCCAGCAATTGGACGAGCTGATGCCGGTTTCCTTACAGATCTCCTCGGTTTCCAAACCTAGGAATTCGCGCATCATGAAGACGCGGGCGGTCTTCGCCGGCAGGCGGTCGAGGCAGGCTTCGAACACATTCCAGAACTGCTGCTGCTCGAACGAGGCCTCTGGATCGCCCCAGCGCCCGGGCCGTGCCGAAGCCTGCCAGTGTCCGCGCCGGTCGAACAGCGCATCGTCGAGCAGGTCGTCGCCTGCATCGTCATCGGCGAGCGAGCTTGCGGAAAGCTCCCGGCTCTGGCTGCGGATGGTGTCGACGATCTTGTTGCGCAATATAGAGATCAGCCAGGTCTTGTAGGAGGACCGGCTTTCGAAGCGATGGCTGCCCGTCAGCGCGGCCAGCAGGGTTTCCTGCACTGCATCCTCGGCCGCACCCGCATCGCGCAGTTGCAGGCGGGCGAAGCGCAGGAGGTCCGGGCGCAGTGCATTGAGCTCGCTTTGGCGATCCGGGTCCATGGCGCACACAGGGTAAAAGGATCGCCTATTTTGGCCCAACATCGGGAACTTCGACAATCACAATCGGATCTGTAAGCAATCGCGAAGATGCGCGACCAAGCACCAGAAGCTCAGGAAAACCGGTCACCTGCCCCGCGGGCGACCAATGACCACTGGAGAACCAAATGAACCGTCGCAAATGGGTTGCAGGCCTTTCCGGATTGTTCGCCGCCGCTGCGCTCCCGCTTGGCGCCACGCGCGGGGCGCGCGCCGCGGAAAAATTTCCGCTGACCAAGGCCAGGGAGGAATGGAAAAGGCTGCTTCCTGCCGAGGCATTCCACGTCCTGTTCGAGGAGGGGACGGAACGTGCCGGGACCAGTCCGCTGAATGCCGAAAAGCGCCCCGGTACCTTCATCTGTGCCGCGTGCAGCCTGCCGCTGTTCGACGCCGCCCACAAATACGAGAGCGGCACGGGCTGGCCCAGCTTTTGGCAGGGACTGCCGGATGCGCTCGGGACGTCCACCGATTTCAAGCTCATCTATCCGCGCACCGAATACCATTGCGCACGCTGCGGCGGCCACCAGGGTCACGTCTTCAACGATGGGCCGAAGCCGACCGGCAAGCGCTACTGCAACAATGGCGTCGCCCTGCGTTTCGTGCCCCGCGGCGAAGCCCTGCCGCCGCTGCGCACATGAGGCCAGCCCTGACCACCCTGCTGCTTGCAGCCGGGCTGATGCTGGGCTGCACCTCAAAAGCCCAGGAGCGGCCCGTGCCCCCCGGCATGGCTGCCGCGTTCTTCGCCGGCGGCTGCTTCTGGTGCATGGAACAGGATTTCGAAAAGCTTCCCGGCGTGATCGAGGCCGAGTCGGGCTACATCGGCGGCAGCAAGGCCTTCCCCACCTACTACGAGGTGGCCACCGGCGGCACCGGCCACGCAGAAGCGGTGCGCGTGATCTACGATCCGCAGAAGATCGGCTACCGGCAACTGGTGGATTACTTCTGGCGCCACATCGATCCGACGGTCAAGGACCGCCAGTTCTGCGACAAAGGCACCGCCTACCGCAGCGGCATCTACTGGCAGAGCGAGGCCGAGCGCGCCATCGCCGAAGCCAGCCGCGACGAACTGCTCCGCAGCGGCCGCTTCGCCCGCATCGAAACCGAGATCGTGCCGGCCTGGAAGTTCTGGCCGGCCGAGGACTACCACCAGGACTACTACAAGAAAAACCCGATCCGCTACAGCTACTATCGCTTCGCCTGCGGTCGCGATGCCCGGGTGGAGGAACTCTGGGCCGGGAAATGAACCTGCGCCCCTGATCGCTGACTGCCCGGGCAGTCCCTGTTCGGGTTCTGCTTTAGAATTGCCGCTCCAACTGTTTGCCCGGGTACCAGTGATGTCGATACGCAAACTCGTCGTCGCCAACGGAATTTCCTACGTCGAGATTCCGGCCGCCGGGCTTTACCTGCTTTGCGGATCGCCCGCCGACAGCGTCAAGCACCTGCTGCGCCGTGGCATCATCCAGACCACCGAACAGAATGGCATCGCCTTCGAAAACGGACCGAACGCGATCCTCCTGTCGGACACCATGGTGCAAAACGGGCACCTGTGCAACCTGGCCGAGTTCCCGATCCTGCAAATGCTCTATCGCCAGGGCATGCTGATCCCCAACCATCCGAACAACACCGGCAGGAAGCCGAAACTGATCGGCACCCCGGAACAGCTGGCCGCGCAGTTGCGCTACATCCACCGCGGCAACTACGGCCTGATCTCGGCCGAGGAAATGGTCAAGGCCGGCATCGATGAAGGGATCGCCGAAGAGCTGATGCGGATCAAGCTCAAGTTTGCCTTCGGCCAGATTTCGCAGCCCGATACCTTCGTCGAATGCCTGCCACTGACCACCGGCCCGCTGGACATCGGCACCGGCGTCAGCATCGAGCGCGTGGCGAACAACGTGTTCGAGATCCGCCACGGCGAAGACTGCGTCGAAATCGACCTCAACCTGCGCCTGCACGAAACCTATCCCTGCCCCTACCCGCTGAGCCACGTCGACATCGACCGCCATTACTTCGCCGTGGTGCATGCCGGCGACGGCGACGGCTGGGACTACAACCGTCCGGCGATGGGCAGCGTCCTGATCCATCAGGGGCGGGTCTACCTGATCGACGCGGGTCCGAACATCCACTACAGCCTCGATGCCCTCGGCATAGGCAAGAAGGAGGTGGCCGGCGTCTTCCACACCCACTGCCACGATGACCACTTCGCCGGCCTGACCACGCTGCTGCAATGCGACCAGCCGCTGCAGTATTTCGCCACGCCGCTGGTGCGTGCCTCGGTAACGCGGAAGTTCTGCGCCCTGCTGTCGATACCGGAATGCGAATTCTCCAAGTATTTCGACATCTGCGACCTCGAAGAAGGGCAATGGAACGACATCATGGGACTGGAAGTCCGCCCGGTGATGTCGCCGCATCCGGTGGAAACCACGGTGTTCAATTTCCGCGTGCTGTGGGAAGGCGGCTATCGCACCTATACCCACCTCGCCGACATCGCGTCGTTCTCCGTGCTCGACGCCATGACCCGCGCCGACGACATGGCGCTGGGCCTCAGTCCCGGGCGTACGGCGGCGATCAAGGCGGAATACCTGGAGCCGGCCGACTTGAAGAAGATCGACATCGGCGGCGGCATGATCCACGGCAACGCCATCGACTTTGCCGCCGACACCTCGAAGCGTCTTCTGCTGGCCCATACCGCGCGGGAACTGACCGATGCCGAACGGCGCATCGGTTCGGGGGCGCCCTTCGGCACCCTCGACGTGATGATTCCCGGCGAGCAGAACTTCCTGCTGCGCGATGCCAGCGAGTTCCTCAAGAGCTACTTCCCCACGGTTCCGGTGGAACGCCTGCACATGCTGCTCAACAACCGGATCGTCACCTTCAATCCGGAAACCATCATCACGCCGGCCGGGAAAAAGCCTCCCGAGATTTACCTGTTGCTCGCCGGCAAGGTCGAAATGCTGACGCAGGATCCGCGAAATTCCCATTTCCTGTTCAGCGGCTCGCTGCTGGCCGAACCCGCCGCAATCTATGACCAGCCCAGCGACGAAACCTACCGCTCGGTGGGCTTCGTCAAGGCCCTGCGCCTGCCGTCCGACCTGTATCGCAATTTCATCGAGCGCTTCTATTCAAGCGCCGATCTGCTCGCCGTGCGCAAAGTCGAGGAACGCCTGCGGCGCACATTCCTCTTCAGCGACGCGGTGACCAATCCCATCCTGTTCTCGCTGGCCAAGAACTGCAGGATTACGGAGTTGCATGCCGGAGAGAAATTCCCGGATGACCCGGAACACCTGCACCTGGTCGGCAAGGGACGGCTTTCCATGGGCGACAAGGAAGGGGCGCCGGTGCTCGGCATGGGCGAATTCTGGGGTTCGGATGTCCTGTTCCAGTCCATGTCGCCGAAGGTGCATGAGCAACAGGCCGGGCCCGAACACCTGATGCCCGCGATAGCGCTGGACAGTTGCGAACTCTACTCGGTACCCCTGCGGCTGGTTTCCCGGATTCCGGTGGTGCGCTGGAAGCTGTTCGAGGCCTTCCGCAATACGCACCCCTACGCCGCCCCGCGCTATCGCGGCACCGCCCGCTAGCCGCGCATCACGGCATCGCCGTCGCGCGAGCGCCGACTTTTTGCAGACCGAGCCGGGCCGACTGCGGCCCTGAAAGGCTGCGTCAGCCTTTCAGGGAACCGACCAGGTCAATGTAACGCTTCATGGCGTCGTCGGTTGAAGTGCCCTTGACCGCGGCCCACGCATCGTATTTGGCGCGCCCGACCATGTCGGTGAACCCGGGTCGCTTGCCCTCCACGTCGCCCTCGCTGCCCTGCTTGTAGAGCGCGTAGAGCTGCAACAGCACATCGTTGGAGGGCCGCTCGGGAAGCTTCTTGGAATCGGCCGCTGCCGCTTCGAACTTCTTCTTGAGATTGCTCATGTCGTCTTCACCGTCAAGGAATGGTCGCCCGGATTGGGCTTCGAATATTATATGTCTCCGGGCGACGGCGACGGAGGCGGTATCCCCTTGTGGGATATGCCTCCGGGCGATGGCGACGGAGACGGTATCCCCTTGTGGGATATGTCCGCACAATTGGGAAAGACCACGATGCCGCGACGCGAGAAGATGTCCGCCGTTGATACCGCATGGCTGCGCATGGACCGGCCGACGAACCTGATGATGATCCTCGGCGTCATGGTCTTCAGCCGGCGCATGGATTTCGACCGCCTGCGCAACACCATCGCGGCACGGCTGGTTGCCCGCTACCGACGCTTCCGCCAGTGCGCGGTGCAGGAAGTCGGCGGCGCCTTCTGGGAAGACGATCCCGACTTCGACATCGATGCCCACCTGCGGCGCCGCGCCCTGCCCAGGGGTTCGGGCAAGGTCGCGCTGCAGGCGCTGGCGGGCGAACTCGCCGTACAACCGCTGAACCCGGGCAAGCCGCTGTGGCGCTTCGACCTGATCGAAGACTACGAAGGCGGATCGGCTATGGTGGTACGCATCCACCACAGCATCGCCGACGGTATTGCCCTGGTCGGCGTGGTGCTGTCGCTCACCGACCCGTCGCCCGAGGCGCCGCCGCAAATGGCACCGCAGGCATTGCGCGACGACGAGGGCGACGGCGACGAACCCTCGCGCGGCCTGCTCGAAACCCTGGCCGAGTCCCTCGGCACGGCCTTCCATGCCGGCAGCGACCTGGGCAGCAAGGCGCTGACCCTGGCACAGGATACGGATCGCCTGCAGACCTACGGCCAGTATGGCATTGGCCTGCTGGCCGAGCTCGCCAAGCTGCTGGCGATGCCGCCCGATTCGCCGACCCGCCTCAAGGGCCACACCGGCACCGTGAAGCGCGTGGCCTGGGCCGAGTCGCTGCCGCTGGCCGAGGTCAAGGCGCTGGGCAAGGCGCTCGGCTGCTCGGTCAATGACGTGCTGCTCTCGACCGTGGCCGGGGCCATCCGCGCCTACCTGAAGCAGAAGGGCGAAAACGTCGAAGGCATCGAGGTGCGCGCGATGGTGCCGGTCAACCTGCGCTCGGCCGGCGACGAGGGCACGCTGGGCAACCGCTTCGGCCTGGTCACGCTGTCGCTGCCGATCTGGGAGGGCAACCCCTTCGCGCGGCTGTTCCTGGTGCGCGAACGCATGGACGAACTGAAGCACTCCTTCCAGCCGCCGCTGACACTGGGCCTGCTGGCTGCCGTCGGTTTGGCGCCCAAGCTGGTGCAACAGGCTTTCCTCGACATGCTGGCGGCCAAGGCCAGCGCGGTGATGACCAACGTGCCGGGACCGAAAGAGCCGCTCTACCTCGCCGGCAACCGGCTCGACCAGTGCATGTTCTGGGTGCCGCAATCGGGCGACATCGGCGTCGGCGTCTCCATACTCAGCTACAACGATGCGGTGCAGTTCAGCCTGATCAGCGACCGCCACTTCATCCCCGACCCCGAGACCGTCACGCCGCTGTTCGCCGCCGAGTTCGAAAAAATGCTGCTGGCGCTGCTGATGCTGGAATGGGACCGGCCGCTCGACCCGATCCTGGCCGAGGAACAGCTGTTCGGCCGGCGCGTCACCGGGGTGCCGGCACCCCGTAAACCGGCACGACGCAAGGCCGCGCCAAAGTCGTCGGCCGCCGCCGTATCACCGGCGCCGTCCGCAGGGGATACCGGCTCCGGCTCCGCCGGAGACATGACTTCCGGGCCCACCACCGCGCGACGGATACCGAAGCGGTTCCGCAAGTAAGCCCTACTCCTCTTCCAGCTCCGACTTCGCCAGCTCGACGTCGAGCTTTTCCATGGCTTCGACCGGGGCCGCCGCGGCGGCCTTTTCGTAGAGATCGACCGCGTCATCCATGCGTTTGTCGCCGAACAGCAGGACCAGCGCATTGGCATACTCGATGCGGGCGATCGCCGAATCCGGGACCAGCTTCAATGCCGTATCGAAATGCTTGATGGCGACTTCCCTGCTCGCGCCGTAGGTCAGCCTGGCCACCATGGCGCCCATCTTGTCCACCACCTCGGCATGATAGGCGCCCAGCGCGACATGCGCCTCGGCGTGCTTCGGATCGAGCCGTAAAGTCGCCTCCAGCGCCGACTTGATCCGGCCGCCCAGGCCATCCGTCAGAGCCTTGAGGACCGAAATTCCCTGACTGTAGCGGCCCAGCGCATAGGCCTGGAAGTAATGCCCGTTGACGTTCTTCGGCTGCGCGCGCTGCAGTTCGTCGCTACGCGCGGAAATGGCCTCAAACAGTTCCAGCTTGCGCCTGTCGTTGTCCTCGAGGTAGGTGGCGTAAATCATCGCGGCCTTGTTGGCGGCGGTGTAGCCATCCAGACCGGCGGCGAGGCCCGCCTCGCAGGCGGCCTGGAACTCGCCCTGGTGATAGAGCCGCCAGGCCTCCTGTACGGCGGAATCGACGGGAAAGGGCTCGCGGTCGCCGCGATGCAGGCGTTCCCAGTTCTTCTTCAGCGCGGCGCCGGCGTAAACAAACGACTTGTCCGCATGGGGAAACTTATTCCAGGCCCGCTTTGCACTCGTATGACTCATCACGTTCTTAGTCAGTCAGGTAGTTCTTCGACACTTCCTCGAACAGCTTGCGCGACCGGCCCACCAGGTAGGGCGCCGCGAGCGCCATGACCTGGAAGGCGCCGCGCGACAGGCTGTTGGCGTCGATCTTCTTGCGCGGATCGCTGACGAACTCGAAGGACAGCCAGTACGTCGCGACCACCGTCATATTGACCGCCAGCGCCTGGATCTCGGCCGGCGTTGCCCGCATGTCGCCGGTCGCCACCAGGCCCTTGCAGATCGCCGTCGCGGTGCCGACCTTGCGCGCCACGATGCGCTTGAAGTGGGTTTCCAGCAGCCGGTTGCGCGACAGCAGTTCGTTGATGTCGCGGTAGAGGAAGCGGAACTTCCAGATGGACTCGAAGATCAGGTGCAGAAAGAGCCAGATGTCCTCGACATTCGGTGCCCGCCGTGTTGGCGCGGCCAGGGTGTCCTCGATGTCGCGCTCGAAGTCGGCGAACAACGATTCGATGATCTCGTCCTTGTTGTGAAAATGGTAGTAGAGATTGCCCGGGCTGATGCCCATCTCGTCGGAGATCAGCTGCGTCGTGACATTCGGCTCGCCGAAGTCGTTGAACAGCTGCAGCGAGGTTTCCAGGATGCGCTCGCGTGTGCGGCGCTTGGGCTTTCTTTCCATCAAACACCACTCTCAAGCAATGAACCGAGAATAGCAGAAAGCATGGGCTGGGCAGTCAGCCAAACCGCTTCATGCCGCACGGGGCCTGGCCTGCATGCGCCGCACCGCCCGGGCGAGGTCGTCGAGCGTGTCGGAAAGGCGCAGCGCGGTAAGTCCCATGGTCCTGGCACGGTGCCGCTTCAACTGCCCCATGCGTCGCGCCAGGGAACGGTGCGGATCGGTGAGGACATCGAGGTTGATGCTCACCCCGTGGCGTGCCAGTTTCGGCGCCAGTTCGTCATGGCGGCGCAGCAGTTCTTCCCGCGTCTTGCGGTAGGCCTGCTCCGAGAGTCTCTTGCGGTCGGCATAGCTGAAGATGTTGGTAAAAAACATGTCGGCGTCGTCGCGACCGGGCTCGAACAGGATGACGTCGGCGTCCTTGTACTCGATGCCGTACTTGGCCAGGCCGGTCTTCATGCGCGAATGGATGATGGCACGGAAGGTCTGCGCCAGGACCACGGGCAGGCCGCCATCGACCAGCTTGCGCTCCCGGCTATGCCGTTCGTGCGCGGCATGCCTGGCATCGAAGGGCACCAGCGGGTTGATGCAAAGTACCAGCCGCACCCCGGCCTTGAGGGCGACGGACGCATGCAGCGTCTTTTTCAGGGCGCCATCGACATACCAGCGACCGTCGATCTCGACCGGTGGGTACAAGCCCGGCAAGGCCGCGCTGGCCTTGATCGCGGTGGCGATCGGAACATGCTCGAAGCCCTTGGCGCCGAAGGCGACCGAGGTGCCCGAATCGAGGTCCGTCGCGACCAGGTACAGCGGCTTCCGGACCCGGCGGAAATCGTTGCTCAGGCCGGGCAGGGAAAACAGCCGGCCCAGGAAATCATCGATGCCGGCGTTGTCGAACACCCCCGTCGGGATCGCCCGCGACAAGCGCTGAAAGGAAGCAAGGAATCCCCGCTGCAACGGGCTGCGCAGATACTCCTGCATGGCTTCGAACAACAATGATGGCAGACGCGCCGCGCGGCGCGCGCATTCACCGATCGCCGGCTTCAGCAGCATCTCGGGTTCGAAGGGAACTTCGGCCGAGTCGCTGTCGATGAACATCCGGTACAGATAGGCCGGACTCAGCCCATTCGCCAGGCCGGCGGCGATGAAGCTGCCGGCACTGACCCCGACATAGGCATCGAGCTCGTTGAAATCGAAACCGTCCAGCGCTTCAGACAGCGCCATCAGAACTCCGATCTCATAGACGGCACCGAGCGGACCGCCGCCGGCCAAGGCAAGGGCCGCTTTCCGCCGACGGCCTTTCGGGCTCATTTCAGAGCACTCCGCCGGCAGCCATCAGGCTCGCATCAGGCAAATCGACGCTCAGGCAGCCGCCCTGGGTGCGGCCTTGGGTGCGGCCTTGGGTGCGCGACGCACCGGCTTGGCCGCGCTCGCCGGCTTCGTAGCCTTGGCGGCGCCACGGTTCAGTTTTTCGACTTCGGCCTTGAGTTCCGTCACGCGCTTGGCCAGTTGCTCGACGTCGGCCTTGGTCGGCACACCGAGGCTATTGAGCGAACGAGCGACTCGGTTCTCGAACACCTGCTCGAGCTTGTCCCAGGTACCGGTGGCCTTGGCGGCCATTTCGGTCACCTTGTCCTCGGTCACCTTGCGGGTCTTCTTCTGGATCGCCTCACCTTCGCGGATCAGCGCGTCATACACCCTCGTGCCTTCTTCCTGGGCCTTGGCGAAAGCGCCGAGGCCCGCCAGCCAGATCTGCTCCGCCGAATCGCGGATGGTGGCGGAAAGCTGGCTGTCGATGCCAACGGATTTGAGTTTCTTTGCCACGAGTTTCTTGACCATGTGAATCTCCAAAAATTGACGAATCCCTCCAGCATCGCCGCGCAAGACCTCGGCGGCTCCTTGTCTGTCACAAGGAAAGTCTAGCGGCGGAGATTAGAGAAGTCACACTAATGACCGGCGGGAAAGCGCAGCGCACCCTAGGTGCCGGGCTTCCTCCTCGTCGCCGATCTTGCGGCGACCGCTTTTGCCGGCGCTTTCGCTGCGGCGGGCTTTTTCGGCGCCGCGGCGGCCTTGGCGAGCGCCTTCCTCGGCGCGGACTTCTTTGCCGCGGGCTTCTTCACCGCGGCTTTCTCCGTCAACGGCTTCTCCGCGACAATACGCTTTGTCGCGGCTTTCTTTGGCGCTGTCTTCTTCGGCGCGGACTTCGCGTCGCCCGTCCCCTTCCAGGTCAATCGCGCTTTCTTTGCGAGGGCCACGACTTTGGCAATGTCGTCGTCGGAATACACGCCCTTGACACCCGAGATGGCCGCCAGCTTCATGCCGTGCTTGATGCCAAGTTTGTAGATTTCCTTGACCTTCTCCCATTCGGTGTCGCGGCCGATGGTGAACACCTCGAAGCGGCCTTCGAGCGCCAGCACGATGGTTTCGGCCAGGCAGGCGTAGATCACGTTCTTCGGCAAACCGATGGACTTCATGCCCTTGACCGGCGTCGGCAACTCGATCTCGCCCGATTCGATGACCAGCACGTCGGGGCGTTTGGCTACTTCGGAGGGCGGCAGGTCGAGCGGTCGCGCGACATCGGTAATCACACAGCCCGGCTTGACCCTGGTGATGTCGAGGATCTTCTTGCCGGCCCCCGACGTCGATGTGACGATCATGTCCATGTCGCCCAGCAGGCTGTCGTAATCGGTCGATGAGATGACTTTGGCATCCGGCGTGTCCTGCAGGATCGAATCCCGCAGCTCGTTGAGCTTCTTGATGTCGCGCCCGGCGATCACCACTTCGTCGAAGGCCATGGCAAGCAGGCGGGCGCTGACCGAGCCGATCGAGCCTGTCGCGCCGATCACCATGGTCTTGGCGGGTACCCGTTTCGAATCCTTGCTCGGCTTGATCAGCCCCATGCGGCGCATGGCGTCGGCAGCCGCCCACAGCGCCCCTGACGCGGAGTAGCTGTTGCCGGTGGTGATCGGAATGCTCGCGCGGCGCGCCACGGTAATGCCGGCATCGCCAACGACCTTGGTGAACGCGCCCAGACCCATGATCTGGGCCCCAAGACCTTCAGCGATCTTCGCCGCATGCAGCAGGCGCCGATAGGTGAACTCGGGGCTGTGCGACAGCATTTCCTTGGGGGTACCACCGACGGAAATCAGCCAGCCCTCGGCCTCGGCGCCGGTGGGCGAGACGATGTTGCTCATCTTGCAATACACCATCGGCGGCATGTAGGCGGCCAGCGTCTCCACCTTGTCCATGATGAACTTGGGCGTACCCTTGGGTACCGGGAACCCCTTCTTGATGTACTCCTGGCTCAGCGGATGCACGACAAAGGCGAAGCGGCGGATGTTGCGGAAATGCCCGGTGGGATGGAGCAGGCGCGGCTTGATGTCGAGTTCATGGAGTATTTCCTCGAAATCGTGGTCCGTGAGTTCCGCTTCCGACTTTCCGGTCACTGCAAGAATCATGGCGGTGATGGTGCTGATGCCCACCACCCGGTCGAAGAGCTTCGGCGTCACATCCACGGCCAGGTTGACCTTGTGCCGGGCGAAGAAGGCGAAGGCTTCCTCGTCGACGGCCGAGGTGATCAGGGTCTTGCCTTCGAGGTTGCCGCCGGATGCCACGGCCTGGATTTCGCGGAAGGTGCCGACGATGACGTGCGACTTGGCCACGGCATTGGCGACGATCTTGTTCTTCAGGGTGCCGAGGACGGATTTCAGGAATTCGCCGGGCACCACGTCGGGAAGGAGTTCCTTGCCCTTGGCAAAGAGTTCGAGCTGGTCCAGCGAACCCAGCAGCACCGGCGACGCGGCATGGAACACCGGGTCGGCGAAACTCAGGTTCTTCGTGTAGTCGGACAGCGCGACCGCCATGTCGTAGTTGCGCATTCCGGACAGGAACAGGACCAGGTTGTTGTTGAAGTAGTGGCCCAGTTCCTTCTGCACGTAACGGACGGCACGGACCTGCAGCAGCCGGCGCAGGCTGGCGCCGGTGGTCACCGGTACCCGCGTGACGACCTGCATCAGGTGCTGCGACTTCCTGTTGGTGATTGTGCGCAAGCCGACGTGGTAATGGTCGGGCATATCGCTCAGGGCGATGGCATCCGCATTGGCCTGCTGGCGCCGCATCAGCTCCCAGGCCTTGCTGCTGTCCTTGTCGGCGCCGAAGCGCCGCACCTGGAATTCCTGGCCGAGAAACTTCGTCTTGAATTCGAAATCCTTCTTCGATGACGCCAGGGTCACCGTAACGACTTTTTTCATCACATCAATCCTCGTTGTTTGACCATCTTTCGTGATTGCAGCGGGACGACTTGGACTAGTCGGTCCTCTTGCGGCGCCGGGCGGGCTTTTTTGCCGCCGCAGCGTCGGGCGGCAGTACCTGGCGAATGATGTCTTCGCAAACCGCCTGCGTCATGTAGCGCGGGACCGGATAGCCGGTATGAGCTTCACGGCAAGCGGCTTCCGCCAGTTGCGGAATATCGGACGCCTTCAGTGCGGCAAGGAAAGTCGGTATCCCGAGGTCGCGATTGAGTTGCTCCACCGCATCGAGGAACTTCTGCGCCAGCACGTCTTCCCCTTCGCTTTCCCGACCGAGCTTGGCGCGCACCGCCAGCAGGGCCAGCCTGTCGGTGACGGCCGGCAGCGAATACTTCAGTACCAGCGGAAGCATGATGGCATTGGCCAGGCCATGCGGGGTGTGATACTTGCCGCCGAACTGGTGGGCGATGGCATGCACATAGCCGACATTGGCACGCGTAAAGGCAAGCCCTGCATAGGTTGCGGCCAATGCCATGCTTTCTCGCGCGGCAAGGTTTTTGCCGTCGCTGTAGGCCACCCGCAGGTTGTCGAAGATCAACCCGACGGCAGACAGGGCCATGTCATCCGTATAGGGATTGGCCCATTTGCCGACGAAGGATTCGATCGCGTGGGTCAGGGCGTCGATGCCGGTCGCCGCGGTGATGTGCGGAGGCAGTCCGGTCATCAGGCAGGGATCGAGCGCCGCCATTTTCGGCACCAGCCGCGTGTCGACGATCACCAGCTTGGCCTGCCTTTCCGGATCCGAGATGACCGCGGCAACGGTGACCTCGGAGCCGGTGCCTGCGGTGGTGGGCACGGCGTAGATCTTTACCGGCGTTTGCAGGCCCTTGAAATAGCCGGCCAGTTCGCGCAGCGACTTGCCGGGGTTGGAAACCGCCGCGGCAATGGCCTTGGAGGCATCCATCGAGGACCCGCCCCCGAATGCCACGATGGCATCGCAAGCATTTTCCAGATAGAAATCGATCCCGGCTTCGATCAGGGGGATCGGCGCATCAGGCGTGATGGCATCGAATACCACGTACTCGGCACCTCCCGCGGTCAGGGCATCGGTCAGGTCGTCGAGCAGGCCCAGCTTCGAGATGATGCTGTCGGTCACGATGAGGATCTTGCCGTGACCGAACCCGGCAATGGTTTTTCCCAGCCTGCCGCTGGAGCCCGGCCCGACCAGGATCGTAGGCTGCGGAATGGGCAGGAAGCGCACCGCCAATCCCGCGCCTTTCATGGCGGCACCGAGTGCCGTGGTACGTAGTGAATCGCTGATCAGATCCGATATCAAGGGAACTCTCCTCCAAAGCAACCGCCCGCCGGGCTCTTGCCCGAGTCGAAACCGTGCATCAACTCTACCGAATAGCGAACTCTAACATCCGTCATCGGCTTGCGGGACTGGTGGCTACCGCCGGAAGCGGGCTGGCCGCAGCCTCCCCGGCGGGTTCCGAATCAGCCTGCACGCGCCGCATCGCTGCGTATCATGTCGGCCGCCTTTTCACCGATCATCATGACCGGCGCGTTGGTGTTGCCGCCGATCAGGGTCGGCATGATCGAGGCATCCACGACGCGCAGGCCCGCGATGCCATGTACGCGCAGCCGCGGGTCGACCACGGCCATCGCGTCAAGGCCCATCTTGCAGGTTCCGACCGGGTGATAAATGCCGTCCGTACGATTCCGCAACTCCTCGCGTATGGCGTCATCGGACTCGATTCCCGCGGTGTAGACCTCGCCGCTGCGGATGCCGGCCAGGGCCGGAGCGTCCATAATTTTCCGGGTGAGCTTGAAGCCATCGACCATCGCGTCCAGATCGTCCGGATGAGCGAGCAGCCCCGGATCGATGACGGGGGCCGCCGCCGGATCGGCGCTGCCCAGTCCAACCGTACCACAGCTCTTCGGCCGCAGCAGGCAGACGTGGCAGGAGTAGCCGTGTCCAAGATGCATCTTGCGCACATGGTTGTCGATAAGGCCGACCACGAAATGCAACTGGAAATCCGGCGCCGGCGAATCGGGAAAGCGCCGCAGGAAGCCGCCACCCTCGGCCCCGTTTGAACTGATCATGCCGGTGCCCTCGCGCCGGTAGCGGCCGATTTCCCTGATCAGGCGCATGGCGCCGCCCGCGGAAATGCCGAGAAGGTCGAGCGACTTGGCCCGGTAGTTGAAGACATAGTCCGGATGCTCCTGCAGATTCTTGCCCACTCCGGGCAGATCGTGGACCACCGGGATGCCGAATTCCTGCAGTTCTGCTCCAGCGCCGACACCGGAGAGCATCAGAAGTTGCGGCGACTGCAAGGCGCCGGCACTGAGGATCAGTTCGCGCCGTGCGCGGAGGGCATGCGTCTCGCCGCCTTGGCGGAATTCAACCCCGCTGGCGCGCTTGCCGTCAAACAGGATGCGCCGCGCCCGCGCCCCGGTAATCACCCTCAGGTTGCTGCGACTCGCCAGATGCGGCGTCAGGTAGGCGCGCGCGGCATTCCAGCGTTCGCCGTTCTTCTGGGTGACCTGATGGATGCCGATGCCTTCCTGGTCGGCGCCGTTGAAATCGTCGATCAGCTTGAATCCGGCCTGGCGCGCGGCCTCGAGATAAATCTCCTGGAACGGGTTCATCGAGCGCAGACGCGCCACATTCAGCGGCCCACCCTGGCCGTGATGCTCGTCGTGGAAATCCTCGTTGTGTTCCGATTTCTTGAAGTAGGGCAATACCTCGCGGAAGGACCAGCCGGCATTGCCCAGCGCTGCCCAGTGGTCGTAGTCCCAGGGGTGGCCGCGCATGTATACCATGGCATTGATGGAGCTCGACCCGCCCAGCGCCTTGCCCCGCGGCTGATAGCCCCGCCTGCCGTTCAACCCCGGCTGGGGAACGGTTTCGAAGGCCCAGTTGTTGATCCGGGTCGGCAGCATCATGACGGTGCAAAACGGGACCTTGATCAGCATCCGGTCGTCGCTCGCACCGGCTTCGAGCAGGCACACGCTGACCTTCGGATCCTCGGAAAGTCGCCCGGCCACGGCACAACCCCCGGACCCGCCGCCTATCACGATGTAGTCGAATTCCTTCATGTCGGCTCCAGCGCCTCCAGCAGCTCGCCCAGCATGAGCGGAGAGAATGCCATTCCGAGATGGCTGACGCCGCCGACGGCGACATTGGCGGCACCCTCCAGCGCCGAACAGGCCTGCTGCGGGAAAACGTAGTTGTCATGGAAACTGAAAATCGAAGCCGAACCGGGCGGCAGCGGCACGGCGGCGGGCAACCCAAGCGCAGCCAGCCACGGACTGTCGATGCACATCTGTTGCGCATTGCGCCCGAGGCCCAGGCGCGCCAGTCGGGTACCCTGGTGCGGCGAGCCGAGCGTGACGATCCGCGCCACCTTGCTCCCGCCGCAGCGGCGCAGATACGCACGCAGCACCAGCCCGCCCATGCTGTGACCGACGAGGATCACCCGCGCGGCACCGGTCGCCGCCAGAACCTCGTCGATCCGGCGCGCTATGCCCGGTGCGTAGTCATCGATGCCGGCCCATACGGGCTCCAGGTTGTGCGTCGCCACGGTCCAGCCGGCCGCTTCCAGGCGCGATCGCAGCCAGAACCAGAACCCGCGGTTGCACTGATAGCCGTGGATCAGCAGCAGCGGTGGCCGGGCAGCAACTTTGCCCAGGCGATCCGGCCCCAGCCAGAACGCCTCGAAGGGCTGTATCACGGAAAACAGCACAATCAGCCCTGCATATTCCTCGAGCGCCATGCGCAGCGCGCGCAACGAGCCTATCCGGAATTGTCCGGGCACCGCGTCCGCATTCGCCAGCATGAGGATGAAGGTCAGCGCAGTGATGAACAGCCGCAGCGCCAGGAAACTGCCGAGCGCGAGCCCGGCCGCCGCAACCGGGGTCCAGCCGACCTGCGTGACCAGCCAGGCCGACAGCATCGCGTAGAGCAGCAGTTCTCCGCTCAACAGCCAACGCATTTGCCGTGCCGCCATCGCCGACTTTCTCAGGCCGGTGCCGCGACCGCGGGCGTGGCGGCCGATGCACGGAATGTCCGCGGCAAGCCGCCTGCACTCGCGGCGGCAATCAACTGTCGTCGATTCCTCATGGGCGTCAGCGGATCAGGATTTTCGTCAGGCGCTCGAACAGCGCGCCATAGGGCGGATTGAAGAGCGACATGGCGTTGAGCCCGGACTGGTAGAACACCGCCTTCTGTTTGGAGAAGGTCCTGAAGCCCTCGATGCCGTGGTACTGCCCCATGCCGCTGGGGCCGATGCCGCCGAAGGGCAGTTCCTCCTGCGCGATGTGCAGCAGGGTATCGTTGACCGTGACGCCGCCGGCCACGGTTTCGTTCAGCACGCGGTCGCGGCGGCCGGCATCGTTCTCGAAGCAGTAAAGCGCCAGCGGGCGCGGATGCCGGTTCACATACGCGATCGCGGCGTCGAGGTCGGCATAGGGCAGGATGGGCAACAGCGGGCCGAAGATCTCGTCCTGCATCACACGCATCTCATCGTTGACATCCAGCAGCGCCAGCGGCGGCAGGCGACGATCCGTCGCATCGGCCGAGGCCGTCGACAGCGGAACGATCCTGGCGCCCCGCTGTTGCGCGTCGCCCAGATAGCCCTGCAGGCGCTGGTAGTGCCTCTCGTTGATGATCGAGGTGTAATCCGGCGTGGTCGCCATGGCCGGGAAGCACCTGGCGACGACCGCGCGTGCCGCCTCCACGAAGGCCTGTTCGCGCCCGGCCGGCACCAGCACATAGTCGGGCGCGATGCAGGTCTGCCCCGCGTTCAGCATCTTGCCGACCATGATGCGCTCCGCGGCCTTTTCGAGGGGATAGCCGGGGCCGAGAATCACCGGCGACTTGCCGCCCAGTTCCAGCGTGACCGGCGTCAGGTTTTCCGCCGCCATGCGCATGATGTCATGGCCGACCCGGGTCGACCCGGTAAACAGCAGATGGTCGAAGGGCAGGCGGGCGAAATCGGCGCCGACCGACGCATCCCCGAGCAATACGGAAACTTCCTCGGCGGAAAAATAGCGGCCCGCGAGTTCGGCCAGCAATTCGCCTGTGCGCGGAGTGAACTCCGACATCTTGATCATCACCCGGTTGCCGGCCGCCAATGCGGCCGCCAGCGGCGAAACCGCCAGGAACAACGGATAGTTCCAGGGCACGATGATGCCGACCACGCCAAGCGGCTGGGCAATGATGCTCGCCCGCCCCGGCCTGAACCAGATTGACGGCGACTTCTTCTGCGGCTTCATCCATGCGCCGACGTGGGAGCGATCGTGGCGAATCGCCTCCAGGCTCGGAAATATTTCGAGCAACCGCGTTTCATGGGCAGAGCGATGACCGAAATCGGCGGAAATCGCCGTAATGAAGCGTTCGGTGTTGTCGCGCACCAGGCTCATCAGCGCGTCCAGTCGCATCCGGCGGCGACCAATATCCACCGCGGGACTGCGCCTGCTGGCAGTATGCATGGCGCTGAAGACGCTCTTGAAGGCGTCGAGGCCGGCTTCCTGCTCTCTGACAATACCTGCTGCCGGTTCGATTGCGTTCATTCCAAGCCTCCTCCAGCATCACCGTCGCGAACTTTGCCAGTCTATGCGCCGGCGTACCGATCGATTAGGCAGCCCACTCTAACGGTTGCATGCGGGCAGGATGGATAATCCGCGAAATGGATGAGGATGTCGACAAGGATGCCATCGGCCATGAGTTGGCCGCCTGTATCGCGGAAGCCCAGGCCTTGCGCACCGCGAGACTGAGCGATTCCGATCCGGACGATTTCCCGCGGCTCAAGGAGTGGCAGGCGGCACGGCTTGCCGGCACCTATGCCGACTTGCTCGCCAGTCCGCGGCACAGACCTGCGGCGGAGTTTTTCCTCAGCGACCTATATGGGCCAAAGGATTTTCGGAGCCGCGACGAGGAACTGGCGCGCGTCGTTCCGATCATGGTCCGTGTCCTGCCGGCACGGGCGCTGATGACGCTGCTCGAAGCCGTGAAAATGGACGCACTCTCCGAGTCGCTGGATACCGCGATGGTGGTGGCCCTGCGCAAGATCGGGAAAAGCGAGGCGATTGACTGGCCCGCCTACGTCACGGCCTATCGCGCTTGCGGACGCAGGAAAGACCGCGAATTGCAGATCACCCTGGTCGACCGGATCGGCAAGACCCTGGATCGCCTGACCCGGATGCCGCTGATTCATTTCTCGCTCAAGTTGATGAGCGGCCCCGCCCACCTGGCCGGACTCGGCGACCTGCATTCCTTCCTGCAGCGAGGCTTCGACGCCTTCAGCTTCATGAAAGGCGCCGACGAATTCCTCGCCATCGTTACCGAACGCGAAACCACGCTGATGAAGGAATGGTTCGCCGGCCCGGACGCCCGGTACCCGGCACCATGATTTCGCGCCGCAAGCGGCGCTTCAGTGTAGGTTCACGAACAATGCCGGGGGGCTGAAACCGGCCACCCGTTCAGGCGAACATCCACCTTGCAGCGGTGGATTCGTGCGCCGAAGTCCGGCTTAAAGCACGGTACAGGCCCCGTACAGCACATAGGCGCCGTTGCGGTTCGTCAGCGTCACGGTCAGTTCGCCGCTTGGCTGATCGACGACGATGGTCCAGCCGAACCCTCCCTCCCGGCCCTGCAACAGCAACTGCTTGCCGGACTTGTCCTGCAGCAGGATCTCGGTTGTAGTCTGCGGGCCGATCACGGATTTCTTCGCCAGGTCGATGCGCATGAATGACGGCGCGCCGATTTCTTCCGGCAAACCGGCGGCGCAATCGTCGCCGCGTGCGCAGTCCAACGCCGACTGCGTGGCGCAGAGCAGCGGTTTCGAACCGTCAAAATCGGCCGCCAGCGCCGGCACCGCGAGCAAAGAGAGGCTCAATAAAACCCGATTTCGAATGTTTTTCATGGAGTGCCCTTACTTGATGGTGTAGCCGCGGCCTTCCAGGCAAGCACCCTGGGCGCGGTAGAAGGTGTCCATGGCGCCCTGCTTCTGGCTTTGAGCCTGCTGCTGAGACTGGGCATTCTGGGATCTCTGGTTCTGTCGCGCACGCGAGCCGCCGACCACGACACCGACAGCAGCGCCCTTGCCGGCACCACTGCTGCCATCGACGATACCGCCGATTACGGCACCCTTCAGCGCACCCGACGCGCGCTCACCGCCGCCTACCGCCGGACCTGACTGCTGCGCCGGTGCCGGCGCAGCAGCCACGGCGGCGGGATCGATGCCGGTGCTGTTCTTGGCCCAGACATAGCACTCGCCCTCATCTTTCTGCTGCTGCTGCGGACTCTGGCCCTTGGACGGATAGACGATGGGCTTGGCCTGTGCCTGACCGATGGCGAAGCTCATGACGGCGAGGCTGGCAGTCAGTGCGCAGGCGTTCTTGATACTGTTCATAGTTGTTCCCCAAATTTGCGACACGAGCCGATACGCGATTCTCCGCGGGCCGTCGGAACCTGCGGTCCTCCCGACGGTTCCTCCCAGCGCTACTTCTTGGCGCCCTTCTTGGCCGGCTCCAGGGACACGGCGACCGCCTCGACGTAATTGGCTTCAATCTGGTCACCCTTCTTTACAACCTTGAAGTGATCCTGATTCTGCACCTCGAGCTCGACGATATTGCCCTTCGGGCCCTTGACGGTAATGGTCTTGGTCGCCGGGCTGACATCAATCACGTCGGCGACGATCGTCACCTGGCGGCCGACCGCACCGGCCGGCTTCTCGCCCGGCTTGGAGCGGACCGCGTCAGCCGAGTCGACACGTGAAGCCGGTCCGCTGCGCTTTTTGACCTCCAGCGTCAGCGCCCGCACGTATTCAACGACGATTTCGTCATTGACCTTGATCTTGTCGAAGTTCTTCACGGCGTCGCCGGCGACGACATCGAAGCTGTTCCCCTGCGGCCCCTTCAGGGTCACGGTACGGGTGGCCTTGTCGATGGCTGTCACCAGGGCAGTTACCTGGACGCCCTGAGCCACGCCCACCTTGCCCGGCGCCTGGGAGGTGATCTGCCCTCCCACCGGTGCCTGTTGGGCAAAGCCCGGTTGCGCGGAAAAAGTCAGGGCGATGAGAGCGGCTTTCGTCAAATTACGCATTGCGTTGATCTCCGTGTGTCTATAGGTCAATGGATGGACTGCGCGTTCAGCGCTTGAGTTTGGTGATCTTCGAGCCCTGCAGGCCGACACCGGCCATCAGGCCCTTCTGGTCGAAAATCATCGCATACACGTCGGCCTTGGCGGTTTCCGTGTTGAGATCCTTGGCCGCGCCGGCATCGACGATCACGATGTTCGGCCCGACGCCGATTTCGAAGTTCTTGCTGTTGCGGAAGTCATTCAACACCTTGTCGCTCATGAAGAACAGCACATAGCCGAAGTGCTGCGCGCCGGCCTGAAGGCCGACCGAAACTGCCGCAGTGTTGTAGTGGTCAACCACCTTGTCATTCACCAGCAGCACGCCATCGCCGCCTTGTCCACCGACGACCAGTCCCGCCTTGATGACCTTGGGGAAAGCCAGAACGCCGCGCGCCTTGGCGCCCAGGGCCTTGGCCCCCGGTGAACCCGCGTACAGCGAGTTCAGCGCAGCACGCGAATCCTGCTCGATCTTGGAGTCCGCCGCCATGGCCAGACGCGGTGCGATGAGGCCGAAAACCACGGCCATCAGGAAGAAAAGGTTTTTGGCGACCGATAAATATTTGCTCATGATGCACTCCTTCACGTTGAAATTGAAATTGCAATACAGGTACCGATCAGGCAACGCAAGACCTTTCGGGTCCGCGCACCCGTTCAATCATCCTATTTTTTTTGCCTGGCCGCCTCGACAAACGAACGCACATCCTTGGCCCACGCGTCGATCACCGGCTTGACATGGGCCAGCGTCAGCTTTTCGGTGGCACTCTTGAGTTCGACGCCGACACCCTCGCGCATGCCGATGGCGACGACCTTGCCGGTATCGGTGTCCTGCACTTCATACTCGGCAGCGAGACCAGCCTGCTTGGATGTCTTGCCGCCGGTAGCGATAAATGCGATCGGCAGCAACTGATAAGGCTTCAAACCCATGTCCTTCGCCGCCACGGAGGTGATGGCGGTTTTGAGTCGTAGCGTTTTCGGGCCAGGCTCCTTGGCAAACTGGAACAGGCCGGTCAGTTCACGGCGGACCGCCTCGTCGAAATACGCATTGATTTCCTTCAATGTCTGCTCCGACACCTGCTCGGTGCTGCGCGGCTGCGGATAGAAGATGTTCGGTTCGATCAAGACAAACTCGTAGCTGCCCGCTTTCATTTCCGGGGCGATCCAGCGCTTGACCTTGAGTCCTGAAGGAGACTCAGCCTCTTTCAGCTTCGAATAGCCCCCCCCGAGAAAGCCCGACTCCATCGACTTTGACGCTTTTTCCTGGGCAGAAACCTGACCGACAAGCAGTAAAACTCCGACCACCAAGGCCATTGTCCAACGATAAATGTGCATGACACCGCTCCCTTTTTATTCAGTAATGAAATATTCTAGCTCTTTGCCGGCTTCCCACCACCCATCGACGGGCGTTAACTGCGAAAGTATTGGCCTGCAGCGCCGTAGCGCACACATCGGCTGTTGGCGACCCGGCCATATTTTCCTTTAACGTCCCAATCCCCCGGACAGATGACCCGGCGACCAACTATTTGTTCCCCTGTAATATTGCAGCTCGCGCTGGCCTTACCCTGAATGATAAAGTGCACCGCCGACCAATCTGACCGACGCGAAGCGTGGCACCACACAAAAAACAGCAGGGTTCTCCCGGCGCACCGGCCTGCCGAATCCTCCTCAATGCCGACCGGTCCAGTCCGTAGAAATTGCGCAGACAGCATCAAGTTCCTGATTACCACCATGAAGATTCGCGCCAGGAGGCTGTTCCCGTGCCACGAGTAATCGCCATCCCGGGCTGGATCCTGCTCGCCGTGCTGATCATCGCGAGCGGCGGATGGGGCACGGCGGCCCTCTATTTTTCCGGCTCGCAGAGTCCTGTCCTGCAGGTCGGCATGGCCGGAGCATTTGCCCTCGTAGCACTGCTGGCCCTGGCCGCACTGGGCTTGCGCCGCTGGCGCCGGTCTGCGCTGGCTGCCTACCTCGTACTGTTTGCCATCTTGCTGGCGTGGTGGTTCGACATCGAACCCTCCAATGATCGCGAGTGGCAGCCGGATGTGGCCAAACTGGCCTATGCCACCATCGAAGGCGACAAGGTCACGGTACATGACATCCGCAACTTCGCCTACCGCAGCGAAACCGACTACACCCCTGCCTGGTACGACAAGACCTATGATCTGAGCAAACTGGAAGGCGTCGATCTGGTGGCTGTCTACTGGATGGGGCCGGCAATCGCACACACCTTCGTCAGCTTCGCCTTTGCCGGTGGCGACCATCTCGCCATCTCCATCGAGACGCGCAAGGAGAAGGGTGAGGCATATTCCACCGTCAAGGGTTTCTTCCGCCAATACGAGCTGTATTACGTAGTAGCCGATGAGCGCGACGTGATCCGCCTGCGCACCAACTATCGCCATGATCCGCCGGAAGACGTTTATGTGTACCGGACGCAGGGCCCGATCGAGAATGGCCGCAGACTGTTCCTCGAGTACGTACGCAAGATGAACGC
>Ga0268298_10000631_pt1 | contig 44791 bp, 41 predicted proteins | sample WWTPWeurt_MetaG_FD_194462 | JGI IMG/M metagenome (GOLD analysis project Ga0268298, IMG submission 194462) | Activated sludge microbial communities from WWTP in Nijmegen, Gelderland, Netherland - WWTP Weurt | ecosystem: Engineered > WWTP > Aerobic digester > Activated sludge | place...
TGGTGCGCATCTTGGCCATCGACTTGTAGCTGGCGGCGGAAAGCGGGTAGAAGATCGCCTTGATGCCGATGGTGAGCAGGATGATCGCCCAGCCCCAGTTTCCGACAAGCGCATGAATCCACTGCAGCACCCAGAAGATCGGCGCCGCGACGACCGTCAGCCAGCCATAGTCAACAACGAGATCCAGTCCTTCGGCCAGTCGTTTCAATACGGCCTGTTCCTGCGGTCCGGCATAAAGAGTGATTGACTGCGACGCGCTGGCACCTGGAGCAACCTGTGCCACCGGCAGGATCAGGCCCGCGGCGACAACCGCCGGACCGGCGCTGCCGCCATCGACCTTGCGCGTGAAGAATTCGCGCTTGTCCTTGCCTTGCGGCACCCAGGCTGACACAAAGTAGTGCTGCACCATTGCCAGCCAACCGTTGTCGGCCGTCTTTGCGTACTTGGCCTTATCCTTGATGATGTCGTCGAAAGTGAGCTTCTGATACTTCTCTTCGGCAGTAAATACAGCAGGGCCCGTGAACGTCGACACCATCGCCGACTCCCCTTCCGGGGCCTTGTCGTCACGCTGGAACTGGTAGTAGGCATGTGCATTCAGCGGCTGCACACCACCGTTGGCAATCTCGTGTGCGACTTCGATCGCATAGCTGCCCTTGCTGAATGTATAGATCTTCGCGACTTTCACGCCGGCCGGGCCGTTTGCCTCAAGGCGTAGTTGCAGCTTGTCTTGCTGCCCGAGCTCACGCCCCCCCTGGATTGCCTTGAAGGTGGAGCGGTGATTGGGCAAACCCTCGCCGATAAGGCCGCTCTGTGCCGCATACCGATGTTCCGGGTCGATCAGGACAAAATTCTGTTTCTTGTCAGCCGTTCCCGTATAACGATTCAGTTCGAGGCGAACCAGATCGCCACCTTGCGTAGAAATGTCGGCGGTATAGAGATCGGTCGTGATGCGGATAGTCTCGCCGGTCGTCGCCGCCTTGCCAGTAGCGTCGGCAGGAACGGCAAGCTTGTCACCGGCAGCGGTCGTCGACGGCACCGGGACAGAACCGGGCTGCAGGTTCGCGCTCGGCTGCGGCGTCGTGGCTACGGCCTGAGCAGGCGCCGGCTTGGGCTGCTTGTACTGTTGCCAAGCGTCCCAAAGCATTACCAGCGAGAACGAGAAGATCATCACGAGAATGAGACGTCGGTTGTCCATGTACTACAGCCCTAATGTTTTGGTTGTCAGGGTACGGGATCGTAGCCACCGGGATGCCAGGGGTGGCAACGAGAAACGCGCTTTCCCCCCAGCCTCAATCCCTTCCAGACCCCGTACTTCTGGATGGCTTCGGCAGTGTATTCGGAACAGCTGGGAAAAAACCGGCAACGCCGCCCCAGCAGCGGACTGATCGCATACTGATAGAAACGGATCAGCAGGACCAGCAGTTGTTTCATCGATGAGGCACCCGGTTTCTAGCGCTTCTGGTGATTCAGCTTCTGTAGCAGTTCTGAAATTTCCGCAGCCAGTGCCCTGCGATCGGGTATTCCCGGCTTTGCAGCCAATCGCAGGATCAGGTCGAACGAAGGCAATTGCGATCGCAGCAACCGGAATTTCTCGCGTGCCAGACGCTTGATCAGGTTGCGACGGACCGCAGCCTTGACCAGCTTCTTCGGCACAACAACGCCAAGCCGGGGGGGCAGCACTTCATTCACCTCTCCCGATTCATTACTCCGCGGGCGGTAATGTAGCAGGAAGTGAAGGCTTTTTATGGCCCTCCGAAAACCAAAAACGGATGAATACTCATCCGTTTTGGTCAGTCGGTATCGCTTGGGAAAAGCGAAATTGCTACTGGTTTGGCTGTGCAATTCGCTCATCCCGCCGGCGCCGGCGGCTATGCTTCGTTCTGGAATCAAACAGCCAGACGATGACGGCCCTTGGCGCGGCGCGCAGCGATGACCTTGCGGCCACCCTTGGTGCGCATGCGAACCAGAAAGCCGTGCGTGCGCTTGCGGCGGACAACCGAGGGTTGGTAAGTGCGTTTCATGATTTATGCCCTTGATTTTGATGCAAAGATAAACGCGCAATTAGACAATGAGCGGGTTTCGATGTCAAGGCCAATTTATTTACGAGGCTGTGGATAACTCAATGGGGACGCAGGTTAAAATGCTGCGCAAGTAATGGAAAAGTCGCTTGAATTTTGCTTTTCACCGCCCCGATTTCTTGCGTCAGCACTTTTTTAAATATAAAAATTTATTAAAATCAAACTATTGGAAACTTATCCCCGGAGTTGCTGTGGAAAACGCGTTGTAAGCTAAGCGTTTTTCCACCGTTCGCTGAAACGGTGTCTTCAGCGTAGTCCTCGGTCCCCTTGTCATGAGCAGTTTCTGGAATTCTTGCCTGAGTCAGTTCGAACAGGAACTGCCTCAACAGCAGTTCAATACTTGGATTCGTCCGTTACGCCTGGAAGGCGAGGATAACGCTGGCGACGGTCTGCGACTGGTCGCACCGAACGGTTTCATCCTCAAGTGGGTGAAAGAAAAGTACGCGTCCAGGATCGAAGAACTGGCGCGCGCCTATTTTCAAACGCCCGTTAGCGTTGCCGTCACGCTCGGTGAACGCAGGGCGGCAGCACCGGCGCCGCGCAGCAATACCTCTGCAGCATTGGGATTTGCTTCAGATGTTTCGTCGCCGTCCCGGGAATCGACTACGCCTCCCCCTATCCTCAACCGGCCGGGAAATCCGTACGAGAAGACGCGCCTGATCTCGTCCTTTACCTTCGATAATCTCGTCGTCGGCAAGGCAAATGATCTCGCCCGCGCTGCTGCAATGCAGGTCGGCCATAATCCCGGCGGCGCCTACAACCCGCTCTTCATTTACGGTGGCGCCGGCCTCGGCAAGACACATCTGATCCATGCCATCGGAAATTTCATCCTTGAACAGCAACCGAACCGTGTGGTGCGCTATGTCCACGCGGAAGACTATTACTCCGACGTAGTACGTGCTTACCAGCAGAAATCTTTCGATGTCTTCAAGCGCTACTATCGATCACTGGACGTGTTGCTGGTAGATGATGTCCAGTTTTTCAACGGCAAGAACCGGACCCAGGAAGAATTTTTTTACGCCTTCAATGCGCTCATCGAGGCACGCAAGCAGATTGTGATCAGTTGCGATACCTATCCCAAGGATATATCGGGCCTGGAAGATCGCCTGATCACGCGCTTCGACTGGGGATTGACCGTCCAGATCGAACCGCCCGAGACGGAAATGCGGGTCGCCATTCTGAAGAAGAAGGCCGAGGCTGAAAACGTCACGCTCGACGATGAAGTGGCCTTCATGATTGCAAAGCACTTGCGTTCGAATGTCCGCGAACTTGAGGGGGCGTTGAAGAAGGTGCTCGCCTACTCGTCGTTTCACGGTCGCGAGATCGCGCTCGATCTGGCCAAGGAAGCACTGAAGGACGTCATCGGCGCTGTCAATCGCCAGATCACCATCGATAATATACAGAAGACCGTTGCCGACTATTACAAGATAAAGGTTGCCGATCTGTTCTCGCCGAAACGGACTCGCGCGATTGCTCGGCCTCGACAGGTCGCCATGTGGCTGGCCAAGGATCTGACGGCACAGAGCTATCCGACCATCGGCGACGCTTTCGGCGGGCGCGATCACACGACGGTATTGCATGCGGTTCGTACGATCGATTCCTTGCGCTCCAAGGACAACGAACTTAACCATGACCTGCATGTGCTCTTGCAGGTGTTGAAGGGATAACCGGTAATCGGGCTGTGGATAAACCTGTGGGCAGGATGAGGAAGCTTTGTGGATAAACGGTCTCACTTGAACTTGTGGATAAATAATCCACTTTTCCTCAACAGGCGTCCAACAGGCTTTTCAAGTCCATTTTATATATTGCAAGCTATTGTAGAATAAGTCTTTTGTAGAGATATCCACAGAGTTGACCGGCAGTTTATCTTTATAGGAACTGTATACATGATCCTTATTAAAACCCAACGCGATACCCTGCTTGCGCCCCTGCAGTCGGTTTCCGGCATTGTCGAAAAGCGTCACACGCTGCCGATTCTTTCCAATGTACTGCTGGAGAAGAAAGGGGATTTGCTGACCCTGCTTGCCACCGATATCGAAATCCAGATCACGACCAGTACGCAGGGTGCGAATGGCGATGGTGATGGAGCGGTGACCGTTGGTGCCCGCAAGTTGCAGGATATCCTTCGTTCGCTGCCGGACAGCGCCGAGGTCAGCCTCGTCCTCGACGAAAAGCGCTTGCAGGTAAAGGCGGGGAAAAGCCGCTTCAGTCTTCAGACACTGCCTGCCGACGATTTTCCTCGAATGGCTGTGGCTGAAGGCAGTGCCCAGAAGATCACGGTTACGCAGAAGCAGTTCCGCCAGTTGCTGGCGCAGACACAATTCTCGATGGCAGCGCAGGATGTGCGCTATTACCTGAACGGCCTGTTGTTGTTGATTGACGGCGGCCAGTTGCGAGCGGTCGCGACCGATGGTCACCGGCTTGCCTTCGCCAGCATGGAGATCGACAGTGCCCTGCCCCGGCAGGAGTTGATCCTGCCGCGCAAGACGGTTCTCGAACTGAACCGTCTCCTGGCCGATAGCGATGATCCTTTGCTTATCGAGGCTGCCGCCAACCAGATCCGCTTCCAGTTCGGTCACATCAATCTTGTTTCGAAATTGATCGACGGCAAGTTTCCGGATTATGAACGTGTCATACCCGCGACCTTGCGCAATGTACTGCAGATCAACCGGGTTGCCCTGCTCTCGTCGATGAGTCGGGCTGCTATCCTGACCAACGAGAAATTCCGCGGCGTGCGTATGGTGCTGGCACCGGGCAGCCTGAAGATCATGGCCGCTAACGCCGAACAGGAAGAAGCCCAGGAAGAACTGGAAGTTGATTACAGCGGTGATGTCATTGATATCGGTTTCAACGTTGGCTACCTGCTTGATGTACTGAACAACAGTTCGGCCGAAATGGTGCAGTGGGGCCTCAACGACGCCAACTCAAGTGCCTTGGTGACCATTCCAGGTAACGAGCAATTCAAGTATGTCGTGATGCCGATGCGCATTTAATTCATCCAGCAACTTATTGATGTTCCACGTGAAACAAGGAAGTAAAGAGTGAGCGAAGAAAACAACGCCCCGGCCTACGGCGAATCGAGTATCCAGATCCTGGAGGGCCTGGAGGCGGTGCGCAAGCGCCCGGGAATGTATATCGGTGACACTTCGGACGGCACCGGTTTGCACCATCTGGTCTTCGAGGTCGTCGACAATTCGATCGACGAAGCGTTGGCCGGACATTGCGACGACATCGTCGTCACCATCCATCCGGATAATTCGATCTCCGTCACCGACAATGGCCGTGGAATCCCGACCGGTGTCAAGATGGACGACAAGCACGAGCCGAAACGCTCGGCGGCCGAAATTGCACTCACGGAACTGCACGCCGGTGGCAAGTTCAACCAGAACTCGTACAAGGTATCGGGCGGTCTGCATGGTGTCGGCGTTTCCTGCGTCAATGCACTTTCCAAGTGGTTGCGCCTGACCATTCGCCGTGATGGCCAGAAGCACTTCATGGAGTTTAATCGCGGTGTGCCGGTCGAGCGTGTACTGGAAATGCGCGACGGTTTCGAAGTGTCACCGATGAAGGTACTCGGTGATACCGAGAAGCGTGGCACCGAGGTGCATTTCCTCGCGGATGACGAGATCTTCGGCACCGTCGAGTTCCACTACGAGATTCTTGCCAAGCGCCTGCGCGAACTCTCCTTCCTGAACAACGGCGTCAGCATCAAGCTCGTCGATCAGCGTTCCGGCAAGGAAGAACTGTTTGCCTTTGCCGGTGGCGTCAAGAGTTTCGTCGAGTACATCAATCGCTCGAAATCGGTGTTGCATCCGAACGTTTTCTATTCGACCGGCGAGAGCACGGCACCGAACGGCGCGACGATCGGCGTCGAAGTAGCGATGCAGTGGAACGACTCCTACGCCGAACAGGTGCTCTGCTTTACCAACAACATTCCGCAGTCGGACGGTGGCACGCACCTGACCGGTTTGCGGACGGCGATGACCCGCGTCATCAACAAATACATCGAGGAAAACGACATCGCCAAGAAGGCGAAGGTCGACATCGGCGGTGATGACATGCGCGAAGGCCTCGCTTGCGTGCTGTCGGTGAAAATGCCCGATCCGAAGTTCGCGTCGCAGACGAAGATGAAGCTGGTCTCCTCGGAAGCACAGCCAGCGGTGCAGGAAGTCGTTGCCGCCAAGCTCGCCGAGTTCCTGCTCGAGCGTCCGGCCGACGCCAAGGTCATTACCGGCAAGATCGTCGAGGCCGCCCGCGCCCGGGAAGCTGCCCGAAAGGCGCGTGAAATGACTCGCCGCAAGGGTGTGCTCGATGGCGTCGGCCTGCCCGGAAAGCTGGCTGACTGTCAGGAGAAGGACCCTTCGTTGTGCGAACTATATCTGGTCGAGGGTGACTCCGCCGGTGGCTCTGCCAAGCAGGGCCGCGACCGCAAGTTCCAGGCAATCCTGCCCCTGAAGGGCAAGATCCTCAACGTCGAGAAGGCACGCTTCGACAAGCTGATCTCGTCGCAGGAAATCGCGACGTTGATCACCGCACTCGGTACCGGCATCGGCAAGGACGAGTACAAGCCGGAGAAGCTGCGTTACCACCGCATCATCATCATGACTGATGCCGACGTTGACGGCGCCCACATCCGCACCCTGCTGCTGACCTTCTTCTACCGGCAGATGCCGGAACTGGTCGAGCGCGGCCATATCTACATCGCGCAGCCACCGCTGTACAAGGTGAAGGTGGGCAAGACCGAGCGCTACATCAAGGATGATCACGAACTGAACCAGTTCCTGCTGAAAATGGCGCTGGATGAAGCTATCGTCGTGCCGAAGGCCGGTGCCGAAGCAATCAGTGGTGCGGCGCTGGAGGCAATGGCACGGGAATACCTGCTGGCCGAAGCCGTCATCAATCGCCTTGACCACCTGGTCAATCCGGAAGTGCTGCATACCATCGTTGATGCCAACCTCAAGCTTGATCTGTCGAGCGAAGCTGCAGCCCAGGCCTCGGCTAGCGAGCTCTCGAAGCGCGTCACTCATGGCATCCAGATCCGCGCCCGCTACGACGAAGCGCACGAGCGTTGGCAACTACGCGTCGAGAAGATGCACCACGGCAACCTCAAGGTCGGTGTGATCGATGAGGACCTGCTGATATCCGGCGACTGGGCGCAGCTGATGAAGACGGCCGATATGCTTTCCGGACTGTTTGGTGCCGGCGGCTATGCCCAGCGCGGCGAAAAGAAGTCTCCGGTAGTCGGTTTTGCCCAGGCGATGAACTGGCTGCTTGCCGAAGTCGAGCGTACGGTCAGCAAGCAGCGCTACAAGGGCCTTGGTGAAATGAACCCCGGGCAGCTTTGGGAAACGACCATGGATCCGAAGGTTCGCCGCCTGCTCAAGGTGCAGATCGAGGACGCCATTGGTGCCGATGAAATCTTCACGACGCTGATGGGCGAACTTGTCGAGCCGCGTCGGAACTTCATCGAAAGCAATGCGCTGGCGGCGCGAAACATCGACGTCTGAGCCTCGGGTATTCCCGCAAGGGAAAAACGCGCCATAGAGCCCCGCAAGGGGCTCTATGCGTTTCCGGGGTTATAAGCCGGATCTAGTGAGGGGTCTCGTCCGTAAAGAAGCTGCGGATGACACGGACCATCTCGATATCCGACTCGTGGTAGGCCGATTTCACGAATTCGGCGTACGCGGCATCCTCATCGCCGGCAACTTCGCCGAGCGTCGTCGCATAGGCAAAGCGGAGGAAGAGATGATCCTCCTCCGGCTCCTCGATGGTGATGGTCAGGGTACCGCCAGCATGGCTATCGGTTCGACTGACTTCGAAGCACATCCATTCGAAGCGCGACCAGGTAACGGTATCCTCGATTTCGGCCTTGCCAAAATCCAGTCGCCGTTGCAGCCGGCAGTCGCCACGTTCGACGATGTGGCAGGCTTCAAGCCCGGGAAGAAAGAGGGTGGCGTCCTCCGCCCGGGCCATCAGCCCCAGCCACAACTGGTCGCGGCTAAGGTTCTGGACCAGCGGGTTGCCGGGGTCGTTGATCTGGACGATGTGTTCGAACTTCATGCCGCCATTGTCGCCCTGAACACGCCCGGCTGTCATCCTGGGTGGTAGGATGCGCGCCATGAAGAAACTGCAACTTGAACGCCTGCTCCATTCCCAGGGTTTCGGTAGTCGCAAGGATTGCCGGGCGCTGATTCGCCAGGGCCGCATCACAATTGCCGACGAGGAAATGGAAGATCCATTCGTTGAAATATCCCCGCTGGATCTGGTCTTCTCCGTCGATGGCACGGAATGGTGCTACCAGGAGAAGGCGTACCTGATGCTCAACAAACCCGCTGGTTATGAATGCTCGCACCAGCCGAAGCATCATGCGAGTGTCTATGCACTGTTGCCGCCACCCCTCAATGGCCGCCAGGTTCAGTCGCTCGGTCGCCTCGACGAGGACACGACCGGCCTGCTGCTCTTTTCCGACGACGGTCAGTTCATCCACCGCATTATTTCGGGCAAGCGCAAGGTGCCGAAAACCTATCACGTGACGGCCAAGCATGCTGTTGCGGACGAGAGCATCGCCCGGCTGCTCGCCGGTGTGCTGCTCGATGACGAACCGGGACTGGTTGCCGCTACGGCGTGCGAGCGGCTCGGAGAACGGGAATTGCTGCTCACCGTGACCGAAGGCAGATACCACCAGGTGAAGCGCATGGTGGCGGCGATCGGCAATCGTGTCGAAGCCTTGCGGCGTATGGCCATTGGTGGGTTGCAACTACCGGAGGACCTGGCGGAAGGGCGCTGGCGCTGGCTCTCGGCTGCCGATCAGCTTGCGCTAACCGCAGCCGATTCCTGCCCCGCTTGATCTTCCTGCCCTGGCAGGTACATCATAGCCTCGTTCAATCAGGAGGCTGTGATGCAAAAAATTCTCATGATCGTGCATGCGCCGCCCTACGGCAGCGAGCGCGTTCTCTCGGCGCTGCGTCTGGCGACAGCCCTGGTGTCGCAGGAGGAAGAACGGGTCGACCTCTCCATCTTCATGATGTCCGATGCAGTCACGGTTGGCTTGCCGAATCAGCCGTCCGCAGAGGCCGGGGGCGGCCTGCAGCAGATGATCGAGCATCTCGTCGAACATGGCGTGCTCGTCCGCCTCTGCCGGACGTGTGCGGTCGCGCGGGGTCTCGAAAATCTGCCGCTGGTCCCCGGTGTCACGATCGGTACGCTGGTCGAGATGGCCAAGGCGGCGATAGAGGCCGACAAGGTCATCACTTTCTGACCATGACACTCACCGATCTCCGCTACATCGTGACCCTGGCCCGCGAACGCCACTTTGGCCGTGCCGCGGAAAAATGCCATGTCAGCCAGCCGACGCTGTCTGTCGCGTTGAAGAAGGTCGAGCAGCGCATCGGCGCCCTGCTCTTCGAGCGTACGTCGAGTGACGTGCGCCTGACTCCCCTGGGTGAGCAAGTCGCGGCACAGGCGGAGCGGGTGCTGGAGGAAGCCGCCCGACTCGACGAGATCGCAACGCAGGGCAAGGATCCCCTGATCGGGCCATTGCGCTTGGGGGTGATCTACACCATTGCCCCCTATCTGCTGCCACGCCTGATTCCGGCGCTGAACCAGCGCGCCCCCCAGATGCCCCTCTATCTTCAGGAAAACTTCACGGTACGGCTGGCGGAACAACTGCGCCGGGGTGAACTCGACGTCGCCATTCTTGCCCTGCCCTTCTCCGAACCCGGAATCGTGACCCGCGCGGTCTATGACGAGCCGTTCCGGGTTGCCGTACCTGCCGGTCATCCGCTGCAACGCGAGCGAAGCATCCAGCCGGAACGGCTGACTGCCGAGCATCTTCTGCTCCTCGGTCAGGGCAACTGCTTCCGCGACCAGGTGGTCCAGGCTTGCCCGAATCTTTCCGAGCCCGGCGGTCTGGAGGGGGCGCTCGAAGGCAGTTCGCTCGAAACCGTCAGGCACATGGTGGCTTCCGGTGCGGGTGTCTCTGTGGTACCGGCGTCTGCGGTCGAAAGCTGGCAGGTGGATGATCGACTGATGTCGGTCCTGCCCTTCGCGGAGCCGGCACCGAAGCGCCGCGTCGTGCTGGCCTGGCGGGTCACATTTCCTCGACCACAGGCGATTGATGCGATTAGGGAGGCGATACTTTCGACCCCGCCAGCGGGTGTGATCCCGCTACCATAGTCGAACACTATTTCGAGGATCGGGACAGGTGATTGGACCGCCGACCTGAAATTCCGTAATCTCAACGCATCACCAACCGGAAATCGCAGGGAGAACAGCATGGCTACGAAATCTTCGAACAGGATCGATATCGGCATCAACGAACGTGACCGTAAGAAAATTGCGGATGGCTTGTCCCGCCTTCTCGCCGACAGTTACACGCTGTATCTGAAGACGCACAATTTCCACTGGAACGTGACGGGTCCGCAGTTCAACAGTCTGCACAACATGTTCATGACCCAGTACACCGAGATCTGGAACGCACTGGACATGATTGCCGAGCGTATTCGCTCGTTGGGTTACCCGGCCCCCGGCTCGTACAAGCAGTTTGTCGCACTTTCCTCCATCCCCGAGGAGGAAGGTGTGCCGAAGGCCAAGGACATGATCCGCCAGCTGGTGGCCGGACAGGAGGCGGTGACGCGTACGGCGCGTGAGGTGTTCAAGGTGGTCGAAAAAGCCGATGATCAGCCGACCGCCGATCTGCTCACCCAGCGCATGGAAGTACACGAAAAGAATGCCTGGATGTTGCGCAGTCTGCTGGAGGAGTGACTGCTCACCTGTCACGTTTCACGTGAAACAGTAAGGGCTGCCCGCGGGCAGCCCTTCTTGCTTGTTGCGTCAGACCGGGAGGTCTACTTCTTTGCAGCAGGCTTCTTGGGGGATGCCTTTGCCTTACCCTTGGCGGCGGTCTTGGCCGGCGCCTTGGGCAGCTTTTCCGGGCTTGCCGGCTTGTCCTCGGTCGTCTTCTTTGCGCTTGTCTTGGCGCCAACCTTTGGTTCCCGCTTCTCGAACTCGAAGCCCACCTTGCCGGCGGTGTCGCGAACAAGGAATGCCGAGAACTTGCGCCGGGTCCGGTTTGACACGAAATTCTTCAACAGGTCGGTGCGCCCGGTTTCGAGCAATTTCGACATCTGCTCACGTTCGATTGGTTGCTGCAGGATGACCTGGCCGCTCCGGAAGTCGCAGGTCCGCTCGGGGCCGACCGATTTCTCGCAGACGTAGGCAAGGCCATGCTGATAGACCTTGCCTGCGCACTTCGGGCAGGCGCCCAGGGCTTCCTGTTCGGAGAAATCGACGGCTTCGGCGGTTCCGTCCTCACCGTTCGCGCCCTGGCCGAAATCGAACTCCGGCGCTTGCTCCGCGTTCAGCTTGATCAGGGCATTGAATGGCCGCCCCATCTTGTTGCGGAAGCCGGTCAGCGGGCCGATGCTACGCTCGGTGAGAAGCGTCTCGATCTCTGCCGGCTCGAACTGGCGACCGGCGACGATCTTCCACAGCCCGTAATCACAGGACTGGCACTGGAATTTCTTGTAGGTTTCCTTGATCTTGCCGCCGCACTTCGGGCACGGGGCGGCGAGTTCGCCGAAGTCACCGGGAATGGTGTCACTGTCGTAGCTCTTGGCGCGATCGACGATGTGCTGGGTCATCGCCGCGATTTCCTGCATGAACTCCTCGCGCGACATTTCGCCCTTCTCCATGCGGGCGAGCTTCCATTCCCAGTCCCCGGTCAGTTCCGGGTGCGTCAGTTCGGGGATGCCGAGGCCGTTGAGCAGGGTCATCAACGAAAAACCCTTGGCCGTCGGGATCAATTCGCGCCCTTCGCGGTGGATATACTGCTCGCCGATCAGGTTCTCGATGATCTGGGCACGGGTGGCCGGCGTACCGAGGCCACGCCCGGCCATCGCCGCACGCAGCTCGTCGTCGTCGACCATCTTGCCGGCGCCTTCCATGGCTGAGAGCAGCGTTGCTTCCGAGTAGCGGGCCGGGGGCCGCGTTTCGTTGGCCTTGACCAGCACGTCCTCGGTTGCAACCTTCTCCTTCGCCTGCACCGGCACCAGGTTCGCCTCCTCGTCCTGCGCTTCGCGCCCGTAGACGGCCAGCCAGCCCGGGTGGACCAGTACCTTGCCCTCGGTCTTGAAAGGCTCGTCGGCGACGCGGGTGATACGCGTCGTGATCAGGTACTCTGCCGCCGGGTAGAACACCGCCAGGAAACGCTTGACCACCATGTCGTAGAGCTTCTGCTCCGGTTCCGACAGCGACTTCGGTGCCTGCAGCGTCGGGATGATGGCGAAGTGGTCCGAGATCTTGGCGTTGTTGAAGATGCGCTTGTTCGGCACGACCCAGTTCTTCTTCTGGATCTCGTCGGCGAAGATGCCGTAACGGTTGGCGATCGACGGGTCAGCACCCTTCTGCAGGTCACGACCTGACAGCATGTCCAGCGTCGCCTTGACCGTGCCGATGTAGTCCTCGGGTAGCGCACGGGCATCGGTACGCGGATAGGTCAGCACCTTGTGCTTCTCGTACAGCGCCTGGGCGAGGCCCAGTGTGGCCTTCGCCGAGAAGCCGAAGCGACTGTTGGCCTCGCGCTGCAGGCTGGTAAGGTCGTAGAGCAGCGGCGAGAGCTGGGTCGATGGCTTGGCCTCTTCCGTGACCTCGCCCGGCTGGCCGAGGCACTTGGCGCGTAGCGCGTCGGCCCGCGCCTGATCCCACAGGCGGTCGGCACGGGCGTGTTCGTCATCATCCTTGCCCTTGAATTTCTCGTCGAACCACTTGCCCTTGTACTCGCCGGCGGCGGCGCCGAAGATGCCCTCGACTTCCCAGTAGGCACGCGGTTTGAATTTCTTGATCTTCTCCTCGCGCTCGACCAGGATCGCCAGTGTCGGTGTCTGCACGCGACCGACAGTTGTCAGGTGGAATCCACCGGTCTTGGAGTTGAAGGCGGTCATCGCCCGCGTACCGTTGATGCCGACCAGCCAGTCGGATTCCGAGCGGCAGACGGCGGCATCGGCCAGCCCGCGCAGGTCAGCACCGGGGCGCAGGCTGGCGAATCCATCACGGATCGCCGCCTGCGTCATCGATTGGAGCCACAGTCGCTGCACCGGCTTGCCGCTCTTGGCGTGCTGGGCGATGTAATTGAAGATCAGCTCGCCTTCCCGGCCCGCGTCACAGGCATTCACCAGGCCAGTCACATCCTTGCGCTTGATCAGCTTGGTGACCAGCTTCAGGCGCGACTCCGTCTTTTCAATCGGCTTCAGGTCGAAGTGTGGCGGGATCACCGGCAGGTGCGCGAAGGACCATTTGCCCCGCTTGACCTCGTAGGCTTCCGGGCAGGCCAGTTCGAGCAGGTGGCCGATCGCCGAGGTGAGGACGAATTCCTCGCTCTCGAAATAATCGTCGTGCTTGGTGAACCCTCCAATTGCGCGCGCAATGTCGGCGGCGACGGAGGGTTTTTCGGCGATGATCAGCTTCTTGGTCATGGGGAGGTGGCTCTGGGCGGCAACAGGTAGCGCCGAAGGTGATTGTTGCGGGGATGATAAGAGCGTTGTACTGCCGGGCGCAAGCCGCACCCGTTCGAGAACTTCAGTGCAGCGGCGAGTCGTCGCTGACGTTCAGCAGCTCTTCGATGATCAACGGCTCGAGCGTTTGCGCCTGACTCCACAGCACCATCAGGGCGACGATCTTGAGCTTCTCAAGGGAAACGACTTCGTCAGCGAGTATCAACGTGCGTTCAAGAATCAGTTCCCGCTGTGGTGGCGTGATGACACCCGCCGCTTCGAGGAAGGCCATGAAGTCGATACAACCGTCAGCGAGCCTGATGCGCTCCTCGTCGGCATAGATGCGGAAGGCACGTGGGTCGGCTGAAAATTGCAGTGGGCGCGCCAGCTTGAGCTCGTTCAGCCAGTCCAGTGCAAAGGAAACCTCGTCCGGGTCGAAGCCGGCTGCGGACAGCTTGCGTGCCAGCGCGTCGGATTCCGGATGGGTGCTGATGTCGAAGTAGTTTTCGAAGAGGAAGACGAGGACGTCGATCATTGTGTTGAGTGCTGTTCTGCCAAGCGCTGATAGCGCCCTCCCGGCAGCGTTGCTATATGGCCATCGAGTTCCAGTTGCAACAGGATCACGGAAAGCGTATCGGCCGTCAAGCCTGAACGTGCTGCCAGTTCGTCGATCGTGACCGGGTCATATCCGGCACAGCCCAACACGCGGGCCGCATCCCCGCTCTCGCCGGAGGACGTATCGCGATGCGCAGTCGCTTTGTGGCAGGCTCCCCGCGGGTGCGGAGAAAGCTCCTCCAGGATGTCCTCGGCCGTTTCGACGAGCTTTGCTCCCTGCCGAATCAGCCGGTGACAGCCCCGGGACTGAGGGGAATGGATCGAGCCCGGAATCGCGAACACTTCCCTGCCCTGGTCGCCTGCCAGGCGAGCCGTGATCAGGGACCCGCTCTCGACTGCCGCCTCGACAACCAGTACACCCTGCGATAGCCCGGAAATGAGCCGGTTGCGGCGCGGAAAGTTTGCGGCGGCGGCTGGCGTACCCAACGGAAACTCGGAGATGATGGCGCCACGAGCCGCGATTTCCGTCGCGAGATCGCGATTGCGCGCCGGGTACAGTCGGTCGGCCCCCGTGCCAATGACGGCGATCGTGTCACCGTTCGCTGCGAGCGCGCCCCGATGCGCTGCGGCATCGATACCGAGCGCAAGCCCGCTGACGATGCAGAAACCGGCTTCTGCCAGTGCGCCAGCAAAAGCGCGGGCGTTGGCTTCCCCTTGTCCTGTGGCGTTTCGACTGCCGACAACGGCGATTGCACTGCTTGTACCCGTTGCCGAGATCTTGCCAAGAAGACTCCGGGAGCCGCGCACGTAGAGCAGCGTCGGCGGATCGGGAAGCTCAAGGAGTGGCGCGGGATAGTCGGCATCGGCCAGCGTGACGATGTGCTGGTCCGGTAGCGATGCCCAAGCCTGGGCAGCTTCCACTGCCTCACATGTCGCGGTCTCGAGCAGACGTTCTGTCGCCTTGGGGCCGATGACAGCGGCCAGCGCACTGCGCTCGGCAGCGAATATTCGCTCAGGAAGCCCGAAAGCGGCGAGCAGCTTGCGCTGCGTTTCGCCGCCTATGCCGGGAATGAGGGTCAGCCGCAGCCAGTCGGCGTCAACGCTGCCGGCCGGCATCAGGCTCAGGGGTTGCGCAGGAAGTCGTTCAGGTCGACTGCGCCGTTGGAATTGAGTACCAGCGCGTAGGCGACTTTCTCGAACGTGCGGAAAACGAAGATCAGGCCATAGCGCTCCGGTGGCAGCGTGACCGTTTCCTTCTTGTCTGTTTCCCAGTTGCGGAAAGTGTCCGTGCGGTTGCGATAGAGCGCAAGTACGTGCCCTACTTCCAGCCCGGCATTCGTGCCGCGATTCAGAACGATGACCGAACCACGACCTGCCGTGCCGACGCCGCCATAGATGGAAACGACACGTGCTTCCGTCTCGCGCTCCGGCTTGTGCGGTGCGTAATTGACCAGTTGCGGAAGGGCAGCAGGCAGCAGGCGATCACCCCGCCCGATTTCCTGCTTGAAGCTGCGGATTTCGAACACGCCGGGTTCGCCGGGTTGCTGCTGCTCGGCAGTCCCCAGATAGAACGCCTCATAGCCCAGCAAGGCCTGGCTATCCGGATCCAGCAACGGCTTCCCCGGGCGGTAGATCTGCCACAGGACCTGATTCGGACGATCGCTCGCCCCTTCGACGAACGCCTTGTCACCCGGCCCCAGATGAACGCGCTCGATCTGCATGCCGACGATACGTGCCCCTTCGTTGACCGTGATGTCATCGACGATCAGCGGCTGCGAAATGAACGGCTCGATGACGTTTGGTGGAATGCTGGGGATGCCTTGCTCGACCTTTTCGCTGTATACCTTCGGCGTCAGCTTGTTGTTGTTTGCGACGCGGAGCAGCGGGCGACCGTTCGCATCCCGATCAAGCACGATGACGTCGCCGGGATAGATGCGGTGCGGATTCTTGATCTGCTCGCTGTTCAGGCGCCAAACCTCGGGCCAGCGCCAAGGCTCCTTGAGGAATTTTGCGGAAATGCCCCACAAGGTGTCACCGGGGACCACGATGTGGCGATCAGGCGCGTTGTCGGCGACCTGCAGCGGCGCCGGATCGGCTGCCTGAACGAAGCTGGCGGCCAGAGCCAGCAGGAGCGCGGATATAATGCGGGTCATCATCGTGCTATCCTCATTCTGACGCCCGGAACAACCGGTGCCGGAGTTTGGTCATATTGATCGGGGTGTCGTGGACTACGCTGCCATCGAATCAATCATTGATTCGCCCCACAAGTCAAGACTTTGCGTTAGATTCTGCACGTAATTACTTCTTCGAGCAAGCTTTTTTATGGCACTCCTGCCCATTCTTCGATTCCCCGATCCGCGTCTGCGCAAAGTGGCGCAACCGGTCACGAATATTGACGACGGCATTCGTCGCCTGGCAGCCGACATGGCGGAAACCATGTACGAGGCACCGGGGATCGGCCTTGCTGCGACCCAGGTCGATGTGCATAAACAATTGATCGTCATTGATGTCTCTGAGGAGAAGAATGCGCTGCTCGTGCTGATCAACCCCGAGATCGTCGCCGACGAGGGCGAGCAGGTCGGTGAGGAGGGCTGCCTGTCGGTGCCCGGGGTTTATGACCGGGTCGAGCGTGCCGAGCGCGTCACCGTGCGCTACCTGGATCTGGATGGGCAGGCGCAGCAGATAGAGGCCGACGGCCTGCTGGCCGTCTGCATCCAGCACGAACTGGATCATTTGCAGGGCAAGGTCTTCGTCGACCACCTGTCCCAGCTCAAGCAGACCCGCATCAAGGCCAAGCTCGCGAAGCAGGCCCGCATCACCGCCTGATCGATCATGAAACTCATTTTTGCCGGTACGCCGGATTTTGCGGCGACGGCCCTGGCCGACCTGCTGGCGGCGGGCCATGAGGTTGCTCTGGTCCTGACGCAGCCGGATCGTCCCGCTGGGCGGGGCATGGCCTTGCAGGCCTCGCCAGTCAAGCAACTGGCCGCACGGCACGGTCTTCCCGTCTTCCAGCCGGCGAGCCTGAAGGATCCGCTGGCCCAGGAAACCGTGCGTGAGGTCGCCGCCGAGGTGATGGTGGTCGCAGCGTATGGCCTGATTCTGCCGCAGGTCGTGCTCGACATGCCGCGCTACGGCTGTCTCAACATCCATGCTTCCCTGCTGCCGCGCTGGCGCGGTGCGGCGCCGATCCAGCGGGCCATTCTCGCCGGAGATGCTGAAAGCGGCGTCTGCATCATGCAGATGGAAGCCGGCCTTGATACCGGCCCCGTCCTGATGTCGGGAAAAGTACCGATCGACGGCCAGACGACGGCGGCGAGCCTGCACGATGCACTGGCCGCTCTTGGCGGGCGCCTCATCGTCGAGGCGCTGGCTCGCCTGCCGCTATTGCCCACTCCGCAATCTGAGGCCGGGATTACCTATGCCGCCAAGATCGAAAAGGCGGAGGCGCTCATCGATTGGCGGCAGTCGGCAATGACGATCGATCGCCAGATCCGTGCCTTCAATCCTTTTCCCGGTGCCGTGACGACGCTGGCCGGCACCCAGGTCAAGCTTTGGCAGGCGACACCCGTCATGGCGACCGGCGCACCGGGTGAATTGCTCGCGCTTGAACGCGACAGCCTCGTGATTGCCTGTGGCGAGGGGGCCTTGCGCGTGACGGAGCTGCAAAAGGCCGGGGGCAAGCGACTGCCCGTCGCCCGGTTCCTGGCGGGCCATCCGATGAACGTCGGAGAGATCTTCGGCGCCGGCGCCTGATCGCAACGGGCTTCGCATCGGCCCGGCCGCAGTAAATACTTACTGCTGTCTCAGCAGTTTCTCCAGCAGCAGGGCCAGGCGCCGTCCGGCCAGCACGACGCGTTCGTTGGCAGTATGTAGCGCCCGTTCGTGATAGGCGGACGTCAGGGTCGGCACCTCCCCCTCCAGGCCTTCATAGACGACCGTCTCGGCGAGCGTCCGCCCCTCCTTCAGCCACTGGCCGACAGTGCCGACGCTCTCCGGCCTGTGGCCTCGCGCGGCGAGTCGTTCGGCCGCCTTTTCCAGACGTTCGCCGCGCAGCCAGGGCGGACCGGGAAGATCGTCCCAATAGGCGTGCAGCGTCATTTCGCGTCGTCGCGGGTGAAACGGGTTGTCGATCCACAGACGGTTGCCGCCCTCGTCGCCCCGTGCTTCCTCGTCGTAGCGGCTGACCGTGTGCAGCGGCTGGTGAGCATCGCCGACAAGGTGGATCAGCCACGGCAGCGCGTAGGCTCGGGCGGCGACCCCGCCGTCCCGCTGCCCGAGCGTCCTGACCAGCTGTGCCATGCGCAAGGGCAGCTCGCCGTCACCCGGACGCTGGACCGGCTTCGCAAACAGCGGCTGGTCGATATAGTGCCAGCGCCCGTGCCGGGCCATGTCGGGAAATCCCGGCAACTGACGGGTCTCCGCATCGCTGTCGTCGTGAAAGCGAGCGTCACGCCGGATGTCGTCCGGCCAGGTGCTGGCCTCGACAAATGCCCCCTGGGCCGGGTCCTCCGTCCTGTTGCGTGCCAGCCAGACGGCGTAATCCGGGTGGGCCGCCAGCAAGCGGCCGGCAGCAGTGCGCGTTTCTGCATCCATTGCCTGCCAGGCGATCGTGGCAGTCAGCCGATGTCCGGCGGCGTTCCAGGCCAGCACCGGCGCGCTGGCGGCCATCAGCGTGCCTGCCAGCAAGGCACGGGTCGCGGCGGTGCGCCAGTTCATTGGCCGGGAGGCGGGCGATCGAGTTCGATGTCGTGCGCTGACACCGGGTCTTCGAGCGGCTCCAGGTGCGTCAGCACCGATGCGTGCGGCAGACAGCTCCGGATTTCCGCCTCGATTTCCTCGGCAAGGTCATGAGCGCGTTGCACGCTCCAGACTCCGGGGACGAGGATGTGAACCGTGACGAAACAACGCGCGCCAGCCTGCCGGGTGCGCAGGGCGTGGAAGTCGATGCCGCCGGCCCGGTGGCGCTCGAGGACGGCGACCACTGCAGCCTGCTGGTCCACGGGCAATGCTTCGTCCATCAGTCCCGAGGCCGAGCGTCGGACCAGTTGCCAACCCGTCCATACGATATTGCTGGCAACGAGCAGCGCCAGCAGCGGGTCCAGCCAAAGCCAGCCGGTCAGTGCGACGGCACCGACGCCGACGATGACACCGGCCGAGGTCCAGACATCGGTCATCAGGTGATGGGCATCGGCCTCCAGCGTGATCGAACGGTTTTCCCTGCCCGCCGCGAGCAGCACGCGCGCCGTCAGCAGGTTGATCACTGAGGCGACCACGGAAACGACCAGGCCGATACCGATCTGCTCCAGCGGTTGCGGCTGCAGCAGGCGCTGCACGGCGGTGACTGCGATGCCGACGGCGGCCGCCAGGATCAGCATGCCCTCGAAGCCGCTCGCGAAATACTCCGCCTTGCCGTGCCCGTGGCTGTGGTTGTCGTCTGGCGGCAGTGCTGCCAGCGACAGCATGGCGAGCGCCATCACGGCACCCGCGAGGTTCACACCCGACTCCAGCGCGTCGGAAAGCAGACCGACGGAGCCGGTCATCCACCAGGCAGCGACCTTCAATACGATGGTGGTCAGTGCCGCGGCAATTGACAGCCACGCGTAGCGTTTCAGGGAAGGGGAAACCATGGCGCCATTATGCCGGAAGACTGTTGTAGGCATGCTACACTTTCCGCTCCCATTCACGCTCTGAGTCGCTTGCTCGCCACACCCGTGCCCAAGGTTTCCGCAGCCCGTGTCTCCCATGCCTTGCCGGCCGACTCGCTGGCAAGAGCTTTCCTGCTGGCTTCCCACGCGGTCGCGGCGGTGATCGGGGGGCGCAGCCTGGCGGAGGTGGTCCTCGCTCCCGCCGGCGAATTGCCTGCGACGCGCGCGTCGGCACAGGAACTGACCTATGGCGCATTGCGCCGCTTCGGGGAGGGTGACGCGCTGCTTGGACAGTTGCTCGAGCGCCCGCTCGCCAAACCGGAAGTTCGAGCCCTGCTCCTCTGCGCCCTGCATCGGCTCGACGCCCGTCCCGATGTCGCGCATACCATCGTCGACCAGGCGGTCGAGGCGGCCGGGCAACTGGCGCGTGGCGCGTTCCGCGGGCTGGTCAATGGCGTGCTGCGCAGCTACCTGCGCAGGCAGACAAGCCTGCGCTCCGAGCTTCATGGCGACGAAGCCGAATACCGTCATCCCGCCTGGTGGCTGAAACGACTGCGTGCGGCCTACCCGGAATCGTGGCTGCAGATCGTGGCTGCCGGCAATGCGCTGCCACCGATGAGCCTGCGGGTGAACCGCCGCCATCTGACGCGGGACGACTATCGGCAGCGCCTGTCTGCCGTCGGAATCGAATCCTCACCAGTGGGCGACGCCGGTCTCCGACTGGCGCGACCGCAACCGGTCGAGGCGCTGCCCGGTTTTACCGAAGGCTGGGTATCGGTGCAGGATGCCGGCGCTCAGCGTGCCGCGGAGTTGCTGGACGTCGTCGCCGGCCAGCGTGTCCTTGATGCCTGCGCGGCGCCCGGGGGCAAGACCGCCCACCTGCTCGAACTGGCCGATCTCGACCTGCTTGCACTGGAAATGGATGCGATGCGGGCACGGCGCATCGACGAAAATCTGGCCCGCCTCGGCTTTAAGGCCCGGGTGCTCGTGACCGATTGCCGCAAGGTCAAATCCTGGTGGGACGGCCGTCCCTTCGACCGTATCCTCGCAGATGTGCCGTGTACCGCATCGGGGGTCGTGCGTCGTCATCCCGACAGCAAATGGTTGCGGCGCGAGGCGGATATCGCGAGTTTTGCGCGGACACAGCGGCAGATCCTCGACGCGTTGTGGCCCACCCTCGCAAGCGGTGGCAAACTTCTCTACGCTACCTGCTCGGTGTTTCCGGAAGAGAACCGGGTGCAGGTCGCCGGTTTCGTCGCTGCCCGGCCGGATGTCGCCCTGCTCGGCGAGACACAGTTGTTGCCGCAGGAAGATCATGACGGGTTCTACTATGCGCTGCTGCAGAAAGCTCGCTGAACTGTTGCACACGCTGGTGCTGGCGGCCCTGCTGGCGCTGTCGCCTGTCGTGCAGGCCGCCGAGATCGACCTGCGCGGCATCCAGATCACGCCGGCCGAGGATGGCGGCCTGGTGCTCGCCACCGACCTCGCGTTCGATTTCAGTCCGCGGCTGGAGGAAGCCGTCGGCAAGGGGCTGACGCTGCATTTCGTGGCCGAGTTCGAACTGACGCGCCCACGCTGGTACTGGTTCGATGAGCGGGTCATCCAGATTCGTCAGACCTGGCGCCTCACCTACCATGCGCTGACCCGCCAGTACCGCCTGTCGACCGGCGCCCTGCATCAGAGCTTCAGCAGTCTGGACGAGGCGCTGCGCAGTCTTTCCCGGATCCGCAACTGGCAGATCGCAGAGCGCGACCGCCTCGCGCCCGGCGAAACCTTCGACGCCGGCCTGCGTGTCCGTCTCGACACCTCGCAACTGCCCAAGCCTTTCCAGGTTGAAGCGCTGTCGAACAAGGACTGGATACTGTCGTCCGACTGGAAGCGCTGGTCCTTCACGGTACCGCGCGTATCCGCCGCCGTGGCGCCCGTCATGACGACTGGCGAGGAGGCGAAATGAAGGTCCTGCTGATCGTCGCCGCGGCCTTCGGTGCCATCCTGCTGTTCCTGCTGGCGACCGCGAGCGCCAATACCGCCCTGTTCGCGCGCCACTACCCATGGCTGATCGGCCTCAACGTCGTCGTCGCGATTGCCCTCGCCTCCTTGCTCATCTGGCAGTTGCGCCAGCTCTGGCGCGAGCATCGGCAGAAGGTCTTCGGTTCGCGCCTCAAGTTGCGCCTGATGCTCTTCTTCGGCCTGATGGCGGTGATTCCCGGCGCGCTGATCTACGGCGTGTCGGTCCAGTTCCTCACCAAGAGCATCGAGAGCTGGTTCGACGTACGCGTCGAGAAGGCACTCGAATCGGGCCTCGCGCTTGGTCGCAGCGCGCTCGATGCGCAGTTGGCCGATCTCATGGACAAGGCGCAGGGTGTCGCGCTGGAGGTGGCCGATTTTCCCGAACCCCAGCAGCGCGGCCAGCTCAACCGCATGCGCGAGCAGGCCGGTTCCGAAACCATCGGCCTGTTCACCCAGTCCGGCCAGCTGATCGGCAGCGCGGCCAGCAGCCTTGGCATGCCCACGCCGCCCCTGCCGACGCCGACGCAGTTGCAACAGGTGCGCACGGGCCGGGGTGTCGGCGCCATCGAAGGGGGGGCCGGCGACCTCTACGTCCGCGTACTGGTACCCGTGCTGGCGCGCAAGCTCGGGGCCGAACCGCGCGTCCTGCAGCTCACGCATGCCGTTCCGGCGGGGGTCGCACAGAATGCCGAAGCGGTGCAGGAGGTGTACCGCGATTACCAGGAATTGTCGCTGGCGCGTCAGGGTCTGACGCAGATTTACGCACTGACCCTGACGCTGGCCGTGCTGCTCGCACTGTTCGCTGCCTTTGCCCTGGCCTTCGTCATGGCGCGTCGCCTGTCGGCGCCGCTTTCCATCCTCGCCGAAGGCACGCAGGCCGTGGCAGCCGGCGACTTCACACCGCGTCAGGCAATCTACAGTCGCGATGAGCTTGGCGTGCTGACGCAATCCTTCAGCCAGATGACGCGCCAGCTCGACGATGCGCGCAAGGAAGCGGAGCGTCACCGGGCCGAGGTGGAGTCCGGGCGTGCCTATCTCGAATCCATCCTCGCCAACCTGTCTGCCGGCGTGCTGGTGTTCGACAGCCGCTTCCTGCTGCGCAACGCCAACGAAGGTGCGCTCGCCATCCTCGATGACAATTTCCAGGGGTTGTTCTCGGAACTGGTCGATGCCTGGCCGCGCCAGCGCGTCCTCGGTCAGGCGATCCGCGCAGGCTTCGCCGGCCGCTCCGATGGCGAGTGGCACAGCCAGATCGAACTCGAGCGGCCCAACGGCATGCCGCAGATCCTGCTGTTGCGCGGTTCCAAGCTGCCCGAGGCGAGTGGTGGGGGCTACGTGGTCGTGTTCGACGACGTCACCCGCCTCGTCGCGGCGCAGCGCAGCGCCGCCTGGGGCGAGGTCGCGCGGCGGCTGGCACACGAGATCAAGAACCCGCTGACGCCGATCCAGCTCTCCGCCGAGCGGCTGCAGATGAAGCTGGCCGACAAGCTGGCCAACGGCGACGTCGACTTCCTCAACCGTGGAACACAGACCATCATCAACCAGGTGCAGGCGATGAAGCGCATGGTCGACGATTTCCGCGACTATGCCCGTCTGCCGGCGCCGGAAGTCGCGCCGCTCGATCTCAACGATCTGATCGGCGAAGTGCTGGGACTCTACGAAAACTCCAGTGCCGAGGTGGCGGTTCGTCTTGCCGACGGATTGCCGCTCGTTCTAGGGGATGCGACGCAGATGCGCCAGATCATCCACAACCTGCTGCGCAACGCCGAGGATGCGCAGGAAGACCGTGATCACGCCCACATCGAAATCGGCACGCGCGTGATCGGCGACCGTGCTGAACTCTTCGTGGCGGACGCCGGTCCGGGTTTCCCGCCCGAGATCATCGCCCGCGTCTTCGAGCCCTACGTGACGACCAAGGCCAAGGGCACCGGACTCGGCCTTGCGATCGTCAAGAAGATCGTGGATGAACACCACGGCAACATCGACATCACCAACCGTCCGCAAGGCGGTGCGCAGGTCTCCATCCGCCTGCCGCTGTCTCCGCGGCAACCCGAACAAGTACAAGCGAAAGTGGCAAATGGCACACATCCTGGTCGTTGACGACGAAATCGGCATTCGCGAACTCCTTTCGGAGATCCTTGCGGATGAAGGGCACAGCGTCTGGCTGGCGGAGAACGCCACCGCGGCGCGCCGCATCCGCGGCGAGAAGCGCCCGGATCTGGTGCTGCTCGATATCTGGATGCCCGACACCGATGGCATCTCGTTGCTCAAGGAATGGGCGGCCAACGGACAGCTGACGATGCCGGTGGTAATGATGTCCGGGCACGGCACGATCGATACCGCGGTCGAGGCGACGCGCATCGGTGCCGCCGATTTCCTGGAAAAGCCGATTGCGCTGCAGAAGCTGCTGGCGACCGTGAAGAAGGCGCTCAAGCATGAAATGGCGCCGGTCAAGGCGCCGCTGACGCTCGACGCCTTCACCCGCTCGCCGCTGATCAAGGATCTCAAGAAGCGCCTCGAGCAGGCCGCCGCGAAGACGCCCGTGCTGATGCTGAAATCGGCCTCTAGCGCCATCGCCGAGCTCTGCGCCCGCTCGCTGCAGCCACCGCATTCGCCGTGGCTGGACCTGGCGACCGTGAGCGGCCCGCTGACCCAGGAAATGCTGCAGAAGGCGGCGGGCGGGATCGTCTTCGTTGCCGATCTCGCCGGCATGGGCAAGCTGCAGCAGATGAATCTTGCCTTCGCGCTCGACCGGCTCGAAAAAAACAACGCCATGCTCGTCTGCGGCACGACAAAGCCGGTTACGGCGCTGGCCGATGCGGGCTGGGACAATGCGCTGCTCGTCCGCATCGCCGAGGTCTGGCTGGCCTTGCCACAGCTGGCGGCACATGGCGACGAGATCCCCGAGATCGCCTCATTGCTGCTGACGCACCTCGCCGAACGTGGCGAAGTGCCGATGCGCCGGCTGTCGGTGAGCGCGCTCAATGCGCTGCGCATGCACCGCTGGCAGGGCGACTGGCCGGAGCTGCAGGCGGCGGTGAAGAACCTGGCGCTAACCGCGCTCGAAGACGAGATCCTGGCCGAGGACGTCGGCCGGGTGCTGCAATCCGAGGTGCGCGAGACGAGCGAGGCGCCGACGCTGCTCCCCTTCTTCGAGCAGCCGCTGCGGGATGCGCGCGACGAGTTCGAGCGGCTCTACTTCGAGCATCACCTGAAGATGGAGAGCGGCAACATGACGCGTGTCGCGGAGAAGTCGGGGCTTGAGCGCACCCACCTCTACCGCAAGCTGAAGCAGCTCGGTATCCAGATCGGTCGCCGCGGCGAGGAGTAAGATTTCGGCATGACGGCCATTGCGATGGCTGGCTGGAGGGAGCGTAATGAAGATCATCATTCTCGGCGCGGGTCAGGTGGGTGCCAGCCTGGCTGAAAGCCTGGTCTCGGAAGAAAACGACATCACCATCGTCGATACCGACGCCGTCCGCCTTGCGCATCTGCAGGATCGCCTCGACCTGCGCGCGGTGACGGGAAACGCTGCCTGGCCATCGGTCCTGCGCAATGCCGGGGCCGATGACGCGGATCTGCTGATTGCCGTGACCCAGAGCGATCAGACCAATCTCGTTGCCTGCAAGGTCGCCAAGTCCGTCTTCAACCTGCCGACGCGAATCGCCCGCCTGCGCTCCGGCGACTTCCTGCGCAACGAGGTTTTGCTGTCGGATGAAAACTTCGCCGTCGATTTTGCCCTTTGCCCGGAAGAAATCGTCACCGATTACGTCGCCAAGCTCGTCGAATTTCCCGAGGCGTTGCAGGTGGTCGAATTCGCCAACGGGCGGGTGACGCTGGTGGGCGTCAAGGCGTATGAAGGCGGGTTGCTCGTCGGCAAGCCCATCAATGCCATGCGCGACCATTTTCCCCCGGGCATCGAAGCGCGCATTCCAGCCATCTTCCGTCGCGGCAAGCCGCTCGCGCCAGAGGGCGAGACGATCATCGAGACGGGCGACGAGGTGTTCCTGCTGGCGGCCACGGAGGTGATCCGTCCGGCCCTCCGCGAACTGAGGCGCATGCAGAAGCCGGTGCAGCGCGTGATGATCGCCGGCGGTGGCAATATCGGCCAGCGGGTAGCCGCGCGCCTGCAGAAACGCTATGAAGTAAAAATCGTCGAGCAGTCGCCGGCTCGTGCCGAAATCCTGGCGAACGAATTGCACAACGTGCTTGTCCTGGGCGGAGACGCCACCGACGAGGATCTGCTCGAGCAGGAAAACATTTCCGAAATGGACATGTTCCTCTCGCTGACCAACGACGACGAAGACAACATCATGTCGGCGACGCTGGCCAAGCGTCTCGGCTGCAAGCGGGTGGTCGCGCTGATCAATCGTCGTGCCTATGCCGACATGGTGCAGGGGGGGCCGATCGACATCGGCCTTTCACCGGCGCAGGTGTCCATCGGTGCCCTGCTCGCCCATGTCCGCCGTGGCGACGTGGCCGGTGTCCACAGTCTGCGGCGCGGTGCCGCCGAGGGGCTGGAGATGGTTGCCCACGGCGACGCGAAGACCTCCAAGGTGGTCGGCCGGAAGATCGGGGAGATCGAATGGCCGGCAGGCGTGACGGTCGGTGCCATCGTGCGCGACCTGGACGAACAGCAGGTGATCGGCGTTTCCGATGATGGCACCAGCATCCGTCGCTTCGGCCGCGTCGTCATCGCACACCGCGACACGGTGATCGAATCCGGCGACCATGTGATCATCTTCTGCGTCCGCAAGAAACTGGTGCGACGCGTCGAAAAGCTGTTCCAGGTCGGCTTCGGCTTCCTCTGAACGGTACAGTCATGGGCCGTTACGCTCCCGTCTATCGCGCACTCGGCATGATCATCATGCTGTTCGCGCTGACCATGCTGATTCCGCTCGCATGGTCCTACATTTCGAATGATGGTGCCCAGGCCTCCTATGACGAGGCCTTCGGCCTCACCTTCCTGTCGGGGTTCTATCTCTGGTACAAGACCCACAACGAAAAGCGCGAACTGCAGGTGCGCGATGGCTTCCTGATGGTCGTCCTCGTCTGGACCCTGCTGCCGGCCTTCGCGACGCTTCCGCTGATGCTGCAACTCGGGGTCAGCTTCACCGATGCGTACTTCGAGACGATGTCCGGCCTGACCACGACCGGGTCGACCATCCTGTCCAACATCGACTCGCTTCCGGAATCGATCAACCTGTGGCGTCACCTGCTTGTCTGGCTCGGCGGCATGGGGCTGATCGTGCTGGCCATCGCCGTGCTGCCGCTGCTCGGCATCGGCGGCCGCGCCATGTTCAAGGCCGAAACGCCGGGACCGATGAAGGATTCCAAGATGACGCCCCGCATCGCGCAGACGGCGAAGGGGTTGTGGGTCGTTTATTTCGGCGTCACGCTTGCCTGTGTTTTCGCCTACCGCTGGGGCGGCATGAGCTGGTTCGATGCCGTCTGCCACACCTTCTCGACCATGGGCCTCGGCGGGTTCTCGACGCATGACGCGAGCTTCGGCCACTTCGATTCGCCGACGCTCGAACTCATCGCCGTTGTGTTCATGCTGATTGCCGGCATGAACTTCGCGACCCTCTACCTGGCCCTGGCGCACCGCTCGGTGATGCCCTACGTCAAGGATCCGGAAGCGCCCTGGTTCCTCGCAGTCACCCTCGGCAGCGTTATCGTCATTTCGTTCTACCTGTGGGCCAACGGCGTCTATCCCGATGAGGCGACAGCCCTGCGCCATTCGCTGTTCAACGTCGTCTCGATTGCCACGACGACCGGCTATGCCAGTGTCGACTACGCGCAATGGCCGATGTTCGCACCGCTCTGGATGCTTTTCCTGTGCAGTTTCGCGACCAGTGCCGGCTCGACCGGCGGTGGTATCAAGATGATCCGCGCGCTGCTGCTCTACAAGCAGTTCTACCGCGAGCTGGTGCGCGCCATGCACCCGGCCGCGGTCTATAACGTTCGCATCCGTGGCCAGGTCATGCCGCAGGGCGTCCTCTTCGCTGCCCTGTCCTTCGGCTTTGTCTACATGGTCAGCATCGTCTCGTTGACCTTGATCATGTCGTTCTCCGGCCTCGACATCATTTCCGCCTTTACCGCCATCGTCGCCAGCATCAACAACACCGGGCCGGGCCTCGGGGTCGTCGGCCCGTCGACGACCTACGAAGTGCTCACCGATTTCCAGACCTGGGTATGCAGCTTCGCCATGCTGCTCGGCCGTCTCGAGTTGTTTACGCTGCTCGTCGTGATGACGCCCGCTTTCTGGCGCAAATGAGCGCTCCGGGGACGCCGGCGGCGGTCAGCTTCGCCGAAGCCTTCCGCTTCTGGCTCAAGCTCGGCTTCATCAGCTTTGGCGGTCCCGCCGGGCAGATCGCGATCATGCACCAGGAACTGGTCGAGCGCCGACGCTGGCTTTCCGAGCGCCGCTTCCTGCATGCCCTCAACTACTGCATGGTGCTGCCGGGGCCGGAAGCCCAGCAACTTGCCACCTACATCGGCTGGCTGATGCACCGCACCTGGGGCGGGATCGTCGCCGGGGCGCTGTTCGTGCTGCCGTCGTTGCTGATCCTGATTGCGCTCTCCTGGCTCTACGTCGCCTTCGGCCATACGACGCTGGTCGCCGGCCTCTTCTACGGCATCAAGCCGGCAGTGACCGCAATCGTGGTGCACGCGGCGCACCGGATCGGTTCGCGCGCACTGAAAAATGGTGTCCTGTGGGCCATCGCTGCGGCTGCCTTCGTGGCCATCTTCGCGCTTTCGATTCCTTTCCCGGCCATCGTCGTAGCGGCAGCGGCGATCGGCTATGCCGGGGGGCGGATGATGCCCGGCAAATTCGTGGCCGGCGGTGGTCACGGCGCTACCCAGGGCGCACATGCACCGGCCTTGATCGACGACGATACGCCGCCCCCCGCACATGCCCGCTTTCGCATGTCGTGCCTGGTCATCGTGGCCGTAGCCGGCGCTTGTCTCTGGCTGCTGCCGATGGGCGTACTGACGATGGCGCTTGGCTGGAGCCACACACTGACGCAGATGGGCTGGTTCTTCACCAAGGCGGCGCTGCTCACCTTCGGCGGTGCCTACGCCGTGCTGCCCTACGTCTGGCAGGGGGCGGTCGTGCACTACGGCTGGCTCACCCCGACGCAGATGATCGATGGCCTCGCCCTTGGCGAAACGACGCCGGGGCCGCTGATCATGGTGGTCGCCTTCGTCGGCTTCGTCGGTGGCTATTTCGACGCGCAGACACGCGCCCTGTTCGGGCCGGAGATGCTTTTCCTGGCGGGCGCCGTCGCCGCCACGCTGGTGACCTGGTTCACCTTTCTGCCGTCCTTCGTCTTCATCCTCGCCGGCGGGCCGCTGGTCGAGGCGACGCATGGCGAACTGCGCCTGACGGCGCCGCTGACGGCGATCACTGCGGCCGTTGTCGGCGTCATCCTCAATCTCGCACTGTTCTTCGCCTGGCATGTGCTCTTGCCACAGGGTGCGGCCGGGAGCGTCGATCTGCCGGCGCAGGCCATCGTCATCGGTGCCGCGCTGGCACTGTTCCGCTTCAAGGCGGGTGTCATTCCGGTGATTCTCGCCAGCGGGCTGACCGGGCTGGCGTTCTACGCCCTGCGTTGACCCAGCGCATGGCGGCACCTGCGGAAAAGACGGATAATTCCTGCCTTTCCGCATCTTTCTGGCGCCGCGAATCATGACCCGACCCCGCAATGACAACTTCCTCCGTGCCCTGTTGAAGGAGCCGACCGACCACACGCCGGTGTGGCTGATGCGCCAGGCTGGCCGCTATCTGCCGGAGTATTGCGAAACCCGCAAGCGGGCCGGCAGCTTCCTCAACCTGTGCAAGAGTCCGGCGATGGCCTGCGAGGTGACCCTGCAGCCGCTCGCCCGCTACGACCTCGATGCGGCCATCCTCTTCTCCGACATCCTCACCGTGCCGGATGCGATGGGCCTCGGCCTCTACTTCGCCGAGGGCGAGGGGCCGAAGTTCGAGCGACCGCTCAACGAGGAATGGGCGATCCGCGACCTGACGGCGCCGGACCCCTTCGACCACCTTCGCTACGTGATGGACGGTGTCTCGGAAATCCGTCGCGCGCTCGACAACTCGGTCCCGCTGATCGGCTTTACCGGCAGCCCGTGGACGCTGGCCTGCTACATGGTCGAGGGCGGTTCGTCGGATGACTACCGCAAGGTCAAGACGATGATGTACGACCGTCCCGACCTGATGCACCGCATCCTCTCGGTGACGACCGATGCCGTCGTCGCCTACCTCAACGCCCAGATCGACTCCGGTGCCCAGGCCGTGATGATCTTCGACTCCTGGGGCGGCGCGCTGTCGGCGGCGGCCTATCAGGAGTTCTCGCTGGCCTACATGAAGAAGATCGTCGCCGGCCTGAAGAAGGAAAAGGACGGCGAGAAGATCCCGTCCATCGTCTTCACCAAGGGCGGCGGCCTGTGGATCGAATCGATTGCCGATACCGGCTGCACCGGTATCGGGCTGGACTGGACGATCGACATCGGCGAGGCGCGCCGCCGCGTCGGCGACCGCGTCGCCCTGCAGGGCAACCTCGACCCGAACGTGCTGTTCGCCTCCCCGGAAACCGTGGCGGTCGAGGCGAAGAAGGTGCTCGACAGTTACGGCCCGGGCAACACCGGCCACGTCTTCAACCTCGGCCATGGCATCTCGCAATTCACGCCGCCGGACCGCGTGACGGCGTTGGTCGATACGGTTCACGCCTACAGCCGCGAGATGCGTAAAAAATCTGCCTGAAGCCCGGATTTTTAGGCTTTTGGCGCTTGACTTATGCACAGAATCTCCGGCCGCTTCGGCGGCCGGGGAAAAAAGTCAGTAAAATCAGCACTGTTTTGTTAAATCTTTGATTTTTATAGATTAGTTTTGTGCTGTTTTTTACAGCAAAGTGACAAAACCCCTTGTGGGCAGGGCAGTTACGTAAATCCCGCAGCAGCTATCCACAAAGTTATCCACAGAAATTGTGAACAACAGAAATTTCCCTGTCAGTGCAATGGTTTGCGGTGCTTTTCAAGAAGCCGCGCGAACAACGCAACCTAACTGAAACCCGCGCCAATGCTGCGCTGCAGCGAAATTTGCCCGTTGATGTCATCATGTTCGCCATGAGCATCGTCCGCGTCGCCCTCGACGTACCCCTCTATCGTTGTTTCGACTATCTGGCACCGGGCGTGACCCGGGCCGCGATCGGTTGTCGCGTGCGCGTCCCGTTCGGTCGCCGTTCGGTGATCGGGCTGGTGGTCGATCTGCCGGCAGAGAGCGACCTGCCGGCGGCGCAGCTGAAGGCAGTCGAGGAAATCCTGCCGGCGCCGGTGTTGCCGGCGGACTGGTTCCGCCTGACCGGTTTCTGCGCCAGCTACTACCAGGCGCCGCTCGGCGAGGTCATGCTGTCGGCCCTGCCCGCCGGACTGAAGCGGCTCGATCCGCCGACGCCGCGCCCGCCGAAGGCGGCGAAGCAATTGCCGCCGCCGTCACCCGAACCTGAATTGACCGGCGAGCAGGTGGCCGCGATCGATACCGTCCGTGCTGCGGGGGGTGGCTTCAAGCCCTTCCTGCTGTTCGGGGTCACTGGCAGCGGCAAGACCGAGGTCTATCTGCGCCTGATCGCCGATGCGCTGCACAAGGGCGGACAGGTGCTGCTGCTGGTGCCGGAAATCAATCTGACGCCGCAACTCGAGGCACGTGTCGCGGCGCGATTTCCGGCCGCCGGGCTGGTCAGCCTGCACAGCGAACTGACGGAGGCGGCTCGCCTGCGTAACTGGCTGGCGGCGGCCGACGGTCGCGCACGCATCGTGCTCGGCACGCGGCTGGCGGTGTTCACGCCCTTGCCCGATCTGGCCCTGATCATCGTGGACGAGGAACATGACGCCTCGTTCAAGCAACAGGACGGCATGCGCTACTCGGCGCGCGATGTCGCCGTCTTTCGTGCCCACGACCGCAAGCTGCCCATCGTGCTCGGCTCGGCGACCCCTTCGCTGGAGAGCTGGGCCAACGCCACCGAAAAGGAGATGCGTGGCCGCTATACGTTGCTCACGCTGAAGGAGCGCGCCGTCGCCCAGTCGCGGCTGCCGGCCGTGCAGCGCATCGATCTGCGGAAGGAGAAGGCCGAGGAAGGCCTCTCCGGCATCCTGCTCGAAGCGATCGAAAAGCGGCTCGTGCGCGGCGAACAGAGCCTCGTCTTCCTCAACCGTCGCGGCTACGCGCCGGTGCTGGCCTGCACGTCCTGCGGCTGGATTTCGAACTGCCGCCGCTGTGCTGCCAATCTCGTGCTCCACCTGAAGGATAGACGCCTGCGTTGCCATCATTGTGGCTTCGAGACGCGCATCCCGAAGGCCTGCCCGACCTGCGGCAATCAGGACATCCACCCTTTCGGGAGGGGCACGCAGCGGCTGGAGGAGTTCCTTTCGGCGCGCTTCCCGCAGGCGCGCATCCTGCGCGCCGACCGCGACGTTGCGAAAAGCCGCAAGCAGTGGGAAGCGCTGGTCGAGCGCATTCACGCCGGCGAGGCCGATATCCTCGTCGGCACGCAGATGCTCGCAAAAGGACATGATTTCCCGAAGCTGACGCTGGTCGGCGTCGTCGGTGCCGATGCCGCACTGTTCGCCGCCGATTGCCGGGCGCCGGAGCGCCTCTTCGCGCAGTTGATGCAGGTGGCCGGTCGCGCCGGCCGCGCCGAGTTGCCGGGCGAGGTGCTGGTCCAGACGCAATACCCGGATCACCCGCTTTACGCGGCTGTGGTTGCCCACGACTACGCGGCCTTTGCCGCCACGCAGCTCGCCGAGCGCCGGGTGGCCGGTTTTCCGCCCTACAGCCACCAGGCGATGCTGCGTGCCGAGGCGCCGCAGATGGCCGACGCCATCGCCTTCCTCGCCACTGCGCGGGCATGGCCTGGCTGCGCCGCGCACGCGGCGGTGACGCTCTATGATCCGGTACCGATGCGCATGGCGAAGCTGGCCAATCTGGAGCGCGGCCAACTGCTCGTCGAATCTGCTTCACGGCCGGCCTTGCAGGCTTTCCTGTCCGAATGGCGCGCCGCGGTTGACGGCCTCAAACTGCCGTCGCGTCTGCGCTGGCACCTCGAAGTCGATCCGCTCGACTATTGAGATGCCGGCCCTGGCTCAGGAAGGGGGCCCGCCATGCGCCAGGTTCGCTTGCCGGCCGCCTTTGCCTGATACATCGCTTCGTCTGCGGCGCGCAGCAGCGACTCCCGGCAATCGCCATGGCCAGGGTGGATCGCGATGCCGATCGAGGTGCCGATGCGCAGTTCCGCGCCGCGTACCGCGAACGGTGCAGTGATCTGCGCGATGAGGTCGGCGGCGATGCGCTGGGCCCGTTCGGCGCTCTCAATGTCGCGCAGCACGATAACGAATTCGTCGCCACCGAGCCGGGCCACCGCATCCGTTTCCCGGACCGTGCGCTTGAGGCGCTCTGCGACCTGTTGAAGCAGTTCGTCCCCGGCATCATGGCCGTGGGAGTCGTTGACGTGCTTGAAACCATCCAGGTCCAGAAACAGCAGTGCGAAGCCCTCCCCATGTTCCCGGGTGCGTTCCAGCGCCTGCTCGATCAGGTCATTGAGACGGACGCGGTTCGGCAGCTGCGTGAGCGGATCCTGCAGCGCCTGGTTGCGAATCCGCTCCTCCGCGAGCTTGCGTTCCGTGATGTCGCTGTAAATGGTGACGAAGCCGCCACCGGGAATCGGGGCGCCGATGATTTCCAGTACCCGGCCGTCCGGGCGAGTGCGCTCGACGTGATGGTGCTGCGGATCGCGCACGCGCACCATCAACCCATCCCTGATCGTGTCCGGATCGCCGTCGCCATACTCGCCGCGTGCCAGGTTGAAGTCGACCAGGTCTTCGAAGCGGACGACGGGCCTGTCCAGAAGGGAGCCCGGGAAATCCAGCAGGCTGCGAAAGAGCGGGTTGTGCGTGACCAGACGCAGCTGGCTATCGAAAAGCGAGATGCCGGCGGGAAAGTTGTCGATCAACGTCTTCAGCACCTGATTCTGGTGCTCGATCTGGGAGGCACTGTGCTTCTGTTCCGTGATGTCGGTATAGGTGGTCACGAAACCGGACACCCTGCCCCCGAAATGGAAGGGGTAGCCATCGACACGCAGGGTGCGTCCGTCGCGTGCGGCACGCTCGAAGCGATGCGCCTCGAAGCGGCGCGCACGATCGGCCCGCTCCCTGACCAGCTCGGCCGGGTCACCCGGCCCGTATTCGCCCCGCTCTGCCGGATAGCGGATCAGGTCTTCGAAGCGCACGAACTTGTAGACCGCTCCCTGTGGCAGGCCGAGGATGTCGTAGATGTGATCGTTCCAGAAGAGCAGGCGCAGATCCTCGTCGAACACCGTGACGCCGACGGGCAGGCCGCCAATGACGGCATGCAGCTGACTGAGTACCGCCTCGCGCTCCGATTCGACGGATTTCTCCGACGTGATGTCGCGAAAGGTACCCGCGAACCGGAGCTTCCCATCCTGTTCGATCGGCCGCCCCTTGACGCGAATCGTTGCACGATCGCCATGCAGGTTCATCAGCTGCAGCTCGAGGTTCAGGTTGAGCCGCCGGCTCACGGCCTGTTCGAGGGCGTTGCGGAAACGGTGGCGCTCGGCGTCGCACATCAGTTCGCGCAGCAATGGCGCGCAGTGGGACGAGGTGCCGAGCATCGACGCAAGCAAATGCAAGGACGGGGGCGGCAGCATGAAGCTGTCGTTGGCCGGATCGTATTCCCAGTAGCCAATGCGCCCGAGCTGCTGCATGAGTTCGAGCTGTTCGCTGTCAGCCAGTGGCTGCACCGTCTCCTGAACCATCCTGTCTCCCCTGCCGGCCATGACATTCGCCTCCAACCGTTCGAGCCTACTCCACGGAAATGGCTCATGCAATGATCTGCCGGCAAATGTGTTCGATGGCACGCCCCTTGCATTTCGCTGTTTCCCTTAATCGAGGAGAACGGACCATGAAAATCGAGGAATCGAGCGTGCGTCTCGACGCAAGCCATAGCTACGCGCGCCGGCAGGAATGGGAGAGCGACACGGTGGTGAGCTTCCGCGAAGCCATCCGGGCGGCCGATGCCGCCCTCGAGGTGCCGCCGGAAAAGCGCGAGGCGGAGGATGTCCGGCGCCTGCTGCAGGATCTCGTGGCGGCAATTCTGGCCGTTCTCTCTGGCCAAAAATGCCGCGACGAATCCGGCTTGCCGGAGGAGTTGCCGGCACCCGCCCGGCGGGGTGGCCGTGTCGTCGAATGGCAGACGCGGACCCGCGAACATCTGGAAGAGCACGAGCGCACGACGGTGAGCGCCAGCGGCGAAGTGCGCACCGCCGACGGCCGGACGATCGCCTTCGACATGGCGCTGGCGATGTGCCGTGATTTCTCCTGCACCCGCGAATCGGTGGAACAGGGCCGCGTCGAGTTCAAGGATCCGTTGGTCGTCAATTTCGCCGGCAAGGCCGCCGCCCTGTCCGACAAGCGCTTCTCCTTCGACCTCGATGCCGACGGCAACGTCGAGCAGATTCCCGAGCTGGCTGCCGGCAGCGCCTATCTGTGCTTCGATGCCGACCGCGATGGCCGCATTGCCGACGGCCGCGAGCTGTTCGGAGCGACCGGCGCGCATGCCGGTGACGGCTTCGCCGACCTTGCCCGCCTCGATGCCGACGGCAACGGCTGGATCGACGAATCCGACCCTGCCTATGCAGCACTCGGGGTCTGGTTTCCGGACGGCAAGATCCAGCCGCTCAAGGAGGCCGACGTCGGCGCGCTGAATCTGGCCAGTGCCTGGTCACCCTTTGCCCTGCGCGATGGCGACAACCGGCCGCTCGGCCAGATCTGGCGCAGCGGCGTCTATCTGCACGAGGACGGCCGTGTCGGGAGCCTGCAGCAGATCGATCTGGGCGTGCTCGAGCCGGGGGGCAGCGCCGGGAGCGACGTCGGGAAGGTGCAGGTCTGACGCCCGGGGGCGCAGCACGCGCGGGGCTTCGGCGAGCCGTGCGCGCTGCAGCCAGGTGAATACCGATTCGACCGTCACCGTCTCGATCCGGCCCGCCATGCGTCGGTCGAAGGGATGGTCGTCGAAGGCGATGTGCGCGGTACCGATCCGCGCTCCGAGCCGTTTCAGCGTCGATACGTACAGCGTTGCCGGCCGGTAGTCGAAGGCCCGCAGCCAGGCGCGTGCCTGCAGGCGGCTGCCGACGGCAGGTTCGGCGAGCAGCGCCAGCGTCTCGATCGCCCACTGGTTGCTCTGCTGGTAGGGGCCGGACCACGGGTAGGCGAGCATGTTGTAGCGCGGCTCATGCAGGCGGGAGATGAGCGCGTCGTCCTTCAGTTGCGGCAGCACGCGGGCGGCCAGCGCCGGTTCGAGCGCGGCGACGCCGGCTTCGTGGGCAAAGAGTCCGTCCCCGAAGAATTCCGCGAGACCATGCCGGTAGAGGTTGCTGCGGTCGCTGCCGCACTGGTTCAGCTTGTGCACGACGCGCCAGGCACCGCGGCCGCCGAGCGCCGAATCGTCGCGGTAGGCGATCCCCAGGTGCGACCAGCGCAGCCCGTATTCCGACAGATTCTGCCCGGCACGTGCGATCACCAGGACGCGGGCGCCCTCCTTCGCCGCCAGTTCGTCGAGCTGCCGCGACACGCTCGCCGCGAGCTCGAGGTCTTTCGTCATTGACGCCACGGTCGGCCGGCGTGGTTCGCAGTGCTGGCCGGCCACCGCGCCGCCCGCGAAGAACAGCGTGGCGATGAGGGCGAGCAGGCAACGTAACGGGGCGTTCATCAGCGCACCCGTTCGTTGTAAAGCAAGGATTCGCCGAGCGCGTTCGGCACGATGCACAGCACCTCGCCGGCGACCGACAGCAGCCAGCCGGCCGCGACCACGGTCACCGAAATCGCGGTGCCGACGCCCACCGCGACGCTGGCGGCGAGTTCGCCGGAAACCCGCAGGCTGGCCGCGGCGCCGTCGGAAGCGCGGCGGACGACCCAGACGGTGCCCTGCGCGGAAGCGTCGACGGCGGTCACGGTCAGCATCACGCCGGCGGCGAGGAATGCGACCGGCGCGGCGATCAGCACGGCCACCGGCAACGAGAGTGAGAGGCTGGAGGCGGCGCTGGCTTCCGGTGCACCGTTGTGGGCGTGGCTGGCAGTGGCGGCGACGGCCAGTGGCAGGACGGCGAGTGCACAGGCGGTGCGCAGCGTGCGACGGCGGTGAAGATCGGTCATGGCGCCCTCCTTACTGCTGTGCGTGATCACGTTCGATGCGCTCGGCCTCGTAGGCGTCGCGCAGCATCTTCGCCAGCGTGAAGGCGGCAGAGATCAGGTAAAGCCAGCTGACCACGAGGTAGGCCTTCCAGGTCGGGTTGATGTCCATGCGGAACAGTCCCCAGCCGGTCAGTGCCATCGCGACGCCGAAGCCGCCCCAGACGACCAGCGACCAGAGCGGGGTGTCACTGGGCGAGACGGCGTTGTCGCGGACGAATTTCGAGAGTGCGAAGGCCGTCGACAGGCAGAACACGTAACCCATGACCATGAAGGCGCGATCGAGGTCTGCGCCCGGCAGCCAGGCCAGCCCGGTGCCGCAGACGAGCAGCGCCAGTCCGAAGGAAATCCAGGTCTGCAGGCGCCAGGCGCGGGTGTCGCGCTGGACGATGACGGTCGGTGCAGCGGCCGGGCTGTTGCGGGGGGTGACGGGGGTGGTGCTTTCCATGATGTGGCTCCTTGGGTGTCGTGATTGACGGACTCATCATCGACAAGCCCGGTAGCTGGTACAAGGAAAGGGTGCGCTGTTCAAACAACTGGCCCCTGTAGTATCTTCAACCGATACTTTTCCCTCACGGAGCCTTGCATGAGCACGACCGCCGATCTCGTTGCCCTCCTCAAGACCGAACTGAAGACGGCCGGCATCACCTATGCGCAGGTCGCACAGCGGCTCGGCATGGCCGAGTCGAGCGTCAAGCGCATGTTCTCGAAGAGCGGCGACATGCCGCTGTCGCGCATCGACGAGATCTGCCGCGTGCTGAACATGGACTTCGCCGACCTCGCGCGGCGCGTGGCCGACACGCAGCCGCTATTGCTCGAACTGACGCTGGCGCAGGAGAGGGCTGTGGTTGCCGATCGCAAGCTGCTGATCGTCGCCATCTGCGTCACCAGCCAGCTGCCGGCGGAAGAGATCCTTGCCACCTATCGCCTCACCGAGGCCGAGCTGGTGAAGGCGCTGACCCAGCTCGACCGGATCGGCATCATCGACCTGCGTCCCGGCAACCGGTATCGGCTCAAGGTCGCCAAGGGTTTCCGCTGGCTGCCGCAGGGGCCGGTGATGAGCTTCTTCCGCAAGGAGGTGCTGCACGATTATTTCGCCGGCGGTTTCGACGGCGAATCGGAAATGCTGATGGTGGTGCACGGCGAGATCGGCCGCGGACTGGCGAACTCCTTCCGTGAGCGCCTGATGCGCATCGGACAGGATTTTTCCAACCAGCACCTCGCCGACCAGAAGCTGCCCGCCGACCAGCGCCGGCCCTACACCATCGTGATCGGCATGCGTTCGTGGCTGATGGCGGCGCTGGCGGAGATGCAGCGCACGTCCGAGGACTAGCCCTCGACGCGGTTCCGTCCGCCCTGCTTGGCCTTGTAGAGCGCGGCATCGGCATCGGCAATCAGCGTCTCGATACCCGTCGTGCCGTCGCCGGCGAGGGCAATGCCGATGCTCACGGTGTAGGTCGGCAGCTTGCGGTCGCGCTGCTTCTCGATTTCCTTGCGGATGCGTTCGGCCACCTGGCGGGCTTCCTTGAGGCCGGTGTCCGGCAGCAGGATGACGAATTCCTCGCCACCGAAGCGGGCGAGGATGTCCGGAATGCGCAGCATGTGGTCGGCGCGCTTCGCGAAATCCTTGATCACCAGATCACCGACGTGGTGGCCGAAGGTGTCATTCACCTTCTTGAAGAAATCGATGTCGGAAACGATCACCGAAAGTGCGCGCTGCGAGCGCGTAGCGCGTGCCCATTCCACCTCGGCGCGCGCGAAGAAGGCGCGCCGGTTGAGGGCGCCGGTCATCGGATCACGGGTTGCGAGGTACTCGAGTTCGTCGCGCAGGCGTTCGTTGGCGAGCAGGATGAAGCCGATCGAAAGGGCCAGGATGCCGAGCGAGAAGGCGCCGAGGAAGACCTGCTGGATCAGGCTGCGGTCGAAGATGTCCTCGGCCTGCGCATCGGCCATCGACAGCGTGACGATACGGACGGCGGCGACGACGGCACCGAAGACGAAACCGGCGGTCAGGAAGCGGCTGCCGAAGCCGGCCGGACGCGCCTGCCATGCGAGCCAGGCGCAGAACGTGAAGAAGCCGATGTGCGCGAGCGACATGATGAAGATGCGGCCGGGGTAGCTGTGGCTGCCCCAGGTCAGCCATGCCAGCAACAGAAGCAACCCGAGGATGGCATCGAGCGCCGGCCGCCATTGCGGCGTGCGACCGGTGTATCGCATCAGGCCGAAGACGAGGAACAGCTCGCCGAGCAGCAGCATTGCGCTCGCCATCAGGACTGCCAGTGCATCCGGTGCCACGCCGCGCAGCGAGGCGAGCCCGGAGGCGCAACCCATCAGCACGACGGCTTTGGCCCAGTCGCGCAGTCCCTCGATGTCGGCCGGAAAGCTCTTCGCCTGCACCCAAAGCACGAGCGCACAGAGCAGGCCGAGCAGGTTGGCGATGACGAGGAAGGTGCGCGGGTTGATCAGTTCCACGGAGGAGCGAAAGAAGTCAAAGCGTGAATTCGATTCGAAAAATACCGGAACAGTTAGTACATCAGGGCTATTGCCATTAGTTTTAACTTTCGTAACAATTCATGCGGAATATTTTCCAGGGTCGTTCCGGGGCGGAGCGTTTGCGAAAACAGGCGTAGTGCCGGTATGGCATACCGATACGGGTGCTAAATGATCAGGTTGGCAGGCGACAATTTCATTGATTTGGCGTCGGGCGTCAATTTTCATCATCAGCACCCGGTGTCGTCGGCAACGCGCACAGGGTGATGCATGCGTTATCGGTGCTTCAGATCCGATCAGCGCAACAACAGCTATTCGAGGAGATCCAATGTCTGCAAATGTTCTACGTGGCTTGCTGTGGTCGACGCTGCTACTGTTTTCCAACGCTACGCTTGCGAATCAGAATCTGCTGAGTAACGGCGACTTCGAGAAGCCCGGATTTTCCTTCACGCCCGCTCCCTACTGGATGGCGACCAACGACTATCGCCACCTGAATCCGGGAGCCAACGAGGCGCTTGCCGACTGGATCGTTGCCGACAATGGCATTGGCCAGCGATCGTTCGTCTATCACCAGAACCGGTACCCTGTCGCCTCCGGAAACTACGGATTGGCGCTGGACGAAGGCTCGTCGGTAACCACGTCCTTCATGACACAGACGCCGGGCGTTCTCAACCTGCGCCTTAACATGACTTGGGCGACCGGTTGCAGCTGCTATCAGCCGGCACCGCTGAAAGTCATCGTCGATGGCCAGGAGGTCGCGAGTTTTACCGGGCCGGGCAGCGATTACCACTATTCCGACATGTCACACGTGTACGAGGCCAGCTTTACCGTCGGCTCGGGGAATCACTCCTTTACGCTGGCAAATCCGCAGATGATCGGTGATTTTCGCGAGTACCGGATCGATCAGGTCGTCCTGACGGCTGCACCGGTTCCCGAACCGGAAACGGCGGCGCTCATGATTGCCGGCCTTGGCCTCCTCTGTGCAGTGACCCGGCGGCGGCAAGCTCGGATCTCGAGTTAGCCGGCTTTTGAGCGGCATTCACGCCTGCTGCCGATAAACCACCCGAACGCTGCGCCCTGCAGCAGGAGCAGCGTCGCGAAGACGACACGCAGCGCGCCGGCCTGACTGTTTCCCATGCTGGTGAGCAGGTCGATCAGCAGGCCCATGCCCCATTGTGCGCCGAAGCCGCCGGCAAAGACCATCAGGTTGTAGGTCGTCGTCGCGCGACCGGCGAGCGCAAGCGGGAAGCCCGCGGCGGTCAGCGAGTAGCCGAGTGTGCCGAAACCGGCACAGACACCGTAGGCGATCCACAGCGCGTGCGTCGCGGGCAGGGCCTCCAGCGTGATCAGTGCCAGCATCACGATCGACAGCGCGATGCCGGTCGCGAACAGGCGCTCCGGCGGGATGCCGCGCCGCGCCAGTCGCGTCGACAGCAAGCCGATGCCGATGTAGGTGAACAACATCGCGAAGCTCATCGCTGCGAGGTGGTCTGCGGCAACGGCACGCGAATAGCCGTTCACCTGCATCAGCCAGATCATCGACCATAGCCCCTGGATGGCCATGAAGCCACCGGTCATCGTCAGGCCGAGCGGGGCGATGCGCCAGAAATGCGGGCTGGCGAAGACCTGTCGTACGCCGCGCCATTGTGCGGCCAGGCCTTCGCTGGCATGCACGGGGGCGGCGTTTTCCGGAATGCCGAAGAACAGCCAGGCGGCGGCCGCGAGCGTGGCTACGGCGAGCAGCCAGAAAATTTCACGCCAGCCCGCAAGGTGCAGGAGCCATTCCAGCGGCGCCGTTGCCGCCAGCGCACCCAGGCCCCCGGCGGTCATCATCCAGCCGGTGAGCGAGGCCTGACGCTCGGGTGGATAGCATTGCGAGAAGGCCTTGAAGGCTGCCATCAGACAGGCCGAGACGCCGAGCCCGATGAGGGCGCGGGCGCCCGCAAGACCGGTCATGCCCTCGGCCAGCGCGAAGAGCGCGGCACCGGTGGCGGCGGCAAGCAGGAGCGCACTCTCGACCCGGCGGGCGCCGAAACGGTCGAGCAGCATGCCCAGCGGCAGTTGGGCGAGGCAGAAGGCGAGCAGGTAGGTGCTGGTCAGCAGGCCGAGGTCGCCGGCCGACAGACCGAGGTCGCGTGCCAGTTCCGGACCGATCACCGCGTTCGCGGAGCGGAAGAAATAGGACAGGAAGTAGGCCGCCGCGAAGGGCAGCAGCAGCTTGTGCAGCGGCATCAGGCGTCTTCGCTCGCGGCCGGGTTGGCAGCCAGCCAGGCGAGGCGATCATCGATCCGCTTGACCCATGCCGGTGTCAGTCCGGGGGCGTGGGCGATCGCACGCAGGCGATCGGCATCGGGGCGATGAAAATGCCAGGTCGTCCACAGCGTGGCGAGCGGAACGGCGCCGGCCGGTCGCTCGATCAGCGCGATCTCGTCGCCGCCGGCCACCTCGCCCTCTTCCAGGACACGGTAGTACCAGCCCGTGTGCCCGCTCTCGCTGATGAAGGCGGTGATGCCGCCGAGGCTGTAGCGGGCGTCGATCTTCCAGCACGGGCGACGCGGTTGAGAGACCTGCACGACAGCGCTGCCGAGGCGGAAGGTGTCGCCGATACAGACCGACGATTCATCGAGACCGAAGGTCGAGATGTTCTCGCCGATGCTGCCGACGACCAGTGCATCGGCGATCTGCGGGAAGCGCGCAGCGAGCCTTGCATAGTTCTCGCCGGCGTAGTGGTGAACGGCTTTTTCGAGGCCACCGTGTACGCGGCGGTCAGCCTGCACGTCGCCGGCGATGCCCTCCTTCGTGACACGCAGCGGGCCGGCTGCCGGCTGCTTCCAGATGGCGCTGAACTGGCCATCGTCGCCGATGTAGCGCGGCGTGCCGGTGTAAAGCTGAATCTTCATGCGCGGCTTTCGGGCCACAACCAGGCGGCACCACGCACACCGGACGAGTCGCCGTGTGCATGTTTCACCAGCCGGGTGGCAATGGTGTCGGAAAAGATGTGCGGGACCCACAGGCGCGGTACGTTCGCGTAGAGCCGGTCGAGGTTCGAGAGGCCGCCGCCGAGCACGATCACCTGCGGATCGAGCAGGTTGATGACGCTGGCCAGTGCGCGCGCCAGGCGATCTTCGTAGCGCTGCAGCGTCGCCTCGCAGGCGACGTCGCCTGCGGCCGCGCTGGCGACGATGGCTTCCGGTGTCAGTGCCGCTCCTGTCACGGCCGCGTGATCGCGTGCCAGCCCCGGTCCCGAAAGCCAGGTCTCGATGCAGCCGTTGCGGCCGCAGTAACAGGCCGGCGCCGGGACTTCCCCGGACGTCGGCGATGGCAGCGGGTTGTGCCCCCATTCGCCGGCAATCGCGTTTGCACCGACCAGCAGTTCGCCGCGTACGACGATGCCGCCGCCCACCCGGGTGCCGAGAATGACCCCGAAGACGGCTTCGGCGCCGCTGCCCGCACCGTCGACCGCCTCCGACAGCGCAAAGCAATTGGCGTCGTTGGCCAGCCGCACGTCCCGCTGCAGCAGTGCCTGCAGGTCGCGCTTCAGCGGCTTGCCGATGAGGCAGGTGGAGTTGGCGTTCTTGATCAGGCCGCTCTGTGCGGATTCGACACCGGGCGTGCCGACGCCGACGCTGCCGCGGCGGCCGAGTTCGTTTTCCAGCGCCTCGACGAGTCCGGCCACCGCCATCAGGGTCGCCATGTAGTCACCGGACGGGGTCGGGATGCGCCGGCGGGCGAGCACCTGCCGGCCATCGAAGGCAGCCGCCTCGATCTTGCTGCCGCCGAGATCGACGCCGATGCGCATGCCGGTCAGGCGCCGTCGAGCGAGGCGAGCGCTTGCTCGTAGGTCGCCTGTACGGCGGCCGGAGTATCGATCGAGATGCCGAGGTCGCGCACGAGGCCGTCGTCGAGGCCGAAGATCCAGCCGTGGATCGTCAGTTCCTGGCCGCGGTTCCAGGCCTCCTGCACCACCGTCGTCTGGCAGACGTTGAGCACCTGTTCGATGACGTTGAGTTCGCACAGGCGGTCGACCAGCGCCTTGTCGTCTGTGATGGGGAGCAGTTGCGCCGCGTGCTTCTGCTTCACGTCCTGGATGTGGCGCAGCCAGTTGTCGACGAGACCCAGGCGCAGGTTGAGATGCGCCGCCTTGACACCGCCGCAGCCATAATGGCCGACGACGAGGATGTGCTTGACGCGCAGCGCATCGACGCCGTACTGCAGTACCGACAGGCAGTTGAGGTCGCTGTGCACGACCTGGTTGGCGACGTTGCGGTGGACGAATACCTCGCCCGGCAGCAGGCCGGCGATCTGGTTCGCCGGCACCCGTGAGTCGGAGCAGCCGATCCACAGGTATTCCGGTTCCTGCAGGCGCGACAGGCGCTGGAAGAATTCGGGGTCGTCACGGCGGATGCCTTCGGACCACTGGCGGTTCTTGTCGAAGAGGTGCTTGAGATCGGACATGCGGGGGATGAAGTGTTCTGCGGTGTGATGCGATGCGGCGATGCCGGATTGTACCGCAGGCGTCTGGACCTAAATGCGGGCCGCGACGCCGCGCACGTGCCCGAGTGCGCTGCTCGAGGTCTTGATGACGGCGGCGCCGCACTCCATCAACAGCATGAACAGGTTGCGCTCGGAGTAAAGGCAGAGGGGGCCGCTGATGCCATGGCGGCCGGCCAAGTCCGGCGCGATTTCAGCAAAGCGTTCGCCAACGAGTTTTTCCCCGTCGGCGTAGTGCTCGCCGAGATCGGAATGGATGCCGTAGCAGGAGACGAACAGCTTGCCGCCGATCCAGAGGCGGCCGAGCAGGCGGCGGACCATGGCCTGCGCCTCGGCGTAGCGCAGCGACGAGAGCATGCGCTGGCAGAGGATGATGTCGAAAGGTTGCAAGGGGTATTCGACGGCCGTGTCGCTAAACGATGCAAGCGGACGCCGCACGATATTCACATGGCCGGGGTCGCGGTCGGACAGCAGCAGGACGCGGGCGCCGCTCGCGGCAACGCGCAAGGCCTGTTCCTCGGCGCCGGTACCGACCAGCAGTGTTGAGATCGATTCGCCGCTGCGCCGGCGTTTGGCGACTTCGGCGAGCATCCACTGGTCGAGTTCGCAGGTCGGCGGCGGTAATGCGCTCATCCGATCCCCTCCCGTCCGTCGTGTCGCCAATGAATTCATTGTTCTCGCTTCGCCGATGGAACACAATAGTCCCAGCATAGGAGAGGAGTGTTGCATGCTCGTGAAATTCGATTCGAACGTGGCCGGCGAGATG
>Ga0268298_10000632_pt1 | contig 44783 bp, 29 predicted proteins | sample WWTPWeurt_MetaG_FD_194462 | JGI IMG/M metagenome (GOLD analysis project Ga0268298, IMG submission 194462) | Activated sludge microbial communities from WWTP in Nijmegen, Gelderland, Netherland - WWTP Weurt | ecosystem: Engineered > WWTP > Aerobic digester > Activated sludge | place...
GCTCTTCCGATCTCGGCGGCGGGGTCGGACTTGAGGATGCACTTGGGCGCCTGGCCGGCGGCGCGGGCCTTGGCATCGGGCGTGTCGGTGCGCTGCAGCGCCCAGGGCTCGACCTGCTCGTAGCCGATGTGCAGATCCATCAGCTCGCGGCCCCAATCGGCCCAGCCCCAGAAATCGGCGCGGGTGCTGCCGTACAGCGGAATGCGCGGGAATTCGCGCTTCAGGTTCTGCGCGTACTTTTCGCGATAGGCGGGGTCGTGCAGCACCGCGTAGACGTAATGGAAGAGGCCTTCCTTGGTCGGCTCGGGCAGGCGCTTGCCGGGGCCGGCCTTGTAGTGCGAGGTGAACTGCTTGAGGGACCAGTCGGTGATGTTGTCGAGGCGCTGGCCACCTTCAACACGGTAAAGGCTCGCAGTCTTGGTGTCGCCCGTGAAATGGAAATCCGTTGGGAGGTCGCTCGCAAGGCACGTGAACGCCTTGCCCGCAGGAAAATTGATACTGCGGTTGCCCGGACAGTCAAAGGCAGGCCACTGCCCAAGCTCATCGATCATCAGCGACGACAGGTAGCCATATTGCGGCACATACGGGCGATAGCCGTATCGCCTCAGGCATGTTGAGTCAAAGGCCTCGCTCCGGCCACGGCCCAACTTGACCTTGAGATTGCGTGACCACTTGATCACCGCCCCGAGGTTGGTCGATGCCGCATTGAAGCGGGCAAATTCGTCGAGGAAGAACTCGACTCGTCGCTTGAGCTGCGAGTCGTCGGGGTCAGTGACCCATCCGTCGCGCGCGGTATTGATGCCGTTTCCGAAGAGCTTGAAGACGGCTCGCTCGCGGGCAGCCTTGGTGGACGACTTCGCTGCCTTGTCGATCACTGGCAGCAAGTCATCAAAGTCGTTGTGCGTCAAATTCAGCCAGTTCGCCTTGGCATCCGGCCGCACCTCCTCGCTCGCCACCGTGGCCAACTTCGACTGCCCCAGCCACGCCAGCTTCTCCTCGGCCGTCTCCAGCTCCGGCCGCCGCGTGTAGAAGATGCGGCAGCGGTGCTCCTTGGCCTTGGTCGGCTTCTTGACGAAGAAGCCGATGGCCACGCCGGTCTGGATGCCGAAGACGTTGTGGCGCGTGCCGGATAACTTGGGATTGGCGCGCACATCGCCGCCCAGGTCGACGAGGCGGATCTCGCTGAACTCGGCCGCCACCGTCTTGCGAAAGCCGTCGAAGGTGCGACTGTCGATGAAGCTGCGGTTGGTGATGAAGGCCAGCACGCCATGGGCATCCAGCCGGTCGCTGGCCCAGCGGAAGAAGCGTGCGTACATGTCGTACAGCTTGGTCTTCTGCGCGGTGCTCTCGGCGATGTAGGTCTGCTTGATGCGCGCGTCGATGGCCGGGTATTCGCGGTTCTTGTTGTTGTCGTTCTCGTTGGCCTGGTTGGCGTTGTAGGGCGGGTTGCCGATGATCACGCTGATGCGCCGGGCGTTCTGGCGCTTGATGCGGGCCACGTTCTCGTCGCTGACGCTGCCGAACAGATCGGCCGTGGTGCCGTGCGCCTGGGTGTGCAGGCCCACGTTGTCCAGTGTGTCGACGAAGCACAGGTTGGCAAACTCTTCGTAGCGGCCGGTGATGGCGGCGTAGGTGACCTCGATGTTCAGGTTGGCCACGTAGTAGGGCAGGATGGCCACCTCATTGGCGTGCAATTCTTCGCGGTACTTGCGCTCGAGCTTCTTGTCCTGCCCGCGAAAGTGCTCGAGCAGCTCGCAGATGAAGGTGCCGGTGCCGGTGGCCGGGTCGAGGATGTCCACCTCGCGGTCGATCAGGCTCTTGCCGAAGTGCTGCTCGCACAGCCAGTCGGCCCCGTCGATCATGAAGCGCACGATCTCGCCCGGCGTGTACACCACGCCCAGCCGGTCGGCCGCCTTGGCGTTGTAGACCTTGTAGAAGTTCTCGTAGATGACCTTCAGGAAGGTCTGCTTCTCGTGGTGGCTGCCGATCTGTGCCGCCGCGGCGCGGATGGCGGCGTAGTAGGGCTCCAGCCCCTTGAGCGTGGCCTTCTTCAGCCCGCCGGTGAAGAAGGTTTCCTCGAGCCGGTACAGCTCGTGCGCGACGTTGTTCTTGCGATGGAAATCGCTGTCGTCGAAGACCTTGGCGAAGATCTCTTCGGTCAGCACATGCTGGATCAGCATCTCGCGCACATCGGCCTCGGTGAGGCCCGGGTTGATCGCCTCCTGCGCATGCTTCAGGAAGCGCCTGGCGGCGCGGGCGAAGGCCGGGTTGCCGGCCTGGGCCTGCTCGATCATCTCGCGCAGCGCGGCCAGCACCGCCGGCAGATCGGTCTTGAACTGCTCCACCGCCTGCCGGAAGCCGGCGATCTCGGGCCGCTCGTAGCCGAAGAACAGCTTGAGCAGCTTCTCGAGCTGGGCCACATCGGCCACGTCGCAGCGCATCACCTCCTCGCGGCGCTGGATGAGCACCGCCTGGGTGCTGTCTTCGAAGATGATGTTGTCCTGCGGGTAGCCGCGCTTGAACTTGGCGGCGATCTCGGCATCCAGGTCATCGCCCTCGTCCTTGGCCTCCCAGTAGCCGAAGGGCACGCGCAGCTCGTGCAGCAGCGCGCCATCCACATAACGCCGATCCTTGGTGGCCGTGTCCAGCTCGTACTCGGGCACGAACAGCAGGTCGTGCTGCTTGCCCCAGGCCTTGAGCAGATCCTTGAAGGCCTCGCGCACCACCGATTCGCGCGTGCTGCCGCTGACCTTCTTGATGCGGTCCAGTTCGGCGAGGTATTGGTGGATCAGGACTTGGCTCATGGCATGGCGCGGCCGTCAATCATGACCGCGCCATTCTCGCCGCACGGGCGCCAGGCGCGGCCGAATCCGGCCGCGCGGCGCATGGTGGGTTCGTTCAGCGGCGCGCCGGCTCACCCGGCGCGTTGGCCGCTCACTTCTTCACCAGCTCCACCCGCCGGTTCCTCGCGCGGCCTTCCTCGCTGCGGTTGTCGGCCACCAGCACGTTCTGGCCGTAGCCTTTGGCGGTCAGGCGGTTGGCGGCCACGCCGCGCTTGACCAGCTCGGCCATCACCGCCTGTGCGCGGTCGGCAGAGAGCTTCTCGTTGTCCTTGGGCGAACCCACGTTGTCGGTGTGCCCGCCCACCTCGACCTTCAGCGTTGGCGCGGCCTTCAGCGCGCCGGCGGCATCGGCCTGCGTCTTCTCGGAATCGGGCTTGATGGTGGCCTTGCCGGTGTCGAAGTTGACGTACAGCGTCAGGAAGCCTTCCTTGACCAGCTTCTCGGCCAGCTGGTTGACACTGATGTCCTGCGCCATCTGGCCCACCGCCAGCACGTACATCTTGTAGCCCTCGTCGGTGTTGCCGACGAAGGCCCAGAACTCGCGGCCACCGCGGTTGATGCGCAGCGTGGTGCCGTAGTCGGTGCAGGGGTTGCCCTCGCGGAACGAGGCATCGAGCTCCAGCGTGCACCACTCGGGGTCGCTGCCCTCGACGCTGCCGCCGGCCCGGCGGGCGGCGTTCTGGAAGTTGCGCTGCACCTGCAGCCCGCTGGGCTTGGTGACACCCTCCTTGAGCGCGAACTCGACCTTCCAGTACTCGCCCTCCACCGCCTTCAGTTGCGCCTTGCCCTGCGCATTGAGCGGCCCGACCGGAAACCGCCGCAGCTCGAACCGGCTGCGCTCGCACTGCGAGATGACATGGCCAGGCATGAGCGTGAACAGCGGATGGCCTTGCAGCCGCCGGCTCGGGTTGAGCCGCATCAAACGCGGCGGGTGGCCAGCGTCACGAACTCGTTGTACTTGAACACCCGACCGGCCCACCGGGGCAGCGGGAACGAGTACTGCTGCTCGACGGCGAAACCCGCCGCCTCGGCCACCCGGCGCGCCAGCGCGAAGTCGACGAAGCTGCGGTGCGTCGGGTCGCTGACCTGGCCGGCCTCCTGAGGCGTGATCAGCACCAGCCGTGCGCCAGGTTCCAGCCAGTGCCTGTGCCGGTCCAGCAGCACGCTCACTTCGTCGGGCAGCAGATGCTCGGCCACATGCGACAGCAGCAGCGTGCCGAACGCGCCGGCCGACGCCGGTGGCGCCGGCACCGGCCCGCCGGGGCCGACGCCATCTCCGCCGTGATCGCCACCGCGATCGCCGAATTCCTGTGGCGTGAACGCCGACAGGCCGCGCGCCCGGCACAGCGCCACGGCCTCGGCGTTGTGGTCCAGCCCCAGGGCCTCGAAGCCACCGCGCCGCAGGTGCTCCAGGTTGCGGCCGATGCCGCAGCCCACCTCGAGCACTCGACCGCGGCACACCCGCCACAGGTGCTGGCGATAGGGCCGCTGCACGTCGAGCCAGCGCTTCCAGCGTGCGCCCTGCAGATCGGCCAGCCGCTGGCTGTAGGCGGGGTCGCGGGTGTCACCCGTGCTCGTGCGCGAGGGCTCGGGGGGCGGTGCGGTGGGCATGGTGGACTGGTGGGCGCCTGGCGCACGTGCAGTCACGCCGTGGGGCAGGGCCGATGATGCCACCGGCGCAATGCTGGCGGCCTCGCCGCCCCGTGCCCGCCGCCGGGGGGAACCTGATCCGGCCTCAAGGCATCAGCGCGTCGCCCTCGACCCAGGCCTCGATGGTGCGCTTGCCCTTGAACCGCACCTTGAACCAGCCCGTGCCCAGCGGCTCGCCGGGGCGGGTGGCGTGGTCGAGCAGCGTGACCCGGTCGTCCTTGATCACGTGCATGCCGGTACGCGCCGCCGGGTCGGGTCGGTCATGCAGCCAGGCCCGCGCGGTGCGGATCGGCACCACCGCGGGGCTGCGCCGCTCCGGCGCCGCCTCGCGCTGCTCCACCTCGGCCAGCAGTCGCCGCAGCACCTTGCCTGCCGGATCGCGGAAGGTGAGCAGGTCCACGCCGTCGAGCACGTTGTCGTCGATGTTCACCGCCACGTAGAGCCTGCCGGCGAGGCTGCGGTACTCGTTGCCGGACCACCGCGGCCCGTCGCGCTGCGAGGTCTGCACCGCCTTTCGCTCGGGCACCAGTCGGGGGTTGACGAGCGGCTCGGCCAGCGCATCGAACTGCCCGGAGGCAGGGTTCCAGATGAACAACGTATGAAACGCGTTGACGCCGCCGTAGCCGGTGGCGTCGAGCACGGCCAGGTCCTCGGCCTCGTCGAAGTTGAAGTCGCCACGCAGCATCCAGGGGATGTCGCGCCGCTCGGCGGCGTCGATGGCCTCCACCAGCGTCTGGGTGCGCCCGCCGGGCAGCCGGGCCACCACCCGCCCGGACATCACCTCGATCCTGACGTGGGTGCCGGCGATGGGCTGAAAGCTCATCGGCAGGCTGCGGTGCTCGACCAGTTGGCCCCGCGCCGGGCCTGCCTGCGCCCGCGCCGAGCCGGTGATCGACACCCAAGCCCCGCACAAGGCCAGCAGTGCCACGAGCCACGGCCGCCACCCGGGCCAGGCGGGGCCCGTCGTCCCCGCCCGCACAGCGCGCCCGTCACCCCGCACGCGGTGGCTCATGGCGACACCCCGTTGGCACGCAGGAAGGCCTGTGCGGCGGCCTGGCCGGCATGCGCCGCCAGCAGTGCCTGGTGGCGCGCACGCGCATCGCCGCACACCTGCGCCAGGCGCTGCTCGAGGTATCGGGCCCGCTGCGGATCGGAGCCCTCCTCGCCATCGAAGTGCTCGCACTGCTCGCGCACCACCAGGTAGGCGCGCACGTCCACCGGCAGCGGAGTGACAGGCCACTTGCCCTGCATCGGCGGCAGCTGGGTGCGCACATAGGTCATGCGCGGGTCGTGGTCGGCGGCAAACAGGTCTTCCTGCCGCAGCCAGCCGGTCACCGGCCGCACGCCGCCCAGGTACTCGGCCTGGGCGAAGGCCGGCGACTCTTGCGTCACGGCCACCGCATCCCACGCCACGACGAAGCCCTTGCGCCGGGTGCTCTCGTGCGGCTGGTCATGGAAGTGGGCACGCGGCGCCGAGACCCAACGCACCGCCACCAGCGGCTGGGCCTCGATCAGGCGCAGCGGCTTGCCGCGCCAGGCCTGGGCCGCACCCGCGCATCCGGGTGGCACCGGCAGATCCAGGTGCACCCGTTTGCCCTGGTCATCGCCGCTGACGCGCAGCTCGCCGTAGGCGATGAAACCCTCCCGGCCCGGCGTGGCCATGGCCAGCGGCACGCGCTCGCCCTGGGGCACGCCATGCAGCACGATGCGGCACCCCGGTGCGGGCGAGGCCAGGTGGACGGTGATGCGCCCTTGGTCCTGCGGCGCCACGGCCAGCGTCAGGCCGCCTTCATAGCGCCCGGGAGGCAGCTCGAGCGCACCGGCCCACGTGCCATGCGAGTGGGCAAGCAGAGCCAGCCCGGCGATGGAGCGTAGCGCCCACGCCGCTGGCCCCCGATGGCGTGCGTGGCACCCGATCGATTGCACGAGTCGTTTCGGTGGTTGAAGTGGCATGTCGGCGGGTGTCAGCTTCGGCTGTCGTCGCGCACCGTGGCCAGGGGCGGCACGCCCTTGCGCAGGTGCTGGGTGTGGAAGTTCTCGCGCTCGAAGCGATCGATGCGGTGGTGGCCGAAGTGACGGCCACGCACATAGGTGCTGACCTGATGGCCGCCTTCTTCGACGTCCTGCCCCAGTTGCACGCGATCGAGGAACCAGGTGCGGGCCTGCGGGTCGTAGACGAAGCGCCAGCGGTCGGACCAGCGCCAGCGGCTGCCTCCGTAGTGCCCCACGGTGAACTCGCCGGGGCCGGCCGACAGCTCGTCGAAGGGCTCGGGCCAGATGCCGCCGCAGGTGTGGCATTGCACCAGGGTCTCGTTGGTCGCCACCACGCGCAACCGACCATCGGCGCCGCGCAGGGCGATGCGCAGCGGGCGCTGGCGCTCTTCCAGCTCGTCGCCTTCCGGGGTTGGCGGCAGCCGGTGCAGGATGTAGACCAGATCGGGCCGGCCATCGAGGTTGAGATCGGCCACCCGGGCCTTGAACAGGCGCGTGCCCGGCTCGACGAGCGCCCGCACCTCGTGGCTCAGGCGGGTTGGGTCAGGGTCGGTGTCGTCCTCGTCGGCGCCCGCGGCGCCGGCAGCCGCGGGGCTGGCCATGGCCGCGGCCAGCAGCCAAGCGGCGGCATGGCGCGCCCTGTTGGTGGCCCTCGGCGCGTGGTCGAGGTGGCCTGCGCGCAGGGGTGCCGGGGGCCTCGGGCGCTCGAGTGGTGGTCGGGGTGGACGGCACATCATCCCCGCAGCTTGCCCGATGGGCGCGGCCTCGGCCATCGCATGCCGATGCGATGCAGGAGCGGCCCCGTGGCGGAGCAGTGCGCAAGGCTGGCGCCTCAGGCCGACCGTTGACGACAGACGGCGGGCCGGCCGCACCGCGGTCGTCAGGCCCGGCGCAACGCGGCGCTGAACCAGAACAGGCTGCCCTGGCCAGGTTGGCTCTCCACGCCCACCTGCCCGCCCATCAGTTCGGCCAGTCGCTTGACGATGGCCAGCCCCAGGCCATTGCCGCCATAGGGTCGCGTGGACGAGCTGTCGGCCTGCGCGAAAGGCGTGAACAGGCCGGCCAGGTGCTCGGGCGCGATGCCGATGCCGGTGTCGCGCACCTCGAAGCGCAGCAGCAGCTCACCCGGCGATGCCTGCAGCACCCGCAGGCCCAGCACGATGCGTCCCTGGCCGGTGAACTTCACGGCATTGCGGGCATAGTGCAGCAGCGCCTGCTCCAGGCGCCGCGCATCGCCCACCACCCGGCCCGGCAACGGCTCGGCCTCGGTCAGCACTTCGAGGCCCTTGGCACGAGCCGGTTCGGCCACCACCGCCGCCACGCGCGCCAGCAGCGCCGCCGGGTCGATGTCGGCCACGTCCAGCACCAGCTGCTCGGCCTGCAGCTGCGCCAGGTCGAGCACCGCGCCCACGGTCTCGAGCAGGCGCTGGCCTGCGTCGTGGATGCGCTGCAGCCGCTCGGCCTGGCGCGGCGTCGGGTGGTCACGCAGCAGCAGGTAGCCCATCGCGGTGATCGCATTGAGCGGCGTGCGGATCTCGTGGCTCATGTTGGTGAGGAAGGCCGTCTTGGCCACGCTGGCCGCCTCGGCCGCCGCCAGCGCCATGCGCAGCTGAGCGGTGCGCTCGGCCACGGTGTGCTCGAGCTCGTCGCGGTGCTGGGCCAGCCGATCCTGGTAGCGCGAGGCCACCAGCGCGGTGACGGCCAGCATCAGCACCGAGTTCAGCGCGATGATGCCCATCAGCGTGTACTGCTGCGAGTGCTGGAACCCGGCCACCGCGGTGCTCTCGAGGCGCTGGCCGGAGGCCAGCACCGCGCGCGACACCAGCCACACCACATTGCCCGCGAACACCAGGCCCAGCAGCAACGGCAGCTGCCGCAGCGAGGCGCGCCACACCGATCGGGTGCGCACCACCACCCCCAGCGCCATGGCATTGACGAAGCCCGGCAGCAGCGACATCAGCACCACCCGGTGGGACAGGCTGGGCTCGATGTAGGTCGAGTGCACCAGCCCGAGAGTCGCCAACGTGCCCAGCCACAGGTCCCAGCGCACACCCTGCGGCAGCTGCACCACCAGGCGCAGGCCGCGGTACAGCCACACCGAGCCGGTCACGATCAGCACGTTGGCCACCACCACCGAGACGAAGTCGGGCACATGGCCGCGCAGACCCAGCAGGGCGAAACCCAACAGCCAATGCACGCCCCCCTGCGACCAGGCCCGGATGGCCGGCAGGTCGGCAGCCACATGGCTGAGCAGCCGCAGCGCCACGACCAGCAGGATGCTGCTGACGGCCACCCCCACGCTGAGCACGCGGATGTCGAATTCGGGCATGCCTGCATTGTGTCCATGTTGCAGGCGGCCGCACCGTTGCGGTGCGTGCCATTCTTTGCCGTTGTGCCGCCGGCCTCGCGACAGGGGCCACCCGACGCCTCAAGGCCTGCGCCACGCGGCCGAAATCCGGTCACGGCAAAGGCACGCGATGGCCGTTCCCGGCGCGTCTTCGGCCCCACGCCTCCGACTGCGTCACATCGACACCCACATGCCCTCCCTCCTGCGCCGCCGCTTGCTGCTGGCCCCTCTGCTGATCGGCCCGCTGGCCGGTTGCGACGGTCGCGCGCCGCTGCGCATCGGCTTCATCGGCGGCTTGTCCGACCGCGTCTCCGACGTCGGCCAGGCCGGGCTCGAGGGCGTGACGCTGGCCGTGGAGCGAGTCAACCGCCAGGGCGGCCTGCGCGGCCAGGTGGTCGAGATCGTGGCGCGCGACGATCGCAACGATCGCCAGGCCGCCACCGCCATGGCCCAGGAGCTGGTTGCCGCCAAGGTCGAGGCGGTGATCGGCCCGTTCTCCAGCGGCATCGCGGCCGCGGTGATGCCGGTGCTGGAGCAGGCGGCGGTGCTGACCATCAGCCCGACCATCACCAGCATGGATTTCGTCGGCCGCGACGATCACCTGGTGCGCATCAACCGCACCACGCGCGACAACGCCAGCGACTATGCGACGCAACTCTCACGCCGTGGCCAGAAGCGCGTGGCCGTGGCCTACGACCAGCGCAACCGTGCGTTCAGCGAGTCGTGGCTGGGCGAGTTCCGCACCGCAGCGGCGGCCTTGGGCGCGCCGCCCGTGGGCGAGGTGGGCTTCGAGTCCAGGGCCGATGCCGACTTCGCATCGATCATCGCCGCCATGCTGGACACCCGGCCGGATGGGCTGTTGTTCATCGCCAGCGCCGCCGACGTGGCCCGCCTGGCCCAGCAGGCGCGCCGGCTGGCGCCGGCCCTGCCGATCAGCGCCTCGGAATGGGCCGCCACCGAGCAGCTGGTGGTGCTGGGCGGCGAGGTCATCGAGGGCCTGCTCATCGCACAGGGCTTCAATCGCGACGACACCAGCGCGCGCTACCGCGAATTCCGCGAGGCCTACCTGCAGCGCTTCACCCGCGAGCCGGGCTACAGTGCGGTGATGGCCCACGATGCCGCCTCGGTGCTGTTCGATGCCCTGCAGCGCAGGCGCCCCGGCGAATCGCCCAGGCAGGCCCTGCTGGCCCATGGCCCCTACCTGGGCCTGCAGCAGCAGATCGTGTTCGATGCCTTCGGCGACGGCCGGCGCGAGGTGACCTTCACCGAGATCCGGCAGCGGCGCTTCCAGCGCGTGAAGTAAGCGTCCATGCCCGCCGCCGATCCACGCCCACAGATTCCGGACGACCGCTCCTCGGTTCCCCTGTCGCTGCGCAGGCAGCTGCTGCGCCTGGCCTTTGCGCCGCTGCTGGTGGTGTTCCCCATCATCCTGGGCGTGCTGGTGCTGGTGGGCGGCTCGCGGTTCGACGCGCGTCTCGAGTCGATGGGCCGCAGCCATCTCGCGGCGGCCCGCAGCTACCTCGAGCAGCAGCGCACGCAGGCCCAGCAGCACCTGGAGCAGCTGGTGCTGAGCGAGCGCCTGCCGGGACTGCTGGCCGCCGGCGAAGACCCGCGGGTGATGCAACAGATCCTGGCGGCGCGTGCCGACGCCGCCCGGCTCGATTTCCTGATCATCGTCGGCCCAGGGCGCCAGGTGATCGCCTCGAGTTCGCCGCTGCCGCCCGGCAGCGTGGTGCCGGAGGGCTTCATCCTGCGCCAGGCCGAGACCGGCGTGCTGTCGTCAGGCTATGAAGCCCTGCCGCTCGCGCAGGTCGATCGCCTCGCTCGGGGCCTGTCGGCGCGGGCCCGGATCGACGGTGCGCCGACCGGCCGGGGCGTGGCCGCACCGGCGCCGGCCCTGTTCGTGCTGGCCGCCGCGCATTTCCCGCTGAGCCTGCGGCATGCCGACGCGGTGCTGTACGGCGGCATCCTGCTCAACCACAACCAGGTGCTGATCGACCGCATCCGCGACGTGGTGTTTCCGGTCGATGCCGCCGAGCTGAGGGTGCCCGGCATCGCCGGCCTGTTCGTTGGCGACACGCAGGTGGCCAGCACCGCGTTCCGCCGCGACGGGCACCGCGCCACGGGCGACCGGGCGCCGCCCGACGCGGTGCGCCGCGTGCTCGGTCAGGGGCAAGGCTGGGTCCATCCGGCGCCGATGGGCGAGGTGACGCACCTGTCGGCCTACGAGCCGATCATCGGTGCCGACGGGCGCCGGGTGGGCATGCTGTTCACCGGCTTCCCCGAGCAGCCGTTCGTGACCGAGAAGTGGCTGATCGTCGGCAGCGTCGCGGCCCTGCTGGCGCTGAGCATGCTGGCGCTGACCATCCTGTTCCGCCGCGGCACGCAGGGCATCGTGCGGCGTCTGGAACACATCATGGACACGATGAAGCGGGTGCAGCTGGGCCGGCACGATGCCCGCGTGGCCAGCGCAGACCGTGCCGACGAGATCGACGCGCTGGGCCTGCACCTGGACGAGCTGCTCGATGCGCTGCGTACCCAGGAGCAGGCGCTGGAGCGCGACAACAGGGAGATCCGGCGCCTGAACGCCGAGCTGCAGCAGCACCGGGACAACCTGGAAGCCACGGTGGCCGAGCGCACCCGCGAGCTGGTGCAGGCGCGCGACGATGCCCAGTCCGCCAACCGTGCCAAGAGCGCCTTCGTGGCCAACATGAGCCACGAGCTGCGCACGCCGATGAACGCCATCATGGGCATGACCGACCTGGCGCTGCGGGCCACCACGGACGACAAGCAGCGCAACCGCCTGACCAAGGTGAAGCAGGCCTCGGAGCACCTGTTGGGCATCCTCAACGAGATCCTCGACATCTCCAAGATCGAGGCCGAGAAGATCACCCTGGCGCAGGTGCCGCTCGAGCTGGGTCTGGTCTGCCGCGAAGTCATCGACATGGTGGCGCTGAAGGCCGCCGAGAAGGGGCTCGGGCTCGACGTCGACCTGCCGCCGGCGCTGGCCCAGCGGCGGCTGGTGGGCGACCCGCAGCGCCTGGCGCAGGTGCTGCTGAACCTGGCCTCCAATGCGGTGAAGTTCACCGAGCAGGGCTCGGTCGGTGTGCGGCTGCAGGTGCAGCAGGAGCAGGCGGCCGAGGTGCTGCTGCGGGTGGAGGTGCGCGACACCGGCATCGGCATCGCGCCGCAGGACCAGCGGCGCCTGTTCAATGCCTTCGAGCAGGTCGACAGCTCGCCCACCCGGCGCTTCGGCGGCACCGGCCTGGGCCTGACCATCAGCAAGCGGCTGGTCGAGCTGATGGGCGGCGAGATCGGCGTGGTCAGCCAGGCCGGCCAGGGCAGCCTGTTCTGGTTCACCGTGCGGCTGGGGCTGGCTGCCGGCCACGCCGCCGCCGGCGATGCCGCAACCGCCACGGCGGGCGCCCCAACCAACGACGTCAGCGTCCTCGTGCCGACGGACGAGCTGCCGCGCTGAGCGCCTGCTCGATGAAGCGCCGCGGCACCCGGGCCTTGGGCACCGGGAAGTCGAACCACCGGCGCACGTCCTCGTCGAGCCCGATGCCGTGCATGAAGTTGTAGATGGCCTTCTTCAGCCCGGCGGCGAAGGCGTCGTGGTCGGTGCCCGTGGGGTCGTCGAAGGCCACGTCGTTGCGCGCGAAGCGGGTGGGCGGCAGCGGCCTGAGCGTCACCCCGAAGGCCTGCGGATCCAGGCCCACCGGCGAGTGCACCGTGCACACGAAGCGGTGGAAGAAGCCCGAGTGGATGCAGCCGGCGGCGAACAGCTGCCGCACATACTCCAGCGCATCGACCGTGTCCTGCGCCGTCTGCGTCGGGAAGCCGTACATCAGGTAGGCATGCACCAGGATGCCGGCCTCGGCAAAGCCATGCGTCACCCGCGCCACCTGGTCGACCGAAACGCCCTTGTTCATCAGCGCCAGCAGGCGATCTGACGCCACCTCCAGCCCGCCGGAGATGGCGATGCAGCCGCTGTCCGCCAGCTCGCGGCACAGCTCGGGGGTGAAGGTCTTCTCGAAGCGCACATTGCCCCACCAGGAGATGGCCAGCCCGCGGCGGCGGATCTCGGCGGCCATGGCGCGCAGGGCCTTGGGCGGTGCCGCCTCGTCGACGAAGTGAAACCCCGTCTGCCCGGTCTCGGCGACGATGGCCTCGATGCGATCGACCAGCAGCGCGGCATCGGCCGCCTCGTAGCGCGAGATGTAGTCCAGCCCCACGTCGCAGAAGCTGCACTTCTTCCAATAACAGCCATGCGCCACGGTCAGCTTGTTCCAGCGGCCGTCCGACCACAGCCGGTGCATCGGGTTGAGCAGGTCCAGCAGCGACAGGTAGCGCGAGATTGGCAGGCCGTCCCAGGTGGGCGTGCCGACCTCGGCAAAGGGCACGTCGGGCTCTGGGAACCGGGTGAACACCACCGGCCCGTCGGCCACCGGCCGATGGAAGGTGCGCACCAGCCCCGACGCCGGGCGCCGGCCGGCCAGGTGGTCGAGCAGCGCCAGCAGCGGCCGCTCGCCCGCATCGAGGGTCACGTGGTCGAAGAAATCGAACACCCGCGGCTCGGCCAGCTCGCGCAGCTCGGTGTTGACGAAGCCGCCGCCCAGCACGGTGACGATCGAGGCATCGTGCGCCTTGATGGCCTGGGCGATGCGAAAGGCGCCATAGACCGACCCCGGGAACGGCACCGACACCAGCACCACCCGCGGGGCGTGCCGCGCCAGCGCCTCTCGGGTGAGGCGCGCCAGCGTGGCATCGATCAGCGTCGGCGGCGCGGCCAGTGCCTGCGCCAGCGGATCGAAGCTGGGCTGGCTCTGCGCCAGCGATTCGGCATAGCGCACGAACTCGAAGCGTTCGTCCACCGCCTCGCGCCACACGTCGGCCAGGTCGTTGAGGTACAGCGTGGCCAGGTGCCGGGCGCGGTCGTGCGTGCCCAGCGCGCCGAAGGCCCAGGCCAGCGGATCGCCGCCGTCCGCGTCATCCGGATCGACATAGGCATCCAGCGGGCGGAACCTCGGCCCCTCGGGCAGGAAGGCACGCCCGGCGATGCGGTGGGCCAGCGTGGCATCGCGGCCCTGCAGGAAGGCCACCGTGGGGCCGATGCCGTGCAGATAACCCTCGAAATGAGCATCGAAGTGCTCGATCGACTCGGTGCGGCGCGTGGCCGGCAGGGCCTGCGTGACCTGGCGCAGGGCCTGCAGCCCGGCAGGTGACAGCAGCTCGAGCACCAGCGCCAGCGCCAGGTCCTCCTGCGCCGCGGCGATGCCGCGCGAGCGCAGGAAGCCGGTGAGGTAGGCGGTGGACGGGTAGGGCGTGTTCAGCTGCGTCATCGGGGCGACGACGCTGAGCACGGGCCCTGGTGAGGTGGCCCTCGCGGCCGGGGCCTGGCGCGGCTCAGACACCCAGCAGCGTCACCCGGTCGCGCCCTGCGGCCTTGGACGCATACAGCGCCTGGTCGGCCCGGTCGATGAACTGCGCGGCCGCCTCGCCGGCCAGGTACACCGCCACGCCCAGCGAGACGGTGACATGCTCGACCTGCTGCTCGTTGCCCTTGCGGCGGATGCGGCTGCCGGCGATGGCGGTGCGCACCTTCTCGGCCAGCGTCATGGCGCGGTCGGTGGGGGTGGCGTGCAGCAGCAGCGCGAACTCCTCGCCGCCGGTGCGCGCCGCCAGGCCCTCCGCCGGGGTCAGGGCCTTGAGCACCTGGGCCACCGCCTTGAGCACCTGGTCGCCGAAGGCATGGCCGTAGTTGTCGTTGATGCGCTTGAAGTGATCGATGTCGATCATCAGCAGGCAGGGCGGCTCGGGCCGCTCGGCGGTGACCGTGGTCGCGATCTCGGCCGCCACCCGTTCGTCGAACGCGCGACGGTTGGCCAGCCCGGTCAGGCTGTCCTGCAGCGACTCGGTGCGCGTGCGACGCACCTCTTCGCGCAGCGTGTTGATCTCGCGCTGGCTGTCGTCCAGCCGCTGCTGAAGCTGCTGCACCGCCGACTGCATCGCCGAGGTGTGGCTGCGCGCTTCGTCCAGCGAGGGCAAGGCGTCGGTGTCCAGTTCCTGGCTCAGGCGCGACAGCGTCTGGCCGTAGCGCGCCGTCTCGTCGCTGGCCAGCGCGGCGGTGTCCGACATGCCGGTCAGCAGGCGCTGCATGCCCTCGACCAGCCGCTGCTGCGAATCGGAGGCCGGGTCGGCCAGGTGCCGATGGAACAGCGCCTCGGTGGCGGCCTCGTCGAGCCCGCCGTGCTGGCGGATGTGCTCGTCCACCGCGCGGCGCAGGGCCGAATCGGGCTCGCGCACATAGGCGTACCAGAGCGCATAGCTCAACGGGTGCAGCGCGGTGGATTGCCGCGACATCAACGGCACAGCCTGCCGAAGCAAGTCGGTACTGCGCTCGATGCTGTCGTTGTACTTCATGGAAGTGATGAGGCGCCGAGGGGGGCGGCCCGGCGGGCTCGATTCTGCGTCAGCGCGCCGCCGTGCGGCAACGCAGCAGACTCAGCGTCGCGAGAAAGCCGCAGGCCCCCTACACTGGATCACGCGTTTCGACGGAAGGCAGACACCATGGGCCGCACCATCGAGTACTTCTTCGTCCCCAACTCGCCCTGGACCTGGCTGGGCCACCAGCGTGTGCGAGAGATCGCCCGCGCCACAGGTTCGACCCTCGACCCGGTGCCGTTCGACCTGGGCCAGGTGTTTCCCCTCTCCGGCGGCCTGCCGCTGGCCAAGCGGGCGCCGCAACGCCAGGCCTACCGGCTGGTGGAGTTGCGACGTTTCCGCGAGCACCTGGCGATGCCGTTGAACCTGACGCCGCGGTACTTTCCCGTGAACGCCGACCTGGCCACGCGCACCCTCGTCGCGGTGCAGGCCGCCGACGGGCCCGAGCGTGCGCTGGACCTGGCCGGTGCACTGCTGCGCGCCGTGTGGGTCGACGAACGCGACATCGCCGATGCCGGCACCTTGGCCGCGCTGCTGGCCGAGCAGGGCCTGGCGCCGCAGCGGCTGGCCCAGGCCGACGAGCCCGACACCGCGGCCCGCTATGCAGCCAACACCCAGCGGGCGATCGAGCGGGGCGTCTTCGGCGCGCCCACCTATGTGATCGATGGCGAACTGTTCTGGGGCCAGGACCGGCTCGACTTCGTCGAGCGACGGCTGCGGGCGGCCGCGGGCTGACGGCGGCTGAGAGAGTCAACGGCCGGCCCAGAACGACAAAGGCGGGCAGATGCCGGCCAAGAACGACAAAGGCCGGCAAAGGCCGGCCTGAAAATGCAAAGGCCGGCATCCGCCGGCCTGTTGATCACGCCCGGGGCCGCATGGGCAGCCCCGGCAGCCATCACTTCAGATGGGCGCTGATCATCTTCGTCATTTCGAACATCGAGGCCTGGGCCTTCTTGAAGATCTCCTTGAGCTTGGCGTCGGCATTGATCATGCGCTTGTTGACGCTGTCCTGGAGCTTGTTCTTCTTGATGTAGTCCCAGACCTTCTTGGTGACCTCGGTGCGGGGATACGGGCCCTTGCCGATGATCGCGGCCAGCGCATCGCTCGGGGTCATCGCCTTCATGAAGGCGGCGTTCGGCGTGCGCTTCTTGGCCGGAGCGGCCTTCTTGGCCGGGGCCGCCTTCTTGGCCGGAGCGGCCTTCTTCGCGGGAGCGGCCTTCTTGGCCGGAGCCGCCTTCTTCGCCGGTGCGGCCTTCTTGGCCGGGGCTGCCTTCTTCGCGGGGGCTGCCTTCTTCGCCGGTGCCTTCTTCGCAGTTGCCATGTCGATTCTCTCCATCACGTGAGTGGTTGATGTGCCGGGGCCCGGGGCGAGGGATGCATGCACCCTCGTTTCTCTCATGACCTCTGCGGGCGCAATGGTACTGCGCACTCTGCGTGCTGAGAAGCACTTTTCCCTCTGAAAACACGCTTTCTTCCCTCTGGAAAGGCGCATTTGTCGTGGCTGGACATCACTCGGGCGTGCCCCGGTGCGCCCAGAGGGCGGGCCCAGGCGAGTCGCCGGCTCTTCCGCGGCACCGGCGATGCAGGCCCGGCCCACCTCGCCGAGCGGGCCCGCGCTGTGTATGCTGCACGGCATGAAGCTCATCACCCGCTGGTTGCTGCTGGCCGCCGCCCTGCTGCTGGTGGCCCAGGTCTACAGCGGCGTCACCCTCGCCGGGTTCGGCTCGGCGCTGGTGGCCGCGCTGGTGCTGGGCTTGTTCAACACGCTGGTGCGGCCGCTGCTGGTGGTGCTCACCTTTCCGGTGACGCTGGTGACGCTGGGGCTGTTCCTGTTCGTCATCAACGCCGCCATGTTCTGGCTGGCGGCCCGGGTGCTCGACGGATTCAACGTCGCGGGCTTCGGCGCCGCCCTGATCGGCTCGGTCCTCTACAGCCTGTGCGGCATGGTGATCGACACCGCCATCGAGCACCTGTTCAGCCCTCGCGAGCCCTGACACGGTGTGAGAGAGCCTGCTGCGCGGGCCGATCTCGGGCCGGCGCTGCTCGCCGTACGGGTGGCCGGCTGCGCTGCTCGACCCCACCCGCTCGGCCAGGGCCGGTGAGTCGGCACCCGGCGCGCACCTCCCCATCGGTCGAGGGCGCCGGAGCTAACAGCTCATCGACGCAGGTCAGCGCGGGCGCGCCACGCCCGCCCCCCGCACCTCGAACGCCACCCGACCCAGCACATGCCCGCTGGCGGCCCTGAGTTCCAGTCGATGGGCACCCGGCCATGGCGACCAGGCGACGCGCGGCCCCTGGCCGATGCGCCGCCCGTCGAGCCACCACTGCCCCGGCTCGCCCACGAACGCGATGCGCTGCACATCGCGCGGCATGTCCGGATCGATGGCGAAGATGCTGCCGTCCCGGGGGCTGGCGATGCCCGTGGGCCGCTGCGCCTCGACCTGCTCGCCCGCGCGAACCCTCACCAGCGCCGAGGTCGCCGCGGTGCCGCCCGCCACGATCGGCCGCCCCGCCGCCGCCGCAGACCAGGCCAGCCACTCGGGCCGGGCGGGCTCCTGCGCGCCGTCGAAGGCGACCCTCACCTGCACAAGGCCCGCCGGCGGCGGCGGTGGGCGCGAGACACGCCCGGCATGCAGGTGCTGCATCAGCGTCCGCCACACCGGCGCGGCCCCCTGCGTGCCGCTGACCCGGTGCATCGGCGCGCCGCTGGCGTTGCCGACCCACACGCCCACGGTGTAGCGATCGCTGAAGCCGATGCACCAGTTGTCGCGCATGTCCTTGCTGGTGCCGGTCTTCACCGCGGCAAAGCCGCGCGTCACCAGCGCGCTGTCCAGGCCGAAGGTGGCGGCCCGCGCATCGGCGTCGGCCAGGATGTCGGTCACCTGGAACACCGACTCGGCCTGCGCCACCCGCCGCGGCCGGGCCGCGCCGGGGACGTCGCGACCGGCCGTCGACATCGGCCACGCACGCACCGGCGAGTACAGGCCGCCATTGGCCAGGGTCCGGTAGGCGTTGGTCAGCCGCAGCAGCGTCACGTCCGCGCTGCCCAGGGCCAGGGCCAGGCCGTGATGGCCCGCATCGCGGTCCAGCCCGAGGCCGAAGGCCTGCAGCCGGTCGAACAGGGCCTGCGGCCCCAGCAGGGTGGCGGTGCGGGCGGTGGGCACGTTCAGGCTCGAGGCCAGCGCGGTGCGCGCACTGACCCAGCCCCGGTAGCGGTGGTCGTAGTTGCGCGGCATGAAGGCGCCGCTGCCGCCGTCCAGGTCGGCCGGCGCATCGTGCAGCAGGCTGGCCGGCGTGATCAGGCCCTGCTCGAAGGCCAGCTGGTAGACGAATGGCTTGAGCGTGGAGCCGGGCTGCCGGCGCGCCAGCACCGCATCCACCTCCGGCGCCTCCGACAGGCCCGGGCCCGACGAGCCCACCCAGGCCAGCACCTCGCCGCTGGCGTTGTCGAGCACCAGCACCGCACCGTCCTCGAGGTGCCGCCCCTGCAGTTCGGCCAGCTGGGTGCGCAGGGCCTGCCGGGCCACGCGCTGCAGGCGGGCGTCCAGCGTGGTGCGCAGCGGCCGCCCCGGCACCTCGGCGGCCGGCCTCGCCGAGGCGGCCGGCCCCGTCGCGCCCGCGCCAGTCTCGCCCGTGGCGCCAGCGTCCGCCGGCACCCCGGCGGCAGCCTCCGCCGACGGGCGCATCACCCAACGCGCAAAGTGAGGGGCCAACGACTCCACGCCCGCCGCCGCGCCGGTGCCGGCCCGTGGCAGGGCCCGCGCGGCCAGCGCCGCCACGCGCTCGCAACCGGGCGGCAGCGACAGCAGCGCGCAGCCGCGCTCCACCACCCGCGGCGGTGCCGCCGCCGGTGCGCGAAGCAGCGCCACCAGCAGCGCCGACTCGGCCTGGTCCAGCCCGGAGGGGTGCTTGCCGAACAGCGCCCCGGCAGCCGCCGGCATGCCCACCAGCTCGCCGCGCAGCGGCACCAGGTTCAGGTAGGCCTCGAGGATCTGCGGCTTGCTCCAGCCCGCCTCGATGCGCGCCGCCATCGCCGCCTGGCTGAGCTTCTGGCCGATGCTGCGCCCGCCCGCGGGGCGCGCCAGATCGGCATCGATCAGCGCCGCCAGCTGCATGGTCAGCGTCGAGGCCCCCTGCACCGAGCCCGCGCCCCGCGCGTTGGACATCGCGCTGCGCATCACCGCCGCCCAATCCACGCCGCCATGGCTCCAGAAGCGCTGGTCCTCGCCCTGGATCAGCAGGTGGCGCAAGGCCGGCGAGAACTGCGCCAGCGGCACCCACTCGCCCCGGCGCGCCCGAAAGTCGGTGCGCAGCGCCTGCACCGGCTCGCCATGCCGATCGAGCAGCACGGTGTCGGACGACCGGTGCGCCGAGCGCACCTGCTCGAAGCCCGGCACGCCGGCGACGGCGGCCCCGGCCAGCGCGACCCCCAGGCATGCGGCCGAGGCGGCACGGCAAAGTCCGACCGCAGCCGCACGCCCAAACCCGGCCGAGCTCGCACGACTCACGGCGGCCGCAGCCGCGCGACCCGCGAAGGCCGCGCGCCGACTCGTCAAGGCCGCACCTCCAGCACCGCGTTGGGTTGCTCGCTGAAGCTCTCGGGCGCGTACATCGCCTCCACCCGCGAAGGCGGCAGGTGGAAGCGCCCGGCGCTGTTCAGGCGCACGGTGTACTCGATCGAGTGCTTGCCCCTCGGCATGAACTCCCAACTCGCCCGGTACGCGTCCTGCGCCCGCTCCTCGTAGGCCAGCCAGGCGCCGCCCTCGCGCTTCTCGCCCTGCGTGGCCTGGGCCGAATCGCGCCCCAGCCCGCCGCCCAGCAGCGTGGCCCCGGCCGGCACCGGATCGTTCAGCGCCACCCAGGTCATGTCGGACTGTGCCTCGATCTCGATGCGCACGCGCAGGATGTCGCCGCGCGTCCACTGCCCGCCGTTCTTCTGTTCGACGGCACTCACCGTGCGGGTGATGCGGTAGCCCGCGGCCAGCGGCTCCTTCAGCGGCACCGCGGCCAGCGCCTGCAGCGCCACCCAGGGCTTGCCGCTGCCCTGCTGCGCCACCGACAGCGGCGCCGGCTGGGCCGGCCAGGGCAGCATCAGCCGGCCACCCGGGCGGCCGGCACCTGCCCACTCGTGCGCGGCGGTGGCCGGGCCCAGCGTGGCCACGGTGCGGCCGGTCACCGGCTGGTTCTCGAAGCGCGCAGCGAAACGGTCCAGCGCCAGCACGCCCCACAGGTTGGCGGTGGTGGTGAGCCAGGCGGCCCGCTGCTGCCGACCCAGCGCGCCCAGCACCATGCGCGGCACCTCGTCCTTCCAGGCGGGGTCGTCCACCACCGCCAGGATCAGGCGCGCCGCATTGGCGTCGGCGCTGTCCATCAGCCACCACCAGAAGTCGGTCTCCTCGGTGCTGAATTTCAGCGTGGTGCCGCCCCAGGTCAGGCGCGAGCGAAGAAGGGTCATCGCTTCCTGCAATCGCGCCCCGCGCTCGGGCCCGATGTCCAGGCGCTGCAGGATGCGCAACCAGTCGATCACGGCCGCGGTGGGCCAGCGGTTGGGCTCGAGGGTGATCGACTGCAGGTGCCTGGGCGAGGCCCGGCCGTGGCGCGAGAGCGCCTCGATCGCCGACAGCTTGCGCACGTCCAGGTCCAGCCCCTTGGCCGAGGCCGGGCTCCAGCCGGCGCGCATCACCCGCCCTTCGACGAACGCCGCCAGCGCCTGCAGCATGCGCTCGCGCGAGGCCTCGGGCAGCGCCCGCCCGGCCTCGTGCGAGGCCGCCAGCACGTAGCTGGTGAGCCGGTCGCTGCCGCGCCGCGAGTCGCCTTCGCGCGGCGGGTAGTACAGCGCCAGCCCGTCCTCGTCGAGGTAGCCCGGCAGCGCATTGCCGATGTCGGCCCAGGCCTTGTCGTCCTTCAGCGCCAGCGCCTTCGAGGTCTTCTGCTCCAGGCAGCTGAAGGGGTATTGCTCGAAGTAGCGCCGGATGCCCGGCAGCGCCCCGGCCAGCGTGGGCTGCACGCCGACCTGGATGCCGCCCTGCTTGGCGCCCTGCGCGGGCAGCGCGTCGGCCGGCGGTTCGACGGCCATCGCCAACGGCGCATCCAGCTGGCGCAGCGTGGCCTGCCACACCCGCAGCGGCACCGCGGGGCGGATCAGCTGCAGCGTCTTGACGCGGTCCTTGGCCGCTGATCCTGTGTGCTGGGCCGAGGCTTCGTAGCTCACGCTGAAGGCCCCGGCCGGCACCTCGATCGGCCACTTCACCTCCACCGCGCCACCGGCCGGCACGGTGACCGACAGCGGCGTGGTGGCCAGCGGTGCGCGCCCGATGCCGCCGGCGTCGTCGCGGTTGACGGTGACGGCCAGCGCGGCCTGCACCGCCATCTCCTTGGCGGTAGTGTTGCGCAGCGTGTAGATGGCGTCGAAGCGATCGCCCTCGCGGGCCACCGGCGGCAGGCCCGGCAGCATCTGCAGGTCCTGCGTGACGCGCACCACCGTGTGCCCGGTGCCGAAGCGGTCGATGCCTTCAGAGGCAATGGCCACCAGGCGGAAGCTGGTCAACGAGTCGTTCAGCGGCACGTCGAGGGTGGCCTCGCCCTTCGCATCCAGCGTGACCGCGCCGCGCCACAGCAGCAAGGTATCGAACAACTCGCGCGTGGGATTGCGCCCGCCGCCGCCGCCGGCCGGGATGGCCTTGCGGCCGTAATGCCGGCGGCCGATGATCTCGCTGTACGCGGTGGCCGTCTCCACGCCCCAGGCGCGCTGCTGGAACATGGCCTCGAGCAGGGCCCAGCTGCGGTTGGGCAGCAGCGCAAGCAGCGCTTCGTCGACCGCGGCAAAGGCGATCTCGGCACCGGCGGCCGGCTGGCCGCCGCGCGAAACCTGCACCCGCGCCTTGACGGTCTGCCTCACCGCATAAGTCGCCTGATCAGTGGCCACCTTGACGTCGAGCCGGTGGTCCTCCAGCCCGACGCGCAACTGCGCCATGCCCAGCTTGTGCGAGGGCTTGGCCAGGTCGACCATGGCGGTGGGCGCGCGGAAATCGGTGCCCTCGTGGCGCCACGCGTTCCACCATTCCATCGGCCCGCGCCAGCCCCAGGTGAAGAACGAGTACCACGGCACATGCCGCACCCGGCCTCGCAGCGCCAGCGCGGTGACATAGACGTTGGGCGCCCAGCTGGCAGCCTTGGCGTCCTGGCCCTGGGTCTTGGGCGAGCTCTTGGGGATCGGCACCTCGATCACCGGGTCGACGCCCTGCACCGTCACCACCCGGCTGTCGATGACGCCTTCGCGCTCGATGGTCACCAGCACCGTGGCCTGCCGGTAGGGCATGCGCACCTGCAGCTTGGCGGTCTCGCCCGGCGACAGGCTGGACTTCTCGGCGATGAGGTCGATGCGGTCGTCGTTGTCCTGCTCGAACCAGGTTTCGCCCTGGCGCGAGACGAACACCGTGCCCGCCGCCTCGCTGATGCGGCCGGCCTCATCGGCGGCCCGGGCGATCAGCTCCACCTCGCCGGGCGCGGCCAGCGTCGATTCGCACAGCAGCAGGCCGCGCGAGTCGGTCGAGCCCTCGCAGACCGTGCCCAGCTCCTTGCGGCTGGTCTGCTGGTCGTAGGCATAGAAGCCGCCCACTAGGCGCTTGCGGGTGGATTGCCATTGCGTCGAGCGGGCCTGCACCGAGACCTTGCCGTTGGCCACCGGCTTGCCCTCCAGGTCGAGCAGCAGCGCATGGAACTTGACGCTGCCCGAGGCCGCGGCCCAGGTGCCGGTGCGGATGCCGACCACGCGCGCCGCGGGCCAAAGCGGCACCACGCTGGACACCGTCTGCACCTCGCCGTTCGGATCGTTGAAGGTCACCTCGACCTGCAGATCGGCCGGCCGGGTCACCTTGGGCCATCCGGCCAGCGCGATCGTGGCGGCGCCGGCCGCATCGGTGGCGGCGGCCAGCTTGTCGACCACCAGGCGGCCGCCATCGCCGCCGGGCGACTCGTCATCGCCCGTGTCGTCGCGCTGCCCCGGTTGTCGCGGCGGCCTGAACGAGAAGCCCTCGTAGCCCGCGAACTCGGGCTGCCGCTCGCGCAGCACCGCGCTGGCGCGCACCGGCGCGCGGGCCACGCCGCCACCGGCCAGGTAGTTCAGCTGCAAGGCCATGGGCAGCTTGTCGGGGGCCACCTGCGGGCCCTTGGGGGCGGCCAGCCGGGCATCGACCAACGGCAGGCGGAACTCCTCGACGCGGAAGTAGCCGCTGGTGAGCTCGCCGGCCTTGCCGCCGTACAGCTGCACCTCGTAGGCCCCGAGCTTGGCCGTGGCCGGGATCGACCAGCTGGCCAGCGCGGCGCGGCCCTGTGCATCGAAGCGCAGCGGCTGCTCGACCTTGTCGCCGCTGCCGATGTGCACGATGCGCATGCCGGTGGGCAGGCCGGCGGCCTCGGCGGCGCGCAGGCCGCCGCTGACCTCGGTGCGCACGATGTGCTTCATCGAGACCGTTTCGCCGGCCCGCAGCAGAGTGCGGTCGAAGACGGTGTGTGCGCGCACGCGGGCCTGCTGTCGCTCGCCGGCATAGGCGGTGGCCACGTTGAAGCGCCAGGGCTCGATGCCCTTCTGCCACGAGCTGAACACGAACGCCGCATCGGCCTGCGGCTTGCCGTCGGCGCCCTTGCCGGTGTGCTGCGCGGTGACGAAGTAGCCGTGCTGCCACAGGCACTTGCGGCCCTCGTCCGGGTCGGGCAGCGCGGTGGGGATGCGCGCCAGGCCCTGGGCATCGGTGCGGCCCTGCCACAGGCGTTCGCCGCGGCAATCGTGCACCGTCACGTCGGCACCGGCCACCGGCTGCGCGCGGTCGAGCGTGGTCACCCAGGCCAGCGCGTTCTCGGCGCTGCGCTTGAAGTGCACGCCCAGGTTGGTGACCAGCACGCCGGTGCGCACGTACATGGGCTTGTTCTTGTCGAGCAGCCGCTCGCCGAGCAGCTTCGACTCGATCTCGAGCACGTGGTAGCCAGGCTCGGTGATGGGCACGCCGATCACCTCGAACGGCCGCGCCTCATTGCCGGCCAACTGCGGCAGCTCGAGCCGGCGCGCCTGCGCGTCCTTGGTCAGCAGCGGCACTTCGCGCGTCTTCATCTCGTCGGACTGCAGCTTGTCGAGCCGGCCCATCCAGGCCAGCCACTCGCGCGGCTCGATGCGGCGCACACGCACCGCGCCCTGCGCCGGCGGCGTGGCGCCGGGCTTGAGGTCGACCTGCACATGGCGCAGGGTCAGCGGCACCATGGCCTCGGGGCCCCACTCGACGATGCCGAACGGCGCCGCGGCGAACTTGGCGATCGGCGGCATCGGCCCGGTGGCCACGGCCAGCGGGAAGCTGCCCGCGTTGGCCAGCGGCCGGCCGGCGTTGTCCTTCAGCTCCTTGGGCAGCACCACGCGCAGCGCGGTGTTCTCGGGCAGCGGCGAGGCGAACTCGACGCTGGTGCGCTCGCCGTCGTCTTCCATTGCCTTGGGGGCGATCTCCTTGCCGGCCGAATCCACCAGGCGGATGGCCTGCAGCGCGGCCTTGGGCACCGGGGCCGAGAAGCTCAGCGTCAGCGGCCGCAACGGCATGCACGGCGCCTGCGCCTTCTCGCGCTCGCAGTTGAACTCGGCAGTGAACTTGCGGCGCACCTCGTAGCGCAGGCGATGCGGCTCGCGCGTGACCACCGACGGATCGGCCGCCGCCGCGATGCCGGCGCCCCAGATCAGGCGGGCCTTGGTGCCGGCGGGCAACGGCCGCGAGCAGGTCAGCAGCAGCGTGCGGGCGGCATCGGCCTGGCTCACCCGGCGGGCCTTGAGCACCTGCTGGCGCGGCTCGCCCTCGACGATGCGCAGCGCGATGCGCTCGCCGATGCCGTCCACCTCGCACCAGGCCTGCGACTGGACGCTGGCCGGCGTGGCCGGCCCGGTGAGCCGCAGCAGGAAGTGCTGGTCTTCCTCGATGGTGGCGCCGTCGTACGGGTCGACGCGCGCGATGGCCGGGCCGCCGGTGGCGAACTGCACCTGGGGCGGTGCATCGAGCGTGCCCTGGTGCGGCGCCCAGCCGGGCACCGGCTTGATCTCGCAGCGCACGCCGGGCGGCAACGCCGCGCGGAAATCCCAGGCCCACGAGCGCTCGCTGGTCCAGCGGCCTTCGCCGGCCGGCGCCGGGCCGGAGCAGCTCACTACGTAGGGCGCGGCGCGGCGCAGGTCGCCCAGCGGTACCACCGCATCCGAGAACTTGACCACCACCTGGCGCACATGGGCCACTTCACCCTGCGGCGAGATGGCGGCCACGCGGGCCGCCCAGGCCTCGGTTGCGGACAGTCCCCCCAGCATGCCGGTCACGGCCAGCGCCGCCCATCCCGCAGCGCGATGCAGTCGCGGATCCATCGTCCCGTCTCCCGAGGTCGTCCTGGAATTCAGTGTAGGAGGACGCTGTGCCGACGGGACGTGACCTTGGGCCGGACGCCCGCTCAGTGGTCGATGCAGATCAATCGCCGACCGTCGGTGCACCCCGGTCAGGCCGGGCTTGCGCGACGCCGACGTCAGTCGGGGCTGTCGTCGGGCTTGGGGCCACTGCCGCGGTTGCCGCGCTGCTCGGCCAGCAGTGCCCGGCGCTGCCCCGACAGGTCGCGCAGCCGCGAGTCGATCACCGAGGCCTCGATGTAGTCGGCCCCGGCCGCGCCGGCCTTGCGGGCCAGTTGCTGGCCCGCTCGCAGGCGATCGATGGCGCCCTGCAGGTTGCCCAGCGCTGCCTGCGCCTCGGCCTGGGCGCGCAGCGAGCGCAGCGTGTGGCCCTGACGCTCGGTGAGGTGTGCCAGCTCCTGCCAGGCCAGCGCATCCTGCCGATGTTCGGCCACCCACGTCTGCAGCGCCTCGGTGCTGGCCCGCACCGCGCCGGGCTCGCCGCTGGCCAGTGCCACGCGGGCGCGCAGCAGCAGGGCCGGGCGCGAGCCGTCGCCCTCCAGGGCCTGGGCCACGCGGGTGGCCGCGGCCGCGTCGCCGCGGGCCAGCGCCAGTTGGGTGGTCAGCTGGGCAAAGGCCCGCATCGTGACCGCCGACGAGCGGGCCTCGGGGAGGGCCAGCACCGTCGCCAGTGCGCGCTCGGCACGGTCGAACTCGCGCAGCTGCATCGATGCCAGCGCGCCGGCGTACAGGCCGGCCAGGCGCTCGTCGGCGCTGCCTTCGCGCTTGTCCAGGTCCTGCAGGCGGCGCATCGCATCGGCCGCGGGGTCCATCAGCACCCGGGCCCGGGCCTGCATCAGCGCATGCCAGCGCTGGGCCTCGGCCGGCGCCCTGGCCACGCCCTCGAGCTGGCCCAGCCGCTGCTGGGCCTCGCCGATGCGCTCGACCGTCAGCGGGTGGCTGCGCAGGTAGGGAAAGGCGCCGTTGTCGTTGAGCCGGTTGGCCTGGTCGAGCTTGGCGAACATCGCGCCCATGCCCGACGGCGCGAAGCCGGCCATCGCCATCAGCGATTGGCCGTTGCGATCGGCCTCGCGCTCCATGTCGCGCGAGAAGTTCAGTTGCGACTGCAGCATCGCCGCCTGGCCCCCGGCGATGGCCGCCTGCGCCATGTCGGGGTTGGAGCTGCGGCTGGCCGCCAGCACACCGAGGATCATCGCCGCCATGCCCAGCGTGCTGGCGCGCTGGGCCGACGAAATGGAGCGCGCGATGTGGCGCTGGCTGACATGCGAGAACTCGTGCGCCAGCACCGAGGCCAGTTCGTCGCGGGTGACGGTCATCGCGATCAGGCCCAGGTGCACGCCCACGTAGCCGCCGGGCAGCGCGAAGGCGTTGACGCTGCGGTCGCGCACCAGGAAGGCCTCGAACGGGAACAGGCCCGCCACGTCGGGACCGATGTCGCCACGCTCGCGGCCGGCGCGCACGATGGGCTGCCACACCGACTGCAGGTACTCGAGCAGGCCCGGGTCGTCGGCATAGTCGGGGTCGCGACGGATGTCGCGCATGATCTGCTCGCCCAGGCGCTTCTCGGTGGTGAGGCTGAAGTCGTCCGAGGCCGACTCGCCCAGCGCCGGCAGGCGCACCTGGGCCGGCGCCATCGGGGCCAGCCCGAGCGACAGGGCCAGCGCCAGGCACAGGCGGCGCGCGGCTTTGGAAACGGCGGGCGGTGTCATCGGCATTCGGCGGGCGGAGTGCGGGAAGTGGCGGCCTTCACGGTGAGAGCCCCACGGAGCGCCATGCGCCTGGGGGCGGCCCTGCGGTGGCGCGCCATCGGCCCGGGCGGCCCCGCGGCGGCGCGACGCAGGAGGGGTGTGCCCTATCATCGCACCGCCACGTTTCCCCCACGTTAAGCCGCAATGACCTCCGTGCTCACCCATTTCGACCACCAAGGCCAGGCCCACATGGTGGATGTGGCCGCCAAGGGCGAGACGCACCGCATCGCGCGGGCGGCGGGCACCATCCGCATGGCCCCGGCCACGCTGGCGCTGATCGCCGCGGGCGAAGCCAGGAAGGGCGACGTGATCGGCATCGCCCGCATCGCCGCGATCCAGGCCGCCAAGCGCACCTCCGAGCTGATCCCGCTGTGCCACCCGCTGCCGCTCACGCGCGTGGCGGTCGACTTCACGCTCGACGAGGCCGCCAGCGCGGTGCACTGCGAGGTGACCGCCGAGACCGTGGGCCGCACCGGGGTGGAGATGGAAGCGCTGACCGCGGTGCAGGTGGGCCTGCTGACGATCTACGACATGTGCAAGGCCGCCGACCGCGGCATGGTGATGACCGACGTGCGCCTGCTCGAGAAGCAGGGCGGCAAGTCGGGGCACTGGGTGGCCGGCTGAGCCGCTGACCCGGGCCGCACGGGCGCGACGCCCGCCGCCTCAAGCCCCGCCTCAACGCCGGTCGAGGTACTCGCGCCAGGGATGCGGCTGCCTGGCCGGCTGGCACTGGAACGCCTCGGGTCGGGTCTGGCACTCGGCCAGGAACTCGTCCGAATCGGCATTGCGGAACTCGCGGATGCGCTCGACCAGCGCCCGGGCCTGGTCGGCCCGGCCGGTGGCATGCAGGTGCTGGGCCCAGGCCATCATCAACCGGGTGTCCATCAGGAAATGCGGTGCACGGCGAAAGGCCAGCGGCACGTCGGCCCCCGACTCGGGCGTGGTGGCGGCCGCGTAATCGGCCTGATAGGCGAAGAACAGGCTGCGCTGGCCCTGGCGGATGCGCTCGGACAGCGGGCCGGCGCTGTCGCCCGGCGCGTAGATGGCCACCACGGCCAGGTAGTCGGCCATTGCATAGGCCGCGCCGCCGATCATCAGCGCGCCCGCCAGCGCACCGGCCAGCACCGGCTGCGGGCGGGCCGGGGCGGCGTCGGCCACGGCCGGGTCGGGCCCTTTCGGCACGGCCAGGTCTGGCCCGGGTGGCCCGGCCAGCGCCGGCCCTGGCGGCAAGGCGGCAGCGGCGCGATGGGCCCATGGGCCCTGGCCGGGCGCACCCAGCGACAGGCCGAAGGCGAAAGCCGCCGGCAGCAGGAAGTACGCGTACCACAGCGGATATTCCACCAGGCTGTGCACCCCGATCAGCGCGGCCATCCCCCAGGCGGCGGTGGCGGCGATGCCGGCCGCGCCGGGCGTGCGCGCCGAGCGGGCCAGGCCCTGCCACAGGGCCAGCGCGAGCAGCGCCAGCACCAGCGCGGCGAGCGGCAGGCCCAGCTCGACGGCCAGCTGGATGGGCAGGCTGTGGGTGTGGTCGAAGAAGGCCGTGGGCCGGCCCGGGAACGGGGTCAGCGACCAGGCCAGGTTGAACTCGCCGAAGCCCACGCCCGTCCAGGGCTGCTGCATCGTCAGCGCCCAGGCGTTGGCCCAGATGCGGCCGCGGCTGTTGGGGCTCTCGGCGCCGCCGGCGGCCAGGCGCGCCTCGGCGCCGATGGCCTGGTGCGTCCACTCGCCCCACAGCGACATGGCCCCGTACGACAGCGCGTAGATCACCGGCGTGGCCAGCAGCAGGGCCCGCGCCGGCCGCGACAGCCGACGGTCCAGCAGGCCCCACGCGGCCAGCAGCGCCAGCGCCGCCGCCCCGGTGCGCGACGCCGACAGCTCGACGGCGAACACCAGCGCCACCACGATGGGCACCGCGGCACGCGTGGGCAGCCGCTTCACCTCGTGCAGGCCGACCGCCGCGATCACCGCCCACAGCAGCAGGCTGCACAGGTGGTTGGGTTGGCGCAGGTTGCCCACCGCGCGGCCGACCAGCCCGCTGTGCGCGATCAGCGTGCCGTCGGTCCAGCCCGGCGCGAACACCTGCACCAGGGCCACCCCCACGCTGGCCAGCCCCGCCGCCAGCAGGCCCCAGGCGAAGGCGACGAACACGCCGACACGGTCGGCCCGGCCCGCAGCCGCGGTGCCCGCCCAGGCCATCACCATGGCCGCCGCCAGCATGGCCAGCGACGACAGCGCCAGCGACGACGGCAGGCTGCGGCTCCATGACCAGGCCACCGCCGCGGCCAGGGCCGCCAGCGCGGCGTGCAGCGCCCACGCCGGCCGCAGCCGCCACGACGGCGCCAGCGCCACGACGAAGCCGCCCCAGGCGCCCATGGCCAGGCACTGGTTCATCAGCGTCGGCGACGGCGCCTGGTTGTAGGCCAGCAGCGGCGGCAGCGCGCACACCAGCGCTGCGGCGATCAGCGGCCAGTCGATCGGCCAGTTGATCGGCCCGGCGTGTCCTGGAAGAGCGTCGGCAGGGTGAGAGGGTCGAGGCAGCATGGGCATCCGGAATCCGCCGACCGGCGGCGGGGCACGATTGTCGGTCGAGCCGCCGCCGGGGCCGGAATTGCCGGCCGGAATTGCCATCCAATTCGCCGATTGAGCCGACCGGCGGGCGTGTCATCATCACCGCGCATGCCCGTGGCCCGGTCGCCTTGGCCGGCGCGTGCCCATTGCATTGCCGCATTGCCACCCTACCCGATGACCGCTGACGCCTCTTCCCCCACTGCCGCCCCCTCGCGCTGGCCCTGGTACCGATCGGTACAGACTGAACGGCGATGGATCGTGGCCCTAGGCCTCCTGGCGGTGTGGGGCTGGGTGATGCAAGGGGGCAAGGACCTGGGCTGGGATGTGCTCAACCATCACCTGTACCTGCCGTTCTCGCTGTGGACCGGGCGCTACCAGACCGATCTTTTCGCCGCCGGCACGCAGGCCTACCAGAATCCGCTGGGCTATATGCCCTTCTACCTGCTGTGGCTGACCGGCCTACCGGCCTGGGTGCTAGGCAGCGTGCTGGCGCTGGGGCAGGGCCTGTGCGTGTGGCCGCTGCATCGGCTGGCCACCCTGGTGTGGCCCCGCGCCGAGGAGCGCTTTTGGCGTGCGCTGGCCGTGCTGACTTGCATGCTGGCGCCAGCATATCTGATGGTGGTGGGCACCACGTCGATCGATCCGTGGGGGGCGCTTGCGGTGCTGTGGGCGCTGGTGCTGGTGTTGGAAAGCGGCAGCCCAGCGCGCAACGCGTTGTTGGCCGGAGCCCTCTTGGGCGTGGCCGTAGCAATCAAACCGAGTTCGCTGTCCTTCGCTCCTCCGCTGGGCGCCATCGGGCTGGTTCAGTGCGCCACCGGGCAACGTCGCTGGCGCGACGCAGCGATCTTCATCGCCGGGGTGCTCTTGGCGCTGGTACTGATGGCCGGGCATTGGTCATGGTGGCTGTATCGAACCTTCGGCAGCCCGACCTTCCCGCTGTTCAACAACCTCTTCCAATCGCCCTATGGGCCCGTTGGCGCCACTGTGGCGATGCGCTTTCTGCCGGAGTCGCCGGCCGACTGGCTATGGCGACTGGTCGAGATCGCAGACTTGCGATCGTTTGTCTCGACCGAGTACTTCACGCCCGATCTTCGCCCACTGACCGCAGCGGTGCTGCTGACGGGTTGCCTTGTGCCCCTGATTGTTCATTGGCGGCGGTTGGGATCTTGGGTGGGCCTGAGCCGCCGAACCGACGTGTTGATCGCCTTCTTCGTGGTAACCAGCTATGCCACATGGATGGCCTCCAGTGCCAATGCGCGCTATGGGCTCGCCCTGTTCCTGGCCGTTGGCGTGGTGCTGGTTCGGGCCATGCAGGTGGCGCTGCCGCGGCACGTCGGACGGATCGCGCTCGGCCTGCTTCTCGCACTTCAAGGCCTGTATTACGGCATGGACGGAGCGCACAGAATCAGTTCCGAGCCCTGGGCCGATCACGAGTACCTCAGTGCGGGCGTGCCGAAAGTCCTGGTGGACGAACCACACCTGCACGTGACAGTGGAAGTTCAGACCATGGCCAGCATGGCACTGCTGCTGAATCACGACGGCGCCATGCTGAACCTGCTGGGTCAGCTGGCGATGCCGACCGAGGGACCGTTGGCCGACGCGGTGCAGCAACGGCTGGACCGCTGGGCTGGGCGCACGCGCTTCCTGTTTCGCGACTTGCGCGCAGACCCAAAGAAGGCCGACGAACTCGAGCACAACCGCCAGCGTCTTGACCGTCTGTTCGCCGGCCACGGCCTGAAGGTGGACTGGAGCGACTGCCTGCGCATCGACTTTCGCTCCGGCATGCTCAGCTGTGCAACGGCCCGGATCGCTCCGGTCAAGCGGGTGCGAACGGACGACGACCGGCGAGCAGATGCCGCATTCGCAGAACTGGAGAGCCGGTGCCCGCGAGTTCTGGGGCCGCATCCGATGACCACCGAGTATGGTGACGATGCCTGGCACCGCCGATATACGAACAGCGACGTGTGGGTGCGGATTTCAAGGACTGACGGCGTAACCATGGGCTACTTCCGCTCCCTCGACGGCGTGTACCTGGGCACCCTGGACGACGTGCTCGGCGGACGATCGCCGAACCCGTGCACTTTCTGGAAGAGGATTTCGACACCATGAGCACCGCCACCGCCCTCCCGCCGGTCGAGTCGAGCCCGTTGCGCGGCAGTGCCAGGCCACCCGTGGGCGGCGTCGAGCTCACCGTGCTGATGCCCTGCCTCAACGAGGCACGCACCGTCGAGCGCTGCGTGGCCAAGGCCCGCGCCTTCATGGCCGCCAGCGGCGTGGTGGGCGAGGTGCTGGTGGCCGACAACGGTTCGGACGACGGTTCGCAGGCGCGTGCCCGGGCGGCCGGGGCGCGGGTGGTGGACGTGCCGATCCGGGGTTATGGCGCGGCGCTGATCGCCGGCATCGCGGCGGCCCAGGGCCGCTACGTGATCATGGGCGATGCCGACGACAGCTACGACTTCAGCGCGCTGCAGGGCTTCGTCGACGCGTTGCGCGAGGGGGCCGAGCTGGTGATGGGCAACCGCTTCGCCGGCGGCATCCGCCCCGGCGCGATGCCGCCGCTGCACCGCTACCTGGGCAATCCGGTGCTCAGCTTCGTCGGGCGGCTGTTCTTCCGCAGCCCGGTGCGCGATTTCCATTGCGGGCTGCGCGGTTTCAACCGCCAGGCCATCCTCGATCTGCAACTGGGATCGACCGGCATGGAGTTCGCCAGCGAGATGGTGGTCAAGGCCACGCTGGCCGGGCGCCGCGTGGTCGAGGTGCCCACCACGCTGTCGCCCGATGGGCGCGACCGCCCGCCTCATCTGCGCAGTTGGCGCGACGGCTGGCGGCACCTGCGCTTCCTGCTGGTGCATGCCCCGGCCTGGCTGTTCATGTACCCCGGGCTGCTGCTGCTGGGGCTGGGCCTGGCCGGTTCGGTGGCGCTGGCCGGCGGGCCGGTGCCGATGGGTCGCTTCACGCTGGACATCCACAGCTACCTGTACTTCGCGGTGGCGGCCTGCCTGGGGCTGCAGATGCTGCTGTTCGCCGGCGCCTCGTCGCTGCACGCGGTGCAGATCGGCGTGCTGCCGCGCATGCCCTACGGGTTGGACTGGATTCGCCGCACGACGCTCGAGCGCTTCCTGGTCACCGGATTGCTGCTGCTGGCTGCCGGGCTGGCACTGGCGGTGGGCAGCGTGGTGATGTGGTCGGCCAAGGGCCTGGGCGCCATCGACCCGGGGCAGGTGATGCGCGTGGCCATCCCCGCGGCCACCTGCATGTTGGCCGGCGGCCAGGTGGCCACGGTGGCCTTCCTGCTCGAGTACGTGCGCCTGAGCCCGCGCCGGCGCAGCGCCGATGCGGCCCCTTGAGCCCGTCGCCGACACGCTGAGCCCGCCGGCGCCCGTGCCGCGGGTCTCGGTGTGCATCCCCACCTACCGGGGTGCGGCCACGCTCGGCGCGGCCATCGAGTCCGTGCTGGCGCAGCGCTTCGGCGATTTCGAGCTGGTCATCGTCGACGACCAGTCGCCCGACGACACGGCCGCGGTGGTGGCGCGTTATGCCGATCCGCGCGTCCGTTACCACCGCAACGAGCGCAACCTCGGGCCGCAGGGCAACTGGAACCGTTGCCTGGCGCTGGCCCGCGGCACCTACTTCAAGCTGCTGCCGCACGACGACCTGCTGCATCCCGACTGCCTGCTCGAGCAGGTGGCCGTGCTCGATGCCGACGCCGACGAACGCCTGGCGCTGGTGTTCTGCGCCCGCGACGTGCTGGGCCCCGACGGGCGGGTGCTGGCCGCCCGCAGCTATCGCGGCGCACCCGAAGGCCGCATCGCGGCCCAGGCGCTGATGCGCGCCTGCGTGCACCGCGGCACCAACGTCATCGGCGAGCCCGGTGCGGTGTTGTGCCGGCGCGCGCTGTCCGAGCACATCGGCGGCTTCGATGCCCGCCAGCCCTATGTGATCGACCTCGACCATTGGTTCCGCCTGCTGTGCCATGGCGATGCCTGGCACCAGACGCGCCGGCTGGCGTCGTTCCGCGTCTCGGCGCAGCAGTGGAGCGTGGCGCTGAGCCGCCAGCAGTCGCAGGATTTCAACGCCTTCATCGACCGCATCGCGCCGCAGGTGGGACTGGTGCTGGGGCGCGTCGACCGGATCCGCTCGCGCGGCATGGCGGCACTGAACAACCTGCTGCGCCGGGTGTTCTACCGGGTCTTCCTGCGCACCGATGCGGGCGCCCACCGACACGGCCCGGCATGATGCGCTGGCAGCCGCTGCGCTTCGTGCTGGTGGGCGGGCTGAATACCGCCATCGCCTACGCGCTGTATGCCCTGTTCGTGGCGCTGGGCTGGCCGGTGGCGGCGGCCAGCCTGGGCTCGCTGCTGTTGAGCGTGCCCATCGGCTTCCTGACCCAGGGCACGATGGTCTTCGGCGGGGCTCGCGCGCGGCAATTGCCGCGCTTCATCGCCGCATGGGCACTGATCTACCTGGCCAACGTGGCCGCCCTGTGGATGCTGATGCGCCTGGGCCTGAACGCCTACGCCGCCGGTGCCGTGGCCCTCGTCCCGATCACCGTCCTGTCGTTCGTGCTGCAGCGCGGCTTCGTGTTCGGCCGCTGAGCCAGGCCCGGCCTTCGCGTCCGCCCCTCGTCCGTGCCATTTGCACGCACCGGCCCGTCAGCACCGACACTACGCGAACCGCCGCTGCCGAAAATCCGGTGTGCCCCGCTGCGCCCGCCCTCCACTGTCGTCGCGCTGGATGCCGCCCGCCCCCGCACCCGAACGGGGCGCCGGCGTCGTCCAGGGGCGCGCGGCGCGCGCGGCCATGACGCTGCGCCGGGCCGGCTCGGCCTTGCAGCGCCTGACGGCGCGACTGGCGCTGGCCCTGGTCATCGGGCTGGGTGCAGCAGTGGTCGACGCGCACGCCGAAGAGCCGGCGTCGATGCTGGCCAGCCTCGACCGTGCCGCCTGGGCCAACACCAAGTCGGCCTCGTCCAGACTGGCCGCCTGGGTGCAGACCCTCGCCCCCAACGACCCACAACGGGTGCCGGCGATGGCGCTGCGCGCGCTGGTCCTGGCGTCGCGCAACGAGACCGAGGCGGCCGCCCGGCTGGCCGATGAGATCCACGCCGCCTCGGGCCTGGACCCGCGCGCCACGGTGCTGGCGCAACTGGTGCGCGGCGCCGTCACCGCGCGAACCGGGCCGCTGACCCGCGCCGACCGCATGCTCAGCGAGGCGCTGATCGGCCTGGGTGACGATGTGCCGCAACTGCTGCGCTGGCGCGGCAAGCGGCTGCTGGCCTGGGTCAAGCAGGAGACCGGCCAGTTCGACCAGGCAGTCCGCCTGCAGCAGGAGGCCCTGCGCCTGGCCGACCAGGGTGGGCCGCTGTGGCACCGCGCGCAAAGCCGCAGCGACCTGGCCTATGCGCTGCACCTGGGTGGCCAGACCGAGCGCGGCATGGAGATCAACCAGGAGGCCATGGCCCTGGCCGACCAGGCCGACGACTCGCTGGCCCGCACCACGGTCTACAACACGCTGTCGCTGCTGCTGGACAGCAAGGGCGACCTCGAAGCCCAGCGCCAGGCCATGGAACGGATGATCGAGGAGGCCCGGCGGGCCGGCTCGAAGGACGACGAAGTGCTGGGCATCGCCAACCTGTCCGACCTGTACCTGAAGAAGGCGGACTACCCCACCGCAATCCGGCTGGCGCGGCAGGCCTTGCCGCTGGCCCGTGAAGCCGGCGACGTAGGCACCGAGGCGGTGGCGGTGGGCAACATCGGCCTGGCCCTGATCTCGATGCACCAGCTCAAGGAGGGGCTGGCGCATGTGCGCCAGGCGCTGTCCATCGAGGAGGCGCAGGGCACCCTGACCACGCGCGCAGGCACCCTCCACGAAACGGCCGAGTACCTGGAGCGCGCCGGCTACATCGCCGAGGCAGTGGCCATGCACCGCGAGCACCGCAAGCTGGCCGAGCAGCTCTACGACCGCGACCGCCAACGCGCGATGCTGGAGGTGCAGGAAGGCTTCGACACCGAGCGGCGCGCCAAGGAACTGGCCCTGTTGCAGGGCGAGAACCGCCTGAAGGCCACCGCGCTGGAACGGCGCACGCTGGTCGAGCGGCTGTGGATCGCCGGCGCGGTGACCGCGGTGCTCGTGCTGTCGGCGGCGATCCTGCTGATCCGGCGGCTCAGGCAGCACAACCGCCTGCTGCACGAGGGCAATGCCCGGCTGCGCACCCAGGCCGAACTCGACCCCCTGACCCACCTGCCCAACCGCCACCACCTGCAGCGAGTGATGCAGGAGCGCACGCAGGAGCACCTGCCGTTCGAGGGCTCACTGCTGCTGGTGGATCTCGACCACTTCAAGCGCATCAACGATCACCTCGGCCATGCCGCCGGCGATGCGGTGCTGGTCGAGGTGGCGTCGAGACTGCGCTCGGCGCTGCGCGACGGCGACATGGTGTGCCGCTGGGGCGGCGAAGAGTTCCTGGTGCTGACCGGCCCGGCCACGGCGGAGCAGCCGCTGGTGCTGGCCCAGCGACTGCTGCAGGCCATCGGCGGCACGCCGGTCACCACCGGCCACTCGTCGCTGCTGGCGCATGGGTTCACGGTCACCGCCTCGATCGGCTGCGCCAGCTTTCCGATCGAGCCCTCGCGACTGCCGCTGTCCTGGGAGCAGGCCCTGGGCCTGGTCGACACCGCCCTGTACCTGGCCAAGGCGCATGGCCGCAACCTGGCCTACGACATCCGGCAACTGCATGCCGCGGATGTGCCATCGCTGGCCGAGATCAGCCGCAGCCTCGAGGCGGCCTGGGACGAAGGGCGGGTGCAGCTGGTGGGCAGCCGCGGGCCGGCCCATGTTCCGCCCGACCCCGACGTCCAGGCGGCAGCGATGGAGCCGGGGCGATGAGGCGGCTGCTTGCAGAGGCCCTGACGGCCGTGGCGATGCTTCCTGGCCTGGCCTGCGCCACGCCGGACCCGGCCAGGCCCGCGTCGCACGCGGTGCGCGCATCGGCCCCCGCCTCGCCGGCGGCATCAGGGGCCGCCATGCCCGCGCCGGCAGGCCTGCACGCCACGCTCGATCGCCTGGTCCAGCTGGGCGAGGATCAGCCGCAGCGGGCCATGTCGGGCCTGGACACCCTGGCGCCACAGATCGCCGCGGACGACGCCATGGCACGGCGCGCATTGGCGCTGGCCCGGGCCGAGATCGCCGCGCGCAGCCTCTCGGCGGTGGAGTTCACCCACTGGCGGGCGTCGGCGGTGATCCTCTCCACCCCCCGTCACCCGCGCCTGGGCGATGCCGACACCCAGTACCTCGAGGCACTGCAGGCCGAGCGCCAGTCGCGCCCCCAGGCGCTGGACCTGGCCCGCGCCGCGCTGAAGGACTACACCACCTACTGCCGCGAGACACAGCCGGCCGCGCCCGATTGCGAATACCGCCAGCGCTGGCGTCTGAACTCGCTGCTGGCCCTGGCCGCCAGCCAGCGCATGGCCCGCGAGTCGGCGGTCGACCACGCCCAGCAGGCGCTGGATCTGGCGCAGGCCGCGGGCGATGCGTGGCGCGTGGCCATGGCCGAAGGGCGACTGGCCGCACTGGCCGCCGAGCAGGGACGCACCGACGAGGCCCAGCAGCGCCTGGCCCGGGCCACCGCAGAGGCCGCGCGCAGCGGCATGCCGATGGTGCAGGCGCGCATCGCGCTGATCCGATCCACCGTCGCCGCCGAGCGCGACGACCTGGCGGCGATGCGCGAGGCCCTGGTCACCGCGCTGGCGCTGGCCACCGACAGCGGGGCCGAACGGCTGGCGGCCCGGGTGATCGCCAACCTCAGCGATCTGGAGCTGCGCCACCGCCGTCCGCGCGAGGCGCTCGCGCTGGCCGAGCGCAGCCTGCCCACGGTGCAGCGTTTCGGTGATCGGCTTGTCGAGCGGGTGCTGCTGCACAACATCGCGCTGGCCAAGCTGGCGCTGGGGCGGCGGCCCGAGGCCCGCCGCCACTTCGAGCAGTTGCTCGCGCTGTGGGCGGCCGAGGGCAACGACGGCGAGGCGCTGAGCTCGCTGCGCGAGATGACCGACGCGCTGGCCGACGCCGGCGACCAGGCGGCGGCGCTCGAATACCACCACCGCGAGCACGAACTGTCCAAGAAGCTCGAGAAGGCCAACCTCGATGCCGCCCTGGCCGCCGTACGTGCACGTTATGCAGTGGAAGAGCAGCAGCGCGAGATCCGCCGGCTCGCGCAGGACAACCAGCTCAAGAGCGGCGCCCTCGAGAACCAGCGCCTGAGCCAGGGCCTGTGGGGCCTGGCGGCGGTGTCGCTGGGCGCGGCCGCGGTGCTGCTGCTGCTGCTGGCACGGCGCATGCACGAGACCGGCCGGGCGCTGCGCCACAACCAGGCCGCGCTGAAGATGCAGAGCGAGCGCGACGCGCTCACCGGGCTGGCCAACCGCCGCCACTTCCAGGCCTTGCTGCACGGCGATGCCTCGATAGAGGGCTTCGAGGGCGCGTTGCTGATGATCGACGTCGATCACTTCAAGCACATCAACGACGAACAGGGCCACGCCGACGGCGATGCGGTGCTGATCGAGCTGGCCGCGCGCATCCAGGCCTGCGTGCGCAGCCAGGACGTGGTGGCCCGCTGGGGCGGCGAGGAGTTCCTGGTGTATGCCCCGGGGCTGTCGGCGGGCTCGGTGCGCGCGCTGGGGCAACGCCTGCTGCAGTCGGTGGGCGGCCAGCCGGTGCTGCTGCCCGGCGGACAGCCGCTGCGCGTCACCGTGTCGATCGGCCATGCGGTGTTCCCGCTCCCGCCGCACCGCGTTCAGTTGACCGTGGAACAGGCCATCAACCTCGCCGACATGGCCCTGTATTCCGCGAAGGGGCATGGCCGCAACCGCGCCGTGGGCATCGAGCGCGCCGACGTGGCCGACGCCGCGGCGCTGCTGCGACTGGAAGCCGACTTCGAGCAGGCGGCCACCGACCAGCAGGTGGTGCTGTCGTTCGACGACGGCCCGCCCGATCCGTTGGGGTGACCGGCCGCAGGCCGGCGAGCCCGGGCATGCGGCACACTTGCGGCCACTCGAGGAGACCCACCATGCCCCTGCCCCGCCGCTCACTGCTGACCACCCTGGCGCTGGCCGCCGCCGCCGCGCTGGCGCTGCCCGCCCCCGCCTCGGCCCAATCCGCCTGGCCGACCAAGCCGGTGCGCATCGTGGTGCCGTTCGCCGCCGGCGGCACCACCGACATCCTGGCCCGCGCGCTGGCCCCCGAGCTGCAGAAGGCCTTCGGCCAACCCTTCGTGGTCGACAACAAGCCCGGCGCCGGCGGCAACAACGGTGCAGCCGAGGTGGCCAAATCGCCCGCCGACGGCCACACGCTGCTGATGGGCACGGTGGGCACGCACGCCATCAACCCGGCGCTTTACCCCAAGATGCCCTACGACCACGTCAAGGACTTCGCCCCCGTGACGCTGGTGGCCGGCGTGCCCAACGTGCTGGTGGTCAACCCGGCGATGGCGCAGAAGCACGGCATCGCCAGCGTAGCCGACTTCATCAAGGCGCTGAAGGCCAATCCCGGCAAGTTCAACATGGCGAGTTCGGGCAACGGCACCTCGATCCACCTCTCGGGCGAGCTGTTCAAGAGCATGAGCGGCACCTTCATGCTGCACATCCCCTACCGCGGCTCGGGCCCGGCGCTGATCGACCTGATGGGTGGCAGCATGGACGTGATGTTCGACAACCTGCCCTCGGCGATGCCGCACATCAAGAGCGGCAAGCTCAAGGCCCTGGCGGTGACCAGCGCCAAGCGTTCGGCTGCCGTCCCCGACGTGCCCACCATCGAGGAGGCAGGCGGCGCCACCCTCAAGGGCTACGAGGCCAGCTCGTGGTTCGGCCTGCTGGCCCCGGCCGGCACGCCCGCCGAGGTGGTCACGCGCATCCAGCAGGAGACGGCCAAGGCCATGGGCACCCCGGCCCTGAAGGAGCGGCTGCAATCGCAAGGCGCCATCCCCAGCGGCATCACGCCCGCCGAATTCAGCGCCTTCATCACCGCCGAGACGGCCAAGTGGGCCAAGGTGGTGAAGGCCTCGGGGGCGAAGGTCGACTGACCCGGCGCGGGGGCCTCGCGGCACGTTTCTTGCGCCCGACCAGGGCGTGAAGCCACGCCGCCCCCTTCCCGCGCCGACCCCCGCCGCGGCCGCCACCGATCCCGCCACGCTGCGCGTGCTGCTGATCGACGATGGTGCGCACCGCGTCGGCCTGATCCGTGACGAGCTGGCGCGGCAGGGGCACCAGGTGGTGGGCGTGGTGGATTCGGCGCTGGCCATCCACGATTGCGTCGTGCGACTGCAACCGGACGTGGTGATCGTCGACAGCGATTCGCCCTCGCGCGACACGCTGGAGCACCTGGCCGCGGCCTCGGCCAGCCACCCCAAACCGGTGGTGGTGTTCAGCGAGGATGCGGCGCACGAGCCGATGCGCCAGGCGCTGCGGGCCGGCGTGAGCGCCTACGTGATCGCCGGGCTGCAACCGCAGCGGCTGACGCCGGTGCTGCAGGTGGCCATCGCCCGCTTCGAGCAGGAGCGTGCGCTGCGCGATGAGCTGGATGCGGCGCGCACGCAGCTCTCCGACCGCAAGCGCATCGAGCGCGCCAAGGGCATCCTGATGCAGCAGACCGGCCTCGCCGAGGACGAGGCCCACGCCCGCCTTCGCAAGCTGGCCATGGACCGCGGCGAACGACTCGCCCAGGTGGCCCAATGCGTGATCGACGCGCACGAACTTCTGGGGCCCGCCGGGCCGCGGTGAAGGATCGACGTGTCGGGTGGCGGCACGAAGCAGCCATTCGCCTCCCACTCTGCTGGCGACATTGCGGTGCTTGCCGAACCGCATTCATGCGCCGCTGCGTGGACGAGGCCACCGGGCAGCCGGCTGCCTGCGTGTCCCCCGTCGCCCTGCGGGCTCCTCCTCCTTCACCTCCGGCAGCCGGCCACCCGATGTCCTCGTCCAGGAACCATCGTTGGCGTCTGACGCAACGCGCTTTGGCAAGGTCCTCGGTGGTTCAGAGCGTCTGGGTGGGCGGGCCTGTTCCGCGGAGGTAAAGGAGGAGGAGCCCGAAGGGCGACGGGGGACACGCAGCGGAACAGGTCCGCCCACCCCGACGCTCCGCGCCGACCATTGGACGCGTGTTTTTCAAGTTATCGACGAACGTCCGGTACGTGCCGAACCCGGACCTTCGTCGCGTCGAACATCGCGCTCAAGCATCTCGGCCCCGCCCGATTTGTGCGGCGCACCAATCCGACGCGCGATGGGCCGCGATGGTGCGCCGTCGTCAGCGTTTCGCCATCCTGGCGCTCCGTGCTCGTGCGTCTGGGGCGGCCATTGGCCTGGCATGCATCGTGCTGGATGACCCTCGGGGCCCACGCACAACGGCGTGCAACGGGCCATCGAGACATCGGGCAAAGGCGTCCGACCGGCTGAACCTGCCAGACCCTCGTGGTTGGCGCGGTGCAGCGGTCGAGACGCCTTTTCTCATTGGTTGTTTTGCGGATCGGGAGCCATCCATGTTTGAACACGAGGGTCTGATGAGTGACAAGCGCAGGCAGTTCATCAAGGGCGGGGCGGCGCTGGCCGTCGGCGCCGGAACCGGGCTGGCGACGCAGCGCGGCGCCTGGGCCGCGGGCTCGGATGCGCCCGAGAAGAAGGAAGTGAGGATCGGCTTCATCCCGCTGACCGACTGTGCCAGCGTGGTGATGGCCTCGGTGCTGAAGTTCGACGAGAAGTACGGCATCAAGATCATCCCCACCAAGGAAGCCAGCTGGGCCGGCGTGCGCGACAAGCTGGTCAACGGCGAACTGGACATGGCCCATGTGCTGTGGGGCCTGATCTACGGCGTGCAGCTGGGCGTGGGCGGGCCGAAGAAGGACATGGCCATCCTGATGAACCTGAACCACAACGGCCAGGCCATCACCCTGTCCAAGAAACTGGCCGACAAGGGCGCCGTCGACGGCGCCAGCCTGGCCAAGCTGATGGCCACCGAGAAGCGCGAGTACACCTTCGCGCAGACCTTCCCCACCGGCACGCACGCCATGTGGCTGTACTACTGGCTGGCCAGCGTAGGCGTCAATCCGATGAAGGACGCCAAGGTCATCACCGTGCCGCCGCCGCAGATGGTGGCCAACATGCGCGTGGGCAACATGGACGGCTACTGCGTCGGCGAGCCGTGGAACCACCGCGCCATCATCGACGGCATCGGCATCACCGCGGCCACCACGCAACAGGTGTGGAAGGACCACCCCGAGAAGGCGCTGGGCACCACCGCCGAGTTCGTGCGCAAGTACCCCAACACCGCCCGCGCGGTGGTGATGGCGGTGCTGGAGGCCGGCCGCTGGATCGATGCCGGCCTGCAGAACAAGAACAAGATGGCCGAGACCATCGCCGACAAGGCCTACGTCAACACCAGCGTCGACGCCATCAACCAGCGCATCCTCGGCCGCTACCAGAACGGCCTGGGCAAGACCTGGGACGACCCCGATCACATGAAGTTCTTCAACGATGGGGCGGCCACCTACCCCTACCTCAGCGACGGGATGTGGTTCCTCACCCAGCACAAGCGTTGGGGCCTGCTGAAGGACCACCCCGACTACCTGGCGGTGGCCAAGGCCGTGAACCAGACCGAGCTGTACAAGCAGGCCGCCTCGCAGCTGAAGGTGAGCGTGCCCAAGAGCGACCTGCGCAGCAGCAAGTTCATCGACGGCACGGTGTGGGATGGCAAGGACCCGGCCAAGTACGCCGATGCCTTCAAGGTGCGCGCGTCCTCGCCTGCCTGAGGCCAGCCCAGTCAACGTTTCAGGAGAGTGCTCATGGTCAGTGCCGTGTTCCATTCGTCGGGCGAGCTGCTGCCCACTGGATCGACCGTGCCCGCCGAGTCGCCGCGCCGCGGCGAGTCGCGCGGCCCCGACACGCAGCGCGCGGCCGCACAGGGCAGCTCGCCGGCAGTTGCGGCCGACACCGCGGCCGACACCGCGGCCGACACCGCGACCCATGCTGCCAATGAATCGACGCGTCCATCCGCCCGGCGCGAGGCACCCCGCACCCGGCTGCCGATCGACCTCGCGGCGCTGGCCGGCCGCGTGTTGCCGCCGCTCGCCGGGCTGGCGCTGCTGGTGGGCGTCTGGGCGCTGCTGACGCAGAAGGGCGGCGCCTTCCCGACGCCGGCGGCCACCTTCGACGAGGCGGTGAAGCTGTTCTCCGACCCGTTCTACCGCAAGGGCCCCAACGACCAGGGCATCGGCTGGAACGTGCTGTTCTCGCTCGAGCGCGTGGGCCTGGGCTTCGGCCTGGCGGCGCTGGTGGGCATTCCGCTGGGCTTCCTGATCGGCCGCTTCGCGCTGCTCAACCGCATGGTCTCGCCGCTGGTGAGCCTGCTCAAGCCGGTCTCGCCGCTGGCCTGGCTGCCCATCGGGCTGCTGGTGTTCAAGGCCGCCAACCCGGCCGCCATCTGGACCATCTTCATCTGCTCGATCTGGCCGATGGTGATCAACACCGCGGTGGGCGTGCAGCGCGTACCCCAGGACTACCTCAACGTGGCCCGCGTGCTCAACCTCAGCGAATGGAAGATCGCCACGCGCATCCTGCTGCCGGCGGTGATGCCCTACCTGCTGACCGGCGTGCGCCTGTCGGTGGGCACCGCCTGGCTGGTGATCGTGGCCGCCGAGATGCTCACCGGCGGCGTGGGCATCGGCTTCTGGGTGTGGGACGAGTGGAACAACCTCAACGTCGCGCACATCCTGATCGCCATCTTCATCATCGGCCTCGTCGGCCTGCTGCTCGAGTGGACGCTGATGGCGGTGGCGCGGCGCTTCGAGTACGCCTGAGCCCCGGCGACCTATCTGTGCAACCCGCCCTTCCCGGTGAAACGACCATGAAACCAATGCTCCAGATCAGCGGCGTGGGCATGACCTTCGCCACCAAGCGCGGCCCCTTCGTGGCGCTGCGCGACATCGACCTCGAAGTGCAGCGCGGCGAGTTCGTCGCCCTGATCGGCCACTCGGGCTGCGGCAAGAGCACGCTGCTGAACCTGGTGGCCGGGCTGACCACGCCCACCGACGGCATCCTGCTGCTGGACGATCGCGAACTGCGCGGCCCCGGCCCCGACCGCGGCATGGTGTTCCAGAACCACTCGCTGCTGCCCTGGCTGACCTGCACCGACAACGTGCTGCTGGCGGTGGAGCGGGTCTTCGGCGCCAACGAGTCGCGTGGCACGTTGCGGCAGCGCGCGCTGGCCGCACTCGACCTGGTGGGCCTGACGCATGCGAAGGACAAGCTGCCGGGCGAGATCTCCGGGGGCATGAAGCAGCGCGTGGGCATCGCCCGGGCGCTGGCGATGGAACCCAAGATGCTGCTGATGGACGAGCCCTTCGGCGCGCTCGACGCGCTGACCCGCGCGCGGCTGCAGGACGAGCTGATGAAGATCGTCGCCGCCACCGGCTCGACGGTGATGATGGTGACGCACGACGTGGACGAGGCGGTCCTGTTGTCCGACCGCATCGTGATGCTCACCAACGGCCCGGCCGCCACCGTCGGCGAGGTGCTGAAAGTGCCGCTGCCGCCACTGCGCGAGCAGATGCGCGACCGGCTGGCAATGGCCCACGACAGCGGCTACCTGGCGGCGCGCGAGGGGGTGCTGGAGTTCCTGTACCGCAAGCAGGCACATGTGGAGAAGCAGGCCGCCTGAGCGCCACCGGTCCGCCACGCCGCCGGCCCGAACGGCTACCACGGCCGCACCGCATCGAAGGACACGCCCCATGAAGA
>Ga0268298_10000633_pt1 | contig 44725 bp, 42 predicted proteins | sample WWTPWeurt_MetaG_FD_194462 | JGI IMG/M metagenome (GOLD analysis project Ga0268298, IMG submission 194462) | Activated sludge microbial communities from WWTP in Nijmegen, Gelderland, Netherland - WWTP Weurt | ecosystem: Engineered > WWTP > Aerobic digester > Activated sludge | place...
GGCTTCAGCACGACTTGAAGGGCCAGGTTCAGGCGCCTCGGTCGCCTCAGGCCCTGACCGCATTCAGCACGGCCAAGGCGTTCGTCGCCGCGGCCACGCCCATCTTCACGTAGGCATCTGAAGTAACGCCGCCGATGTGCGGACTGAGCGTGATGCGCGCTTCGCCATGGAAGGGGTGCGGCGCCGTCATCGGCTCGACCGCAAAGCTGTCCAGCCCCGCGCTGCCCACCTGCCCGGATCGAACGGCCTGCAGCAGCGCCGGCTCGTCGATCAGGCCGCCGCGTGCGGTGTTGACGACGATCACGCCGCGCTTGCAGGCCGCGAGCGTCGTCGCGTTGAGCAGCCTGGGGTTCTCGGGGGTCAGGGGGCAGTGCAGCGAGATCGCGTCCGACTCGCGCCAGATCGTGTCCAGGTCGGCGGGCTGGATGTAGGCCGGCAGATCCTTGGCGAACGGGTCGAAGCCCAGCACGCGCATGTCCATCGCATCGGCCATGCGCGCAAAGCGCCGGCCGATCGCGCCCAGGCCGATCACACCCACGGTGCGGCCTTCGAGCTCGACGCTCTTGTGCGTGGCCTTGTCCCAGTGGCCCTGGTGCATGCGGCCATTGAGCTCGACGACCGATTTGGCGCAGGCCAGCAGCAAGGCCAGCGCGTGCTCGGCCACAGCCGCCGCGTTGGCACCCACCGCGGCGACGACCTGGATGCCCCGCGCCGCAGCGGCCGGTTTGTCGATGGTGTCGGTGCCGCTGCCGTGCTTGGAGATCACCTTCAGGCTCGGCGCCGCATCCATCGCGGCAGCGCCGACCGAGCTGTAGCGCACGATGATCGCCACGGGGTCGTGCTGCTTGCACAGGGCGACGATGTCGGCTTCGGTCGGGGTCCTGCCTGCGTAGATGACGTGATATTCCTGCAGCAGTGCGAGTGCCGCACTGGCCAGGTCGGCCCCGGTGACGAGCAGGGCGGGTTTCATGGCGCTCACAGCGTCTCGCCTTCCTTGATCACGCCGGCGGCGCGCAGCGCGGCGTCCAGCCAGCCGGGACGCAGCGCCTTGCGGCTCTTGATGTCGGCAATGCGCTTGGTCTCGGCCGCAACCTTCTCGGCCGCGAGCGGCAGCAGGGCGGCCGCCTTGTCGCGCTCGATCACCGTCACGCCGTCGGCGTCGCCAACCACCAGGTCGCCCGGATGGACGGCGACGCCGCCGATCGAGATGGGGTGGTTGAGCCGGCCCGGCACGAACTTGGTCGGGCCGTTCGGGTTGAGGCCGGCGGCATACATCGGGAAGCCCAGCTCGCGGATGGCCTCGCTGTCGCGCACCGCGCCATCGATGACCACGCCCACCACGCCCAGCGCCACACACTGCTGCGACATGATCTCGCCCATCAGCGCGCTGCTCAGATCACCCTTGCCGTCGATGACGAGCACGTCGCCGGGCTGGGCGATGGCCATGGCGGCGTGGATCATCAGGTTGTCGCCAGGACGCACCTCCACCGTGATTGCCGGGCCGGCAAAGCGCATCGACGGCGCCAGCGGCGCGATGCGGCCGCTGAGGGCGCCGCGACGGCCGGCCACGTCGGCAAGGATCGACGAGGGGTACTGCGCGGCTTCGGCGACCGTGGCGGCGTCCACGCGCTGGATGGTGCGGATCACGTCGGGCAATGCGGCAGCTTGATTCATGAGAATCTCCTGGAGGGTTCGGGAGGGGCGCGCAGGTGAAGCGCGCGGACTGAGGGCCCGGGCTCAGTCCAGGCGAACGCCGGATTCCTTGACGGTCTTGCCCCAGCGGGTGATGTCGTCTCGGATCAGCTCGGCAAACTGCTCGGGCGTGCCGCCCAGCGGGTCGGCACCTTCGTCGCCCAGGCGCTTGCGCAGGTCGGGTTGCTGCAAGGCCTTGTTGAACTCGGCGTTGAGCCGCGCCAGCACGTCCTTGGGCGTGCCGGCTGGCGCCAGAAAGCCGAACCAGGTGACGGCGTCGAAGCCCTTGTAGCCGGCCTCGCCCACGGTGGGTGCCTGGGGGAGGTCGTCCACGCGCTTGGCGGACGTGACGGCCAGCGGGCGCAGCTTGCCGGTGCGGATCTGCTGCAGCACCGAGGGCACCGACGAGACATAGAGGTGCACCTGGCCGCTGATCACGTCGGTGAGCGCCTGGTTGGCGCCCTTGTAGGGCACGTGCTGGAACTTGATGCCCGCCGTCTTCTGAAACTGCTCGCCCGTGAGGTGGGCCACCGTGCCGTTGCCCGGTGACGCGAAGTTGATTTCGCCGGGCTTGGCCTTGGCAGCGGCCACCAGGTCTGCCAGCGTCTTGAACGCCGACTGCGTCGGCACCACGATGACCAGCGGCGCACTCGCCACCAGGCCGATCGGCGCCAGGTCCTTCTGCGGGTTGTAGGGCAGCTTGGCGTAGAGCGTGGGGTTGATGGCCAGGTTGCTCGTCTGGCCCAGCACCAGGGTGTAGCCGTCTGCAGGCGCCTTGGCCACCGCATCGACCCCGAGGTTGCCGCCGGCGCCCGGCTTGTTGTCGATGACGAAGGTCCAGCCCGTGCTGGTGGCCACCTTCTGCGTCACTTCACGCGCAATGATGTCGGTGCCCCCACCCGGCGGGAAGGGCACCACGACGCGGATCGCCTTGGTCGGGTAGGCCTGCGCCAGTGCAGCGCTGCTGATGGCCGTGGCGGCCCACAGGGCCGTGGTGGCGAGCAGCGTGCGTCGAGTCGGGTTCATCGTTGTCTCCATCGGTTCGGGTGGGCTGCGGGCTGCAGGCTCTCGAACTCAGTGGCTGGAGTATTGGCGCCGCGACAGATACAGTCCAATCGATAGTTTCTTCGCATTCATTCACGGAGCTTTTGCAATGGACTTGCGGGACCTGCGCTACTTCGAGACCATCGCCGAGCTGGAGCACATCGGTCGCGCCACCGAAAGGCTGCATCGCACCCAGCCCGCGCTGACCAGCAGCGTGCGGCGGCTGGAGCAGGCCTGTGGCGCGCCACTGTTGGAGAAAGCCGGCCGGGGCATCCGGCTGACACCGGCGGGCAGGATCCTGCTCAAGTGGGCGCAGCGCGTGCGCTTCGATGTCGAGGACGCCCGGCGAGAGATCGGCGACATCGGACGCGGCCTGTCCGGCCACATCCGCATCGGCATCGTGCCGACGGCCGCGCAGTTCATCCTGCCGCCGGCCGCTCGCCAGCTGATGGCCGTGGCGCCGGACGTGACCCTGAAGACCGTGGTGGCCCTCATCGACACGCTCAAGCCGCTGCTGCGGGCCGGTGAGCTCGACCTGATGGTCGGCACCGAGAGCCCGCAGGAAGCCGGCTTCACCTCGCAGCGCCTGGCCGAGGACCACATCGTGGTGGCCGCCAGCGCCACGCACCCCATCTTCGACAGCAAGCCCAGCCTCAGCGGCCTGGCCCCGTATCGGTGGGTGCTGCAGCCGCCCGGCGCCCCGACCCGGGACTGGCTCGATCACACCTTCGACCGCAAGCGCTTGCCGCGGCCGCGTGTGCAGGTCGAGAGTTCGATGCTGTTGATGCTGCCGGCCCTGATTGCAGAGACGGGCCTGCTGAGCTTCATCTCGCGCCATCACCTCGAGCCACCGGAGGCCCGATCACCCTTGCGGGAGGTGCCGCTGAAGGAAACGACGATGCGTCGGCGCCTGGTCGTCACCTACCGCGAGAGCAGCTACCTGATGCCCGCGGCCCAGTTGCTGATCTCATTGCTGCGCGAGGCAGGTCGTCTGGACCGCAGCCTCGCTGCGGCCGATGGCAGGCATTGACCTGGCCGCAGCCAGGGTTGGCAGCGACCACGGGTTGGCTCGTGTCGATGAACGGCTCCTGGCCCGAAACCACTCAGCGCGGGGCGGCCCGTCGTGTCAACAGGTAGACCAGCGGCCCGAATGAGCCCACCACCAGCGTGGCGGCCACCCACGGCCAGGGGTTGCGGCCGCAGGCGCGGGCGTCCTGCCACAGCCAGCACAGCACCAGGGTCAGCGCGATCACCAGGTCCACCAGCACCTGGGCGCCGCCCCAACTCTGGAAGTGAGGGGCCAGGATGCCCCAGTAGCCGTGCTGCCACAGCGCGGCCGCGGTGAGGGCGCCGAACAGCGCCAGTGTGGCGATCAACAGCCTGCGTTGCATGGCGGCGGCTCCCATCACTGGAACGGGTTGTCCGTGGCAAACCACAGGCCGATGCCGGTGGCGATGATGAAGGCGCCGTCGGTCACGCCCACCGCCAGAAAGAACTTGGTCTGAAGCTGTGGCATCAGCTCGGGCTGGCGGGCGCTGGCTTCCAGCATCTTCATCGACGCCAGGCCGATGCCGATGCACGAGCCCAGCGCGGGCACGGCAATCAACAGGGCCACGGCCAGGGGCAGCAGGTTCACGGAGGACATGGGGGCTTCCTTTCTCGGCTCGGGCCCCCAGTCTGGCGGGCGCTCTGCGTTCTGGCGATGACCTGCGAGGTCATGGCCGCGCTGCACCCGATGGCGGCATGATGCGCTGCATGGCGCTTCGCGCCGCAGTGGACGAAACACCCGATGCCCATGCACCCCAGCACCGCCACGAGCTCCGCCGGCCCGCAGCCCGCCGTGGGCGAGATCCTGCGCAGCTGGCGCAGCCGCCGCCGCCGCAGCCAGCTGGACCTGGCGCTGGACGTGGGCGTGTCCACCCGCCATCTCAGCTGCATAGAGACCGGCCGTGCCCGGCCCAGCCCGGCCATGCTGGACGCCCTGGCCGGCGCGCTGGACGTGCCGCTGCGCGAGCGCAACCACCTGCTGCTGGCCGCAGGTTATGCCCCGCGCTATGCCGAGCGCGGGCTGGATGACGCGGGCATGCTCCAGGTGCGCAGCGCGCTGGAGCGGCTGCTGCGCGCGCACGAGCCCAATCCCGGCCTGGTGCTCGACCGGCAATGGAACGTGGTGCTGGCCAACCGATCCGCGCTGGCGCTGGCCGGGCTGCTGCCGGCAGCGCTGCTGCAGCCCGCCTTCAATGTCTTCCGCGCCAGCCTGCATCCGCAGGGCCTGGCCGCGCTGACCGAGAACTTTGCCGAGTGGGCGGGCGTGCTCCTGGCGACCCTGCGCCGAGCCATTGCCGCCAGCGGCGATGCCAGCCTGATGCAGCTGGAGCAGGAAGTGCTGGCCTACCCCAATGTGGCAGCGCTGGCCCAAGCCCACCCGCCCGGCGCCGTGACCGACGTGCCGCTGCTGGTGCCCTGCACGCTGCGCCTTCCGCAGGGCCGCCTGTCGATGTTCACCACGCTCACCACCTTCGGCACGCCTCGCGACATCACCCTGGACGAGCTGAGCATCGAATTGTTCTACCCGTCTGACAGCGCCAGCGAAGCCCTGCTGCGCGCGCTGCACGACGCCTTGCCGGGCTGATCGGCGCGCCCCGCCCAACGATCGACGTGATCCATCGGCCCGTCAAGCCGACGGCTCATGCGCCAACCTGGATGCCCCGCTGCCTCAGCGGGCGGTGCAGGCCAGCCAGGGCTGCATCACCCTGGCCCATGCGGCGCTGCACCGGGCGCTGAAGGGCAAGCCGGCCAACCGCGTGCGCATCTGGTGGTGCGTTCTGCAGGCTGGCATTGCGGCAGGCTCAGGAATCAAAGACCCAGTAGCCACTGCACCAGGTTCTTCGTGGCGGCCGGGTCGGCCTTGATCACCTTGTGCTCTTCCTCGGTGCCGTCGTCGAGCTTCACCTTGGGGCCGGTGGTGATGGCCTTCGTGATCTTCTCTTCGGCATCCGCCTTGCCCTTGTACTTGGCTGCCACCTTGCTGTAGGCCGGCCCCTTCTTGTCCTTGTCGACCGAATGGCATTTGGTGCACTCGTTCTTCTTCAGCAGTGCCGTGGCGGCGTCGGCATCGGCCGCGAAACCAGGAACAGAAAAACCGAGGGCCAGGCAAGCCAGGACGGTCGAGAGAGTTGCTTTCATGTGGGCTCCAATACGTTGCTACTGAGCTTCAACGCCTGGAGGGCCCATGCGGTGCACGTGTGCCCAGTGCCAGGCCCAGGCGCACCGTCTCGATGGCGTTGCCCTGCGCCCGCCGGCGCCGCAGCCGCTTGACGTCGCTCCCGCCGCTCAAGCCTTCACTTCGACCACCGGTTCGAAGCCGCCGAAGATCATGCGTTTGCCGTCGAAGGGCATGGGCGGGTTGCCGGGCGTCGACGGATCCATGCGCGGGTCTTCCATCATCTTTTTCATGGCGGCGTCACGCGTGGCCTTGTCCGGCCATTCGACCCACGAGAAAGCCACCGTCTCTTCGGCCGTGGCCTGGACGGCGCGGCGGAAATCGGTGAGCTTGCCGTCGGGGACGTCGTCGCCCCAGGCTTCGAGCACACGGATCGCGCCCAGCTCGATGAACATCGAGTCGAAGTGGCTCGCGTGCTCGATGAACTTCTGCTTGTTGGCGGTGGGCACCGCGATCACGAAACCATCGATGTATGACATGTCTCACTCCTGTTGGTTTGCCCGGTCGGCGCACCCGCCTGAGGGGGCCTTGTACTTTATCGACGAACGGAAGGAAGACCACTCGGTCGATGTGCGCGACCGCTCCGGCACGGGCGCTGACCGCTCGTCGCAATCGCCTGTCGGCAACAGGACGTCGGGCCGAAAGTGCCGCCATCGACGACATCCCGTCGTCGAGCCACCCAGGAGATCCACCATGAACGACACGACGCAAGCCTCCCCCTGCACCTGCAAGGCCTGCCCGGGCGCAAGCTGCCGCTGCGGCTGCCAGACCGTCCCCAGCCAGACCGGCACCCCGGCCGCCTGCGCCTGTGGCCCCCAGTGCCCATGCGGCCCGGCCTGCACCTGCGCCAAGTCCTGATCCGGGCAGTGCCGGTGGCGGCGTGGCGCTCACTCGCGCCGCCTCCGGTTGGCCTTGGGTGTGACCTCATCCGTCCACCCCATCGCCCCCGCCGCCGCTTGGCAGTGGACCACCCTGGCCCTACAGTGGATCAGCCCTTTCAGCCTGCAGCTCCCTTGCCCTCCATGCCTCCGTCAAGCACGCCCATCGCAGGCCCCTGGCCCGGCAGGTTGAAAGGCACGCTGCTGGTCATCGGCGCCGCCGTCGCCTTCTGGGCCCTGGCCTCGACATTGCTGTACGTCCTGGTGCCCGGGCTTGAAACCTATCCGCGCCTGCTGGTGTTTCATGAATGCGTTGGCCTGACGATGATGGCCTGCGTGTTCGTCCTGCAGCGATCGCGCCGGTTCGACCGATTCAGGCCAGCGCCGCGCTGGCTGCTGATCGGCCTGATCGCGATCCCGGTGGGCTACTTCCTGGGGCACCAGTTTGCTTTCGTGGCGCTGGGCGAGCCGATGCGCATGGTGGGGCACCAGCAGATCAGCCTGATCCCGATCCTCTTCACCGTGCTGGCGGGCGGCATCGCTCTGAACTACTTCGCGACCCGGGAAACGCTGGCCAGGGAAGCGACGGCACGCTCCGAGGCGCAGCGCCTGGCCGTCGAGGCCCAGCTGCGGCTGCTGCGGGCTCAGCTCGATCCGCACATGCTCTTCAATTCGCTGGCCAATGTGCGCTCGCTGGTGCGCGAGGATGTCGACCGCGCCGAGTCGATGATCGACCGGCTCATCGTCTACCTGCGCAGCGCGCTGGCCGCTTCGCAGACCGAATCGGTGCCGCTCAGCCGCGAGTTCGCGCAGCTGCGCGCCTACCTGGACATCATGGCGCTGCGCATGGGGCCGCGCCTGAGCTACCGGCTCGACCTGCCCGCCGCGCTCGAGCGCAGCGAGGTGCCGCCGATGCTGCTGCAGCCGCTGGTGGAGAACGCCATCAAGCATGGCCTGGAGCCGAAGGTGGGCCACGGCAGCATCGAGGTGGTGGCGCGTGCGCTGCCCGGGGGCATCGAGATCCGCGTGAGCGACAGCGGCCTCGGGCTGCCGCCTGGCGAGGACGGCGAGCGCTCCGAGCGCTCCGCCCGGCCGGCCAACACCAGCTACGGCCTGCAGCACGTGCGGGACCGCCTGCGCGTGCTCTATGGCCACAGCGCCCGCCTGAAACTCGAACGCCGTGACCCCAGCGGCGTCAGCGCCGTGGTGTTCATTCCGTCCTGAACCGTCGCCCGCCGAGGAGACCCGCATGCCCCCGAGCCGCCCGCCGACCGCCGTCATCGCCGAGGACGAGCCCGTTCTCGCGCGCACGCTCACCCGCCTGCTGGAGCAGGTGTGGCCCGAGCTGCGCATCGTCGGCGTGGCCGACGATGGCCTGCGCGCCACCGAGCTGGCGCTGGGCTCACTGCCCGATGTGATGTTCCTCGACATCAAGATGCCGGGCCGCACGGGGATCGAGGTGGCCGAGGTGGTGGCCGACGATTGGCCCGACGACCGAGCCGAGCCGCTGTTCGTGTTCATCACGGCCTACGACAACTTCGCCATCCCGGCATTCGAGCGCGCTGCGGTCGACTACCTGCTCAAGCCCGCCACGGCCGAGCGTCTGCTGCACAGCGTGGGCCGGCTGAAGTCGCGGCTGGCGCAACGAGCGGCGGCGCCCCAGGCGGGCGACATGGCGGCGCTGATGCAGCGCATGCAGGCCATCGCCAGGCCCGAGGGCGCCATCGACACCGATGCGGGCGAGCGCATCAAGGTGATCCGCGCAGGCGTGGGCAACACCGTGCGCATGATCCCGGTGGCCGACGTGGTCTGCTTCGAGGCGACCGAGAAGTACGTGAACGTCGTGACGCCCACGGGCGAGGCGCTGGTGCGCATGAGCCTGCGCGAACTGATGGCGCGCATCGAGTCGACCGAATTCATCCAGGTCCATCGCAGCGTGATGGTCAATTCGAGCGCCATCGTCAGCGCCACGCGCGACGAGAACGGCCACTACAGCCTCAGCGTGCGCGGGCTGCAGCGGCCCTTGAAGGTCAGCCGCGCCTTCGGCCACCTGTTCCGGCCGATGTAGGCGGTCTGAGGCGCGCCCGCCCCAACCACTCGGTCGACACGGCAGACCACTGCCGCACACCAGCGCACCGCTGATCGCACTGCGCTGTCGCGCCTGGCGACGGGCGAGGAAAGTGCGTCCACTGCTTCGCTGCCTCGGGCAGCGGATCAGCCCCGCAACCACACGCTTGACGCCCAAAGGATCCCACCATGAACCGCTTTGCCTCCACCGCCCTCGCTTTCACCGCACTCGCCGCGACCGCGGGCTGCATGTCGGTGCCGTCCCAGCTCGACCTGTCACTGACGCGGCCCACCGACGACAACCGGTTTGTCGTCACGCTGCAGCCGCCCGCCAAGCCTGCAGCCATCAATCAGCTGCACAGCTGGCAGGTGCGGCTCGCCTCGCCGTCGGGCGTGCCCATCGAACACGCGCGCATCCAGGTCGACGGCGGGATGCCGCAGCATGGGCATGGCCTGCCGACGCGGCCGCAGGTGACGCAGGAGCTGGCCGCTGGCACCTACGTGATCGAGGGCATGAAGTTCAGCATGACCGGCTGGTGGCAAATCAAGCTGGCCATCGACAGCCCCGACGGGGCCGACAAGGTGAGCTTCAACACCGTGGTGGCCGAGGCCGCCGTCGGCCGCTGATGCCCGGAACACACCCTCACCGGGAGACAAGCATGCGCAGGATCATGAACTCGGCCTGGCTGCTCGGCAGCCTGATGGCCATCAGCGCAGCGCTGGTGGTGACCCTGGCAGACGCGGCCCCTGCATCGCGAGACGCGAACGCTCAGGGCTGGAGCAAGGAAGAGCGGGCCGTGCTGGCTTCGCTCAGCCTGAAGCGGCTGCCGCCGGTGCCGGTCGACCCGTCCAATGCGGTCGAGCGCCTGCCGGCGGCCATCGAGCTCGGCCGGCGCCTCTTCGCCGACGCGCGCTTCAGCGCCAATGGCGCCGTGTCGTGCGCGAGCTGCCACGATCCGGGCAAGCAGTTTCAGGACGGGCTGCCGGTGGGGCGCGGCGTGGGCACCGGCTCGCGCCGCGCCATGCCCATCGTCGGCGCCGGCTACAGCAACTGGCTGTTCTGGGACGGCCGCAAGGACAGCCTGTGGGCCCAGGCGCTCGGGCCGCTCGAAGACGCGGTGGAGCACGGCGGCAACCGCACGCGGTATGCGCACCTGCTCGCATCGAGCTACCGAGAAGAATACGCGTCCATCTTTGGCCCGATGCCCAGCCTCGAGAACCTGCCGCGGAACGCCGGGCCGCAGGGCACCGCGGCCGAGAAGACGGACTGGGCTGCGATGGACACTCGCCAGCGCGAAGCGGTGTCGCGGGTGTTTGCGAACATGGGCAAGGCCATTGCGGCTTACGAGAAATCCCTGCAGCACGAAACTTCGCGCCTGGATCGCTATGTCGATGCCGTGGCGGCCGGTGGCGGGGCCGGCCTCGGTGTGCTGCAGCCCGCTGAAGTCCGAGGGCTTCGGCTGTTCATCGGCAAGGGCCAGTGCGTCACCTGCCACAACGGGCCCCTGTTCACCGATCAGCAGTTCCACAACACCGGCGTGCCGCCCCGCGACCTGGCGCGGCCCGACCGGGGCCGTGCCGACGCGACGGCCCGGGTGCGCGGCGACGAGTTCAACTGCCTCGGGCCGTTCAGCGACGCGCAGCCGAAGCAGTGCCAGGAACTCCGCTTCATGGTGGATGAAGATCCGACGCTGGTCGGCGCCTTCAAGACGCCGGGCCTGCGCGGCGTGGCGCAGCGTGCGCCCTACATGCACGCCGGGCAGATGGCCACGCTGGAGCAGGTGGTGCGCCACTACCTTGCCGCACCGCACGCCGCCGTGGGGCACTCGGAGCTGACGCACCGGCACGCCGGTGGCGCTGCTGTGTCCAGGCACGACGAGCGCGCGCCGATCGAGCTGACCGATGCCGAAGTGTCCGACCTGGTGAGCTTCCTGGGCGCGCTCGGTGCCGAGCCGGCCTTGACTGCCGCCACGCCGTCGCATCCGCGGCCCGAGCAAGGCCGTGCCTCAGCGCCAATGGGATCTCCTGAGTGCCAGCAAGCGGGCTGCCGCGCCGACCGGCATCTGGGCCACATCGAGTTGCCGCAGGCCGACGGTGGCACGACGACGGTCTTCTATCCCACCGGCGCGGCCGAAGCACCGGTCCAGAGAGGCCCCTTCAAGCTCACCTGGGCCCACGATGGGGAAGCCTTGCGCGGCAACGGCAGACTCGTCGTCATCTCGCATGGCTCTGGGGGGTCGCCCTGGGTGCACGTCGATCTGGCGCGCTTTCTCGTGGCGCGCGGCTTCACGGTGGCCATTCCGCAGCATGCAGGAGACAACTACCAAGACCCCGCGGAGCCGGGCCCGGCGAGCTGGGCCCGTCGCCCGGCCGAGGTCAGCCAGGCCATCGACAGGGTGGCGTCCCACGGCAAGCTGGGGCCGCTTCTGCGTCTCGACGCAGTCGGCGTGTTCGGCGGGTCCGCAGGCGGCCACACCGCGCTCACGCTGGCTGGCGGCCGCTGGTCACCCAGCCGCTTCCGCGATCACTGCCTGCAGAACATCGAGCAGGACTTTTCCTCCTGCGTCGGATTCATCACCCTGCAGCGTGGCGACGGGCTCGACGCGATCAAGGCCTGGGCGGCCAGGCTCGTCATTCGCTTCAGGTTCTCGGACGCCACGCCGCAGTGGCACACCGACCCTCGCATCGGGGCGGCCATCGCCATGGTTCCCTTCGCGGCCGATTTCGATCCCGAATCATTGCGGCAGCCGCGCGTCCCATTGGGACTGGTGATCGCGGACCAGGACGTCAACCAGGTGCCGCGCTTTCATGTGGAAGCCGTTCGAGCGGCCTGCGAGCCGCGCTGCGAGGTCTTGAAGCGCCTGGCCGACGGCGGGCACGGGGCCATGCTGTCGCCGATGCCGCCGCTCGAGGCGGGCAGTGTCGCGGCCAGGCTTCTGGGCGATCCGCCATCGTTCGATCGTGCGACCGCGATCGCGCAGTTGCATGCCGATGTCGCCGGGTTCTTCGAGCGGCATCTCGGGCCCTCGAGGTAGTGCCGGCGAGCCCTGAGCGCGGCGGGCAATTCCGATCGTTTCGGCGTGAACGTGCTGGCGGCTCAATGAACCCGCAGCACCTCAAACTGCTGTCGGATCGGGGCGACCTGTATCGACACCTCATCACCCTCGCATTTGCCCAGCATGGCCCTGCCCAATGGGGCTTCGCTGCTGATGACCTGGACGAGCTGAGCGCCGCTGATCAACTTCATGCTGCCCCCATCCGGGCCGAGAAAGAGCTGTTGCTGCTTGTCGTCGGAATCGACCAGGCAGACCAGCGCGCCGAGCTGTATGCCTTTGCTGGCGTCGTAGGGCCGCGGGCGGAATTGGCGCCAATTGGCCATCGCCTGGCGGATGGCTTCGGCGCGACGAGCCTGGCCGGTGGCCAGGTAGGCGGCTTCGAGCCCCAATGTGTCGTACTTGTTTTCGGCGATGTTTTCTTCGTGAGTCGCCGTTTCATGGGCCGCCCGCACGGCCTGTTCGGCTTGCAGCAGGTCCTCGGCGAGCCGATCCAGCACCTGCTGCCGCAGCAAGAATTTATCCATGATGAAAGCTCGGCGTCTCGAACTAGCGGGGGTCGGGTTTTGATTATGAAGGGCTCCACCTGCCTTCGACGCTGCTGTTGGCTGCAGGTCAACTTCAGCCATGGGCACTGTCCTGTCGCCCATTTCCGTGCATCGAAAGGCAGGAACCGGCCGGGCATGCCATTTCGCAGTCGGGCCTGGAAGCGGTCACACATTCTGATGGGCCTCAAGTCGTCGGACTGTCGAAAGGCGCATCGTCTCTGCACCGACAATGCGTCGCCCGTTTCGTGCTGTGCCGAAGTGACCCGGGCCACGGAGGTCCTCCGAAAGTGCAAATTGCCACTTCGTGTTTGTTCCGTGGAAATGCATCGGTCTGTGCATCAACGGGCCGCTTCGCAGTGCCGCCCGAGATCCGCTCGGAATGAGCTCGCCCTTGTATGAGTGAGTCCTTGCGCATCCTGATGCTGGAGGACAACCCGGTCGACGCCGAACTGAACGAGCGCGCCCTGCGCGCCGGTGGCCTGACGTTTCAGGCGCGCCGGGTGGAGGGGCGTGCCTTCGCCGAGGGGTGTCGCGAGTCGACACAGAGCGGCGAAAAGCGACACTGAGTTGCCAAAGGACAATGCTGCCCATGCTGCGCTACCAAACCGTCCCCGTCACACCCTTCCAGCAAAACTCGTCCATCGTCTGGTGCGACGAAACCATGGAGGGCGCCGTCATCGACCCGGGCGGCGATCTGCCGCGCTTGACGGGCACGGCGAAGCAACTCGGGGTCACGCTCAAGCAGATCCTGCTCACGCATGCGCACATCGACCACGCGGGCGGCACCGGCACCCTGGCGCGCGAGCTTGGCCTGCCCATCGTGGGCCCGCACCCGGGTGACCAGTTCTGGATCGACGGGCTGGCCGAGCAGGCGCGCATGTTCGGCTTTGCGCCGGCCGAGGCCTTCACGCCCACGCGCTGGCTGGCCGATGGCGACAGCGTGGCCGTGGGCCGCAGCGTGCTCGGCGTGCGCCACTGCCCGGGCCACACGCCGGGGCATGTGGTGTTCCACAGTGCCGAGGCGCAGCGCGCCTTCGTGGGCGACGTGCTGTTTGCCGGCAGCATCGGCCGCACCGACTTCCCCGGAGGCGACCACGACACCCTGATCGCCAGCATCACCGGCCGCCTGTGGCCCTTGGGCGATGCCACCGTGTTCATCCCCGGCCACGGGCCCGAAAGCAGCTTCGGCCGCGAGCGGCGCAGCAACCCCTACGTGGCCGGCACCTGACCGCGTCGGGCACGGCCCGGGCTGGAACGGGCGCCTTACACGATTGAGGTGACGTCATCGCTTCACGTCGGGGCCGCAATTTCCTAAACTCCATGACCCGCGTCCATCGACATCCAGTCCGAGACGGTGGAACTGGAGTTTTCTTGATGGGTTTGCCTGAGCTCGCCGATCTCACCCCCCCGCAGTCGCTGACACTGCAGTGCCACCGATCCCCGGTGCCCTTGGAGATCCAGACGCAGATGCAGGACGCACATCCCCGGCGCTATGTCGGCCCCGAGCGGCGGGCGCCCAGCGCGCGCGAGCATCGGCGCTCGGCGCAGCTGATGGACGCGCTGGACTACGGCCTGCTGCTGCTCAACGGCCAGGCGCACGTGGTGCACATCAACCAGGCCGCGCGGCGCGACCTGGATGCATCGCATCCGCTGCTGGTGGTGGGCGGCGAGTTGCGCACGCGCCATGCGCACGACGCCGCCACCCTGCGCGAGGCCATCGCCGAGGCCGCCCAGCGCGGCCTGCGCCGCCTGCTGCGCCTGGGCGACAGCCTGGAGCACATCACGGTGGCCGTGGTGCCGCTGCCCACCCCGGGCGCCAACGTGGCACGCGCTGTGCTGCTGGTGCTGGGCAAGCGTCAGCTGTGCGAGGAGCTCACTGTCGACTGGTATGCCCGCAGCCAGGGCCTCACCCCGGCCGAGACGGCCGTCATCCGCGGCCTGTGCGCCAACCTGTCGCCGCAGCAGATTGCCGAGCGCCAGGGCGTGGGCCTGGCCACCATCCGCAGCCAGATCGGCAGCATCCGCCTCAAGACCGGCCTGGGCGGCATCCGCGCCCTGGTGCGCGAGGTGGCCATGTTGCCGCCGCTGGTGGGCGCGCTGAGCGGCCTGGGTGTGGCGCCTCAGGTCAAGCAGCAGGACGCGGGCTTCAAGCTTTAGCCCGGACCACGGCGCGCCCCGGCGCCTGGCCAGCGACTCAACTTGCGCTGGGCTTGGCCACCGGCGGCCCGAAGCGCTGATCGGGCTTGTGGGCGCGCGCAAACATGGGTTGCACGCGGGCCATGCGCGCCTCCATGTCCTTGATGCGGGTGGTGCCCGAGGGGTGCGTGGACAGCCACTGCGGCGGCGCGCCCTTGCTGGCAGACATCATCTTCTGCCACAGCGTGACGCCGGCCTGCGGGTTGTAGCCTGCGTTGGCGGCCAGCACCAGGCCCAGCGCGTCGGCTTCGGACTCGTCGCTGCGCGAGAAGGTGAGCGTGAGCAGATTGCCGCCCACGTCGGCCGCCGCGCGGCCCAGGTTGCCCACGCCGAACAGTGCCGCGCCGAGCTCGATGGCGCCGCGCGTGGCCAGGGTCTTGCCCATGCGCTCGCGTGCGTGCTCCAGCAGCGCATGCGCCACCTCGTGGCCCATGATCATGGCCACCTCGTCGTCGGTCAGTTGCAGCTTGGCCAGGATGCCGTAATAGAAGGCGATCTTGCCGCCGGGCATGCAGAAGGCATTGAGCTGCTCGCTGCCGATGAGGTTGACGTCCCACTTCCAATCCTTGGCGCGCGGGTTGCACGCCAGGGTGAGCGGGATGATGCGCTGGGCGATGTAGCGCAGGCGCTGCACCTGCGGGTGGTTCTGGGGGCCCAACGCCTTCTTGCTGGAGGCCTGTTGCAGCATCTGCGCGTACTGCTGCGTGGCCGCCTGCTCCACCTGGCCGGCCGAGGCCACCTTGGTGAAGCTGGATCGCTTGCACTCGTCCCAGTTCTGCGCGGTGGCGGAGGGTGCGGCGGCCGGGGCCGGGCCGCCGGGCTGCTGCAACCAGTCTTGCTGCGCGCCTTGGGCCCACACGTCGGGCGCGGCCAGCGTGGCCAGCGCGGCGGTGCCCCAGCGCCGGCGCGCGTGCAAGCGGCATGCGCAGCCGGCCGCATGCGCCAGCGCCGGCAGGGCGACCTCGGCGTCGGTGTGGAAGGCAGTGCGCTCGGGGGTGCTCATCGGTCCAGGCCTTGCAAGAACAGCAGGCGCGAATTCTGGCACCCGGGCCGCCACCGCGCCCAGACCATGGTTCAGGCCCCGGCCGGCTCGGCCTCCAGCCGCTGCACGGCATCGCGCAGCATCCACAGCAACACCAGGGGCGGGATGGCCAGCGCAGCGGCCAGCAGGAAGAAGGCGGGCCAGCCGATGGACGACGCCAGCACGCCGGCCAGCGGCCCCACCCACACCCGCCCCACCGACGCAAAGGCCGAGAGCAGCGCAAACTGCGTGGCTGTGAAGCGCTGCTGCGTGAGGCTCATCAGGAAGGCCACGAAGGCCGCCGTGCCCATGCCACTGGTGAGGTTTTCGCTCACCACGGCCAGCAGCAGGCCGCCATCCACCTGCGTGGCCTGGCGCAACTGCACGATGCCGAAATCAAAGGCCGGGATCGTCAGCCCCGGCAGGCTGCCCTTGCCCTGCGTGGCCAGCCACCAGAAGGCCAGGTTGCCCAGGCCCTGCAGCAGGCCGAAGAGCATCAGCGAGCGCCACAGCCGCAGCTTGAGCATCAGCACCCCGCCCAGCAGCGCCCCGCCGATGGTCACCCACAGCCCGATCACCTTGTTGACCACGCCCACCTCGGCCGGGCTGAAGTGCATGGCCGTCAGCAGAAACGGCGTGAGCAGGGCCATCGCAAAGGCATCGGTGAGCTTGTAGAGCACGATGAAGAACAGGAAGGCTGTGGCGCCCGGCTGCGAGAAGTAGCCGCGCACGCCGCCCAGCAGGGTCTCGAAGCGCGCGCGCTTGGCCGCCCAGGTGGCCAGCGGCAACGTGAAGGCGATGCCGAAGCCCAGCGCCAGCAGATCCACCCAGCGCGCCTGCAGCGCGGGCGCGAGGCTGCTGTCGCGCAGCCAGGGCCCGAGCAGCTCGCCAGCCAGCGGATTGGCCAGGTGGCGTGTAAAAAGATAGCCCGTGATCGCAGCGGCCAGCACCGCCACGAAGCCGATCACATCGTTGCGCGCCACCGAGCTGGGCACAGCCGCCAGCGACAAGCGCGGCAGCGCCAGCGCCGAGAACACCGCCGCGCCGACCATGATGCCGGCCATGATGCGGTACACCTGCGGCCAGCTCAGGCCACTGCCGGCGGCCGCGTCGGTCCAGATCAGGGCCACGCCGCCCGAGACGATCATCGCCAGCCGGTAGCCCAGCACATTCACAGACGAGCCCAGCCCGCGCTCGGCCGGCGGCAGCAGATCGGTGCGGTAGGCGTCGATCACCACGTCCTGCGAAGCCGAGATGAAGGCCAGCACCACGGCCAGCAGCGCAAAGGCCTGCAGGGCACCCTTGGGCGGCGTGGCGGCCAGCGCCAGCAGCGCGCCGGCGGTGAGCAGCTGCGTGAACACCAGCCAGCCGCGCCGCCGCCCGAAGGCCGGCAGCAGCTCGAAGCGGTCCATCAGCGGCGCCCACAGGAACTTGAAGGTGTAGGGCAGGCCCACCAGGCTGAGGAAGCCGATGGTGGCGATGTCCAGCTGCTCCATGCTCAGCCAGGCCTGCAGGCTGGGCCCACTCAGGGCGATGGGCAGCCCCGAGGCAAAGCCCAGCATGGCCACGACGAACAGGCGGTAGAGGGCGGCCGGGCCGCGCCGGTTGGGGGCGGGGCGGGGCGCGGGCGCGCCGGCGGCTTCGGGGTGAGGGGGCATGGGGGATTCTAGGAAGGGCCCGGCCGGTCGGCTCCGACGCAGGCCGTGCCCGTCGAACAGCGCACCCTTGCGAGCGACACGGTGTGTCATCCGACAAAGGATCGCGCGGCGCAAGGCGCGCGCAATAACACCGAGACCACCTTGGCCGAGTTGATGTGTCTCAAAGGTCGTGTCGCTCGCCGGCCCGCCGTCAAAAATACATTCGGCCACCCAATCTGGGTGATCGCCGGCAACCAACATCAAGTAACAATATAGGGCTGCGTCCAAGAGCGGAAGACAAATGTCGGATGACGGTGTAGCAGTACAGCCCTTGGCCGGACACGGCCAGGCGCACTCGGGCTGAGTGGTGGTTGCCATTCCGGATGCCCTGCGGCGCGAGCCGCCCGTGCTCACCTCGGCACTGGCGGCCGGCACGCTCGTGCGCCACCGCGTGCTGGTCATTCACCATGCGCCGGGTGCGCGCCAGGCGCTGGAGGCCGGCTTGCGCGGGCAGTTCGACGTGCGCCACGCCAAGGATGCCGAAGACGCCTGGCACCGCGTGCTCACCGATCGCTCCATCCGTGCCGTGGTGGCCAGCCTGCCCGTGCTGGCGATCGACGGCTACGGCCTGCTGCAGCGCATCCGCCGCAGCCAGGTTCGCCGCGTCACCGAAGCCCCGCTGATCGTCATTGCAGACCACGACGCCGATGCCGCCGGCGGTGAGTTGGTCACCTCGTTTGGCGCGTCGGGCGTGCTGTCGCTCGCCAGCGTGGACCGCCTGCCCGAGCGCCTGCTGGCACTGATCGAGAAGCGCCAGATCGCCCCCTCTGCCCAGCCCGCTCAAGCGCCCACCAACGCGCCCGTGCAGGTGCCGCGCAGCGTCGCCACCCCGCCGGCCTTGGTGGTGGTCTCCAGCAACGCAGTCCCTGTCGCTCGCACGCCGCCGAGCCCCCGCAAACCTGAAACGGAGTTCCCCATGTCACGCGTAGACGATCTCAACAAAGTCTTGAAGACCCTGCAAAGCTCGTCGCCGGGCGTCGAGGCCAGCGCGCTGATTTCGTCCGACGGGCTGATGATCGCCAGTGCCCTGGCCAAGGACATGGACGAGACCCGCGTGGCCGCCATGACCGCCACGCTGCTCAGCCTGGGCAGCCGTGCCGCCAACGAGTTGCGGCGCGGCGAGGTGTCCGAGGTGATCGTGCGCGGCGCCGACGGCTATGCGGTGATGCTGAGCGCCGGGCGCGGGGCCCTGCTGCTGGTGCTGGCCACCGAGGCCACGCCGCTGGGCCTGATCTTTTTTGACATGCGCGAGGCGGTCAAGGGCATCAAGACCATCCTCTGACAGCGCCGGCCCCCACCCCACGGAGACTCTGAATGCCCCATACGGTCCTGTTCGACAACGGCACGCACCGCAATGTGATGCTGGAGGACTTCGACGTCGGCGGCTATGCCGTCCAGTCCAACCAGCACGTGATCGTGCACGGCAAGGAGGGCATGGTGCTCGACCCGGGCGGCCACAAGGTCTACAACCGCGTGCTTTCGGCCACCTTCGCCACGCTGGGCGGCGCCAACCTGCGCCACATCTTCCTGTCGCACCAGGACCCGGACATCGTGGCGGCCGTGAATGGCTGGCTGATGACCACCGATGCCGATGCCCACCTGTCGGCGCTGTGGACGCGCTTCGTGGCGCACTTCGGTCTCGACCACCTGGTGGAGCACCGCCTCAAGCCCATCGCCGACGCCGGCGGCCTGCTCGATCTGGGTGGGGCGCAGATGGTGATGCTGCCCGCCCACTTCCTGCACAGCGAGGGCAATTTCCAGCTCTACGACCCGGTCTCCAAGATTCTCTACAGCGGCGATCTGGGCACCTCGCTCGGCGCGGACTATCTCTGCGTGCCCGATTTCGATCTGCACCTGCGCTACATGGAGGGCTTTCACCGCCGCTACATGGCGTCCAACCAGGTGATGGCGGCCTGGGCCAGCATGGTTCGAACCCTCGACATCGAGATCATCGCGCCGCAGCACGGCGCTTACTTCAAAGGCAAGGACATGGTCGACCGCTTCATCAAGTGGGCCGCCAGCCTGCAATGCGGCGTCGACCTGATCGTGCCCACCTTCAAGGTGCCCACGGCTTGAGGCGGCGCCGCGTGAGGACGGGCGCCGAGCCCCTGCGCACATGCGCCCCGCCCGGCCGCCCGAAGGGGCTCATTCCCGCTTGGCGGGACAGGGCCAAGGGCCCAAGGGTGCACCAGTGATCGACGCGCCGGCCATCCCCGACGTGCCGGGCTACCCCGTGCCCGGCGAAGCCGCGCCCGCGCCGCTGGTGCTGCTGCTGCTCGCGATGGGCCTGCTGATGACCATCGGCGCCGTGTGGCTGGCGCGCGAGGTGTTGGCCCCGGCTGGACCGCGCGCCGCGGCGGAGGCGCCGGCAGCGCCAGCGCCGGTGGCGGCTTCGCAGGTGGCGGCAGCCGTGGCCGAGCCGGTGACGCCCATCGTTGCCCTGCCCGCCTGCCCGGACGCGGTCTCCATTTTCTTTCCCACCGCCCGGGCCACGCCCGAGGGCCCGGAGGCGGCGTCCGAGCTGGCCGAGGTGATGGACTGGGCGCGAAAGCACCCCGGTGCCCGGCTGCTGGTGGAAGGGCATGCCGACGCGGTGGGTGCCGATGAAACCAATGTGCTGCTCAGCTTCACGCGGGCCAAGACGGTGGCGGCCATGCTGGTGGCCGGTGGCCTGACGGCGCAGCAGCTGCAGGTCACGGCGGCCGGCAGCCAGGGCCAGGCGTCGGGCCTGCCGGGCGGCGCGCGCGAGCACCGCCGCGTGACGGTGCAGATCCACGACCCCGACGGCTGCAAGAACCCGACCAGGTGAACCCATGACCCTGTTGATTTCGCTCCTGGCCCTGAGTGCCGCGCTGATGTTCCTGGCCTGCGGCTACCTGGTCGGCATTCGCAAGGGCGACGCCGCGCGCGACAACCTGCGCGCGTTGAACCGCGGCTTCGCCAAGGAGATCGCGCAGCTGCGCCAGCGCGCCACGACCCCCGAGGTGCCGGCGGGCGACGGGCTGCGGGCTGCGCTGCACGACATCCTCTCGCCGCTGGTGCAGCGCGAGCGCCTGTCGTATGAGCTCTCGCGCCTGGAGGGCAGCGGCGGCCACCAGCGCGACCTCACTGCGATCCTCGACCAGATGGCCGACAAGGGCAACTTCTCCTCGGTGCTGCTCACCGATGCGCAGGGCTGGCGCGTGGCGGCCAGCAGTGCCACGCAGGATTCCGAGCGCCTGGGCGCCACCGCCTCGCTGCTGCTGCTGATGGCCGACCGCATCGCCAGCAGCGGCTCGCCCGCACCGATGTCGCTGATGCTCTACGACACCGCCAACAGCACCACGCTGTGCCGCATCTTCCAGGTGGACAGCCACCGCATGACGCTCACCGTGGTGGCGCGCGGGGCCGATCTCACGCCGGCGGCCATCGATCCGGCGCTGGTCAAGCTCAACGCCGTGCTGCTGAGCAAGGACGCTGCTGCGGCGACTTGAGGCGCGGGCTCAGGACATCGGCTTGATCGGCGTGGGCGCCGGTGAGGCCGGCGCTTTCGGCTCGGACGCCGCCGGCGCACCGGGCACGATGTCGGCCTCCACCTGCCGGTACACCGCCTCGGCCAGGGCCAGCAGGCGCTCGCGCGGCAGCGTGCCCACCAGGGCGCAGCCGTAGCCGTCCTCGGCCCAATAGAACAGGCCCACCTCGCCATCGCGCTGGAAGCGGAAGGCGGTGTGCGTGCCGGCCTCGGGCTTGCGCAGGTAGACGGTGACGCGCTGGCCGCTGCCGTCCTGGTACATCAGCTGCGCGCTGGGGCCGGCAGCATCGGGCAGCAGGCGGCCGCCCACCAGCTCGAACCCCTGCGCGCGCAGGTCGAACAGGCGCACCGGCATGTCCAGCCGCTTGGTGAGCCAGCGCGCCAGGTGCTGCTCTTGCGCACGCTGCTCGGCGGCGCTGCCCTCGATCACGCTCACCTCCACGGGGTGCTTCACCTCGGGCGAGTACACGGCGTGGGCCACGGCGGCGCGGTGCGTCCAGGTGCCGGGCGCAATGGCCTGCACCGTGTTGGCCTGGCCCTGCCATTGCCACATCAGGCCTGCTCCCAGCAGGCCGCCAGCCACCAGCATCCCGGCGGCCATGGCCGCCTGCGCCCAGGGCCAGCTGCGCGCGCGGCCGCCCTCGCGCACCGTGGCCAGCAAGGCCTCCGGCAGGGGCTCGTCGAGCACGGGGTCGAAGCGCGCGCGCAGCGCGTCGCGGTCGGCGGCCCACAGGCGCACCACCGCCGCGTCCTCGGGGTGCTCGCGCAGCCAGGCGTCGAGCTGCGCGCGTTGTTCGTCCGAGCCTTGGCCATCGAGCCAGGCGCTGAGTTGATCGTCGTGCGGAAGGGTTGAGGTCATGATCACACCACCCGTCGCAACACGGTGGCCTGGGGTGGACGGGCGCGGCCGTCGAGCGCGGCGCGCAGGGCCACGCGGGCGCGCGAGATGCGCGACATCACCGTGCCGATGGGGATGCCCAGCACCTCGGCGCATTCGGCGTAGCTGAGCTGCTCGAGCGTCACCAGCAGCAGCGGCTCGCGCTGCTCGGGGCTCAGGCGGCCGAGCGCGGCCACCAGGTCCAGGCGCAGGGGCATGTCCACGCCGGGGTCGGCCGCGAGCGCGTCCTGCCGGTCGCTGGCGTCCTGTGGGTCCACCACCGTGAAGCGCGCGTCGCGGCGCAGGCCGTCGAGGAAGGCGTTGTGGGCGATGGCCAGCAGCCAAACCAGCAGCTCGCGCTGCGGGTCGCATTGCCGCCAGCGCTGCAGCGCGCGCTCCAGCGCGGTCTGCACCAGATCGTCCGCCGCGCCGGTGTCGAACACCAGCGAGCGCGCATAGCGCCGCAGGCGCGGCATGGCGCTGATCAGTTGCTGGCGAAAGTGTTCGGGGGCGGGCACAAGGGGCGTACGCGAGGGCGCGGCCGATTATTCCGCTTCGCCGCGCCACCCCCGCAAAGCTGCAAACGCCCCTGCCGCAGGCAGGCCCGAAGTGCAGCCACGCACACCTTGCCGGCATACTGCCGCCCATGGCTGAACTGGACTGGAGTGACCTGCGCTACGCGCTGGCCGTGGGCGCCACGGGCAGCCTGGCGGGCGCGGCACGGCAACTGGGCGTGAACCACACCACGGTGCTGCGGCGGCTCGACGCGCTGGAGGCCCGCCTGGGCGCGCGGCTGTTCGAGCGCACGCGCCACGGCTACCACCCTACCGATGCCGGCGCGCTGCTGCTCGAGCAGGCGCGCCGCATGGCCGACCAGGCCGACGAGATCGAGCGCCGCGTGATGGGCCGCGACCGCGAGCTCACCGGCCTGCTGCGCGTGACCACCGCCTTCGTGGTGATGGAGCACCTGCTGCCGCAACCGCTGGCGGCCTTTGCGCGCGCCTACCCGGGCATCGAGGTGGAGGTGGTGGAGAACGCCAACCTGCTCGATCTCTCGCGCCGCCATGCCGACGATTCGTCCAACTGGACGCGCCGCGAAGCCGACGTGGCGCTGCGCCTGTCGGCCCAGGTGGCCGAGCACCTGGTGGGCCGGCCGCTGGGCCCGACGCACTGCCGCGTGTATGCGCTGCGCGGCGCGCCCGACCTGCCGCAGACCGTGCAGCCCATGGCCGCCCTGCTGCGCGACGTGCCCTGGGTGGCCTTCGAGCGCGACGCGCAATCGCGCGTCTACGACCAGTGGATGCGCAAGCACCTGGTGCCCGCGCAGGTGCGGCTGCGCGTGGACATCTTCAATGCGTTGGCCGCCGTGCTGCGCACCGGCATCGCCGTGGGCCTGCTGCCCACCTTCATGGAGCGCCGCCACCCCGAGCTGGTGGCGATCAGCGAGCCGATCCCCGAGCTGTCGGTGCCGGTGTGGATGCTCACCCACCCCGACCTGCGCCAGACCGCGCGGGTGCGCGCCTTCATGCAGCACGTGGGCGACGGCATCGCGGCGCAGCTCAAGGAGTGAGCAGGCCGGCGCCGGCCGCTTGAAATACCGGCCACCGTACCCAAGTGCGGGTGATGAACACCGCCACCCACACCCAAGTGGCCTGCGCCCATTGCGGCGCGGCCAACCGCATCCCCGCCGACCGCCTGGGCGACGACCCGAACTGCGGCCGCTGCCACCAGCCGCTGCTCACCGGCGAGCCCGTGGCATTGAGTGACGCCGACTTCGATCGCGTGGTCAACGCCACCGGCCTGCCCGTGGTGGTGGACTTCTGGGCGGCCTGGTGCGGGCCCTGCCGCGCGATGGCGCCGCAGTTCGAGGCGGCGGCGCGGCAGCTCAAGGGCCGCGCGCTCTTCGTCAAGGTGGATTCGGACGCCAGCCCGCAACTGTCGCAACGCTTCGGCATCCGCAGCATCCCCACGCTGCTGCGCCTGGACGGCGGCCGCGAGCGTGGGCGGCAGAGCGGCACCGTGCCGGCGGCGCAGATCGTGGCGTTTGCGACCGCCTGACGGCCTGATTCAGTAGCCGCGCGATCGGTCCACCAGATTCGGTGGCGCCTCGCCACGCGCCAGGCAGGCCCGGCCTTGCGCAAACTGCTGCGCCATCGTGCGCCACGAGGGCTGCGCGGCGATGTGCGGCGTGATGCTGATGCCGGGCACGGCCCACAGCGGGTCGTCTGCCGGCATGGGCTCGGTCTGCTGCACGTCGAGCGCGGCACCCGACAGGTGGCCGCTGTTCACGGCGGCGATCAGGTCGGGCTCCACCACGTGGCCGCCACGAGCGATGTTCACCAGGTAGGCGCCCCGCGGCATCGCGGCAAAGGCCCGCGCATCCAGCAGGCCGCTGGTGCCGGGGGTGAGCGGCAGGGTGTTGACCACGATGTCGGCCTCGGCCAGCATCGCCGCCAGAGGCCCGGCCTGGGTGTGCCAGCAGGCCACCCCGAAACCCAGCGCCTGCAGCGTGGTGGCCACGGCGCGGCCGATCTCGCCTCGGCCCAGCACCAGCACGCGGTGGCGCGCGGCGGCCACGGGTTGGCGGCGCCACTCGCGCGTGCGCTGCTGCGCCTCGTAGCTGGCCAGGCCGCGCGCATGGCGCAGCACCATCAGCGCGGTGAATTGCGCCATGCCGATGGCCTGCTCGGGGTCGACCACGCGCGAGACCTGCACCTGAGGCGGCAGGCCGGGCACCAGCAGCTTGTCCACCCCCGCCCCGGTGGCGCAGATCCAGCGCAGCGCGGGCATGCGCTCGGCCAGGCCCTCGGGCAGGCGCCAGGCCATGGCCAGCTCGATGGGGGCCAGCGTGGCATCGGGCAGGTCGCGGCGGTAGAGCACGGGCGCCACCTCGGGCAGCTCGGCGGCCAGCGCGGCCAGCATCGCGTCGGCCAGGCGCGGGTCGGGCAGCAGCAGCAATACTGGGTTCATGACCACCCCTCGTCCGACGGGTACGTCGGCCGATCCCCCGAGGGGATGGCGGGCCGGCTTGGGAGCGGCCCGGCGCTCGGCCCGCACGTCAGCATCGACTGGTAGCGACTCATGTCTTCTGCGCCCGCTGTCGCGCCAGCTCGACGAACCAGTCCACGCAGCCCGCATTGGCCATCGCATCACGCTTCATCACGGCATCGGGCTCGGCGCCCATCAACAGCTTCTTCACGGGCAGCTCCATCTTCTTGCCGGACAAGGTGCGCGGCACCGCACTCACCTGGAACACATCGTTGGGCACATGGCGCGGCGAGAGCGCCACGCGCACCGCCTGCTTGATGCGAGCGCTCATGGCCTCGTCCAGCACCAGGCCCTCGCGCAGCACCACGAACAGCGGCATCCACGATTCGCGGCCCAGGTATTCCAGATCCACCACCAGGCTGTCCAGCACCTCGGGCAGGGCCTCCACTGCGCGGTACAGCTCGGACGTGCCCATGCGCACGCCGTGGCGGTTGATGGTGGCATCGCTGCGGCCGTAGATGATGGCGCCGCCGCGCGGGGTGATGCGGATCCAGTCGCCATGCCGCCAGATGCCGGGGTACATGTCGAAGTAGCTGTCGTGCAGGCGCGAGCCGTCGGCGTCGCCCCACAGGCGCAGCGGCATCGACGGCATGGGCTTGACGCAGACCAGCTCGCCCACCTCGTCGACGAGAGCGTGGCCTTGCTCGTCCCAGGCCTCCACCGCCGCGCCCAGGCAGCGACACTGCATCTCGCCGGCCACCGTGGGCAGCGTGGGCAGGCCGGCGATGAAGGCGCCGGCGAAATCGGTGCCGCCGCTCATCGGCGTGAGCCAGATGTCGTGGCCATCCACCTTGGGGCAGTTCGCCCAGATCCAGTGATAGCACTCGTCGGCCAGCGGCGAGCCGGTGGAGCCGATGGCGCGCAGCTGGGACAGGTCGGCCACCTGCATGGGCTTGACATCGGCCTTCAGGCACGAGGCATAGAAGGCCGCGCCGGCGCCGAAGAAGCTGGCGCGGCTGAGGCCCGCAAAGCGCCACAGCGTGGACCAGTCGGCGTTCGCGCCCGAGCCTGCGCCGCCCGGGTTGCCGTCGAAGATGCAGATGGTGGTGCCGCCGAGCAAGGCGGCCACCTGGTTGTTCCACATGATCCAGCCGGTGCTGCTGTACCAGTGGTAGCGCTCGCCGGTGATCAGGGTGGGGCCGAGGTTGTTGTGCAGGGTGCCGAGCTTCAGGCCCTCGAGCATCACGCCGCCATGCCCGTGCACGATGGGCTTGGGCAGGCCGGTGGTGCCGCTGGAATACACCACCCACAGCGGGTGATCGAAGGGCAGCCACTCGGGCTCGACGGTCTCGGAGCCGCTCAACAGCTGCGCCAGGTCGTGGGCCTGACGCCCATGATCAGCGTACTGCTGCGGCGGGATGGATTCGTCGAGCTGGCGCCACAGCGCCACGTGCTGCACGCTGGGCAGGCCGGCGAGCAGCTCGCGCAACAGGGGCTGGCGGTCGTGCGCCTGGCCGGCCCAGCGGTAGCCATCGCAGGCCACCAGCACCTTGGGTTCGATCTGCCGAAAGCGGTCGAGCACGGCCACCGGGCCCATGTCGGGCGAGCAGATCGACCAGATCGCGCCCAGGCTGGCCACGGCCAGGAACACCACCGCCGTCTCGGGCCGGTTGGGCAGCACCGCGCACACGCGATCGCCGCGCCCCACGCCCATGCGGCGCAGCGCGGCGGCCATCGCGCCCACCTGGCGCTTGAGCTCGGGCCAGCTCAGCTCGTTCACCCGGCCCTGCGCCAGCAGCGCCTCGTCGGCCCAGACGATGGCCGGGTGCCCGGCGGCGTGCAGCGCGTCGGCATGGCGCAGCGCCTGCCGCGCGTAGTTGACCTGCGTGCCCTCGAACCAGCGCGCACCGGGCATGCGCTCATCGGCCAGCACGCGGCCCACGGGCGTGGGCGACTGGATGTCGAAGAAGTCCCAGATCGTGCGCCAGAAGCCTTCCAGATCGTTCACCGACCAGCGCCACAGCGCGTCGTAGCTGTCGAACTGCAGGCCGCGGTGCTCGCGCAACCAGCGCTGATAACGGGTGATCTGAGGCTCGATCATCATCGGGGCTCCCTCATGTGGCTGGCCGCTTGCTGTTGTCGATGTCGATCAGATGCCACCAGCGGTGCCAGAACAGGCCGCGCCGGTAGCCCACGAACCAGGGCTGGGTGAGATCGTTGTAGAAGCGGTGCACATGGTGGCGGTAGGGCGCATAGGCCAGCGCAATGCGCTTGGCCTCGAGGAACAGCGCGTCGCGCTCCGGCCCATTGGGCAGCGTGGACATCTTGTTGTAGATCGCGTCGAATCGATCGTTGCGAAAGCGCGCCATGTTGCCGCTGCCCACGGCCGGGCCGTAGAAGTATTGCAGCGCACTCTGCCCGTCGAGCTGCGCGGCCGACGAGCCGAGCACCCACACCTGGAACTTGCCGGCATACGCCGCCTTCAGGTTCTCGGGCCACTGTGCCACCTGGAACTCCACGCGGATGCCCACCGCCTTCATGCTCTTTTGCCAGTGCGCGTCGAGCTGGCGCTGCAGCGCGTCGGCGTGGGTGCGGCGCACCAGCTTCAGCGGTGATCCGTCGGGCAGCTCGCGCCAGCCGTCACCATCGCGGTCGATGTAGCCATACATGTCGAGCAGGGCCTTGGCCTTGGCGGGGTCGTAGTCGCTCGCCTCACTCTTGAAGTTGGGGTCGTAGCCGGTGGTGTGCGGCGAGGCCATCGACTGGGCCGGGATGGCCTGGCCGCGGCGCACGATGGCGATCTCGCTCGGCAGGTCCACCGCAAACCCGATGGCGCGGCGCAGCGCCACCTTCTCGGGCGTGTAGCCGCCGATCACCGGGTCCTCCATGTTGTAGACCGTGAACCAGCTCTCGGGGCCCACGGTGCTCACGGCCTTGATGCCGCGCCTGGCCAGGTTGGGTGCCACCTTGCCGCCGGGCATGGCCACGGCGGTGAACTCCTCCGGCAGCCGCTCCATGAAATCGTGCTGGCCATTGAGGAAGCTGAGCCAGCGCGGCTGGTTCTCCTCGATGATGGAGATCGCCACCTCATCCACCATCGGCAGGCGTCGGCCCTTGAACTGCGCCAGCAGGGCCTGGCCCGCCGCGTCGCCAGGGGCGGGGTGGGCTTCGTCCTCGTAATGGCGCTCACGGTAGTTGGGGTTGCGCTCGAGCACGATCTCCGAGCTGCGCCGCCACGATTTGAGGCGGAAGGCGCCGGTGCCCACCGGGTGGGCATTGATCTGCTCGCCATACAGCTCCACCACCTCGCGGGCCACCGCACCGGCCGAGCCCGAATCGGCCAGGTCCTCGATCAGGCGCGGGCGCGGGGCGGCCGAGCGCAGCTGCAGGGTGTAGCGGTCCAGCGCGCGCAGGCCGGGCAGCTCGCGGTCGTAGTCGAAGGGCACGCGCTTGGCCAAGGTCTCGCGGCGCTGGTCTTCCAGGCCCAGCAGGCCCCACTCCTGCACCGTGCTCCAGCGCTGGCTCTTCAGCGCCGGGTCCGCCACGCGCTTGAAGGCATAAACATAATCCTGAGCGACCAGCTCGCGCTTCTGGCCCTTGAAGGCCGGGTCGTCGGCGAAGTAGATGCCCGGCTGGATGCGGATGGTGAAGGTCTTGAACTCGGCGTCGGTCTCGGGCAGGCCCACGGCAGTGAGCGGGCGGATCTCGGCCGGCCGCGCCAGGTGGTCGTAGAAGTACAGCGCCTCGAACATCTGCGCGGTGACGGTGCGCGAATAAAGGTCGGTGATGCGTGCCGGGTCGAAGCCGGTCTCGGCCACGCGAAACGCATAACGCAGCACCTTGGCGGATCCGCTGCCGGCCGGCGCGGGCGCATCGGCTGCGCTGGCGGGGCCCAGTGCAAGGGCGGCCATCAGGGCCAGCAGGGCGAAGGCCAGGGCGCGCGCGGCGCGACGGGCTGCAATCAACTTCATCATGGTCTCAGGTCTTGGCGGTGCGGCGCGTGTTGTCCAGGTCCACCATGTGCCACCACTCGTTCCAGAACACGGGCCGGCGGTAGCCGATCACCCAGGGGTGGACCAGGTCGTTGGCAATGCGGTGCACCAGGTAGCGGTTGGGCATGTAGACGGCGGCGATGCGCTTGGCTTCCAGAAAGAGCTTCTCGCGCTCGGGGCCGTCGGGCAGCGAGAGCATGCGCTCGTAGATGGCATCGAAGGCCGGCAGCTGGAAGCGCGAGAAGTTCTGCTGCCCGGCTTGCGGCCCGTACAGGTCCTTGAGCAGGTCGTGGCCGTCGGGCGATTCGGCCGAGCCGCCCAGCATCCACATCTGCAGCGTGCCGGCCTGGGCCTGCTTGTAGTGCGCCGGCCATTGCTGGGTCTCGAACTCGGTGCGGATGTTCACCTCGGCCATGCACTTGCGCCAGATGTCGTTGTAGGTTCGGTAGATCTGGCCCGGCTCGGTGGAGTAGATGATCTTCAGCGGCTTGCCGTCGGGCATCTCGCGAAAGCCGTCGCCGTCGCGGTCGACATAGCCGTACATGTCCAGCAGCGCACGGGCGCGGGCCGGGTCGTAGCTGCTCATGTCGCTCTTGTAGTTGGGGTCGTAGCCGATGGTGAAGGGCACCGTGGGGCCTTGCGCACGGATGGCCTGGCCGCGGCGGGCCAGGCGGATCTCGCGGTCCACGTCATAGGCCAGCGACAGGGCGCGACGCAGCGCGATGTTGGCCGGCGCCATGCCGCCCACCACCGGATCTTTCATGTTGAAGTACATGAAGGCGGTGTCGGCGCGCGGCACGCGGTGCAGGGCGATGCCGCGCTTGGCCAGGTGTGGCGCGAGCTTGCCGCCAGGCACGGCGATGGGGGCGAACTCGGGCGGCAGCGGGGCGGCGTTGGTGACCAGGCCGTCGACCTCGCCGTTCATGAAGGACAGCCACAGCGGCTGCGTCTCCTCGATCACCGAGACCTGCACCTCGTCCACCATCGGCAGGCGCCGGCCCTTGAGCAGGGCCAGGATGGCCTGGCCCTCGACATCGTCGGCGGCAGGCTCGGCCTCGTAGTAGCGCTCGCGATATTGCGGGTTGCGCTCGAGCACGATCTTGCTGCTGCGCACCCACTGCTTGAGGCGGAAGGGGCCGGTGCCCACCGGGTGCTCGCCTGCGGCGGCGCCATAGAAATCAATCGCCTCGCGGGCCTGCGCCACCAGCTTGCCCGATTGCCCCAGCGTGAGCAGAAAGCGCGGCCGGGCTTCAGCCAAGGTGAAGCGCAGCGTGTGCGAATCCAGTGCCTGCATGCCCTCGATGCGCGCGTCGTAATCGAAGGGCTTGCGCCCATCCAGCGCGGCCTTGCGCAGCTCGGCCAGGCCCAGGATGCCTTCGTCGAGCGTGCCCGTGGCGAACTGGCTCTTGTTGGCCGGGTCCACCGCGCGCAGGATGCCGTAGAGGATGTCGGCCGCCACCAGCTCGCGCTTCTGGCCCTTGAAGGCCGGGTCGTCGGCGAAGAAGATGCCGCGCCGCACGCGCACCGTCCACACGCGGAAATCGGCCGACACCTCGGGCATGCCATCGGCCAGCAGCGGCCGCAGCTTCACCGGCCGGGCCAGGTGATCGAAGGCATACAGCGCCTCGAAGATGTGCGCGGTGAGGCTGGCCGAATAGATGTCGCCCGAGCGCACCGGATCGAGGCTGGTCTCGGCGCCATAGAAAGGCACGCGCAGGATCTTGCGGCCCCCGTCCACCACGGCCTCGGCCTGCGACCAGGGCAAGGCGGTCAGCAAGGGCGCCGCGAGCAGGGTGCGGCGGCGAGGCGAGTGTTGCGAGCGGTGGTGTTCGGGCGGGGTCATCGTGGCAACAGCGGAGCTGCGGCAAGCCAAGCCGGCGAGTCTAGCGGCGCGGGCGCTTCGGGCCCATCGCTGAAGACCCTTCAGGCCCAGGGCGGGCCATGCCCCCCGGCCCCGGGGTTTGCCAGCTTCGGCCTGGGGCTCATCGCCCCCTACACTCGCCGCTTCGAGAATTCAGGCCCGCCGCCACAAGCGAAGGGCCGCCTGGAGTGCGACCGCGATGCTCGCCTATGTGATTCGACGCCTGTGGCAGATGGTGCCCACGCTGCTGGGCGTGGTGCTGCTGGTGTTCCTGTTGTTCCATTACTTCGGCAGCGATCCGTCCGTGATCATGGCCGGGCAGAACGCCACGCCCGAGCAGATCGCGGCCATCCGCCAGCAGCTCGGGCTGGACCAGCCGGCCTATGTGCAGTTCTGGATCTTCCTCAAGCAGATCGCCACCTTCGACTGGGGCCGCAGCTGGGCCACCAACGAGGCGGTGAGCAGCCTGTTCCGCACCCGCATGCCGGCCACGATGACGGTGATGCTGCCCATCCTGATCATGGACACGCTGATCGCGGTGCCCATCGCACTCGGCGTGGCCTATGTGCGCGGCTCGCTCACCGACCGCACGCTGATGGTGGTGACCACGGTGGCGCTGTCGATCAGCTTTTTGGTCTATGTGATCGTGGGCCAGTATGTGTTCGGCTTCCAGCTCGGCTGGTTTCCGGTGCAGGGCTGGAGCGATTCGGTGGCCACCAACCTGAGCACCTACGTGCCGCTGCCGGTGCTGCTGGCGGTGATGGTGGGCGTGAGCCCGCAGACGCGGCTGTACCGCAGCTTCTTTCTCGACGAGCTGGGCCAGGACTACGTGCGCACCGCCCGCGCCAAGGGCATGCGCGAGGGCGCGGTGCTGTTCAAGCACGTGCTGCGCAACGCCATGATCCCCATCCTCACCAACGTGGGGCTGGCGCTGCCGGGCATCTTCGTGGGCTCGTTCCTGATCGAGGTGTTCTTCTCCATACCCGGCCTGGGCCGCGAGGTGCTGCTGGCGGTGAACCGCAGCGACTACCCGGTGATCCAGGCGGCCACGGTGTACCTGGCGATGCTGACGATGTTGATCAACCTGGCCACCGATTTGCTCTACACCGTCGTCGATCCCCGGGTGGTGCTCAAGTGAATACCGCCGTGATGAACAACGCCTCTGCCGTGCAACGCTCCGAGGGCGTGTGGCGCATCGCCTGGCGGCGCTTCCGGGGCGACCGGGTGGGCATGATCTCGCTGGTGGTGGTGTGCGGCTTTTTGCTGCTGATCGCCGCCGCCGCGTCGGGCATCGTGGCCAAGGACTGGCAGCGCGAGCGCGCCGTGCCCAATGCACCCCCGGGCTTCATGGGCCCGGCCGCGGCCGAGGCCGCCAGCGTGATCGAGGGCCCCAAAGGCCCGCCGGTGGACCTGAGCGACATTGACCCGCTGGCCCCGCGCTACAAGGAGTGGGCCGAGCGCGCCGCCAAGCTGCACACCACCGAGGAGGCCAAGGCGCTCACCCTGCCGCTGGGCGCCGACCACTTCGGCCGTGACGTGCTGGCCAAGGCCATCAAGGGCACGCAGGTGTCGGTGTTCGTGGGGGTGCTGGCCGCGCTGCTGGCCACGGTGATCGGCACGCTGCTGGGGGCGCTGGCGGGTTTCTTCGGCAAGCGCGTGGGCGATTTTCTCGAGTGGCTCTACAACGTGTTCACCGCCGTGCCCGACATCCTGCTGATCTTTGCCTTTGCCGCCGTGATGGGGCGGGGCGTGAGCACGGTGGTGCTGATCCTGGCGCTCACCGGCTGGACAGGGCTTTATCGCCAGGTGCGCGCCGAGTTCATCAAGCATTCGAGCCGCGAGTACGTGCGCGCCGCCGAGGCCATCGGCGCGAGCAGCGGCTCGCGCATGTTCCGTCACATCCTGCCCAATGTGAGCCACGTGATCCTGGTGCGCATGAGCCTGCTGGTGGTGGGCTTCATCAAGAGCGAGGTGATCCTGTCGTACCTGGGCCTGGGCGTGCCGGTGGACCAGGTGAGCTGGGGCACGATGCTGGCCGAGGCGCAGAGCGAGCTGATCCTGGGCCACTGGTGGCAGCTGGCCACGGCCACGGTCTTCATGGCCACCTTCGTCACCGCGTTCTCGCTGATGGCCGATGCGTGGCGTGATGCGCTGGACCCCAAACTGCGCGGAGCAGAGTGATGGGCCCCCAAGCTCACTTTCGTTCGCTGCCCCCCGAGGGGGCGTCGGCCTCCTTTGGGGCGGCCCGGCAGGAGGCCGTTTGATGCTGTTGTCCATCCAAGACCTGAAGGTCTCGTTCCGCCTCGGCGAGCGCGGCGCCAAGCTGCTGGTGCCGGCTGTCAAGGGCGTGAGTTTCGACATCCCCGAGAACACCACCGTGGCGCTGGTGGGCGAGTCGGGCTCGGGCAAGAGCGTCACCGCGATGAGCGTGCTCAATCTGCTGCCCGACAACGCCGTGCGCGAGGGCCGCATCCTCTACCAGGGGCGCGATCTGCTGCAGAGCAACCTGCACGATCTGCAGGACCTGCGCGGGCGCGAGATCGCCTGCGTGTTCCAGGACCCGATGAGCTCGCTGAACCCCGTGTTCACCGTGGGCCAGCAGCTCAGCGAGCCGCTGATCCGCCACATGGGGCTCACGCACCGCGCCGCGCTGCAGCGCGCCGAGAGCCTGCTTGAGGAAGTGGGCATGCCCGAGCCCAAGCGCCGCCTGGGCGTCTACCCGCACCAGCTCTCGGGCGGGCAGCAGCAGCGCGTGATGATCGCCATGGCGCTGGCCTGCGAGCCCAAGCTGCTGATCGCCGACGAGCCCACCACCGCGCTCGACGTCACCATCCAGCGCCAGATCCTCGAGCTGCTGGCCGGATTGAAGACGCGCAAGCAGATGAGCGTGCTCTTCATCAGCCATGATCTGGGCCTGGTGGGCGAGATCTCCGACCACGTGGTGGTGATGCGCCACGGCGTGGTGCGCGAGCAGGGGCCGGTGGCGCAGATCTTCAGTAACCCCAGGGATGCGTACACCAAGGCGCTGCTCGCCTGCCGCCCCAGCCTCACCGGCACCAGCGCCCGGCTCACCGTGATCGACGAACACATTGCGGGGCAGGGCGCGGATGCCGATGCGCAGGCCAGCGCGTCCACCGCCGCCGCCGCACCCAAGGACGCCAACGCGCCCGTGGTGCTGGAGGTCAAGTCACTGGCCAAGAGCTTCTTCCTGCGTCAGGGCCTGTTCGGCAAGCGCGAGTTTCGCGCGGTGCGCGACGTCAACTTCAAGCTGCGGCGCGGCCACACCCTCGGCGTGGTGGGCGAATCGGGCTCGGGCAAGACGACCATGGGCCTGACCCTGCTGCGACTGCACGAGCCCACGGCGGGCGAGGTGATCTTCGACGGGCAGAACCTGCTGACGCTCAAGGACAGCGACCGGCAGGTGATGCGCCGGCGCATCCAGATCGTCTTCCAGAACCCCTACGCCTCGCTCAACCCGCGCTTCACCATCGGCCAGACCCTGGTCGAGCCGATGACCATCCACGGCATCGGCGCCAGCAGCGCCGAGCGCGAGGAGCGCGCTCGCAGCCTGCTGGCCAAGGTGGGGCTGGACGCCACGGCGATGGGCAAGTACCCGCACGAGTTCTCGGGCGGCCAGCGCCAGCGCGTGGCCATTGCGCGCTGCCTCACGCTCAACCCCGAGGTGCTGGTGCTGGATGAAGCGGTGAGCGCGCTGGATGTGTCGGTGCAGGCGCAGGTGCTCAACCTGCTGCGTGATCTGCAGGACGAGCTGGGCCTGGCCTATGTGTTCATCAGCCACGACCTGGCTGTGGTGCGCTTCATCAGCGACGAGGTGCTGGTGATGAAGGACGGCGAGGTGGTGGAGCAGGCCAGCGCCGCGCAGATCCTGGCCAACCCGCAGCAAGAGTACACACGCCGCCTGATGGGTGCCGTGCCGCGCGGCTGGCAGCCTGCGGGCTGAAGGCTTCAGGCGGGCCGTTTCGTGATCCGCCGTCCAGCCGGCCCGCCGTGGCCCGCAGCAGCGCGCCCCAGCGTGGGATATGGCACGCCGATGGCGGCCAGCGAGCATGGGCGCGCCGGCGCTGCGCGCCGATATCTCTACGTGGTCCGACATCTGATTGGCTCTGGTGGCCCGCATGGCCCTGCCCGGCTCGGGCCCCATGCAGCGCGCGCCGAGCCCCGCCAACGCCGTGGCTGGCTGGCCAGGCTGGCCGCCGCGTGCCTGTTGGGCTGCAGCATGGGGCTGGCCTGGGCGACGGACACCCAGCTCGTCGAGCTGGACAACGCCGCGCGTGCGCAGCCCAAGGCCACCGCCGCGCGCCTGGGCGCCTGGACGCAGGCCATGCCCCCCACCGACCCGCGCCGCGCACCCGCACTGGCCTTGCGCGGCGCATTGCTGGCCAAGCGGGGTGACAACGAGGGCGCGCAGCGCGTGGCCGAGGAGATCGAATCCGCCCCCAACTTCAATGCCGACCCGCTCGCCCAGGCCAGCGCCCGCCATGTGCGCGGCAGCATCGCAGCGCGCCAGGGCGACCTGCGCCGCGCCGACCGCCTGCTCACCGAGGCCACCGAGCTGCTGCCCGCCAACGCACCCGTGCCGCTGCGCCTGCGCCTGCTCAGCCTGCATGGCCAGGTGAAGGAGGACAGCGCCAAGCTCGATGAATCGGTGCGCCTGCGCCAGGAGACCATCCGCCTGGCGGACAGCCTGGGCCAGCCCTGGCAGAAGGTGGACGCCCGTACCGATCTGGCCTATGTGCTGCAACTGGCCGGCCAGCACGACCGCGGCGTGGCCCTCAACGAAGAGGCCATGGCGCTGGCCGTGCTGCACGACGATGCACTGTCCCGCGCCCGCACCTTCACCGTGATGGCGGTGATGATCGATGGCCAAGGCAATGACCAGGCCGAGCTGCATGCGCTCACCCGCGCCATCGAGGAGTCGCGCCTGGCCGGCTCGCGCGAGGACGAGGTGCTGGGCATGGCCAACCTGGCCGACTTCTATCTGAAGCGCGGCGACTTCGCCACCGCGCTGGCCCTGTCGCGCCAGGCTCTGCCCCTCACGCGCGAGACGGCGCAGCGCACCGCCGAGGGTGTGGCGCAGTACAACATCGGCCTGGCCCTGGTGTCCATGCACCGGCTGGCCGAGGGCATGGCGGCCGTGAAGCAGGGCATGGACATCCAGGCCGCCTCGGGTTCGCTGCCGACCTTGGCCGGGCTGCACGAGGAGCTGGCGGACTACCTGGAGCGCGCCGGCTACCTGGCCGAGGCCTACGCCGAGCATCAGCTCCACCGCAAGCTCGCGGCCGAGGTGTCCAGCCAGGCCCAGGAAAAGGCCGCGCTGGAGCTTCAGGAGGGCTTCGATCACGAACGCCGGCAACGCGAGCTGGCCCTGCTGCAGGTGCAGAACCGGCTCAAGGCCACCGATCTGCAGCACCAGCAGCTGGTGCAGCGCCTGTGGCTGGCCGGCACACTGACTGGCGTGCTGCTGCTGTTGCTGGTGATGGCGCTGCTGGGCCGCCTGCGCCAGCGCAACCTGGCCTTGAAGGAGGGCAATGCCCGGCTGCAGACGCAGAGCGAGCGCGATGCGCTCACGGGCCTGGCCAACCGGCGCCACCTGCAGCGCGTGATGCAACGCGAGGGTGAGGGCAACGTGGCGTTCGAGGGCTCGCTGCTGCTGATCGACCTCGACCACTTCAAGCTCGTCAACGACCGACACGGCCACGCCGCGGGCGATGCGGTGCTGGTGGAAGTGGCGCGGCGCCTGGGCGCCGTGGTGCGCGAAGGCGATCTCGTGGTGCGCTGGGGCGGCGAAGAGTTTCTGCTGGTGGCCCGCGGCCTGAGCGACGAACAGACCCAGGCCCTGGCGGCGCGGGTGCTGCAGGCCCTGGGCGGCGTGCCGGTGGTGCTGGGCGCGGCCCCGGGCGGCGGTGCGAGCGTGCCGGTGACTGCGTCCATCGGATGCGCCACCTTCCCGATTGCGCCGCAGCGGCTGGCGGTGCCCTGGGAGCGCGCGATCGACCTGGTCGACACCGCGCTCTACCTGGCCAAGGCCCACGGCCGCAACCTGGCCTACGGCATCGGCCAGGTGCAGGCGGCCAACGAGAGCGCGCTGGCCGAGATCAGCCACGATTTCGAAGGCGCACTGGCCACCGGCCGCGTGGCGTTGGTGGCCATGCGCGGGCCCGAAGACCGCGGCCTGGCGCGGCACGAGGAGGTCACGTCGTGAAGGCGCGCGCCGGGTGGCGGGCCGCGGCCTGCGGCCGGGCCGGTGCGCCCGTGCTGCTGGCCTGGGCACTGGCCCTGGCGCAGGCCACTGCCGGGGCCGGCACGCCGCTGCAGGAGACCATCGATCGACTGGTGCGCCAGGGCGATGACCGCCCCGCCGAGGCCATCGACGAGCTGGGCAAGCTGTTGCCCGCCGCCGCCAGCGCGTCGGCCGCGCACGCGACTGAGCACGCGGTGGCCCTGGCACGCGCCGAGGTGGCCGCACGGGGCCTGCCGCCCGACCAGGTGGGCCGCTGGCGCGATGCGGCCGTGCGCGCGGCCGCGGCGCAGCACCCCTTGCTGGCCCCGGCCGATGCCAACTACCTGGACGCATTGCAGGCCGAGCGCCTGGGCTTGCCGCAGGCGATCGACAAGGCCAAGGCAGCCCTCGTGGCCTATCAGAACCACTGCAGCGCCATTGCCCAGGCCGCGCCCGAGTGCAACTACGCCAGCCGCTGGCGCATGCACCTGCTGCTGGCCAACGCCGCCGGCCAGGCCAGCCCCGAGCTCACGCGCCAGCAGCTGGCCGCCGCGCTGGACCTGGCCCAGGCCGGCAACGACGCGTGGCGCCTGGCCTGGACCGAGGCGCGCATGGCCAACATCGAGGGCGTGGCCTACCGCGCCAACGAGGCCGAGCAGCACCTGGAGCGCGCACGGCAGCATGCACTGCGGCATGGCGACACCCTGGTCATGGCCCGCGTGGTGATGGCCGAGGCCCTGCTGGCCATGGACCGCAACAATCTGCCCGTGGCGCGCACCGCCCTCGACAAGACGCTGGCCCTCACCCGACAGGCGCGGGCCGATCGCATGTCGGTCTCGGTGCTCACCAACCTCAGCGATCTGGCCGTGCGCATGAAGCGGCCCGCGGACGCCTTGCTGGCCGTCGAGCAGGGCCTGCCGCTGGCGCGCCAGCTGGGTGCGCGCCGCCTCGAGCTGGCCCTGCTGAACAATGCCCTGCTGGCGCGGCTGGCGCTGGGGCAGCGCACCGAGGCGCGCCGCGATTTCGAGCAGCTGCAGAACCTCTGGGCCGCCGAGGGTGCCACCGCCGAGCAGGTGAGTGGCCTGGTTGAATTTGCCGACGCACTGGCCAGCAACAAGGACTACGCCGGCGCGCTGGAGATGGTGCACCGCGAGCGCCAGCTCTCCAAGCGCCTGAGCGCGGCCCGCCGCGAAGCGGCCATGGACGAGCTGCGTGAGCGTTATCAGCAAGCCGACCAGCAGCGGCGCATCCAGCTGCTCACGCAGGACAACCTGCTCAAGGACACCGAGGTCAACAACCAGCACCTCACGCGCAGCCTGTGGGTGCTGGCCTGCGTGGCCATTGCCATCACCTTGCTGCTGGTGCTGCTGGTGTGGCGCCGCCTGCGCGAGACCAGCCAGTTGCTGCAGAGCAGCCAGGCGCGGCTGAAGGTGCAGAGCGAGCGCGACTCGCTCACCGGCCTGGCCAACCGGCACCACTTCCAGGCCGTGATGCAGCGCGATGCCGATTCGTCGGGCTTCAGCGGCGCGCTGATGATGATCGACATCGACCACTTCAAGTCCATCAACGACCAGCACGGCCACGCCGCCGGCGACCGGGTGCTGGTGGAGCTGGCACGCCGCGTGGCCGGCCACGTGCGTGCGCAGGACCTGGTGGCGCGCTGGGGTGGTGAGGAGTTTCTGGTGCTCGCGCCGCACCTGGACGTGAGCGCCGCGCGCGCGCTGGCCCAGCGCCTGCTGCTGGCGCTGTCGGGCGAGGCGGTGCCCTTGGCGCAGGGTGAAGCGCTGCGCGTCAGCGCGTCCATCGGGTATGCGGTGTTCCCGCTCGCGCCGCACCATGTGCAGCTCTCGCCCGACCAGGCCATCAACCTGGCCGACATGGCGCTCTACCTGGCCAAGAGCCAGGGCCGCAACCGCGCCGTGGGCATCGAGCGCGCCGACGCCGCCGATGCCGAAGGCCTGCGCGCGCTGGAGAGCGATTTCGAGCGCGCCGCCATCGAAGGGCGCGTGCGGCTGTGCGTGGACCTGGGTGTGCCCACGCCGGCTGCTTGATGCTCAGTCAGCGCTTGCGCCAGAGCAGGCCCCTGTCCCGCGCATGCGGCACACTGGCGCACTTGCCCACGGAGCCGCCCATGACACTGTCCCGCCGCCGCGCCCTCGCCGCCCTCACCACCACCCTGACCCTGGCCTGCGCCATCGGTTCGGCCCATGCGCAAGGCGCCTGGCCGACCAAGGCGGTGCGCATCGTCGTGCCCTTTGCCGCCGGTGGCACCACCGACATCCTGGCCCGCGCCATGGCGCCCGAGCTGGGCAAGGCCTTCGGCCAGCCCTTCGTGGTGGACAACAAGCCTGGCGCGGGTGGCAACAACGGCGCCAATGAAGTGGCCAAATCGGCGCCCGACGGCCTCACCCTGCTGATGGGCACCGTGGGCACGCACGCCATCAATGCCGCGCTCTACCCCAAGATGCCCTTCGATCACGTGAAGGACTTCGTGCCCGTCACGCTGGTGGCCGGCGTGCCCAACGTGATGGTGATCAACCCGGCCATGGCGCAGAAGTACGGCATCAAGACGGTGGCCGATTTCGTCAAGGCGGCCAAGGCCAACCCGGGCAAGTTCAACATGGCCAGCTCGGGCAATGGCACGTCCATCCACCTGGCCGGTGAGCTGTTCAAGAGCATGACCGGCACCTTCATGCTGCACATCCCCTACCGCGGCTCAGGCCCGGCGCTGATCGACCTGATGGGCGGCAGCATGGATGTGATGTTCGACAACCTGCCCTCGGCGCTGCCGCACATCAAGAGCGGCAAGCTCATCGCGCTGGGCGTGACCAGCGCCAAGCGCTCGTCCGCCCTGCCCGACGTGCCCACCATCGAGGAGGCCGGCGGCCCCGCGCTCAAGGGCTACGAGGCCACGTCGTGGTTCGGCCTGGTGGCGCCGGCGGGCACGCCGATGGACATCGTCAATCGCGTGCAGCAGGAGGCAACCAAGGCCATGGCCACGCCCGCACTCAAGGAGCGCCTGCAGGCCCAGGGCGCCATCCCCAGCGGCATCACCAGCGCCGAGTTCGCCAAGTTCATCGCCGCCGAGACCGCCAAGTGGGCCAAGGTGGTGAAGGCCTCGGGCGCCAAGGTGGATTGAGTCGCGGGCCAGTCCGCGCCAGCCGCTCAGGGGCGCAGGCGCGAGCACACCACGACGTAGTGGCCGGGCTGGCCGGGCACCGGCACGGCGGTGCAATGAGCGCTCTTGGCCTGAACGCCGGGGGCGATAAAGGCGGCGCAAAGGGCAGCGGTTGCGGCCAGCGAGGCGGCGAGGGTGCGGAGGGTGGTCTTCATGTTGGATGTCCTGTCGGTCGACCCCAAGATCGGGGTCCGGCTGGTTGAGCAGCGTCCGTGCCAGCGCCGCATGGGCTTATGAATCAATGACTTGCGTGGGCGATTCGATGTGCATTGGGTGAAGTCACCCGATGCGACCCCCGCGGGCTGGTCATTTGCCCCGGCCCCGCCAGCGCATCGAAGGCGCGATGGACGGCATCGCCATGGCAGACACCCGGCGCTCGGCGCGGTCAGTGCCCTCGGCCAACCCGTCGGCCAACCCATAATCGTCGCGCCCCGTCCATCCGCACCGCCTGCCTGTCCCGCCCTGGAGCCCGCCTTGACCCCAACCCCCGCCCCACGCACCGGCGCCGACCTGCTCTGCGAAACCCTGCTCGCCAACGGCGTGGACCATTGCTTCGCCAATCCCGGCACATCCGAGATGCACTTCGTGGCCGCCCTCGATCGGCAGCCGGCGATGACCTGTGTGCTCGGCCTGTTCGAGGGCGTGGTCACCGGCGCGGCCGATGGCTATGCACGCATGGCCGACAAGCCCGCCTGCACGCTGCTGCACACCGGCCCGGGCCTCGCCAACGGCCTGGCCAACCTGCACAACGCGCGCCGCGCCGGCACGCCGATGGTCAACGTGGTGGGCGACCACGCCACCCATCACCTGGCCTTCGATGCGCCGCTCACCAGCGACATCGAAGGCCTGGCGCGCCCCATGTCGCACTGGATCGGCCGCAGCAGCAGTGCCGACGCGCTGGGCACGCTGGCGCACCAGGCCGTGCACGAAGCGGGCGGTGCGCCCGGCCGCATCGCCACGCTGATCCTCGCGGCCGATCACTCCTGGGGCAGCACCAGCGTGCCGGTGAGCGCGCCGCCGCCCGCGGCTCAGCCCAAGGCGCCTCAGGCCGACGCCATCGCGAAGGCCGCCCGCGCCTTGAAGCAACATGCCAACGACGCGTCCGGCACCATGATCCTGGTGGGCGGCAAGGCGCTGCGCGACGAAGGCCTGGCGCTGGCCTCGCAGATCGCGGCGGCCACCGGCGCGCGCCTGCTGGCGCCGCAGGCCAATGCCCGCGTGCAGCGCGGCCTGGGCCGCGTGATGATCGATCGCGTGCCCTATGTGGTGGACGCGGCACTGCAGAAACTGGCGGCGGTGAAGCGCCTGATCCTCATCGGCTCGAAGGCGCCGGTGGGCTTCTTCGGCTACCCGGGCAAGCCCAGCAGCATGCTGCCGCCGGACTGCGAGGTGATCTGCGCCGCCGCACCCGATGAAGACCTGATCGCCGCGCTGCGCCTGCTGGCCGATGCCGTGGGCGTGCCCGCCGCGCTGCAGCACGGCGCCGCGCACGCGCCGCTGCTGGCCCAGCCGCGCGAGCTGCCCCTGCCCAGCGGTGCGCTCACCGCCAGCGCCGTGGCGCAGAGCGTGGTGGCGCAGATGCCGGCGCAGGCCATCATCGTCGACGAGAGCGTGAGCTCGGGGCGCGATTTCTTCCCGCTCAGCTACCACGCCGCGCCGCACGATTACCTGCAGATCACCGGCGGGGCCATCGGCATCGGCCTGCCGCTGGCTGCGGGCGCCGCACTGGCCGCGCCACAGCGCAAGGTGATCACGCTGCAGGCCGATGGCAGCGCCATGTACACCGTGCAGGCGCTGTGGACGCAGGCCCGCGAGCGCCTGAACGTGCTCACCATCATCTTCGCCAACCGCCGCTATGCCATCCTGCGCGGCGAGCTGCAACAGGTGGGCGCGGGCGAGCCCGGCGTCAATGCGCGCCGCATGCTCGATCTGGACGACCCGGTGATCGACTGGGTGGCCATCGCCAAGGGCATGGGCGTGGAGGCCGCGCGCGCCGACAGCGCCGAGCGTTTCAATGATCTGCTGGCCTCGGCGCTGAAGCGCGATGGGCCCTTCCTGATCGAAGCGCTGATCTGAGAGCCCTGCCGATGCCGCAGGGCCTCTCAAAGCCCGGGTCGGCCCTCAGGCCTTCTTCACGAACTCCGATTTCAGCCCCATGGCGCCGATGCCATCGATCTTGCAGTCGATGTCGTGGTCGCCCTCGGTCAGGCGGATGTTCTTCACCTTGGTGCCCACCTTCACCACCAGGGACGAGCCCTTGACCTTCAGGTCCTTGATCACGGTGACGGTGTCGCCGTCCTTCAGCTCCGCGCCGTGGGCGTCGCGCACCACGTGCGCCACGTCGGCTGGGTCGGACGGGGCCTCGGCGGACCATTCGTGGCCACATTCCGGGCAGACGAACTGGGTGCCGTCCTCATAGGTCAGTTCGGATTGGCAGCGGGGGCAGGGGGGCAGGGTGCTCATGGGCTGGATTGTGTCGGAGCGGCCGGGGCTGGCGCAGACAAGCACGCTTCTTGCGTGAACTCAGGAGTGAAGCGATCTCCGCCCCCTGCCGCCACCCCACCTGCGAGCGCCGGCCCCGCAGACAGCCCCGCGCTGCGCGTGCTGCTGATCGACGACGGCGCGCACCGCGCGGCGCTCATCCGCGATGAGCTCTCGCGCCAGGGCCACCTGGTGGTGGGGGTGGTGGACTCGGCCCTGCTGATCCACGACTGCGTGCTGCGCCTGCAGCCCGACGTGGTGATCGTGGACAGCGATTCGCCCTCGCGTGACACGCTGGAGCACCTGGCCACCGTCTCGGCCGCGTGCCCGCGCCCGGTGGTGGTGTTCAGCGAAGACCCGGCCCACGAGCCCATGCGCGCGGCGCTGCGCGCGGGCGTCAGCGCCTACGTGATCGCCGGCCTGCAGCCGCAGCGCCTGGTGCCTGTGCTGCAGGTGGCCATCGCCCGCTTCGAGCAGGACCGCGCGCTGCGCGAGCAGCTTGACCAGGCCCACGAGCAGCTCAGCGACCGCAAGCTGATCGAGCGCGCCAAGGGCATCCTGATGGACGAGGTGGGGCTCACCGAAGAGCAGGCCTTCCGCCAACTCAGAAAGTTAGCCATGGACCGTGGCCAGCGCCTGGCCGAAGTGGCCGAGCGCATCGTCGAAGCCCGCGACTTGCTTCGTCCCCCAACCTGAATCAGTCAGCTCCTGATTGCTGCAGCGCACCATTGCGATGCGCTGCCAGGCGATTTGCGCTGCACATCGGTGCAAAACCCCCGCAAAACCCCTGGCACGCCACGTGCATGTGTTCAGCCCAGGCACCGCGCACAACGGCGTGGGTGGTGCATCCAATTTGTTTCGGGCAATGGCGTCCGACTCGTGAGCCCCGCTGCATGCGGCGGGCCGCACGGTCGAGGCGCCATTTTTCATTTCCGGTCCAGCTTTTTCTGGGGAGCTTCACATGTTCAAACGCGAGGGTCTGATGAGCGAAGAACGCCGCACATTCATCCAGGGCACGGCGGCAGTTGCCGCAACCGCCGCCACGGGCGCCTGGGCCGCAGGCTCGGATGCGCCCGAGAAGAAGGAGGTGCGCATCGGCTTCATCCCGCTCACCGATTGCGCCTCGGTGGTGATGGCCTCGGTGATGAAGTTCGACGAGAAGTACGGCATCAAGATCATCCCCACCAAGGAGGCCTCGTGGGCCGGCGTGCGCGACAAGCTGGTCAACGGCGAGCTCGACATGGCGCATGTGCTCTACGGCCTGGTCTACGGCGTGCACCAGGGCGTGGGCGGGCCCAAGAAGGACATGGCCGTGCTGATGAACCTGAACCACAACGGCCAGGCCATCACGCTGTCGAAGAAGCTGGCCGACAAGGGCGCGGTGGACGTGGCCTCTTTGGCCAAGGTGATGGCCGCCGAGAAGCGCGAATACACCTTTGCGCAAACCTTCCCCACCGGCACGCACGCGATGTGGCTGTATTACTGGCTGGCCTCGGGCGGCATCAACCCGATGCGGGACGCCAAGGTGATCACCGTGCCGCCGCCGCAGATGGTGGCCAACATGCGCGTGGGCAACATGGACGGCTTCTGCGTGGGCGAGCCCTGGAACCACCGCGCCATCATCGACGGCATCGGCATCACCGCGGCCACCACGCAAGAGGTGTGGAAGGACCACCCCGAGAAGGTGCTGGGCACCACGGGCGAGTTCGTCAAGAAGTACCCCAACACCGCCCGCGCCGTGATCATGGCCGTGCTCGACGCCAGCCGCTGGATCGACGCCAGCCTGTCCAACAAGATGAAGATGGCCGAGGTGATCGCCGAGAAGGCCTACGTGAACACCAGCGTGGACGCCATCAACCAGCGCATCCTGGGCCGCTACCAGAACGGCCTGGGCAAGACCTGGGACGACCCCAACCACATGAAGTTCTTCAACGATGGCGCGGTGAACTACCCGTACTTGAGCGACGGCATGTGGCTCCTCACCCAGCACAAGCGCTGGGGCCTGCTGAAGGACCACCCCGACTACCTGGCCGTGGCCAAGGCCGTGAACCAGACCGAGCTCTACAAGCAGGCCGCGGCGCAGGTCAAGGTGAACCTGCCCAAGAGCGACCTGCGCTCGTCGAAGCTCATCGACGGCGTGGTGTGGGACGGCAAGGAGCCGGCCAAGTACGCCGACT
>Ga0268298_10000634_pt1 | contig 44719 bp, 36 predicted proteins | sample WWTPWeurt_MetaG_FD_194462 | JGI IMG/M metagenome (GOLD analysis project Ga0268298, IMG submission 194462) | Activated sludge microbial communities from WWTP in Nijmegen, Gelderland, Netherland - WWTP Weurt | ecosystem: Engineered > WWTP > Aerobic digester > Activated sludge | place...
GCGCAGCGCACTGGCGGGGCTGCTGCGCAAATGCCAAAGGGGCTCATCGACAGGGGGCTGCCCCATCATCCAAGTGCTGGACTCCGACTGAATACGGCGTCAAGACGGGATGGCCGGACGCTTACGATTGGCCTGGGTGCGCAGGCAGGCGGCCGCAACTGCGATCACGCACGCTTGGCGACGGGCACAGATGCTCGCCGTTCACGCGGCCGCCACCGGATTCGCTGACTGGAGTGCAGCCACCGAGAGGTACTTGCCGGTTGGGGCCATCTCGTCAACGCACATCGATCGGCCCAAGCCGAGCGGGACGGCCTTCTGGTTCGACGCCCCACCGCCGTACCAGGTGACTTGGGCGGCGGTGGTCAGCGGCGAGCACCTGCGCTTTGTCAGCGCACCGGCAATGCCCAGGATCGACTGGACGCTGCCGCGTTCGAGCAAGGCCCAGCGGCAGGCAACCTGGTCCGAGGCCAAACGGCGGAGGGTCTCGGAGCTGCGCGGGGCCTGCGGCGGCCCATGCCTCACCTGGTCGGCGCACGCCGGCTGGGAAGTGCTCCCGTCAGCCAGCCCCGCGACTGCGCCGGTCAAGCGTCACCGGCTGCTCGGCGTCGCCGGCGCGCCGCGGTTCTGGGTGTTTGCATGGGCAGGCGGCTTTGCAGCGACGATGTGCGAGATCAGGGTCCAGGCCTTCGGCGCCACGGCCCGCGAAGCCATCGACGCACTGAGGTCGGCCGTTCGGCAGCACAGCAGGCAATGTCCGCAGGTCAACGCAGCGCCGTCCCTGCCGTCGTCCGAACCTGAGCCCCTGCCGCCGGAAGACCAACCTGAATACGAGCTGCGGGTGAGTCGTGTACTGCACGCGCACGGCTTCTGGCGAAGGCCTTGGATGTTCCGCAATATCGCCCAGGAGCATCTGGCTTCGGTCCAAGGCCGATCTGGCGAGGGCAACCCTGATGATCGGCCGCCGACCGGCGACATTGCTGTGCCGAGCGAATCGGCGTAGCGTGCACGGTTGCTCGTCCCCTCGCCGCATAGAACACAACTTCTCTTGCCGCTTGAGCACAACTTGTGTTGAACGAGCGATGACGGCAGCGCCCACCAATTTACGAATGCGAACTGACGTCCTGATAAGAACACTTGGCAGGACACCTTCGCCAGGGCCGCTTGTGCTGCGGTTCAAGCCACGTGTGGTTCCAAGTTGGCTGCTCCGTCTCGCCTGACAAAACCTGCGACCTCTCGCGCCGGTACCCCAAGTCCAGCCCAACGCTCCGGGTGGCAGGTGAACAGCAGCATCTGGTGCCGCTGCGCTGCGTCGTACAGCACGCGCTGCATCAGATCGAGCCGCTGGCTGTCGGTGTTGACGAGTGCGTCGTCGAGCAGGATCAGCGTCGGCTTGCCGGCCTCCTTCAACAGGTCGGCATAGGCCAGACGGCTGATGAGCGCGATCTGCTCTCGCGCACCGTGACTGAGTTGGCCGAAGTCCACGGCATCGGTGCCGACGCCGCGCTCAAGCACGGCCGGTGTCAGGTCTTCCTGAAGGCCGAGCCGTGCGCCCGGGAAAAGCAGCCGCATGTAGTGATCCAACCTCGCCTGCAGCGGCGCCTGCAGCTTTGCGGTCAGCGCCTGCCGTTTGGTCTCCAGCCGCTCCACCAGCAGGCTCAGCGCCTTGGCCCGCAGTTGGAGCTCCGCGAGACGGCGTGACAACGCTTGCTCGCGCACACGCAGTTCCTCGCGCTGCTCCTCGATGCCATTCGCGCCGGCCACTTCCAGCCGGGCTTCGAGCGCGGCGATGCTGTTGCCGCGTTGGTTGTGCGTCGCCAGGGACTGCTCCATGCTCGACTGCAGGCGCTGCACGTCCTGCCGCAGGACATCCGGCTGCGACTGCTCAATGCGCTTCGCGAGCTCCGCCGCCTGCGCCTTGGCGGCCTCCTGGTCGGCGAGCGCCTTCGCGAGCAGGGCCTGCGTGTCGTCCTCGACCCCCGAGGACTGCGCCTCGTCGACCGCCTCGCGCAATTTGCCGACTTCGGCAGCCGCCGCCTGCTCACCGGCTTGCGCGGTGGCCAACATCTTTGCCGCCGCAAGGTGGGCGTCGGAAGCCTGCTCCAACCGTTCGATAGCGGCTGCGTTAGCCGCGCGCGCTTCGGTCGCGTCGACGCTTTGGCCGCCGGGAGCAGCAGTCAGGGCCTGCAGCTGATTGGCCGTCTCGGCACGGGTTTGCGTTGCCGCGGCGAGCGCCGAACGGAGCTTGTCGACGCCCTGCGGTGCGGTCAGGCCGAGCATGGCCTCGGCGGCCTTGGCATCGGCCTGTGCCTGCTTGAAGCGATCCTGGCGCGAGCGGGCTTCCTCGACGCTCGCCACGCCGAGCTTGGCCAGAGCGCGCTCGGCCGCTGCCCTTGCCTCCTCCACCTGGCGAGCGAGGTCGGCGACGTCGCTGTCGCCCGGGCGCACGCCGATGCTGCCCACGCCCTCGATCTGGATTTGTGCCGTGGCCGTGATTCGGTGTTCGGAATTCGGATCGACCGGTTTGCCGTCGAGGGTGGCAGCAATCTCGGGGAGCAGCGCGATGGTGATCGCGGTGGCCGCGGCACTTTGCAGGATTTCGCGTTCGCGCAGCGTGTCGCGAGCGCGCACGGCCGCCTCGACATCCGCTGCTGACTGCCGGTTCGCGTCGACCGTCGCGTTGTGCCGGGCCAGCTCTTCGGCCTGCTCCAGCGCCTTGGCCAGAGCGGCTTCGAGGCGCGCCGCCTCCGAGGACGCTTGGTCCAGCCGCTCGTTCAGGGTGCGGCGCTTCTCTTCGGCTTCGGCGAGCGCGACGCGCGTACGAGCTTCATCGGATACGCGAGCGGCTGCATCGCGCCGCTGCTCGGCCTGGACCGCTGCAGCCTGGGCGGCCTCGAGTGCCTGCTTCGCAGCGACCAGAGCCTCCTGCCGCCGTGCGAGCATGGCGCGCCGGTCGGAGAACGTCCGCAGGCGCTCGGCCAGCAGTTCGCGGTTCGTGCTCGAGGCCGAGACGTTCTTAAGCTGCTGCTCGTGTTCGCCTTGCAGACGCTCTGCGGCCACAAGCTCCTGTCGGGCTCCCTCGAGCTTGGCCTTGAAGACCTCCCAGGGCCTGGCCTTCGCATCAGCGTCGTGCTGGGCCCGCAGGCCGGTCAAGCAGTCCACGTCGTCTCGGTAGGCCGCGATCTGGGCGTCCAGCGCGGCGCCCAGATCCCGGACCTCCGCCAGCTCACGGCTGGTCTCCTGGTAGGCACCGCGCGGTCTGCCGGTGCCCGGCGTGAGCAGTTGGTCGCGTTGCTCGCGAAGCGTGGCAAGCACGTCGTCGCCCGCGGTGCTGGCCACGGCGCCCACGGTGGATTCGAGCGCGGTGCGCAGGTAGTCGGCGGCACTTTCCACCGGCTCGTCAATGCGGTGGCCGTCTCCCTGCTCGATCCACAGTAGCCCGGGGATGCCCCAGTGCTCGGGCTTGCTGGCACCTTTGCCAGCGTAGCCGAAGCCGAGCAGGCGGGAGATGGCCTCCTCCGCCTCCTCGCCGTCGAGCACTTCGCCGTCGCGGGTGTAGGCGCAACGCTTCTTGGCGAAGAAGGTCTTCAGCAGCGTGTGCTGCTGGCCACCGGACTCGAAGGAGATTTCCACGGTCGGCGAACAGCTCGTGGGCACCTCGCCCTTAGGCAGCAGGTCCTCGAGCACGCTCGAGCGGTAGCGCTCGAAGAACGCGGCACGGATCGCGCGCGCGATCGTGCTCTTGCCGGTCTCGTTCGGGCCGCAGAAAAGGTTGATGCCTGGCGACAAGTCAGGAATCTCCAGCGTCCCCCGAAAGCGGCGGATTTGACTGAGGCGCAGGCGCTGGACCCTCATGCCGTTGCCCCTACCGCGCTGACGGATGACACCCCGGTATCCAGTGCGCCGCACAGGATCGCCAGCGCCTCACGGGCGACTCGAGCCTGCTCGGCGTCCCGCCCATTGGCTTGCTCGTCGCGCAGCTCCGCAATCACCTGGGCGAGGTAGCCGTCGGCGTGAAGCGCCGCAATGTCGTCTTCGGTCGGCAACAGCAGGAGGTCCGCAAGGTCGTATCGGAGCGATCGCACCGCGGCTTCCGCACGACCGAGCGCTTCGGTCAGGCGCCGTTGGCCGGACAGGTCGGTGCGGCCCGAGATGGCGACTTGCACAACGTCGTCGCCAGCGAGCGAGGCCAGCCGCGCACAGATCTGGTCAATGTCGGTCGGCACTGCGACGCTGAGCGAGAGATCCAACCACTGGTAGCGGCCGACGCGCACCGCTTCCAGCTTCGGTATCGCGCCGGGGCCATCGACGTCGACGACGATGCAATAGCCGGGCTCGTTTCCGCGGAAGCGCTCTTGCTCGGGCGTACCGCTGTACGCGCAGCGCTCGTTGACGATCTTCAGGCCGTGCCAATCGCCGAGCGCGAGATAGTCGAGCCTGGCTGTCTGGCAACGGTTCGATGCGATCGGGTTGGCCGAGTCGATCTCGCTGGGCAGGATGCCCTCGACGCTGCCATGTGCCAAGCCGATCCGCAGCCAGCCGTCTGGTGTCTGTCGCCCATCAAAAGCATCGGTGGTGTCGTTGTAGGTGTGTCGCTGGGTCAACGGGGCACAAAGCACCGCCGCCTTGCAGTGCTCGAGTGAGATCACGCCGGCAGTGAGCGCCAGATGCACGTTCGCTGGTACGGCCCCCAGGCGCTGCGCCCGCGTCCAGACAGATTCCGACAGCGCTGCATCGTGGTTGCCCGGGATCATGACCCACGGGCCGGCGAAGCCGCTCAATGCTGCGAACAGGCGACGGATCACCCGGTCGCCGACCGTCTGGGCGTCGAACACGTCGCCCGCGACGAGGACTGCGTCAACGGCGCGATCTGTCGCGAGTGCCGCGATTTGCTCGACGACGAGGGTGCGCGCCTCGGCCAGCAGTGCGGCGTCGTCAGGATCGAAATGGGAGTAGCGCCGGCCAATCTGCCAGTCGGCCGTGTGCAGGAAGCGCGGCATGTTGTTCTACGTGGATTGCTCGATGGTGAAGACGAGGCATCATAGATTCGGGGTCCGTTCAACGGCTTGACTTACCGGGTCGATCTACCAGCGTTCCTGCAAAGCTTGGCGTGCCGGCGGTGCGGACGCCCGCCACGCGCCAAGTCACGTCGACGATTCCTCGGCCAGGTACTCCGCTGGAAGCAGCGCCTCCGTCTCGACCATGAGGTCCGCTGAGCTCACCTGCAGGGCACGCGCGATCTTCAGAACGAGCACCAGCGTCGGCATGTGCTCACCTCTTTCGATCTTGCCGAGGTGCGACCTCTCCACCTTGGCCTGCAGCGCCAACGCTTCCTGAGCGACGCCGAGTTTCGTTCTCACGGAACGAACCGCCGTGCCAAACGCTTGAGCCACAACTGGGTCGGCGGTCGTTGCCCCCCGCGGGCGTCCAACTTGAATTGTCCGTTTTGCCATCGACAAAAGCGTCGCGGCACAGGAGAATCTAAACCACGTTATCTTTAACTCATCATGCTAGGCGCCGTCTTGAATCTCCTCGTGTCGCTGGCCCTTTCAGCGCTGGCGGTTGGGTTCATCGCCAGCCTCTTCCTAGGGAAATCCGCGGGATTGGCTGGGGCAACGGAAGACGACGGAATCGATGAGGCCGATCTGCCACCCCCCGGCGTCTGGGACTCGCGCAAGGCCTGGGGCCGGTGGGAGGGTCCTTTGGAGCGAGACAGGTACTACGCGGCCCGCGGTGTCGACCGAAGCGAGTTCTGACCTGGTCGTTCGGACGCCTGTTGAAGACTATGAAAGCAAGCCGCTCGGCATCACTCTCTCCACTCACCCTGCCAACGGTCGCCTTGGTCGCCGGCTGCGCGGCGCTTGGCCCTGCAGAGCCCGCGGCTTGGCAGGACTTCGTAGCCACGTTCGCTGGCGAGCCCTTCGAATCTCGGGACTACCCCGCGGGCACCACGAAGGTCTCTGTGTCGGTGAATGCCCCGAACTCCATCGAAGGCGGTAACGGGCGTTTCGCGCGGTGGTGCTTGGCGCAAGGCGGCACCAGCGGCCAAGTCCAACATCTCGCACGATCCAATGCGACAGCGGGCACCTTCCACGACGGCCTGGCGGCGAAGTCGAACGCCGAGCAGGCCAGCGGCCTTTCGTTCGTCGCCGACTCCGCTGTCGGTTGTTTGGCGAAGCAAGGCCAAAGCTTGTTGGCCGTGATGGTCAGCGCGCCTGGACGTCCGGGTGAAACTGAAGTCAAGGACGGTAAGGTCCTGAGTCGAGTGACCCGGGCCTTCTTCACTGGCGATCAAGCTGTGGCCTTTGGTGCGGCCTACCGGCAGCGTGAGGATGAGCGGAGTCGGCAGGCCACGGCACGCCTCAAAGAACGCGAAACGCAGAAGCTCGCTGACATGCAACGGCTGCGCAGCAACCCGCGCGTGGGCGATCGGACGAGCGTCGGCACGATCGTCGAAGTTCGCCCGCCCCTGGTTTTGGTGCAGTACGACGAGCGCTACCGGAGCCTGGCAAACCGGTCGGCAACTGAATGGCTGCCGATCGCGTCGCTGATGCCCGAATCCCGCTGACCGAGGCGCGATGACCAGCCGAATCGCTACCGGCAGATGAGTCGGTGAACCGGCTGCCGCCGGCTCTGATCGACGAATGGAGTTCCCGCAGATGGACCTTACCTGCCCTGCCCCTGTCCCGACCCCTTCTCCGACGGCGGCACAAACATCAACGACATGACCTCCGACGATTGGGTAGCCGGGATTGCGGATGAGGTCCGCCGTCTGGCCTTGGCCGGCGTCTCGGACGGAGTGCTTCAGGCCTTCATCGACGCGCGCAGGCGCGGTGACACCGAACTAGCAGCAAGCCTGCTGAGTCTCGCAGCGCACCGACCCCCTCCGACTGCGCCAGCAATGACAGCGCTGGAACGGCTGCGCGTCGCCGCGCTGCGGCCTGTGGTGAACTCGCTCGATGCGCACGCGTTGTATGCCTACGTCAGCATCCTCTGGCCTCTCACCGACCATGCATCCCGAAACTCAGTTGACCCGAGATCATGGGAAAGTGCGGCCTTCGTCGAAACGCTCGCGCAGCGCCTGATGCACGCCGCCCTGGAGCAACTGCAGCCGCGAGTTGTCGGGCCTGACGGCCAGCTGCGGCGGCACTGATCGGCTCGTTGCTCCGGCCACCGGCCCCCGAGGTTCGCAATGCAGTTCATGCGCAAGCGCCGCCGACGTCGGTGGATCCAGAACGGCCAATTGCTCGCAAGTCGGATCGCGAAGATCAGAGTTCTTCTGTCTCCGCTGGCTTTCGGCAGCCAGGAGCAATTCCTGCGGTCGCCCAAGGCGAGCCTGTCCGGCCTCACGCCAGTCCAGGCCCTGCGCCGAGGCCTCGTGGCAAGCGTGATGACGGCCGCCCGCGGCTTCCTGGAACGATGAGCCAGCTCGCGTCGGGCACAACTTCCGGCCTTCGTCGGAAAGCACGAACTAACAGCAACGTTGTGTGCACAGGCCCAAAACCGCGCATCCGAAACCACAAGGCCTCGCTGTTAGTTCATCTCCGTGACGTGAGCGGTATGGTCTCCGGGGCTGGCAACGAGCAATGGATGTCTATACAGTGAGCCGCAGCACGCAGGCACACCGATTCCCATGTCATCAGCCAACCGCGACCTCTTCGAAGAGCCGGGCTCCGCGAGCCCGCTAGCCTATGACGACGCCTTCGACGCCTGGCTCGCAGCGCGCGAAGAATTCGGGGTCATTCGCGAGCAGTCGTCGGTTGCGGTCTACCGCAGCATGTGGGCCGCCCTGTCGGCCTGGTGCGTCGGCCGCGCGCTCGCCTTGGACGCACTGAAGGCTGAGCACCTTGAGGCCTACCTGCTGTCGCGGGGCGGCACGGACGAACTGAGCGCGCGGTATGCGTGGCGCCTGTTGACGCTGGTCGATGAAGTGCTCTCGCACCACGCCCGGGTGAAAGACCTCCCGCGGAACTCGGTGGCGCTCGATCTCCTGACGGCGACGCCCGAGTGGCGGTTCGCCAACGCCAGCGACAAGACTCCCCTGCCCGACCATCTGCACGCACACGAGGCCAAGGCCCTCGTGTCTTGGTTGTTGGACCCGGCGAACGGTTCCGCTGTGGCCGGTGCGCCTGCGCACACCTGGCAGGCCTTGCGCAACCGGACGGCGGTTGCTCTGCAACTCGGCGCCGGGCTTACGCCCGGCGATATTCGCGCTGCGGTGGTGGACGGCATCGTCTGCGATGGTGCCAAGGTGGCTGGCCTGCCTTGGAAGATCCGCCTGCCGGCGCACGGCAGCATTCCAGCACGCGAGGCCCCCATCGCCCCGTGGGCCGGCCGACTGCTTCGCACCTGGCTGGACACACGCTGCGCGCTGCAGATCACCGGCACTGCACTCTTCCCGGCCGCGCGCAGCGGTCGGCCTTGGGGCAAGGTGGCGCAATACACGGCGGCAAAGGCGGTGCTGGCCGCGGCCGGCGTGCCTGAAGCTGAAGGCGGCAGCTTCAAGCTGCGGCACACCTTTGCGCTGCGACAGCTTCGACGCGGCACGTCGGCCGACCAGGTCGCGCAGTGGATGGGCCTGGCCGATGCCGCTGCGCTGGCGCGCTATCGCCGGGTCTTGTTGGCACCGGCGACGGAAGTCGTCTGATCGTCGAAAGCGTTCAAGTGGCCGGCGAGTTGCCCGGCGACATCGGCCCCTGGCTCGTCAGCTGGTAGACCATGTCCCGCACCGTGCGCCGGAAGGACTCGTTCTCGACGAACTGCTTGTAGACCTGCGTGTCGTCTTTCAGCAGTATCTGCATTGCCCGGCTCAGCGCCTGGTCGTGCGCCATCGGCGCGGTGTGCGGCGTGTTCTGCCGGGCGTTCTGGAAGGCCTTGTCGGCAGCAACCCGTGGCGCGATGTCCTCGCGTATGCGCTTGACGATGCGGTCGGTGTCCTCGAACAGCGTGCCGAAGCTTTCGTTGAATGACTTAAGGATGTTGCTCAGCCGGTCCAACTCGGGCTCGGGCTTGCGCCCACCACCTTCGGTGGGTACCGGCGCGATCTCTGCATCGGTGTCGGCCAGCGCGATCTTCATCAGCGCCTTCTTCTCGACTCGGTAGCTGTCCATGTCGATGGCCTCGAGGATGCCCCTGGCCAGGTCCTCTTCCTTCGGCGCCGGCAGCTTGGACACCAGCAGGTTCAGCAAGATCGACAGCTTCTCCCACTCGGCGTTCGTGCCCGGCATCACCGAAGCCAGGAAGTCGTAGGTTCGGCAAAAAACCTTGGCCTTGCCCTTGAAGTCGACCTGCTGGTCCTCGTCGAGCGTGCCGATGTACACGGCCGCGCACGCGTCGAGGATCGGATCGAGCTGATCGCGGTCGGCACCGGCCAGGAACAGCGAGGAGAACTGCTGAACCTGGTCGGGCGAGTAGACCTGCGCACCATCCAGCGCCGCCTTCAGGTCGTGCAGCTTGTTCGGGTCGGTTTCCTCGGCCAGCAGCGTGGCGCGGTAGTAGTCCTGGAACGCCAGCGTGATGGTCTCGGTGTTGTTCTGGAAGTCGAGCACGAAGCAATCATGCTTCTGCGGGTGCGCCCGGTTCAGGCGCGACAGCGTCTGCACGGCCTTCACGCCGGACAGGGCCTTGTCCACGTACATCGTGTGCAGCAGAGGCTCGTCGTAGCCGGTCTGGAACTTGTCGGCACAGATCAGAAAACGGTACGGGTCCTCCTGGATCCGGTCGGCAATGTCCTTGCTCGGGAAACCGTTGAGCGACGCCTCGCTGACCTTCACACCGCCCAACTCATGTTCGCCGGAGAACGCCACGATCGCCCGGTGCGGGCTCTTGCGCTCCTGCAGGTAGGCCTGCATGGCATGGAAGTACTGCACGGCGCGCTCGATGCCGCCGGTCACCACCATCGCCCTCGCCTGCCCGCCAATCTTGCCGGCAGCCAGCACCTGGTCGTGGAAATGGTCCACCATGATCTCGGCCTTGAGCCGGATCGCATGGTCGTGGCTCTCCACGTAGCGGCGCAGCTTCTTCTTCGCCTTCTTGGTATCGAACTCGGGGTCGTCCTCGATCTTCTTGATCAGCTTGTAGTAGCTGTCGACCGGCACGAAGTTCTCGAGCACGTCGAGGATGAAGCGCTCCTGAACCGCCTGCTTCATGCTGTAGTGGTGGAAGGGCTTGTGCTTGACTTTGCCCTCGGCATCGGGCGGCAGCGGCTCGCCGAACATCTCCAGCGTCTTGTTCTTCGGCGTGGCCGTGAAGGCGAAGTAGCTGGCGTTCGTCAGCATCTTGCGCGCAGCCATGCGCGCTTCCAGCGCCGCGTTCACCACGTCTTCGGCATCACGTTCCTCGTCATCACCAGCCGCGCCAGCGCTCTCCCCCAGCGCCTTGCCCATGGCGGCCGATGTCTTGCCGCCCTGGCCCGAGTGCGCCTCGTCGATGACGATGGCGAAGTGCTTGTCGCCGACGGCGCCGATCTCGTCCAGCACCCACGGAAACTTCTGCACCGTGGTGACGATGATCTTCTTGCCCTGCTCGATGAACCGCCGCAGGTCACCCGAGTGCTCGGCGTGGCCCACCGTCGCGCCCACCTGCATGAACTGCTTGATGGTCTTCTGGATCTGGTCGTCGAGGATGCGCCGGTCGGTGATGACGATGACCGAGTCAAAGACTCCCGTGCTGCCGATTCCCGAACCCGCCTTCACTCCAATGAGCTGGTGTGACAGCCATGCGATCGAATTCGACTTGCCGCTGCCCGCGGAGTGCTGGATCAGGTAGCGCCGGCCCACGCCGTGCGCGCGCACGTCGGCCAGGGCCTGACGCACCACGCCCAGCTGGTGGTAGCGCGGGAACACCTGCGTGCGCTTCTTCTTGCCGGTCTTCGGGTGCTTGACCTCGACGATCTGGGCGTAGTTCTCCAGGATGTCGGTCAGGCCCGCCGGCGTCAGCATCTCTTTCCAGAGGTAGTCGGTTTTCAGGCCGTTCGCGTTCGGCGGGTTGCCGGCGCCGTCCTCGTAGCCCTTGTTGAAGGGCAGGAACCACGAGGCCTTGCCCTTCAGCTCGGTGCACATGCGCACCTCGGCATCGTCCACCGCAAAGTGCACCACGCAGCGGCCGAATTCGAACAGCCGCTCGCGCGGGTTGCGGTCGCGCCGGTACTGCTCCACCGCGTCTTCCACGGTCTGCTTGGTCAGGCTGTTCTTCAGCTCGAAGGTGGTGATGGGCAGGCCGTTGATGAACAGGCCCAGGTCCAGCGCGCGGCGCGCCTCGTCCATGCTGTATGCCAGCTGCCGCGTGATCGAGAAGCGGTTCTGCGCATGCAGCGCCGCGGCCTTGGCGTTACCGGCGGACGGCGTGCCGTAGAACAGGTCGAAGTGGCCGGCCGGATGGTGCTCGATACCCTTGCGCAGCACATCGATGGCGCCGCGCTTGCCCAGCTCAGCCGACAGCCGGGTGAGGAACTTCAGGCGGTTGATGTCCTTGGCGTCGAGGTCATCGGCGATGCCTAGCTTCTTGAAGGCCTCGGGCTGCGTGGCGCGCAGGAAGGCGAACAACTGGGCCACGTCCAGCGCGTGGGCGCGGTCGAAGTCCTTGGGGCTGCCGGCGAAGTAGCCGGTGCCGCCGAAGGGCGCGGGCGGCTCGGCTGCCGCGTTGGGCGGGACGGCCAGGCCGTCGGTGCCGGTCATGTGCCGGACGATCAGCGATTCGAGGCCCTTCTCGCTGATGTCGGTGCTCATGCTTCGGCGGCCTCTTCGTCTGTGGACTCATGGTCTTCGGCTTCGTCGCCCGCCTCAGCCTCAAATTCGGCGGCCGCGTCAGACAATTGACCAGCGGCGGCGCGAACATCGAGTTGGCCTGTCACGATGTCGGTGACGACGCGGGTTCGATATTCGAGAAGTAACTCGATCTCCCGTTCGAGGCGAGCAATCGCCTCGTTCAACGGACGTGCTTCCTGCGCGAAGTGGGCAACGATCGCCTGCTGCTCGGCCAACGGTGGCACTGCCAACCAGAGTTCACGCAGCACGGATTGCCCGATGTTTTGCATAGAGCTGCTGGCTCCATTGGTGCTGCTCTCGATCTGCGCCCGGCAAGCCTTGGCTCGCAGTGCCGCCACCAGATAGGCGGAATCGAACTGATCCGCCTTCGCCCGAAAGCGAAAGAGCTTGTCCGAGAGCATGAGCTTCGATCTCGGCTTGTTGACCAGCGCGGCAAGGCCCAACAGGCTAGTGGTGTTTGCGCGGCTAACCAGGATGTCTCCATCGCGGACCTCAAGGTCGGCTTCCGGGCGCAGCGAGTCGGGCAGCTTCTTGTTCTGGCCTGGCGAGAAGGTGTCTCGGTTGACGCAACCGACTTTGAGTACACCCCATTCGCCATCGCCTGCTGGTTGCGCGTCGCATTGCGGTGACCAGCCCTGCTCGATTCGGGAGATGCAGTGCTTGAGGCGACTTGTCCGCCAATGGATTGGTATGTCGCCCAGCCAGGGTATTCCAGACGGCTTGCTGGGCACGCCGTCATTGAGCCCGTGCGACACGCGGCGCTGCATGTTGGCCTGCTTCTGTTCCATCAACAGCGCGATCACCTTGCGCTTCGCACGGATCGCGCGGTCCAGCCTGCCGTTCGCCCAGGCCAGAAAGCGCACGATGGCGGCCTGCTCGTCCGGTGGCGGCAAGAGCACGGTCATGCGCAGAAACTGCTCCGGGTAAAGGCGCAAGCGCGAGCTGTTGACGCCTGTCGATCGACGCTGGTACTCGGCGGCGTACAGCGGCGTTCGCAGCAGGTAGTCGGCGTAGGCCGGCAGCATTCCGCCGCCGTCGATCAGCCGGTACACGCCATAGGCCGGACTGACGATGCCGGTGTGCCGCGTGACGCCCAAGGCTGCCATCCAGGCCCACAGAGTGTTGATCACCAGGTCGCCCGGCCGGCACACCTTGTGGCCGACATTCGACTCGGCCATGAACATGGTGACGTTCTTCAGCCGGCGCGGCGTCACGCCGGTGAGGTGCGACACCGACAGCAGTTCCTCCTTGCCGGTGTTGGACCGTTCATCCACCTCACGGAACAGGCGCTTGGCCCGAAGCAGGCCCCAGTGCGCCGGGATGGAACCCAGCCAGTGCTGGCCCGAGTCCCTGTAGTCCGCGTAGGGCTTGAGATCGCCGATCACGCCTGCCCCTCCGCATCCGGCAGGCGCCGGGCCGCCTGTTCCCGTGCATGCTCCATCGCCTGGTGCAGTCGCTCGCGCAGCACGGGCAGCGGGGGCAAGGCCGTGAGGTACTCGCTGACGCGGATGGACTTCGCGTCCAGCTGCAGCAGTTCCACCTGCTCGGCGTCGGCCGCTGCGCACAGGATCAGGCCGATGGGTGCCTCTTCGCCCGGCGCGCGTTCGTGCTTGTCCAGCCAGCGCAGGTACAACTCCATCTGGCCGACATGGGCCGGCTGGAAGGACTCCAGCTTCAGCTCGACGGCGATCAGCCGGCGCAGGTGGCGGTGGAAGAACAGCAGGTCCAGGTGGAAGTCGTCCTTGCCCACGCTCATGCGCTTCTGGCGGGCGACGAAGGTGAAGCCCTTGCCCAGCTCCAGCAGCACGCCTTCGATCTCGCGCAGGATGGCGCTTTCCAGATCGCGCTCGCTGTAGGCGCCTTTCAGGCCCAGCAGGTCCAGCAGGTAGGGGTCGCGGAACACGGTGTCGGGGCTCATCTGCCCATCGCGCAGCTTGCCGATTTCGGCCGAGATGACAGCCTTCGGCCGCTTCGACAGCGCCGTGCGCTGGTACAGCATGCCGCCGATCTTCTGCCGCAGGGTGCGAACGTCCCAGCGCTCGATGCGGCACATCTCGGCGTAGAAGTCGCGGGCCAGCGGGTCCTTGATGGGCAGCAGTTCGACGAAGTGGCTCCAGCTCAATGTTTGCGACAGCGTCGCAAGGATCTTCTCGTCGGTCATCCACTCGGCGAAGCGTGCCATCCGGGTCAGCGCGGTGTAGTTGAAGCCGGCACCGAACTCGGTGGTCAATTCTTGCGACACCGTCGCAAGAATCTGCTTGCCGTAGGCCGCGCGTCCGGCCTGCAGGTTGTCGCGCAGCAGGCGGCGGCCGATCTGCCAGCACAGCAGCGTGTAGGTGGCGTTGGCCGCGGTGGCCAGCCGCTGGCGCGCCGACTGCACCAGGCTGCGCAAGTCCGAGAGCAGCGCCGAAGGGTCGGCTTCGGTCTTGGCCCTGGCAGCGGCCTTGGTGACCACGGCCTTGCCCGCCGCAACCTTTGCCACCTTCGACGCCGGCGTCAGGGCCTTGGCCACGCGACGGCTGGCGGGCACCGTCGCCTTCTTCATGCTTCGGCCTTCGCCACCAACAAGCCGTCCAGCAGGCCTTCGGCCTCCTTCTCGATGGCCAGGATGTCGGCGCTGATCTCGGCCAGCGTGCGCAGCGGCTGCGGCTTGTAGAAGTGGCGCGTGAAGCTGATCTCGTAGCCGATCTTGGTGGCGTCGTTGTTGACCCAGGCGTCGGGCGTGTAGGGCAGCACTTCGCGGCGGATGAAGGCTTCGATGCCGCCCTCTTCCAGCAACGGCACCCGCTCGGTGTCACGCAGGTCGGTGTCGGGTTCGTATTCGACGACGCAGGGCTTGCCGGCTACGACGGCGTCGTACAGGCCGAGCATCGGGTCGGCCTCGGACTTGCTCGCCTTGTGAACCTTGGCGATGACAGGCGGCGCGGTCTCGACGCGCCAGCTCACGGCCTTGAGGATCAGCTTCAGCTCGGCGGCAGGCAGCTTGGTGCCGGACTTCTTCAGCGCGCCGTCGACGAGATCGCGGAAAACGTTGTGGTCTTCGAAGAGCCCATCGCCAAGTGCTGCGCGCAAGGCGGTGGCCACTTCGACGAGTCGGGCGTCGCGCTCCCACGTCTTCGCGTCAAGCAGCTTCCTGCGCTTCCTTTCGGGCAATCCTTTCCTGGCGCCGGCGCCCTCCTCGTCTTCGGGCTCGTCGTCATCATTACCCCAGTCGGCCAGGCGCTTGTCCAGCGCGTCGGCGATCTGCTCGAAGCGGGTGAAGAGGTCGTCGCCGAACTCGTCGTAGAGCGCCGCGCGCAGGTCTTCGTCACCCGAGGCAAAGCGCAGGGATTCGATAGCCTTGGTGGTCAGTTGGCTGTGCAGCCGCAGCGGGCGCTCGACGGTGACCTTCCAGTAGCCGAAGGCCGCGTTGGGGAAGATCTTCGACTCCGGCGTTTCCTTGAACTCGAGGAAGGTGCGACAGATGCGCTGGATGTCATCGGGCCCCAGTTCGCAGTTCTTCTTGCCCAGGTTCTTGCGCAGCGGCTTGAACCACTGGCTGGCGTCGATGAGCTGCACCTGGCCCTTTCGGTGCGCGGGCTTGCGGTTGCTCAGCACCCACACGTAGGTGGCAATGCCGGTGTTGTAGAAGAGATTGAGCGGTAGCGCGACCAGCGCCTCGACCCAGTCGTTCTCGATCAGCCAGCGGCGGATGTTGCTCTCGCCCTGGCCGGCGTCGCCAGTGAACAGCGACGAGCCGTTGTGCACCTCGGCGATGCGGCTGCCCAGCGCCGAACTGTGGTTCATCTTCGAGGCCATGTTGACCAAGAAGAGCATCTGGCCGTCGCTGGAGCGGGTGACGAGCGACAGCTCCTCGCCTTCGTGCATGACCTTGAAGCGGGGGTCGCGCATGCCGTCCTTGCCGCCCATCGCATCCAGGTCCTTCTTCCAACTCTTGCCGTAGGGCGGGTTGGCGACCATGAAGTCGAATTCCTGGCCGGGGAAGGCGTCGTGCGCCAGCGTGGACCACTCGGCGCCACCGACGATGTGGTCGGCGTTCTCGCCCTCCCCCTTGATCAGCATGTCGGCCTTGCAGATCGCGTAGGTCTCGGGGTTGATCTCCTGGCCGTAGAGGCTGCACTGGATGTCCAGGCCGCGCTTCTTGCCGATGGCAGTGAGCGTCTCCTCGGCCACGGTGAGCATGCCGCCGGTGCCGCAAGCGTCGTCGTACAGCAGATAGGTGCCGGACTTGAGCTGGTCCTCGACCGGCAGGAAGACGAGGTTGGCCATCAGGCGCACGGCGTCGCGCGGCGTCCAGTGCTCACCCGCCTCTTCGTTGTTATCCTCGTTGAACTTGCGCACCAACTCTTCGAATACGGTGCCCATCGCGTGGTTGTCGATGCCGGCGGGCGAGAGGTCGATATCGGGGTCGAGGAACTTGTTGATCAGCGTGGCCAGGGCGTCGGCCTTGGACAGCGTGGGCAGCTGGTTTCGGAACTTGAAGTTCTCGAGGATGTCCTGGACGTTGGGCGAGAAGCCGTCGAGGTAGTCCTCGAAATCCGCCAGCAGTTGCTGCTGGCTGGCGCGCGACTTCAGGTCGCGCAGCGTGAAGCGCGAAGTGTTGTAGAACGCTTGGCCGGCGGCAGCCGCGAGCGCGGCGCGCTGCTCCGTGATGCGCGCGTCGTCCAGCATCTTCTTCGTGTCGAGCACGGACTGCTTGGTCGGTTCGAGCACGGCATCCATGCGACGCAGCACGCACATCGGCAGGATGACGTCGGGGTACTTGCCGCGGCGAAACAGGTCGCGCAGCACATCGTCGGCGATGCCCCAGATGAAGGAGACGATCTTGTTGTGAGTTGCCTGGTCCACTATGCGGGCGCCTTGCTGTTCTGACGGGCAGGGGTGATCATGAGCCTCATGTCACGGCTCGCGGTTCATCGCGAACTCGAGCAATTGCTTGTCGGTCACCTCGCCGGGCCACATCGTGGAAGCGAGCCAGCGGTAGAACGAACTGGCCGCGATGCGGCTCTTCACACCATCACGCCGCCAGGCCTTGGCGATCGGTGACGCGAGGTCGCCGACGCGCTCTTCTTCGAAGCGGGCAATGTGCCCTGCCCGTTCCGCTTCGGGCATCTCTTCGAACAATGACTTGGCTTCGGCCGACTTGAAGTGCTGCCATTCCTCCCGCAAGCGCTGGAGTCGTTCGTCTATGCTGGGGCGTGGAACGGCCACGTCGGGCGGCGTCCTGCCGCCTTCCCCTTCACCCGCGTACTGCTTCTTCAGGGCATCACGCAGGTACGCCGGTGGCGAGTTCAGCGGCGGCAGCGTCGAGTTCTTCATGCGCTGCTCGACGTGCTCGACTGCCGCGCGCAGGACGCCTTCGTCGGTGGTCGCATACAGGTCCTGGGCGTCCGTGCGCTTCAGGCCCAGCGTGATGACGCGCTCGACCAGTTCCAGGTCGAAGACGTTCTTGGCGGAGTCGCGCAGGCCAGCCAAGCTGACCTGCGGCTTGGGCAGCACCCGAAACTGCAGTTCTTCGACCTTGCGGCCGCGCTTGTGCTCGACGATTTCAAGTTTGAAGTCTTCGCAGAGCGTGTCCAGTTCTGCGAGCGCCTTCTTGATGGTGTCGCGGTGCAGGATGCGGTAGTCGACGGTGGTGATGTCGCTGCGGCCTGTCAGGACAGAGGCCCACCAGATCACGTCTTCGCGCATGGTCAGGCGACCAGGTGAGGTCAGGTAGCGGGCGCCTAGCTCGTAGAGAACGGAAGCCGCATAGCTGCGCATCTGCGAGCTGATCTCGAGCAGCACTCGCGTGTACTGCGCGGGCTTGACGAGGCGTTCCCGGATGGGCTCAGGGTACGTCCAGGTGATCGTGCAGGCTTGCCCGCGGCCGGGCTCGTCGATGACGACTGGGCCGAGCAACTGGGTGGATGTCCACTGGCGCGCCTGCCCTCCGCTGGTGTGCCACTCGATGGTGGTGGCCTGCATGTCCCGGATGTGGGACTTCAGCAGTTCGGTGTTGTTCGACGTGAAGCGGGCATCGTCGATCAGCTCTGACAGAAGGATCGAGTAGCTGGGCTTCTCGACGCCCTGTTGCTGCGCATGGAAGAGGAATACGTTGTAGATCCGCCGGGAAAGCAGCGTTAGCTTCCCGCGCTTTGGGCGGATGGCGATGGCTTCGTTCGCTTTGGCGACTGCCTGGTCCTCAGGGCGTGTGGCAACCTCCGTCGATCTCGGTGATCTAGGCTTCGCCGTCGTCGGGGCCTTCTGGTCAACATCCTCGTGCCCCATTGGCACCCTTCATGAAACGCTCGGTTGCCATGTTGGCGTTGTATTGTGATTGTGTCAATTCACAGAAGAGCACGGCGGCGCCGGAGGCGCGGCCTTGAAGGTTTGAGAAAAAGCACTTGAGAGCTTGAAGAGTTAGCCGGCCCGAAAAGTGTTCTGTATCAGGGGCTTAGTGCACTTCCGACGAGTGGATTTGGGGTACTCGCGGAGAGCTTTTGGGGATCTCAGGCTGTGGATATGGGGTAGCGAGGGCCGGAAGTGGAGAGTCTTTGGGGATGTCGGTGAGTGGACTTGGGGATCGGGGCAGTTTGGTGCGACCGAAATGCTGAATTTGGTACGACCTAAAGCCTGCGCTGGTCTGATTCGGCCCTTGGCGGCGTCGCGGTACCCCAAATCTCCTCACAGTTCAGGGCGGGCGCGGGGAGTGTTCCCCAAAGACTCTCACCGATCGTGAAAGCAGGTCTCGGCCTTGGATGCCTCACTCTTGTGCCGCTGAAATTTGCCGAGTCTCTGCTTTTCGATAAACTAGACGAATTCTGTCGAATGAGAGTTTACCGTGGCAACTGCGGCACCTTCCACTTCACCGCTCGAGGACTCTGGCAACCAGGTTGCCACACCCGGTCCGTTGGCGACAGCGGCGCCGCGTGCTGTGATCGATATGGGTAGGATCCAGGCCCTTGCGACGCGTGCGGGGAGCATGGTGGAGCAAATTCGGTCTCGGCTGCTGGCGCCTGAGGCTCGAAAGATTGCGCCACTCTACTCTGCCTCCCAGATTGCAGCCTTGTGCGGCGTCGACAAGGCGCATGTCAACTATCGAATTTCGAAGGGCGACCTGCCCTCAGGCAAGTTGACCCCAACCGGAGGCAAGCGCGAGTTCACGCTCACTGAGGCGCGGCAATGGGCGCGGGTCTATCGATCCGAGAAGATGCGCCCCGCTGGGCAGCGGGCCATCTGCATAGCCATTGCTAATTTCAAGGGCGGGGTATCCAAGACCACCAGTTCGATGATCCTTGCGCAAGGCCTTAGCCTGCGAGGCCATCGCGTGTTGGCGATCGACATTGACCCGCAGGGTTCATTGACCACGTTGCACGGCGTCCTCCCCGAGGCCGAGGTGACAGAGGACATGACCATTTCGCCGCTGTGTCATGGCACGACAGAAGACATCACGCCGGCGATCCGATCGACGTACTGGGACGGAATCGACCTGGTCGCGGCAGCGCCTTTCCTGTTCAGTGCGGAGTTCGCTCTTCCCGCTCGGCAGATGAATGTGGCTGGGTCGCGATTTTGGGATGTTCTGAACGCGGGCCTGGAGCCAGTGCGGGGCCTCTACGACGTGATCGTTATCGATACGCCCCCTGCCCTCTCGTACGTCACCATCAATGGGCTTTGGGCCGCTGATGGGATCGTCGTTCCTGTTCCCCCTTCGGGACTCGATTTCGCCAGCTCCGCGCAGTTCTGGTCTTTGCTGGCAGATCTTGGGGGTAACCTCGATCAGCAAGAGCCTGCCGGTGTCCGCAAGGCCTTCGACTTCTTGCATGTTCTGCTGAGTCGGGTCGACCAGGCTGATGCTGCCTCGCCTGCCGTGCGCCAATGGATTCAGGCGACGTACGGCGAATTTGTCTTGCCCGTGGAAATCCCCAAGACCTCCGTCACCAGCAACAAAGCGGCGGAATTCGCGACGGTCTACGACGTGCAGAAGTACGACGGATCCGCTAAGACTTACAAGCGCGCAGTCGATGCCTACGACCGGTTTGTTGACTTGATCGAGGAGTCTGTCGTCGAAGCGTGGCGCACACGGAGGGCGGAAGCATGAAGTGCCTTGACTCTGGCAACCAGGTTGCCAGCGCGCTCCAACTCTGCGGCCGCCGGCCGTCTTTGGCAACCAGGTTGCCACGCCGCGGAAACGTTGCCGAAGACAAACGGCTGGTCAACGAGCGCGAACGCAAACTCGGATCGAAAGAGGGAAGGGCGCCGCAATGAGTACGAAGTCGAAGCTCCTGGCGATGACGGAGAACCTGCAACTGCCGCCTGACACCGCGCCATTGGCGCATAGCGCGGATCCCGCGCCTAGTGCACCTGCGGCCGCAGATGGGGCTCCGCAGCAGACCAAGTTTCCACCGGTGACTCCTGGCCCGGTGGCCCGAACGGGCCCGGGCCAGATGCTTCAGTTCCGAGGCCAAATGCTGGCTGTCGAAGGTGAGCTTGGAAAACTTCGTGACCAGCTCAAAGAACACGAGGGCTCGGCGCCAACCAAGAAGTTGGACCCACAGCAGGTCTTGCCTAGCCGATGGGCCAACCGGCATCCGGATTCGTTCAACACCGCGGAGTTCGCCAGGCTCAAACAGGACATCGAGTTGGCTGGAGGCAACGTCCAGCCGATCTCCGTACGCGCACTCGCCGACCAACCTGGGAGATACGAGATCGTCTTCGGGCACCGCCGGCACCGCGCCTGCAGCGAGCTCGGCATCCCGGTCCTGGCAACGATCGATACCAGCGCTGTCTCAGACCACGACCTGTTCTCAGCAATGGATCGCGAGAACCGCGAGCGTGCTGATCTCTCTCCCTTCGAGCAGGGGACGATGTACCGCCGCGCACTCGATGAAAAGCTCTACCCGTCCAATCGTCGATTGGCCGAGGCGCTGGGGGTCTCCCACACATGGGTGGCCAACGTCCTGCTGGTGGCGGACCTCCCGGCGCCGATTGTCGAGTGCTTCCGATCACCGTTGGACATCCAACACCGCCATGCCAAGACCATCTCTACGGCACTCGAGACCGATAGAAAGGCGGTGCTGCGACGTGCTGAGAAGCTGCGCGCCCTGGAGCGACCAAGAGCCGCAACTGCGGTCGTTTCGGCATTGGTCGGAGGAGGCGCCGAGACCGCAGAGCCGACGCACCAACCGATTGAAGTCGACGGCAAATCAGTGGGTCGTTGGTCGAAGGACAGGGCGGGGCGAATGAACATACAGATCGACTCAGCGCATATCGGTGATGACGGCCACCTTGCCGTACTGAAGGCAATCGCCTCAGCCTTGAAGCGCTAGCCAACTCGCGGCCACTGGCAACCTGGTTTCCAGCGACGTCTGGATTGGGTCCTGGCGCGCCGCGGCCGTCTAAGCGCTGCCTTGCGCGGCGACCCAGTAGTCCAGCGGACTCGGTCAGTTGGCGCGCAGGCAGCGAGGGCAGGGCACTTGCGCCGCCGCAGCCCTCCAAAACCCTTCCGCCGGGGCCCAAGACGCCGCGTCAGGGGCGGATCGGATAAGCCACGAGGCACCGCCAGCGGGACGTGAACCGCCCAGCCAAGTCTCGATACATCGAGCGCTTCGCTGCAGCACCCGCTTGGGCCAAGCTGTCCATGCGCGATGCGTGGAGCTACACCGTCAAAGAGACACCGCAACCGTTGGCTTGCCATACATGATAAGTATCCTTATCACGATGCGCAACAACGGGTGACAAATCGGCCTTTGCCAGGAGACAATCGGCCAAGTGCTTGATCCGTAAGGAGAACCGCCGTGGCCGGCGCCCTCGACATCGACGACGACATGGAGCGCATGGTGCTGCGCAAGGGCGAGGCCACCATGAAGGGCGGCCACGCCCTTCAGCGGCTGTTGCAGCTGGCCGAAACGCGCCGAGATCCCGAACAGCGGCCAGGTCCGGCGCGTTGCCCTGTTCATCGCCGCGACCTACAACGGCGAGGCCTTCCCGTTCGACCTGTTCGAGCTGCGCGCGGTCGACCAAGCCATCAGCGACAAGATGCTGCTGTGCGTCGGCGCGCTGCGCTGGGGCCAATCCGACCTGCACAGCCTGGTGTCCGACGGCGACCGGCGGCGAGTTTGGAAGTAAAGAGCGGTCATCGAACAGTGGCGCCTGAAGTGGCCCGACGCGCAGTGACCACAGGCCACCCCGGTGACTGATACCTACCCGACCCCGCTCGACGACGCCGCGCTCGCCGCGACGTGGGCCGCGGCCTGGTCATCGCTCGGCCGGCCGGCGCCAACGGGCCTGGAGGCCGAACTGATGACGGCCTGGTCCGAACCCCAGCGGCACTATCACGACCAGCGGCACCTGCGCGAATGCCTAGCACTGTGGGCGCGGTGGTGCGAGTACAGCCTGCGCGCCGGCGAGGTCGCGATCGCGCTGTGGTTTCACGATGCCATCTATGACCCCCAGGGCAGCAACAACGAACTGAACAGCGCCGCGTGGGCGGCCAGGTCGCTCGTGCGGGCCGGCGCCGACAGCGACACCGCACAGCGCGTCCACGATCTGGTGATGGCCACGCAGCACGACGCGCCCGCCGCGCTGGGGTCGAGCCCCGACGCCCAGCTGCTCGTCGACATCGACCTGTCCATCCTCGGCAGCCCGGCCGAACGCTTTGAGCGCTACGACCAGGACGTGCGCAAGGAGTACGCCTGGGTCCCTGGCTTCCGGTATCAGGAGGCAAGGGCGCAGGTCCTGCAGAGCTTCCTCGATCGGCCGCAGCTGTACCACGGCGAGCAAGCAGTCGCGCTGCTCGAAGCGCAGGCCCGCATCAACCTGGCCGCCGCGCTATCGAGGCTCGCACAATGAACGCGCGGGACGACAAGGCGCTGGCCAGCCCGAGCCCGAAGCGGCCGAAGGCCGCACGGGCAGGGCAGGGGGCCCGTGCTCCGGCGCCGCTGTTCGGGACCCCCACCCGCACACCGGCGCGCAGCCTCGCGCCGGTGAGTGCCGCCCGGAAGCGCAAGCTGCACGTCGGCCACTTCGCGTTCATGCGCTCGGTCGTCCAGGGGCTCGATCCCCGTGAAAGCTGGGAGCGCTACTTCCGCGTCGAAGGCGAGGCCACCGACCAGCGCGCCGTGCGCGCCACCATCGCCTGGATCCGCGACGAGTTCGCCGCCGCGGCGAAGCGCGTGGACCAGTTCGGCACCGCGCGCCTGGTGCGCATCGACGCGACGCGCATCGCCGACCCTTCGCTCGAACTGCCCAGCCTCGAAGCCTTCGCCGAAGCGCACGGCCTCGAAGACGAGCGCCAGGCCGAACAGATCGCTGCCTACGAAGCCGAGTACGGGCGCGCGACGCAGCGCTTGCGCCGGCGCGCCCGCCTGATCGCGCGCCAGCTCGAAGCGCTACGCTGGCTCGAAAGCCTGGTCGCCCAGTCGCCGAAGGCCGGCGACTCCGTCGCGGCCTGGCTGAACCCAACGCTGGCCAGCCACCTGGAGGCGGCCGACATCTTCACGCTCGCCCAGCTGGTCGAGCGCATCAACGGTGTCGGCCAGCGGTGGCACGCCGGCATCAAGGCGATGGGGGAGGGCAAGGCCCTGCGCATCGTCGAGTGGCTGCGCGAGCACCAGGACAGCATCGAGTTGCGGCTCGGCCGCCATGTGGCGATGCCGCGCAGCAAGCTCTACGCGCACGAGCTGCAGGCCGTGGTCGTGCCGGCCACCGACATCCGCCCGCTCGAGAAGTTCATCGTGCCGGCCGAGCTGGACGGTACCCGCGGCCTGTATCGGCGACCTCAGGCGCAGTGCCTGCTGAGGGCCACCAACGACTACCAGGCCATCCTCGCCTGGCTGCGTTCGAAGCACGGCCTGACCCCCGAACAGAAGGCGCACCTCAAGGCACGCCGGCGTCAGCGCGACACCGGCGTCGAGCAGAGCATGGACTGGCTGCAGGCGCTATCGCACACCCAGCGCGCCTACCGCAAGGAAGCTGAGCGCTTCCTGCTCTGGGCGATCACGCACAAGGGCAAGGCGCTGTCCTCGATGAGCAACGAGGACTGCATCGAGTACCGGGATTTCCTGGCCGACCCGCAGCCGCGCAGCCGGTGGTGTGGCGACCGCGGGCGTGAGCGCTGGTCGCCGCTGTGGCGGCCGTTCGAGGGGCCGCTGTCGGCATCGGCGCAGCGGCACGCGGTGACGATCCTGAAGAACCTCTATGGCTTCCTCGTCGACCAGAACTACCTGATGGGCAACCCGTGGTCAGCCGTGGGCGTGCCGCGGACTTCGGGGCCGAAGGTGAATGCGGGGCGGAGCTTCAGCCTGGCGCATTGGCAGTTCATCGAAGCGCAGCTGAAGATGCTGCCGGCGACCTCGGCGAACCAGCGGCTGACCTTCGGGCTGCATCTGCTGTACGCGACCGGTCTACGGTTGTCGGAGGTCGTGGCGGCGACGGTCGATGACCTTCAGTGGGTCGAGTACCCTGCGGATGCGTCAGACGATCAGCCCATGGAAGGCTGGCTGCTGCGGGTGATCGGCAAGGGGCAGAAGGAACGCGAGGTGCCGCTGCCGGCCGACCTCGTGGGCGAGCTGGCCAGCTACTTGGCTTCGCGGGGGCTCGATGCCGACCCGGAGGACATCGGCAACCAGGGAGCGTTCCTGCTCGGCAAGGCCAGCGACGCGGCAGAGCGCGCGCCAGGGCTGAGCACCGGGCAGGCGTTCGACCCGAGGCAGGGGATCGCCGCAACGACGTTCTACGACCAGATCAAACGCTTCTTTGAAGATTGCGCCGGCGTGCTGCGAGGGCAGGGCGACGCGAAGGGCGCGGAGCGCTTCACGAAGGCGAGCACGCACTGGATGCGGCACTCGCACGCCAGCCACGCGATCGCAGGCGGGATGCCCATCGAGATCGCCCAGCAGAACCTGGGGCATGCATCGTTGGCGACGACGACGGTCTACGTCACGACCGAGAAGCGTCGGCGGATGAAGGCGGTGGAGGCCTTCTGGAAACGATAGCCTCCCTCAAGTAACTGATCGCACGAGTAGCCTCGCCGCCCAGTTGGCTATAGGAGTCCAGTCAGCCCCAAAGGCTACGGCTCTTCACAAAGCGACGCGTTGCATCCGTCTTGTCGATCCGGTACGCGAGGAAGTCTGTCCCATCCATGGCTCGAACATCGCTGACCAAGCCGCGAGCACACAAGTACGCGAGTGCCGGATTCAGTCGACGGGAATTCCAGTTCAGCACCTTTGCCATCTCCACGGGCTTGTCGGGGAAGCTCTCATCGTTCACCAAGCCGGTGGCGACCCGCAATGCATCCTGCGAGGGATCCCAAGGCATCCAGTGCCTGTCGAAGTTCGCAAACAGGACCTCCTCGGGAAAGAGTGTGTACCCCAGGTGGTTGGTCACCATTCCCTTGAGCTCGAAAATTGCGTCACTCAGATCATCAACGGAGAGACCGAGCCTGGCCGCTACCTCTTCGGGCGCAACCTGCGGGTCGAACTTCTGCCCACTTTCAGATGCCTCAACGAAGAACTTTGCGAGGGCCGTCGCGGCAGGGGAGTAGCCTGTGGTCGTTGACGCACTAGACGCAACGGTGGACGGCGGCGCACCGAGGCTCGGTTTACGCGTGAGACCGTGAATGTCGTTGATCAGCTGAGACACCTCCGGCCTCAACGCGTCGATCTCGGGCGAGTAGAACGTTTGAAGCAGTGGCGAAAGCTGCCCGACTGGGACTTCACACCTCAACGGAATGAACCGTGTACCCCGGCCCAGTCTGGCGAGCAGCCCTGCATCGATCTCCAGGTTGACCCATGGCTTTGCGATGGAACGCGGCGTCAAGAGAACAATGAAGTGCGAGCAATCGCCCAGGCCTTCGTCGATCCTCTGACGAATGCTGTCCCCGGCGCCAATGCACCACCCAGCCCACCAGGTGTCGACACCCTGAGCCATCAACGCGTCGGCAACGTCGCGCGCGAGGTCCGAGTCCTCGGTCGCGTAGCTCAAGAAAGCGGTCGGTGTTCTACCCGAACCGGGCGGCAATGGAGCCGGCGCATTTGGCTCAGGCCCATTCTCCAAGCCTTCATCCTGGCCCAATCGTTCCTTGACCAAGGCCAGCAGTTCCGGCGACCCTTCGACTTGGCAAACAAGGCTCGAGAGACCCGAACCTGTGACGGCGATGGTCGGAAACTCACCGGTCTCTGGGTGACGAATTGACCCTAGATGCTCGCGAAGATGATCGACCAACATCTCCACGACGGCGCCTTCAATGGAGTCTGGGTCAAACGGCTTTCCATTCAGGGTGATCTTGATCACGCCTATCCTCCCAAGCTTCCCGCGATCAGTTCCTCGACTTTACGAAGCGTCGGGTGGCATCGGTTTTGATCATCGTGGCGAACTGCCACGGTCCCCCGGTGTGAGACCGAAGTTCCTTGATCAGGCCGCGATCCGCAAGAAGGGCGATCGCGGGGTTCAGACGGCGCGCCGTCCAGCCAAGTACCCTCGCTTGATCTTCGGGCTGCTTGGGAAAGTCGGGGTCATTGACGAGCCCGGTAGCCACCCGGAGTGCGTCATCGTCTGTATCCCACGGCATCCAATACCGATCAAAGTGAGCGAACAACCCATCCTTGGCGTAAATGACATTGTCCCGATGGTTCTCCAGGTAACCCTTTAGCTCATGGACGGCATCGCGAATGTCGTCGTGCGACAGCCCAAGCTCCTCTGAAAGTTCAGCGATGGAGAAGTTCGGGTCCAGTCTCGTGGCGTTCGTTGAACGTTCAACAAACAGGCGGGCCATGGCATTGGCTGCGGTCGAGTAGGACGCAGCAGTTGCAACGCCAACGCGAGCCGCCCGTGGGGCCTCTCCAAGTGGCGGCTTCCGGGTGATGCCGTGGATGTCGTGAATCAGTTGCTTCAAGTCCAAGGACTCTGAATCAAGCTGAGGTGAAAGCAGGCCCTGCAACAGTGGCGGAAGTGCGCTTGGCGACAGGCCGCACCGCAAGGCGATGAACTTGGTTCCGCGACTGAGCTTTCCAACCAGGCCGGCGTCCATCTCGGCCGCGACCCAGGGCTTGGTCACTGATGCCGGCGTCAGTAGCACGATGAAGTGGGTGCAGTTCCCAAGTCCATCGTCAATCTTCTGGCGAATGCTGTCCCCTGCGGCGATGCACCACTCGGCCCACCACGTGTCGATACCGTTGGCCTGCAGCAGCTTCGCGATTTGACCAGCGAGAGCTTTGTCTTCAAAGGCGAAGCTTAGGAACACCTTCGGGGTGCTTGGAGTCATCGACATCAATCTACTCCCGCAACAAGAGGCGCAGGCATCGTCGGCGAGGGCAGAAGAAACTAGCCGCCGCTAAATCAAGGGCAGAGACTTGGCAGTAAACGCATCTCGGGTCAGATGCGCGAGGTATGCCGCCCCTGCGACGAGTCCCACCACTCGGAGGAGCCGCTGCCAGTCGTCGTCGGTTTCCCACTTGTACAGTCGGTGCAGGCCATAGCCGAAGCCAACAAACACCGCGACACTGTGAAAGAACTTGCGGTGGTTGGGGTGCATTGCCGGCTCCAGAACATCCGGAAGCGATGGCAAGCAAGCTGCTGCTGCGCCCACCACGATAGGGGTGGCATCGGCAGGTTGCCCCTCGCGATCTCGCACGATTGCGCAGGCGCAGGCGACGGAAAGGAGGTTGAATTGAGCGTGTTCGATTGCGCAGGCCATCAGTCGACTCCGACAAGGGTTTGCAAGTGGGGGCAGAGTTGGTCAAGGTCCCAGCAGCCGCTTTCGGTCTTTGCGGTAGAGCTTCACCGCCAACAACAGGCACGCCGCCAGAGACGCCCACGCCGCCTCGTCGTACCTGTGAAACAGCTTCTCGCGCACAACGTCCGTCAGCGGCGCAAGGGCGCCATGAAGCTGGATCCTGCCGACGAAGTAGTCACCAGCCACCATCAGCCCGACGAACGACACCATGCCCAAAACAAGCGCGAACTGGGTTCGCGACGAGTAGGCAAGTACCACCAGGACTTCGGCCAGCCAGTCTTTCATCGTCGCTGCCTGCTTGGTGGGCGGCTCATCGTGCCAGTGCTGAGCGCGCGGCAGCGATGGCCGCATCGGAACCTTGCAACTCGATTGATGCAGGCCCGCCGCTGGCGGTGCGCTTGAATCGAACAGTGACTCCGCCGTGGCGCGTGGCTGCAGCTTTCGCCTTCAACTCGAGATCCTTCTCGATCGCGGCCGTTGCCGCCCGAAGCAGATCGCCGGACTTGGGGCCCTTGAAGGTGATCTTGATCATTTGGAGTCCTTCGGCGGGCACGGGTCGTTGCCGTACGAGTCGCGCGCACGGATACGGCCATCCTGGCCATGGATCAGCAGTTCGCCCTGCCCCTGGCGAGCCAGCTGGCGGCCAGCCTGGATCGCCTGCGCCTGGGTGTCGAAGACTTGGCTGGCTCGCTGCCCGCCTTCACGCAGGGTGCCCCACTGATCGCCGCGCTGAACCACGTGAACATTCTTACGGTTGGCCATGTTAGGACTCCAAACAAGGTTGACATGAAGGAGTTTACAAACGACACTTTCAAAAGTCAATCTGTAAACCAACAAGTCGGAGCACACGATGATCGGAAACCGACTGAAGCGCGCCCGGGAGGCCGTTGGCCTCTCGCTTCGGGACCTTGAAGGCGCCATCCATGGTCAGGTGTCAGCCCAGGCCATCGGCAAGTACGAGCGCGGCGAAATGATGCCGGGGTCGACGGTGCTGCTCGCGCTGTCCAAGGCGCTTCACATCACGCCTGAGTTCTTGCTCAGTGAGCGGGAGGTCGAGCTGACGGGCGTTGATTTCCGCAAGGCGCCCCAGGCGGGAGCAAAGGAAGAGCGGGCGGTCGAGGCCTCAGTGCTCGATCAAGTTGAGCGATATCTGGAGCTAGAGGAACTGCTGCCTGGCATGGATGACGCTTGGGCGGCGCCAGACGGGCCCGAGTTCGAGATCCACCGCGTCGAAGATGCCGAGCAGGCGGCTGACTCACTTCGCAAGTTGTGGTCGCTGGGGATCGATCCCATACCGATCATGGCCGAGCTGCTGGAGGACAAGGGGGTGAAGGTCATCGCGTTGGACCTTCCAGAGAGCGTGTCCGGCTCGAAGGCATTTGTTCAGCGCCACGAACAGAGTGATGTGCCGGTCATCGTTGTGAACCAGCACCACAACGGCGAGCGTCAGCGGTTCACGCTCGCGCACGAACTTGCACACTTGGTTCTGCGCTTCAGTGACCTGAGCGATGCGGAGCAGGAGAAGGCCGCGGACCGCTTCGCCGGCGCGTTCCTGATGGCGAAGGACATGATGCTCCGACTTCTGGGAAGTCATCGGACGTCAATCTCGCTGGGCGAACTGGCGGAGCTCAAGAAGCTGTTCAAGGTCAGCATTGCATCGCTGGTAGTCCGCTGCTCACAACTGGGGGTGTTGTCGAAGGCGGTCTACGGTCGTCTGTGGTCGCAGATCCGAGGCCTGGGCTGGAACGGACCGGCCTCTTCGGAGCCCAACCCGCTACCGCCCGAGGTTCCGCTCAGGATGGAGCGCATGTGTATGCGCGCCGTGGCCGAAGGCGCGATATCGGAGGCGAAGGCCGCCGAACTTCTTAACATCAGCGTCCGGGAACTCGACCGTCGGTTGATGGGGCAGGTGGCTTGACCGGTCATGATCATCTTGGTCTCCGAGACGTCCATCCTGATCGACTTGGAGCGGGGCGGGCTTCTGGAGGCCGCCTTCTCCTGCGGGTTGACGATGGTGGTGCCGGACTTGCTCTACGAAAGAGAGCTGGCCCCAGAGAACGGAGCCTTGCTGCGGAAGCTCGGCCTGGGCGTTGTGTCCTTGACGCCCGAAGAGGTCGCGGTCGCCCAGCAACTGCGGAATGATCGAAAGGCGCTGTCGTTGCCCGATTGCTTTGCCCTCAGCCTTGCGACACGTGCCGACCATGCGCTGGTGACCGGCGACAAGATCCTGCGGAATGAAGCCACGGCACGACTGGGCAACGTCTACGGGCTGCTTTGGATGCTGGATCAACTGGAAGCATCCGGACATGTCGAGAAGACGCGTCTATATGAGGGCTTGGCACGGATTTCCTCGCATCCGCGCTCCCGCCTACCGCACGGAGAGGTCAGAGCGCGACTTAACGGCTGGGCCCAGGACTAGTTCAACGAACGTCGGAACTGAGAAACCCGCGTCGCCTCAATTTGCGCTGGAGCTTCCTCTTGAGCGCGTGGATGAGTCTCGGATCCAGGTCTGTTGCGACGACGGCGGTCACTCCACTGGGCGTCACGAACTTTGCAGCTTCCTTTTCGCGGAAACGGATGATTTGCATCGCGAAGAAACTCGATTTGAAGGTAGACGACGTTGCACGTTGAAGAACGTCAGGCGACTCGACTTTTTCCACAACTGCCGAGAGTAGACCAGATGCACAGAGGAGCTTCAAGAAAACCACTCCTCGTGTTCACCGTGGGACCGATCCGAACACGCAATGCAGAGAGGAACTGAGTGAGGCGGCGATTGCCACAGCGCTGAATGGAAGCCGCACTAGTACGACGAACCATAGAAGTCAGCGCGCCAGGTCCTCATGGCGACGCGGAAGCCGTCCTCAAGGTTCTCGATCATGAATCCGGCGCATTCCTCGGGTCGGCCTTCTCCCGCTTCGGGCTTTGTCCAAATTTCCCACCTGAAGCGATCGGCATGTTTGTAGACCTTGAGAGTCCAGAAGCGTCCTTTTCGGTCGACGGACGTGTTGGTAAACGTGCCATTGCGATCAGGAAAGAAGGCCGTTGAGCCAAGTCGAAGCTCCGGGTCCCCCAGATCCAAGGGTCTGATTGTCACCAGTTCGTTCGTCACCTCGTCAACGTGGTAGGCGTTGTTCTTGAAGCTGATCTTCTGAAAGTACACAGGGAGGTCTGCCCCGATGTGACGACTGATGGCAGCCGTGATCCGAAGCTTGTGGTCTATCGGCCTACCGGCGAGGTCGATCATGTCTCCTCGGTAGACAACCACAGGCGTATTGGGCAACTTCTTGCAGAGGACTGGCGCTTGCTTGCGCGCGACCTGAACCAGATGCCGTGCCAAGCTGAGCATCTTGGCGCCAGACTTGTCGGCAGACTCGACTTCGATCCACTGCACAACTTCAACGGGCGTGCCGTTGCTATACGCACCCTGCTGAAAGGCAAGGCCATCAGGATACTTGCGCTTACCCGGATTCTCGGCACGGACCTCCAACTCGGTCTTGATCTCGGCCCCATTCGACATTGCGTTCAAGAGGGCAAGAGTTGCAATCAGCTCGTGTTCCCAAGACGCAGGAGCGGTCCAAGTGCCGTTCGAAGATCGACCCCACTTGTCGCCAGGTCGCGCGGGGATGTTGAGGCGTTGCAGGTATCTGGCGCCGGCAGACGAAAGTACGTTGGCGGTGCCCCCGGCCTTTGGGAGCTGTCTCGACAAGACCAAGCCGCGCTCGCGTAGTCGACGAACGACCCGATTCGCCATCCACCGTTGGGTGTCTTCTTTGGCGTCGTCGGGCAACGTCTCACCTAAGACCGACGTTGTGTTCGGCCACATCAAGCCACCGAGTTCGCGGGAGCGTAGCCACCCGAATCGCGATATCCAGTAGAGGGCTACGGTGTCAACACGACTGTGAATTGGAATCGCGTAATCCTGTTCCACGTTCATCCTGCTATTCGATTTTGATGACAGGTAATGCCTCGACCGACAACGTAGGGTGTCTCACCCTGCGTCTCGACCGCACAACTCAATGAGACAGGCAATGACTACCCTTCACCAGAGGAAGCCCGGGTAGGCAGTCGACCGCGGCTGGCGACCTTGCTATAGCTGAAGCTTGGCGTTCGCGATGGTTGCATCCAGATACTCGCTTGGGAACTTCCAAGGGGGCAGCGTCTGAGGTTGGAACGGTGGCCGCGTGCGGCTCTTCCGAGTAGGCATCGATTTCCAGTGAGCAGAGGAATTCCTCGGTCTGGCTCCAATGCACGTTCCTGCGCAATTCGTCGTGCCGTCCGGAGCGGCTCTAAAGCACTTGAGCCGCCGCAAAGTCACGTCCGCTGACCTAAGAAAATCGGAAGTCGCTGTTGAGCGCGCGCCTGTTCCCGAGGCGCCGAATGAGTCAGAGACGGCGCGGCTAGGCATGCTCCGAATTTTGCCTCGCGCGTGTCTATAACACCTGTCCTTCGAGGCCCTGCAGCAGAAAAGTATTTCTCGTGTCGTCATGTGCTTCCCAACTCGATCAACTCCTGGCAAAGCCCAAGCCGGTATGGCCGACAGGTTCCATATGAGCTTGGCCATCTCGAAGATATGCCGAGACTTCTGTTCGGGTCCAAGCAGCAGTCAAGGCGCCGACTCCCAGGAGGGGCCTTTGCGATGAACGCGTGTCAAGCTCGAGCAGGACAATGGAACGGTGAGGACTCGCGTGTCATCGCACTCGTTGTTGTCTTCGCGAAGTCCTGCTTGCGCATTCGCTGGAACGGGCTCTGCGACATTGCCGTGTGCGTGTCCCGCGCACTTCGCAGGTCTGCGCTTTCATCGCTCGGCCGAAGCGGCGCTGGCGCCAACTGGCAAACTCAACAACCAATTCAGCCAGACCGAACCCAAGCGGCTTCCCCGCCTATGTCGACCCGAGGATGGCTGATTCGAGAATGCGCCGCAACACAGAACCAATCAAGTAAGACCGGACTGAACTTCGGCTTCACGGAACGTAGAAAGACAGGATGAGCGGATCGACGGGGCGCCTGCGCTGAGGTCAACAGGATTGTCCGGTTGTCGAACTCCGGCTCTCAGGTGATTCGATGTTGTCCCGGCCGGGCCGAGTTGATGAGCCTACGCAGGTTCATCGATATGGCGATGCTGGACTGACTCAGGCTGGGTGGTCAGGACCGCTTGAGCGGGAACGGTTCGCGACGCCTTCGCTGGTCCGACTCATTGGCGAGTCCGCGCGGTGTTGTAGGTGTGGCTGAGGCGAATCGAGGACCGGCGTGTCTCGTCGTGCTTGAATGAACGGATCGGCTGTGGCGTTCCGATGAAACGGACGGTGGATCGTTTCGGTGGAACGGGGCGCTTCGAATTGGGGCGGTTGGCTATCGATGCTTGAGCGCGTGGCCGCAGCATCATGGGTCGAAGCGTCCGAACTTCCGGAACGCAATGATGTCGTTCTGCGGGAACGCCGGGTGATCGGTTCGACGGAACGGTGCTTCTGGCGTTTCGACTGAACGAGGCAGGTCAGTTGCTCCCTGTGAGGCGCGGTGTCGATGCCCTGACCTGTCGAGGTCAGTTCGCGAGGCTCCGTGGACCAGTCCGAAGAAGATGAAGATGATCTGGACGACGCTTTTGCTGGTGGTGGGGTTCGCTGGTACGGTTCAGCCTGGTTGGCTCGATCATTCGACGTGTCCTGTCAGCGGCCCATCGGGTCTTCTGGTTGGAACGGATCGCGTTCTGCGCCATCGGCGGTTCTGCCTTGTCAGCGTTGTGCCGTTCCGGCAGAACGGCGTTCCTGCCGTTCTTGAACGGCCCGTTCCAGGGTGCTTGGCATCGAGCCGCTGATCGCTGCGTTCGCAGCTCGGGCCGACGCGAGGAAGAGCGAGCCTATCGGCTCGATGAATCCCGGTCGCCTCTCGCGAGTCGACCGTCGCCTCCCTGCGGTCGGCGAAGGCGGTCCGACGTTCATCATGAATCGACATCCCGTGCCAACGGGTTCGGTATCGCGGCCGTCGGCTGTTCCTGGTACGCGCGGGCCGGGCTTGTGGATCACGACGGCGTGAAAGTGAGCGACAAGCGGGCTTGAGGTCAATGCGTGAGCGAAAAGCCGGCTTGTCGTTCAGGTGGAACGAGAAATGAAGGTCTACGCGCGATCGAAGCGGATGGGTCGTTCGGCCGTGCCGAACTCGGGTCGTTCGCGTTCGGCCGAAACGCGATCCTGCCCATCCTGACTCGCGTCGTTCCGGCCGAACGCTTGTGAGCGTTCGTCCTTCACTCGGTGCGGCCGGGCCTGGCTCGGCCCTGCCGTCCTGGCTCGGTTTGGCTCGACCCTGCCGAGCTGGGTTGGGTTTGACGGGGCCGGGCCGGAGCGCTCATGCGCCAGCCCATGCGCCGGCTCGGGGTGTCCCACCTTCCGACTATAGGAAGAGGGCCGCGATGGGCGCGTCCCCGATCAAACGGATGGAACGAGACGAGGTCGGGTGGCGGCGCTGGCGCTGGTCGACAACTCCGCTGCGCATGCTCGGGTTGGGCCGGGCCGCGTCGCCTGGTTCGGTCGGCGTTCCGCTGGAACGAGAGGTGAGAGATGAAGGGGAAGGGTTCTTCGAAGTCCTCCGAGATGTCGGAGTTCGCTCAGCGGCGTGGGCCGCTTCGCCGCATCATCGAGGTGATGCGTCACGCGGACGATGCGTTCGGCACCAGCCGGGTCCTGTTCGAATGCGGGCACGAGGGCCGGGCCTCGTCCGGTGCCATCTTCAAGGCTCGGTGCCGTCTATGCAGGCCCGATCCATCGGTTCGGCCTCCCAGCTGAGCCACCGCGCAGCCGCAGCGCGGAGCGCAAACACCAATTCAGCCCGCTCCTCACCGAAGCCACTGACCTGGCCGAAGCGATGGAACCTGACAGAAAGCGATCACGTTGCCCCAGGCCGGGCCGGTCGATCGGCTCGAAGTCGCTGGAATGTGAAAGGTCTGTCGATCCAGACCGGCTCGACGGCGCTCAAGCCGGGCAGGAAGCGAACGAGGATCGATGGCGCTGAAGACGGCCGCGTCGTTCGGTCGGAACGAGGCGATGGCGCTTGAGGTGGGTGGTTCGGTCGCTGGGAAGCATTGGAGATGGCACTGTTCGATCAGGCGCTGTTGCGGCCGTGGCGGAACACGCCGCCGCTCGATGGACGGATGACGGCGCGTTCGATGCGCTCGCTGTGGATGCCAGCACGTGCCGGGCCGGGTCGATGCCGAGGGCCCTTCGGTTCCAGGAGGGCTGGACGTTCTTCGCTGACCTGTCCGAGTCGACGACACTCGTCCTGTCGGAACGAATAGCGGAACGGTCGATCGTCAGGAACGAGTCGAGCGTTCAATGAGAACGAGTCGTAGCGTTGGTCTGGTCTGGGCGGACACGCTGATCCAGGAAGCTGCGGGCCCCGGTTCCTCCTATCGGCGTCGGAGTGGCGCCGCTCGATGGCGGCGCTGAGGACGCGTTCTGCCTGCCCGAGTAGCTCCCGCACAGTCGGGCCGGCCGCATTCAGAGGCGCCATGATCCCACCCTGATCGATCGGGCCGGGCAACGCTGGCCGGCGGGCAGCCGTGCGCTCGCGAGTGCAGGGTCAACAACTCTCTTCGTGATCGGGTCGCTGGCGCTCGTCACGTCGGGACGATGGACGATGTGCTCTCTGCTGAACGGGACGTTCCAGCCAAGCCCGGTCGGATCGATCCGCTGTTGCACGGTCTCGCTTCGCCGATCGGCTGGCGCTGGTCAACGACGCGCACGACTTCTCGCTCGCGAGCATGCCGTCCTGCCGACGTTCACCAGGCCGCGTCGACCGGTCGTCTTGTATCGCCCTCCATCCCCATCCCCCGACTCTGCGCCGATCTCCTCCGCGCGGGCGGGCGCTCCTGCATCTTGCGGCCGGGCCGGTTCTCCATCCTGCGGGTTCGCTAGGGCCGGTACGGTGGCGCTTGTGTCGACCCGGTCGGGCTGGCTCGTTTCACTGTCTCGCGCCGGTCTTCCTGCAGTTGGCGATGTCGTGCTGGCTCGTTCGCTCGAAACGCACGATGGCGGATGTGAGTGGTCTGGTGCTGCCGGCATGCCTTCTCGGGCTCTTCGCCTCGTCTGTCCGGGCTGGTTTCCTCGATGCATCGTGCCGTGTCGTCACGGGATCACGCATTGCGGCCTTGCGAGGTGTCCGAAGGCCGTGCTCTGGTCGATCGCCGGTCCAGCCTTCGTCGTTCCAGCCCGGCAGGACGATCTGGCGTGCCGTGGTTCGCCTTGGCAGGGTCGTGTTTGCTCGAACGTTGGGCCTGGCAGGTCTTGATGTTTGAAGGGGTGAATCGACCTCTTTTGCTGGTGGTACTGCGGGACAGCGTCATAGAAAGGGAAAGTGCAGTCTCACAGAGGGCCAGCGCCGAGCGTTGTGCGTCTGAACCGATCCGTGTGGCAGGTGTCGTGCTGGTCGGGAGCAACGCTCGGCGCCTTGGCATTTGCGGGCCCCGTGGGCCAGTGCTGGTCGGCGTGGCCTGCAAGAACGCCCAGTCGGACCCTCGCCTAGCCTGCGGCATCGGCCTCGCGACCAGTCAGGCAGGGGTGAGGGTCAGGTCAAGAGTGGCGGCGCCCTCGTAGTGCCTCGCTTGCTCGGCTGATTCGTGCCGACCCGGCAGCCTCAACTGCCTGCGAGCGCCTTTTCGGTCCGCGAACTAACTCGACTCATCCGTGCCTCACGGATCGACGTGGCCACAACCAGGAGAGGCCTCGGCTTCTCTCGTTCTTGGATCACGAGTCGCGGTTTGCGGCGCCGCCCGCCAGGACAGCCCAATCCGGGCGATGATGTGATGAACGACGTGCGCAAGCCTAACTGTCCCGCCGGCGGATGCGGCAGCCTCCGAGCGTGCAGTCGCAGTCGCTTTGCATCACGTCGTCCCGGCCCACCTCGCCGCCGTGGCGCTTGGCGTCCTGCACCATTTGGCTCGGCGAGTAGAAGCCCAAGGGTTGGCTCTTGAGCATCGCCGCCAGGAACTTCACCGGGCGGTCGCAGCAGCCGCCAATGGTTATATTTCGGGCCTTCGGGGTTTGACTCTAGGCCTGAGACGCCCGATTGGCCTCATCTCGGGTGCAAATCGCAATGCGCGACGATAAAGATTATGTCAACTTGGGTTCGGATTTCGCATGCGAACGCGCTAGCCTCAAAGCAGTCATGGCGCACGTTGGGGGGCGGTCCCGTGCGGACTGCCCATCCGGTTAACCACGGGATCGCCTTGGCACTCACCTTCGTGTGACACTCCAAGTGTTCAAAATGCTGCGCCGCAGCGGAGGACTGAACCGGGGCCATGACGATGACGACCGCCACCAAGACCGCGACGAAGAGCCGACCGAAAGTGCTGTCCAGCCGGAACGCTGTTGGACTGGCGCCGCTCGGCGTTCAAGCGTCGACCGGCCCTGGTGCGATGCGACTCAGCGATCCGGTCCTGAAGCCCGACATTGCCAAGCTTAAAGAGAAGCTCCGCAGTGACCCGGCATTTGCCCTAAAGACTCTGCAGAGCGCTGGCATCGCAACAGCCACTGGAAAACTCACGAAGCGGTTCAAGGGCTGATAGAGCCGGCTTGGCCGTATGTGGGACCTCTACAAGTTCCAGCCCAGTTTCGTCCTCGGCTTCCACGGTTGCGACAAGTCCGTCGCAGAGCGGGTGCTCGCAGGTGCCGGCAAGCCGCATCTGCGCCGCAGCACCAACCAGTACGATTGGCTAGGCAACGGCATCTACTTCTGGGAGTCGAGCCCGAAGCGTGCAATGGAGTGGGCCGAGTTCGTCCGGGACAACCCGTCCGTCTCGAGCGGCAAAGTGGTGACTCCCGCCGTGGTGGGCGCGATCATCGACCTCGGTTACTGCGGCACTCTGCACGACCGCGCCTTCTTGAGCGAACTTCGCCAAGCCCATGACCTTCTGACTCAGGCCTCAACGTCTGCCGGGGTTCCGATGCCAACAAACGCCGGCGGACGAGACAAGCCTCGCCGCCAGTTGGACTGCGCGGTGATCGAATACTTGCACACGCTCCGAGAGACAGAAGAACTGACGCCGTACGACACCATCCGGTCGGTGTTCAGCGAGGGCGATAACCTTTACCCCGGAACGCTGTTCACCGAGAAGAGCCACATCCAGCTGGTGGTGCGGAACGAGCGCTGCATCCGGGGCTACTTCCGCCCGATCGAGGGCAGCTAGAGCTACTACCGTTCGGCGCGCGCGACGTGCGCCGCAGCGGCACTGACATCGGGCACTTGGCGCATCCGAACATCGCGTTGATCGGCCAGGGCCTCAATCTGGGCAAGTACTTGTCGCCTGACAGGGTGGCGATGGTTGCCAACGAGGACCAGTTCGAATGACCCGGGCCTCTCTTCCGGCAGCAGACCGATGACCTTTGGTCGCTGGCTCACGAAGCGACGTAACGCCTGAAGCTCGTAGAGCTTGCCGAAGGCCCGCTCGGCGCTTCCTTCGATGCCGCGCTGACTTTCGGTCAGCTGCATGAAGTAGCAGGCGAGGTTCTGCCCCAGGAAGTCGACGCGAAGCGGCTGGCTGTTGTCGACGATATTCAGCGGCCGATTGAAGCGTGGCACCAGGTGCTCCGTGCGCGGATTGCCCTTCACCTGCTGCCTGACGCGCCTCACGATGTTCGAGGCCCGCTGCTGAGCAGGCAGCGAGTAAGCCGCCATCAGTTGGTGCAAGGCGCTCTGCTCCTGGAGCAGGAAGGTGGCCGCAGCTTCGACGCTTTGAGCAGTGAAGGCGTCCTCGCGCACGAGTTCGGCCGTCTCGAAGGGGGGCACCCAGGGTCCCGGATCCATCGCCGACCAATGCTCAGCCAACGACCTGCACATGGCCTGTGCCAACGTGGCCAGGGCCACGCCCGCACCGCCGAAGGCGTGTTCGGCCTTCTCTGCATCGAGTGCCGTCCGAACGTGAATCGAGCCGTCCAGGAGTTGCAGTACGACACCGGCCGTGAGCTTCTCGCTCGACACCAGCCCGGGGCTGAACTGGATGAGCGCCCGCCGGCCGCTCACTCGCCCGGGTTCGGCAAGTTCAATTGAGGATGTCCCAGGCGATTGCACAGCAGTGAATGAGTGATGAGAAGTCGGTTGCGAACGAAGTCCAGCAGCTGAGTTCGTTCTCGCTTTGTGTGCCAGCGTCGAACGCCGGTGGCCGCTATCGCCTCCTCCAGATCAAGCGCGAGCGTGTTGTCGTTGAGCCAGCGCTGTACCCGCTTCAAGTGCTCGGCGCGATCGGCAGGCGGAAATGCGGACTCGATCATCGTGGCCAGCACGTTGGGGAACGCTTGCTCTTGGAGTGACTTCAGCGACGACAACTCTGCCGCTTTGCCGCCAAGGGCCTGGGCGTGATCTATCAGCCAAAGATTCTGAGCCGCAAAGACGATGTTCCCCAGATTCCGGTCAGGGTTGGCCATCCACTCGTCGAAGGCGGTTGTCGGCAGCAACTGTCTCCAGGTCATTACAAGACGCAGGGCGTGATCACTGTCTTCGCGCAAGAGTTGGGCGCAGCTGTCGCCACCGACCGAGGCGCTGGCGAACGCCAGCGTCGCGTCCGCCTCCTGGTCGATCAACCGTGACAACGGGAGGTCGCCACGGCGGATCTTGACGATCAACGGTTCGGGGATTGGCAGGCCAATGGCGCGGCCGATCACCGCGCACACCAACTCGGCAACGATGTGCCGGGCGTTTCCGATTCGCAAGTACAGGGGAACGTCGTCGTCATTCCTTGACTCGCTGTATCCCGTCCCAACCCAGAGCTCATCACTGCGGCGCCTGGAGTTCCGCCGCTTGACGCGTATCGCACCCTTGTTGAGGCGGAGCACACGTACCGGTGAGAGGGAGGGGGCCACGCCAAGCGGCTCAAGACCGAGATCCCGATCCATCAGCGTCGCGCGCCGAATTACCCGTGGCGCAGGGACGTTTCGCTTCCGCTCTGATTCACCAAGCACGTGGCACTCTTGAAGGATGATGCGGCTTTCGGCGCCGCGCCTGTACAGCGCGCAGGTCGCCGGAACACGCCTCGCTGTCTGAGGCGACGCTCTGCAGGCCGACTTTAGCCGAGGTGTCCGCATTGTCGGCTTGGGGGGCTGGCAGGCGGAACTTAGTGGAAGTCGCGGCTCGCGGTCGACAGCCCACCCAGCAAACTGGTCAAGTCCTCGACATGCGCCGCGATGAGATTGCACACGTCGCCATCTCGTTGCCACGTTCCCTTCACCGCTAGGAGCCGTGACCGCAGCAGCGGCGCCCGCAGCCGCGCCTTGACCTTCGGCCACACGATCACCTGCACGCTGCCGGTCTCGTCCTCGAGCGACACGAACATCACGCCCTTGGCGGTCTCTGGCTGCTGCCGCACGGTCACGATGCCGCAGGCGCGCGCCAGGCGCCCCGTCTCCAGATCGTGCAGCTCTGCCGCGGTCCGCCAGCCCTGCTTCGCCAGCACTGGCCGCAGGATGGCCAGCGGATGCCGCCGCAGGGTGAGCCCGGTGGCAGCGTAGTCCCAGACGACCTCCTCGCCTTCCGGCGCGGCCGGCAGATCGAGCTCGTCCTCGTCAACTGGCGCGTGCTTCAGCAGCTGCGGCGCCGAGCGCTGCCCTGCCGCCTCCCACACCTGCTGCCGACGGTGCCCGGCCAGGCTCATCAGCGCATCGGCCGCGGCCAGCAGCGTCATCTCGTGCTGCTCGACCTCGGCCCGCTTGGCCAGGTCTTCAGCGCCGTCGAACGGCCGCACGCCGCGTTCCTTCAGGATGCGCATCGCCGTCTCGGCCTTCAGCCCGACCACCATCCGCAGCCCCAGCCGTACCGCCGGCGGATGCGGCAACCCTTCCAGCGTGCAATCCCAGTCGCTGTGCATCACGTCGACCCGGCGCACCTCGACACCGTGCCGCTTGGCGTCCTGCACGAGTTGGCTCGGCGAGTAGAAGCCCAGCGGCTGGCTGTTGAGCATCGCCGCCAAAAACTCCGCCGGGTGGTGGCACTTGATCCAGCAGCTCGCGTAGACCAGCAGCGCAAAGCTCGCCGCATGGCTCTCCGGAAAGCCGTACTCCGAGAACCCCTTGATCTGCTCGAAGATCGCCTCGGCAAAGGCCTGCTCGTAGCCTCGCGAGGTCATGCCGTTGACGATCTTGTCGTAGTACTTCTCGAGCCCGCCCTTGCGCCGCCACGCCGCCATCGCCCGCCGCAGCTGATCCGCCTCGCCGGCGGTGAAGCCGGCCGCCAGGATCGAGATCTGCATCACCTGCTCCTGGAACACCGGCACGCCCAGCGTGCGCCCGAGCGCCTCCTCCAGCGCCTTGCTCGGATACGTCACCGGCTCCTTGCCCTGTCGCCGGTTGAGGTACGGATGCACCATCCCGCCCTGGATCGGCCCGGGCCGCACGATCGCGACCTCAATCACCAGGTCGTAGAAGCAGCGCGGCCGCAGGCGCGGCAGCATGCTCATCTGCGCGCGGCTTTCGATCTGGAAGACGCCGACGGTGTCGGCCTGGCAGATCATGTCGTAGGTGGTCTGGTCCTCCGCCGGGATGTCCTGCATGCCGAAGGCGTAGCCCTTTCGGGCGCTGATGAAGTTCAGGCTCTTGCGGATCGCGGTCAGCATGCCGAGCGCGAGCACGTCGACCTTCAGCAGGCCGAGCGCGTCGATGTCGTCCTTGTCCCACTGGATCACCGTGCGATCGGGCATCGAGGCGTTCTCGATCGGCACCATGCGCGACAGCGGTCCCTTGGTCAGCACGAAACCACCCGGGTGCTGCGACAAGTGGCGCGGCAAGCCCATGATCTGGCTCGTCAGTTCGACCAGCTGCCGGATCGCCAGGTCGTCAAGCGACAGCCCGAGCTCGACGATGCGCTCGGTCTTGATGCTGCCGCCGTCCCACCAGGTGTGGTTCTTGGCCAGCGCGTCGATCGTCTCCTCGGGCAGTCCGAGCGCCTTGCCGACGTCGCGGATCGCTGACTTCGGGCGGTAGCTGATCGCGACCGCCGTCAGCGCCGCGCGGGCGCGGCCGTACTTCGCGTAGAGGTACTGAATGACCTCCTCGCGGCGCTCGTGCTCGAAGTCGACGTCGATGTCCGGCGGCTCGTTGCGCTCCTTGCTGATGAAACGCTCGAACAGCACCGACATGCGCGCCGGGTCGACCTCGGTGACGCCCAGGCAGTAGCAGACCACAGAGTTGGCCGCCGAGCCGCGGCCCTGGCAGAGGATGTGGCGCGAGCGCGCGAAGGCGACGATGTCGTAGACGGTGAGGAAGTAGTGCTCGTAGCGCATCTCCCCGATGAGCTGCAGCTCGTGTTCGATCTGCGCCTCGACCTTGGCCGGCACACCCTCGGGCCAGCGCCGCCCGGCCCCCTCGTAGGTGATGCGGCGCAGGTAGCTCGCCGGGGTCTCACCGGCGGGCACGACTTCGTCGGGGTACTGGTACTTCAGCTCGTCGAGCGAGAAGCTGCAGCGGTCGGCGACGTTCAGTGTCTCGGCAAGCAGGTCGGCCGGAAAAGTCTGGGCCAGGCGCAGCCGCGTGCGCAGGTGCCGCTCGGCGTTGACCTGCAGTTCGCGTCCGCAGCCCGTCAGCGGCCGGCCGGTGCGTATCGCGGTCATCACGTCGTGCAGCGCCTTGCGCGAGCGCACGTGTATGTAGACGTCGCCAACCGCCACCAACGGGATTGCCGACAGCTCGCTCGCCTCGCGCAGCTTGTGCAGCCACATCTCGTCGTCGAGTTGGCGCAGCAGTTCGACGCCGAGCCAGCAGCGGCCGGTGAAGTGGGTCAGCAGCCAGCGCGCCAGGCCGACCAGTTGCGCCGGCGTAGCGCGGCGCGCCGGTGAGGCGATTACCACGCAGCCGGCGAGTTCGTCGGCCGCGATCTCGTCGCGCGCGAGGCGGTAGGTGCCCTTCTCCGACGCGCGGCGGAGCTTGGTGATGAACTGGCAGAGGTTGCCGTAGCCGTCGAGGTGGCAGGCAAGTACGACGAGGCTGAAGGGTCCCGGCTCATCGGGGTGGTCCTCGCCTTCGCCTACCGGCGGCGTCACCGCGAACTGGCTGCCGATGAGGAGCTTGAGATCCGCCTTCTTGGCCTCGACGTGCGCACGCACGATGCCAGCGACCGAGCACTCGTCGGTCAGTGCAAGCGCGCGGTAGCCCATCTGCGCGGCGCGCTGCACGAGTTCCTCGGGCTGGCTCGCGCCGACCAGGAAGCTGAAGGTGCTGACGCAGCGCAGCTCGGCGTAGTCCGGCAGGCCGCCGCCGGTATTCGGGATCGAAGCGCTGTCGTTCATGGCCCGCTCACGCGAAGATGCCGTGCAGGTACCAGGCGGTCTCGTCGCTGGCCAACCGCTCCTGGTAGACCCACAGCACGCCGGCGTGCTCGCTGAGCGCGACCCAGTAGTCGCGCTGGACGTGGCCGGTGCGCGCGTCGGCGCCCTCGCCCAGCCGGTGCCACCAGCCGCCTTCGACGCGGTGCGGACCGGTCAGCAGGTGCAGCGCGCCCTGGTACAGCGGCCGGTGGCTGCGCGTGGCGAGCTTCAGCGGCTGGGGCAGCACCCAGGTCGGTTGCGGCATCGTGATCGGCTCGGCGCCCTTGCGAGGCACGGGCAGTGGCACGGGTTGCCACATCTGCATCCACTCCAGGCGGTGGTCCTCGGTGAGGACCGGGCGCAGCACGCGGTCGGGGCCGAGGCGCGCGGCGATGCGCTCGAGCACCATCTGAAGTGACTCGCCCTTCTCCGACGGGTCGGGCAGCAGAGAGAGGCTCTTCTCGTCGAGCGAGACGACCTCAGTGGCACTGAGCCAGAGTTCGCCGGCGGGCGCTTTCAGCTCGACGCGGGCCAAATGTTCGGCGAGGAGCCGACACAAGTGTTCGAGATTGCGACTCGGATCCGCCGTACGGATCGTGATCTCGCCGCCCTCCCCCGCCTCCTTGGAGCGCATCACGTCATGGGCCCACTTCAGGGTGAAGGCGGCGATCCCGCTGTGGCGGGCGGCGAGCCAGCCGCACATCTGCAGCAGCAGGCGGCGCGCGCCGAAGAGCAATGCCGGCGCCATCTCGACACGCGACATCAGCTCCAGCCGCGCTTCGAAGGTGTCGGGCAGTTCGACCCAGACGTGCGCCTCGGGAAGCAGGCCGTAGGCGCGATCGAGCGCACCCAGCAGTTCCTTGTCGAAGCGGCGGCTGACCCCCCCGCGGGGGAGACGGCGAACATCCCCCAAGGTGCGGCACCCGAGGCGCGACAGGATCCCCTCGTGGGGTGCCACCGCGGTGAGGACCTTCATCGGGAGGGCATCGAGCAACTCATCCAGGGGACGCTTGAAGCCGTTCTCGATGCCGGCACGCGCGAGCAGGTGCGCGGCCAGGCTGTTGGTGGCCCACGCCAAGGTGGTCACCCCTTGGTCGGCACCCTCCTGGACGACGCGGTCACGCAGGGCCCGCTTGCCGCCGAACAGGCGCGTGCTGGCCTCGACCTCGAGGAGGACAGCTTCTTCGGAGGTGGCAACCCGGGGTGTGAACTGCAAGGCCCAAGTGGCAACTCCGCGAAGCGCCTCATCGGACGGGGGCGTGCCGTCGGGCCCGGGCGGAAGGAGTAGTGCCGCCCAGAGCATGGACTGCAGCTCCCCGGGGAACAGTGGAAGCCAGCTCGCGCTCGGGCGCTGGCGTGCGTGAGGGCTCGCGCGAGGCGATGAGGCGGCTGGGCACCATCAGGCGCGGCGTCAGCACCGCGTCGAGCCCACCGGGCACCGAGCGCAGGCGGATGACGCCGTCGTGCGACGGGCCGCGGCGTTTGAGCACCTGGACGTGGATCTCCCAGTCGAGCGCAAAGCGGGCCATCACGCGCAGCGGTGCGGCCGAGGCTTCGTGCTGCGCGGCGGCGGGACGGAACAGGAAGACCGGGCCGTCGCAGGCCTGCGCACACACCTGCAGGCGGCGGATCTGCTCGGGGCGGGCCTGCGGCAACCAGGCCACCAGCGCGCCGCAGGCCCCCGCCTTGACGAGCTGTTCGGTGCACCACAGGCGCTCGGCCGGCGTATCGGCCTGGATCCACACGAGGTGCTTCTCGTCGATGCCGGCGTGGTGCAGGCCGGGCACGTGCGGCGTCTTGGGCGGGCCCACGACGACCACGCGGCCGCCGGCGCCGACGACGCGGCCTAGGTGTGACGTTCCGATAGGTTGTTCATCCGTCCCTGATTTGGGAAGCTGGGGTTGTCGAGACCTCCACGCACCCAGTCAGGAGAACGGATGAACAGCCACAAGCATGCGAGATTGACGGCCA
>Ga0268298_10000635_pt1 | contig 44714 bp, 40 predicted proteins | sample WWTPWeurt_MetaG_FD_194462 | JGI IMG/M metagenome (GOLD analysis project Ga0268298, IMG submission 194462) | Activated sludge microbial communities from WWTP in Nijmegen, Gelderland, Netherland - WWTP Weurt | ecosystem: Engineered > WWTP > Aerobic digester > Activated sludge | place...
GCATCTTCCATCCTTAAGGAGGCATATTCATGAAATCCCTACGCGCAGGACTCGCGGGGTTGCTCGCCCTCGCGGCGTTGCCCGCCTGGTCCGCCAGCAACGATGAACTCGAATCCCAAATCAAGGCGCTGGCGACCCAAGTCCAGCAGTTGAAGGCCGACGCGGCCAAGCACGACGCCGCCGACGACCCGACCCACAACCGGTTTTCCTGGCTGACCATCGGGGGCGATCTGCGCGTTCGGCACGATGTGCTGCGGGCCCATTCGGTGGACTACGTTCAATACGACCCTCCCGCCACGTTTACCCCCACCGCGGCCGACTCGGTCGGCAACGATTCCCTCTTCACCGTCCAAACCAGCCTGAGCTTGAAAGCCCGGGTGGCCGAGGGCGTGCTCCTCAAAACCAAACTCGCCATGAACAAAGTCTACGGCATGGCCGAGGGCGGGGCGTTCAACGGCCGCTATTTTGCCGATCGCTTCAACAGCGGCGACGTCTTTGACGGCACCGTCGGGAAAGTGCCCGGCGACTCGAGCGTGGTGGTCGAACAGGCCTACGCCGACTGGACCAACATCGGCGGCCAGCCGATTTGGCTCTCCGCCGGGCGTCGCCCGTCCACGGGCGGGGTCCCCACGAACCTGCGTAAAAACGACGACCACGAGGGCGTTTCGGGCGTCAACGGCCTGCTGGTGGACTACGTCTTCGACGGGTTCTCCTTCGGCTACGCGCCGGACATCGCCTCCTTGCCCGGCTTCGCCACGAAGCTCTGCTACGGCCGCGCCTTCTCCAAGGGGTTCCAATCGACCCAGGCGGTCGATCCCCTCAAAAACACCGATATGCTGGGTCTCGTCCTGATCCCGCTTGAAAACGACAGCACCCGCGTGGACATTCAGTTCCAGCACGCCTTTGACTTGATGGACACCATCCCGGGCCCCAACGTCAGCGCCAACCTGGGCGACATGGAAGAAATCGCCGCCGGGGCCGTCCACACCATGGGCGCTCTGCGCGTCTTCGGCTACGGCGCTATGAGCCGGAGTTTCCCCAACGGCAAGACCAACCCCTTCGGCGGCGGGCTTCTCTACAACGCCGGGGCGGGCCAGGCGCCCACCAGCAAGCAGGGGTGGGCCGTCTACACGGGCCTTCGCTACGACATCGAAAAAACGGGCACCAAGATCGGCGCCGAATACAACGTCGGCTCGAAACATTGGCTGACCTTCACCCCCGCGGCCGACGACGTGTGGACCTCCAAGCTCGGCACCCGCGGCAACGTCTACGAGGCGTACATCATTCAGGACGTCAACCGCCACGCGATCGCCCCCAAGGGCAAAATGTTCTTCCGCCTGGGGTGGCAGTACTACGACTTCAAGTGGACCAACTCCAACAATTGGGTCGGCGGGACGCAGCCGGTCAACAACTTGACCCTGCCCGAGTTCTTCACCCCGCTGGACAAGGCGATCGACGTTTACACCACCTTCGAGGTGCATTTCTAAACACCGACCGTCCCGCCCCGGCCGCCGGTTCGTCGGCGGCCGGGCGACGGGCGGCCCCGGGAGGCGCACATGAAACGATTCAAAACGTTGGGGATTTTGTTGGCGGGCCTGTTGGCCCTGGCGGCGGCGAAGCCCCTGCACGCGGCGGACCCGAAAATGATCGGCATCGTCACGAAAGTCGTGGTGGCCGAGGACGGCAAATCCGCCGTGGCGACCTTGAAATCCAAGGGGAAACTGGTGGACGTCGACATCGCGGACAAGCTGACCCTCGACAAGTTCGCGTCGAAGAAAATCCAGGCGGGCGACGAAATCCGCTGCGTCTACCAAGAAAAAGACGGCCGCAAAAAGAGCGTTTCCTTCAAAAAGACGGCGGGGTGCTGATTTAAATATCCCGTGCGTTTCCGCTGCATCCTCATCGCGTCCACTCTTGTCCTCGCGGTCGGTCCCCTCACGGGGGCCGACCGCCGGGTGGACCATGGGAAATTTCCCGCCCTCAAAGGGCCGTTCAAAGACGGCCCGTCCGTCACCAAAGCCTGTTTGTCCTGCCACGACCAATCCGCCCAGGAGTTGATGGCGACGTCCCATTGGACCTGGAAAGGCCAGGACACCGTGGTCCCCGGCTCCGACGGTAAAACCCGCCGCATCGGCAAGGCCAACCTCATCAATAATTTTTGCATCGGGATTCAATCCAACGAGGCGAGTTGCACGGCCTGCCACATCGGCTACGGTTGGAAAGACAAAACCTTCAATTTCAACGACGCTTCCCGCATCGATTGCTTGGTTTGCCACGACACCACCGGCGAGTACACCCGCAAACCCATCGCCGATGAGCCTCTTAACTGGACCGCTCTGGCCCAAGCCGTCGGGCCCACGAGCGTGCAAACCTGCGGGAGTTGCCATTTCGCCGGGGGCGGTGGAGAAGGCGTCAAGCACGGCGATTTGGATCCGTCTCTCTTGGACGGCGACAAGATCTTGGATCTGCACATGGCCCCCGACGGGCTGGCCTTCACCTGTTCCACCTGTCACCGAGGCGACGACGTGGCCCACAACATTCGGGGGCGGTCCGCGTCGGTGTCGGTTCGAACGGGGGACCGGTTGTCCTGCGCCACCTGCCATGGCGAGAGCCCCCACGGGCGCGCTTTCATATACCGCACCGAAGCCGAGCGACGCGCCGGAGATAAACTGCGGGCCGGCCGGCCCCCGATCCCCGCGGCCGAGGCGAACCGTCTCAATTGGCACGCGCGGCGCATCGCCTGCCAAACCTGCCACATCCCCCGGGTGGCCAAATCCATGCCCACCAAAACCTGGTGGGATTGGTCCACCGCCGGGCGCCTTCACGGCGGGAAACCCTACAAGGATTTGGACGAGAACGGCGATATCGTCTACATGAGCGAGAAGGGCGATTTTAAATGGACCAAGGATCTGGCGCCGGAATACCGCTGGTACAACGGGACCCAGCGACGGTACCTTTTGGGGGATGTGTTTGATCCCTCCCGCCTCCTGGCCCTCAACCCGCCCCAAGGGTCCGCGGCGGAGCCCGACGCCAAAATATGGCCTTTTAAAATCATGCGGGGGAAACAGCCCTACGACGTTGTGAACCGGATTCTCGTTCAACCGAAATTGTCCGGGAAAAAGGGGTCCGGCGCTTTTTGGGAGGATTTCCAGTGGGACAAATCCGTCCGCGTCGGCATGGCCTACGTGGGGATGGGGTACAGCGGGACCCTGGGGTTCGCGGAAACGGAAATGTATTGGCCCCTGGGGCACATGGCCGTCGAGGGGTCGGCCGCGCTCTCCTGCCGCGACTGCCACGCCCGCAACGGGCGCCTGGCGCGCTTGCCGGGGGTTTATATTCCCGGACAGCACCGGAACCGTTGGTTGGACTTTTTCGGGTGGATCGCCTTTTACGCCGCGTTGGCCGGGGTCCTGTTGCACGCCGGTTTGCGGTGGCGGGGGCGTCGGACGTCCGCCGCCGGAGAGGGAAAATGAGAATTTATCTGTTCAAGGTGTACGAGCGGATCTGGCATTGGGTGCAAAGCGCCCTGGTGTTGGTCCTGCTTTGGACCGGGTGGGTGATCCACGGCGCCTGGGGCGGGGTGGGGTTTTCGAAAGCGGTGGCCCTGCACGAAGCCGTCGGGGTCGGCCTCCTCGTGTTGTCCGCCTTCACGATGTTCTGGCACATCACGACCGGAGAGGGGAAACAGTTCATTCCCCGCCGACGGGGACTGGCGGATATGATCCGCTTTTACACCGGGGGCATCTTTCGTGACGCCCCCCACCCGGAGTCGCCGTCGCCGGAGGCGAAATTCAACCCTTTGCAGCGCTTTGCCTATTTCGGTCTGCTCGTGTTCATCTTCCCGGTTCAAATGGCGACGGGGTTCCTGTTGTGGGGACTGCCGCGTTTCGACGCCTTCGCCGGGCTTCGGCCCCACCTGGGATCGATGGCTCTGATCCACACGGCGGGGGCCTACGGCATGATGATCTTCATCCTGGTCCACCTCTACATGATCACCACCGGCCGCACCCTGGGCGCTAACGTCAAGGCGATGTGGACCGGGTGGTCCGATGAATCCTAAACACCTTCGCCGGTTTTAACCCCCCCTTTTTTTAACCTTTGGGCCTCCGGTCATTGCCCGCCCCGCTCGGGGCCTTTGGCCAAACGGGACAGGTCCGCCGCCGCGCCGCGGATGTTCTTCACCGAGAAGAGCGAATGTTCGCTTTCGATGAACTGGAGGAAAAAAGGCGCCCGCCCGGCCGCGTCGGTGGGCGATCCCATGGCGCGAAGTTTGTAACCGTTCCGGGTCAGGGCCTCCGCCGCGTCGGAGCGCAAAAACACCACCCACCCCGTCAAACGAATTGATTTGGAGATGCGGTAAAGAAGGCGGAACAACCCCAAAATGAGGATCGCGCCTTGGTGCCGTTGGTGCGAGGTCGGGGTGTCGCCGGGCGCCGCGACCGGGTAGGAAAGGAGCGCCGACCACACGTCCGCGAATGCGCTCGCGTAGGGCTGGGCCAAACAGAGCCCGGAAAGTTCGGCGATTTTCCGGGATTTTTCGAGGCGTTGCAGTTCCTCCGGCCGGGCGGCTTCCAACGCGGGAAGTCCGAGCGGGGAATTGAGGATGAGCCGAAAGGACCCCACGACCCGGCCCGTGTTATCGGTCGCGGCGGCGTGGACGGACCAGGGGTCGTAGGCGTCCATCAAAGGCCCCCTCCCCGGCTGCAAAAGGCGGGTTTGAGGCGCCCAGGGCACGATGCGGCGCCGCAACTCGAAAATTTGCCGACGGACCGGGTCCTCCCGGGCGACCGTGAAATCAAAACCCCCCAAATGGAATTGTTCCTCCGCGGCCCGATCAAATTCGGGCCGGCGCGCGGCGGCGTCGGGTTTGTCCGGCATTCGGCTGAGCGCTCGCCCGCGCAGGCTCAGAAGGATCGGCCAGGCGTCGGTCCCGCGCACGACGAACGGGCGCGCGGTCGCCTTGCCCTCGGGACCCATGGGCTTCCAGGGAATGTCGGTCGGCCCCAGCAAGGGGGAGAGCCCCGGTTCGGCCGCGATCACGAGATGGCTGGCGCCGAGGGTTTGGGCCACCTGGGCGGCGAGGTGCAGAAGCCCGAGGAAAACAAGCCCGCGCGGGGACGGCGGGGGTGGGGTTAAAGCGTCGTTTTCCGTTCGGGGGAAAAAGTCGAAAGATAGGTACTCCCCGATTTCATCGGCTTGCGGGGGGGCCTCGGTGCTCAGCGGAGCGTGAACGACCAGTCCGGACAATTGACACGGCCGCGCGGGGGGCCGAAGCGGGTCCAACTCCCAGGGGTAGGCCGTGGCGAAGGCGGGCAGTCCGCGCCGCGAAACCGGTATCACGCTCAATTGGGCGACGGTGTTCCCTTGGGCGTCGAGCGCCACAAGGGGAAAAGTCGCCCCTTGGAATTCCCCGCCGGGATCGACGGTCGAAGCCCCGGGGGCGTTCCCGTGCTCTTTAATTAGGAGGTCGGACAGGGGCCGCAATTCCGGATTTTGGATTTCCGGAAGGATGGCGGGACAGAATGTGAACGGGCCCAATTTGCTCATCGGACGGCTCGGAAACCTCCGGGGCCCACGATAGCCCCGTCGCGGCCCCCTGTCAAGGGGTCCCCGGCGTCCCTTGGGCCCCCAGGAGGGCCTGGGCGAAAAGGACTTGCCGATGCGTCTCCAGTTCGGCCGGGTCGAGGGCCCGGACGTGGGCCTCACGTGGGGAAACGACCCGCAGGTTTTCTCCCGGGTGGAAATGTTCGGCGAATTCGAAAAAATTCGGGGTCTCCGTCAAATTCGAGCGGGGCCAACCCTCGAACAGAATCCGGTGCCAGCCGTTCGCCAGGGGGGGGGTGGCGGACGATTCGGGCGGCGGAAAATCCGACAACCGAAAGGCCTTCCGGAATTCCGCTTCAAAGGCGTCGGACATTTCCCCCACCGCCGTGTCGGAGGGCCCGCCCCATACGAGCCCGTGGTGGCGCAAGATCAAAAGGCATCGGTCCCCCGTCAACGGTCGTTCTTGAAGGGCGTCTCGCACCGCGGCGGTGAGCGCGACGCCCGGGGGCACAGCGGGGATGACGCGGACCGCCACCCCGTTCAGGAAAGAAGTGCGAGCGAAGATTTCTTCCTCGGGGCGTCTCCCCAGGATTTGCCCGGCCAGGCTGTGGACGTGGGCCGTCCAGGGATGGGGCAAAAGGGCGTGAAGGCCGGTCTCCAGGGAGGGTCGACCGCCGGGCGGACCAGCGGCGTCCAGGGCGGCGAGGTAGTTTTCCGATGCGGCGGCGCCGGCCCACAGGGTTTCAAAGTCCCGGTGGAGGCGCGCCAGATCCACTTCCACCCAGCCGGTCGATTCCGTCATGTCGATCAACCGCGTCCGTGTGGCTTTGATGACCATGCGCCCGCTTTGTTTGACCGCCGTGTTCCCGCTGGCCCCTTGAGACAACAGGAGGTCCAAACCCAATCGCCGGCTCAGCTGGGCGAGACGGGCGGAAATCGTCAACGGGGGACCGGGCGTCGATGGGGCGGGTTGGTTATTGAGGTTCGTCACCGGCGGACCCGCCACACCAGGGGGGGGAAAACCGCGAGGAGGCCCCACAGCAAGGCCAAGGGGCCCGACTCGGGGGTGTGAAAAACACGGGCGGCAAGGGGCCAATACACCAGCGCCGTCCCCGTGACCAATATCCCCGCGGACGCCACGAAGGCGCGGACTGTCCAAGGGGAACGGTCCGGGTGGATTTGCCGTTTTTCGGCGACCACCAGGCCGATGTTGCCGAAGACCAGGCCGATGACGGCCAGACTTCGCCCGGCGGTCGACGAGGGGGACGCGAGGAATAAGCCCACCGCCATCAACGTCAGAAGCGCCCCCCGTCCCAGGGACGCGGCGAGGGCCCGTCGGTCGATGAAAGAGGCGAAGCGCTTTGTCTCCGCGGGTTCGTCGAACGCGAGGGCGGACAACGGGTGGACCAGGAGTTCCATCAAGACGATGTGAATGGGCAGCAACAGGGCGGCGTACCCAAAGAGCGGCGGCACCACCGTCAATACCAGAAGGGGCACGTGGTAGGCGATCAAATAGCCGAAACTCGCCCGAAGACTGGCCATCACCCGCCGCCCTTCGAACACGGCCTCGGCGATGCCCTGGAAATCGTTTTTCAGGAGGATCAATTGGGCGGTGGAACGCGCCACATCGGTCGCGTCCTTGCCCATGCTGACACCCACGTCGGCGCGCTTTAACGCCGCGGCGTCGTTGACCCCGTCCCCGGTCATGGCCACCCGAAGACCCCGGGCGCGCAGGGTGTCCACCAATTCCATCTTCTGTTCCGGACGCAATCGGGCGAAGAGCGTCCCCTTTTCGTAAGCCAGGGCTCGATCCGTCGGGGACAACCCAGCGATTTGATCCCCCGTCATCATCCACGCGTGATCGTGGGGCAAACCGATCTCCTCGGCGATGGCGTGGGCGGTCAACAGGTGGTCGCCCGTCAACATTTTTACCTCGATGCCGGCGCGGCGGCACTGGGCGATGGCCTCAACGACGCGGGGGCGCACCGGGTCGGTGAAAATCAGGAATCCCATAAAGACCAAACCGCTTTCGTCTTCCTCGCGGTGCCCCGAAAAACGTCCCTCGCGGGCCGCCAACCCGAGCACCCGCCGTCCCCGGGCGGCTTCGGACTCGGCGGCGGTCCGGATCTCCCGCCGTTCTTCGGGTGTCACGGCGCAATGCTCCAGAACCCCTTCGACGGCGCCCTTCATGGCGATGCGCCCGGATCCATCGGCGCGCGTCCAAACGTGCGACATGTGTTTCCCGGTGGCTTCAAAGGGATAATCGTGGGTCAGGGTCCAACCCGTGTGGGCGCGCGCCGCGATTGACCCCCGCGCCGCGGCCCAGGCGAATATGGCTTTCTCCAGGGCGTCTGTCGGGGCGGGTTCGCAAGCGTGGATCAGGGCGTCCTCGAAAGCCCCGTCGACCCGCGCCGTCCCCCGGGGGCGCGCTTCCACCAATTGGAAGAGCCCTTCCGTCAAGGTGCCCGTTTTGTCGGTGCAGATGACGTCCACGCCGCCCAGGGCCTCCACCGCCGGCAGGGATTTGACCAATACGCCCCGTCGGGCCAATCGCCAAGCCGCCAAGCTGAGGTAGAGAGTGAAGACCAAGAGGAACTCTTCGGGGATGGCGGCCATGGCCAGGGTCAAGGCCAGGATGAGACTCTCGGCCCAAACCCCGGTCCGGAGGAAGTCGATCACAAACAGGGTTCCCGCCATTCCCACCGCGATCAGGAAGGCTTTTTTTATCACCCGCTCGATGGCGATGCGCAGCGGGCTGCGGACCGTTTCGAAATCTTTGAGCACCGCGGCGAGGGCGCCGATTTGGGACCGGGCGCCGGTTTTTTCCACCTCGCCCACCCCCCGGCCCGTCAACACGGTGGTGCCGGAGAAAAACGCGTCCCCGGTGTTTTTCTCCACCGGCACCGACTCCCCCGTCAGCGGGGCCTCATTGACGGTGAGGCTTTGAGCGTCCCGCAGCCGCCCGTCCGCGGGCAGGGACAATCCCTCTTCCAAGAGAAGGAAATCCCCGGGGACGAGCTCGGCCGCCTGGGTCTGTTGAACCCGGCCGTCGCGAATGACATGGCACAGGGGGGTGAGGGTTTTTTTGAGGGCCGCGAGCGCGCGGTGGGACCGAATGTTGAGAAGGACATCCACCCCGAGGACGGGCAACAGGGCGGCGAGCAGGACGATCGCGTCGGTCCGCTCCCCCATGCCCCAATAGACCGCCGCCAAGACGAGGAGCATGATCCCCATGGGGTCGCTGATTAGTTCACGGAGGTCCCGCGCCAGGGCGCGTCCGCGGGATTCGTGGAGGACGTTGGCACCGAGCGCGATTCGTCGACGGGCGGCTTCGACCGACGTGAGGCCGGGGAAGGACAGGGGCATGGGCGGGGACCTCGCGGATTGGGTGTTGGGAAATGATAGGATAAGGCCATGATCCCAACAAGGATTTTCGCGATGGCGGTGTTGGCGGTTTCGATGGGGTGCGCCCGCCGGCCGGCGGAGGGTTTGGTCAAGCAGTTGCGTTCCCCCAACCCCGAGACGCGGATCCGGGGCGCCGAAGGGGTGTTGGCCCAAAAGCCCCCGGCCGTTGAAGTCTTGCCCGCGCTGACCGACGCTTTTCGGGACCCCCGCGCCAAGGTATACACGGCCGCCGCCCGGGCGACCCTCTCCCTGGGGAACCCCGGCGTCGACGCCCTGGCCCGACTCCTCTCCGACAAAGACGCCTGGGTTCGTTGTCGCGCGGCGGAGACCCTGGGCCTCGCCCGCCCCGTGGCGGCCCGGGCCGTCCCCCAGCTCCTGCGGGCCCTGGAGGACCATGATTTCTGCGTGACCGGAAAATCGGTGGACGCCCTGGGCGTCATCGGGGAGCCGGCGGTGCCCGGACTGCTCGAGCTTTTGAAGGACAACAACCCGGCGATCCGCCGCAACGCCGGGGACGCCCTCGGGCGCATGCCCTTAAACCTCCAGGCCCAGGCCGTCGAGGTGCTCCTCCCCGCGTTCAAAGACAAGGACGAATTCACCCGCGGCGAAGCCGCCATGCGTCTCGCGGGCATGGGGGGCGTGGCGGCGCCGGTGTTTTTGACCGCGCTGCAAGGGAGCGACGTCGATCTGAAGCTCCGGGCGCTGGACGGTTTGGAGGAGATCGCGGACACCCGGGCCGAGGTGGTCAACGCCCTGATGGAAACCCTGGCCGACCCGTCGCGGACGGTGCGGCTGAGGGCCTCGGCGGTTTTGGGGCGGTTGGGCCAAAAGGACGAGAAAATGGCCGAGCGCCTTTTGCCGCTTCTGCAGTCGAAGGACACGAAAGTCCTGCACGGCGTCATGTCCGCCCTGGGGGACATGGGGGCGGCGGGCGCCGTCGCCCTGACCGATTTGATCCGCCTGATGGACACCCACGCGGATTCGGCGATCCGTTCCGAAGCCTCCGAGGCGCTCTTTAAAATGGGCCTCACGGAATCCATCACCGCCGCCGAGCGCCGCAACATGGACGAGTACCGGCGGAACAACGTGCCTTGACGGCGGCGCGTCACGGATGTAAATTTGGCAATAAGATCCCCCAAGGAGAAACCCCTATGACTCGGACCCTGGCGTTGATGGCGGCGGTGGCGTTGTTGACCGGTTGCTCGGCGAAATACGTGCGGGACACGGACGTCCCCACGCTCGACAAGCCCGCGATGTCCACAGGGCTTGACCGGGCCGACCTCGAACGCCTGTACAACGAAAACATCCAAACCCTTTTGGCCTCACCGGTGATGGCGGAATGGCAGAACGCCGCCGTGAAAACCGGCAAAAAATCCGTGGTGGCGATTTTCCCGATCGTCAACGAAACCACCGAACACATCGACACACAGTTGGACGCCCTGTTGAGTAAAATGGAGACCCAGCTGGTGGGCACCGGCGCTCTGTCGGTGGTCAGCCGCCAGCGCCAACAACAATTGGCCGAGGAACTGCGCCTGCAACAGAGCGGCGCCTTCGACGCCGCCCAGTCGGCGAAGCTGGGCCGCATGCTCGGCGCCAAATACTACGTCACGGGCAAAATCTACGACAGCGCCGAGCGCACGAAGGGCGCGCGCCGGGTGCAATACTTCCTGTTTATGCAGGTGATCGAGTTGGAGACCAGCCTCGTCGCCTGGCAAAAAGAAGCCGCCCTTTCCAAGGGCCTTCTGAAGTAATCATCCGGTGGGACGCCCCGCGTCCACCGTCCTTCTCGCCGCGCTGGCCGCCGCCCTTTGCGGTTGCGCCGGGGGTTTCCATAACGCCAGCGCGCGCCTGACCTCCTATTTGGACACGGGCCAGGCGACCCTCGCGATGGCCGAGGTCAACCGCCTGTTGGGGGTGGCCTCCGAAAGCGAACGGCCCGCCGACCTTAAAAACGGCCGGGTCCTGCATCTGCTCACCCGGGCCCGCCTGCTTCAGGACATGGGCCAATACGAATTGTCAGCCCGGGATTTCCAGGAAGCGGACGACAACCTGGAAGTCCTGAGCCTATCGGGCAACCCGCTCGACGCCCTCTCCAAATACTTGTACTCGGAAAAGAAAACCGTGTACAAGGCCACCCCGCTGGAAAAAACCCTCATCAACACCCTCAACATGGCCAACTACTTGGCCCGGGGGGACCTGTCGGGGGCGAAGGTGGAGGCGCGCCGCCTGAGGGTGTTCGAGGATTTTTTGAAGGACAGCGGCAAGACCGAGGCGCTGAACCCGCTGGGGGTGGCCCTGGCGGGATTGGCCTTTGAAATGGCCGGCGAAGCGCCCCAGGCCATGCGGTTCTACGCGGATTCCTGGGAACGCGGCGGGGTTCCAGGGCTTGAGGAAACCATGGCCGCCCTGCACCAGCGGACCGGCGCCTCCGACCCGCGGGTCCGTCGGTGGGCGCCCGCGCCCCGCACGGCCGGCGGCGAGGTGGTGGTTGTGGTTTTGGCGGGCCGGGCCCCGCAGAAAATTCCCATCGACGTTCCGCTCAATTGGCCGGTGTGGTCCCTGTGGCCGGAGACGGCTTACCTCAGTGTCCACGCCCGGGAACGGGCGGCTTTGTTGGCCGGGCTCGGGTTTTTGAAGGTGGTGCGGATGCCGGGTCTCCATCCAGCGCCCTCGCCCATCAAGGGCGCGGAGTTGTCGTTGGGCGGCCGGGCGGCGACTTTGCACAACGCGTTGGACGTGGAAGCCGGGGTCCGGCGGGAACACGCGAGAATGGAAGGGACCTATTTGATGGCGGCGCTGTCGCGCATGGTGTCGCGGGCGTTGGTGGCGCGTTTCGCGGAGGCCGCGGCCCAGGGCGACAAAAAGAAAAACGCGGGCCTGGTGGGGGCCCTGGTGGAAGGGGCCCTCATGATGATGGACGTGCCCGACACCCGCTCCTGGTCCAGCCTGCCCGCCAAGGTGTTTTACCTCCGGGGCCGCTGGCCGGCGGGCACCCACCGCCTTTCGGTCGCCTTCGCGGGCACCGGCGAGACCGTGGAACGCGAGGTGACGGTGGCCGATGGGCAAACGCAATTTGTCTTACTCTCGAACAAAGGAGTCTCACATGATTAAGCGCGCGTGGATGGGTGTCCTTTTGGCCGGGGTCCTGGCCGGGGCGGGGCACGCCTTTATGGACGGTTACCAGGACCGCAAGGGGGTCTATTTCGGGTTCGACGCGGCGGGGGGGAACGGCAAGTCCGAGCCCAGCGGCGGCGCGGACACCAGCGCCCTGGGCGTCATGCCCTCGGCGCGCCTCGGCATCGGGACCGAAGGCGACCTGGGCATCGACTTGGAAGGCGGCGTTTTCTTCGGCAGCGACGACGGGGTCGACCAAACCCACACCGGTCTCTACGCCAACGTACAAAAGTTCCTCAACAAGAACATCTACGTGCGCGGCGGGCTTGGGTTCGGCGTGGGACGGTTGAAATCCGCGGGGATGTCGGACTCCGAAAACGGCATCGGGTTCCAGTTGGGATTCGGAATCGAGACCTTTTTGAGCGCGGAGAACGCCCTGCGGCTCGGCGCCGTTTATCGCTCCCACGACTACGACGACTTTGATTTCACGTTCCTGGGTCTCGTCGCCGGCCTGACGTTTTATTAATCCCATGCGCCGGTTGACCATCGCGTCGGCGGCCCTCGCTTGGGCCGTCGCGGCGGGGGCGGGGACCCCCGTCGAAATCATGAAGTTTTCTTCCAGTGACCCCGCCGCCTGGGAGGACGCCCGCGACCGCCGGTCCGAAGCGCGCCCCTTGACCCTCGAGGAAATCCGCTCCCTGTCCCGCGCCGGGGTGAAAGAAAAGGCCCTCGTTCGGATGATCCGCTCCCGGCGGGTGCTCGCCGCCGTCCGGGGCGAGGCCCTGGCGGCGCTCAAGGCCCAGGGCGTTTCCGACAACGTGATCGAAGCCATCTCCACACACGCGCTCGCGGAAAACCGCCGGATCGACGTCTTGATTTCCCTGGATGTCGTCCGACCGCTCCCGACGACGATGGCGCCCACGCTCTACGTGGCGCTGGTCCACGAAGAGTCGGGGCGGCAGGAGGAGTTGTTGAAGGGGGCCCTGGGCGAGGTCCTGAACCACCGCTGGAAAGCGGAGGAGATCATCGACCGCAGCGATCCTTTGCTGCCCGGTTCGGTCCGGCGGATCCGCCTGACGGTGCCCTTCCGGGCCACGCGCCACGGCAAAATGGCCTTCAAGGTGCTCGTGACGCGGCGGCCGGGTTTGACCGACCTCACGCGTCTGCCCGCCGAGGAATCGGCCCGGGCGGCGTCGGTGGCTTTCGATTATCCCGCGGTGTCCCTGGACAACCGGTGCGAACTGGACATCGAACTCGGGCAAGACCCGCTTCTGCCGGGCGAACTCACCCTGCGGGAACCGGCCCTGCGGACCTATTGGGAATGATCAGTTCACCGCCATCATCGGTTCGCCGGTCTCCGAATAGCTGATGCCGTTGTCCTCGAAGGTGTAAGAACCCGGGGCGTATCGGCCAATCCCGGCCTGCCGATCGAGAAGGTCGTCCAGGTCGTCTTTCCCGTGATCGGTGTCGCGCCAATAGCCATCGACCACGCGCCATGTTTTGTCGGTCTGCTGGGCAAGATAAAATGCGCCGAAGGCCGCCGTTTTGTCGCGGGAGAGCCCCTGGGCGATAACGACGGCCTTGTCGCCGCGGGTTTTGGAACGCACGACGCTCACATTGGCCGGCCACGCCGCCGACACCACCACCAGGTCGAACAACCCCTCCAGTTGCCGAATGTGTTCGGCGGTGGCGAATTTTTTCAGGGTTTCTTTTCGGTTGCGCAGGGCCGCGAAAGTGTAGCCGCGAAAGGCGTTCTCGGCCGTGTCGGCTTTGTGGGTTTGACACCCGAAAAAGACCAAACCGATTCCCAACCACAACGTTATTTTTTTTACCATGGACTCTCCTCCCGCGTCGCGCGGCAAAGTTCCGGTTTAAAGAGACGAAAAGTGAAGCCCGCCGCGGCGCCCAACACAAACCCGCCCAGGTGGGCGCCGTACCCCACTTCCACCAGGGCGTTGTTCCGCGTCAGCAGGGCCATCAAGACCTGTTGAAACACCCACAGGGGAAGAAAGAACCAAAGCGGCGCGTCGAACGAACCGTACTTCACCGACAGGAAGGGCGCGAGCACGTAGAAGATTTTTGTTTTCATGTGGGGCATTGACGCCAGGCCAAAACCCATGAGGGCCGAGATGGCCCCCGACGCCCCCACCATGGGCACGTCGGGGGGAATGCCCCAAAGTACCTGGGCGACCGCCGCGCCCAGGCCGCCGCCGATGAAAATCGTCAACACGTGTTTGCCGACGGTCGGCTCCAGCACCCCCGCGAAACACCACAGGAACAACAGATTGAACACCAGGTGCGCCACCCCGCCGTGCAAAAAGAGATGCGTGAGAATTCCCGGCCAGGGCCGGTTTTTAAAATACCCGTAGGACCGAAAAGGGCTCGTGGCTTCGGGGCGCGCCGTTCGGGTTTGTTGGAAAGCCCGGTGAACGGGATATAAATTATCCCATTCGTAACGCGTTCGGGAGCTGAGCAGGGACTTGTTCCCTTCCACGCGGTCGAAGAGGTTTTTGAGCCCCGGGGAAGGGAAATCGGCCGCGGCGGGCGCGACGCGCAGTTGGGCCCTGTCGGCCTCCGAAAGGGTGGACTCCGTTGAAAGAACGCGGACCATGTCCCGGGCGAGGTTGCGCTCGTCGTCGCCGCCCACCACGGAGCGCCCCCGTTTTTCCAGTGGCCAGGTGATCGAAAAGACGAAGGCCAGCGCGAGGATCAGCGACGCCGTTATGAGGGGAAAGGTCCGGACCCGGGGCCAAACGGGGAAGAGGAAAAACACGCCGTGTTTTACGGTTTCGCGAACGCGGTGTCCGGAACGGCCCCGTAACGGATGGAGGAGCACTCCAGGGTTTCACGTCCCATGGTCATGTTGACCTGGCGACTGAAAAGACTGTTGTTGGACCGCAGGACGAGGCCGGTTTTCGCGTCCACCCAGGCCTGCTCGGTGGATTCGGCGTCGGGGCGGCGGGCTTTGACGCTGTAGAGGAGGGTGTCGCGGCCGGCGACCTGTCCCCCGGGGCCGGCCTTGCCGACGAAGGATTTGATCCAAAACCGCAGACCGTCCAGTTCGCCGGGCACGGGTTTTCGCGAATTCGATTCGGGGGGGATTTCGGTCATTTCGCCTTGATAATTCCGCCGCGGCGCGAAGACGGTTTTCACGTGGAGGTCTTGGCCGTCAAACACCGTCGTCACCTCGGACTCGATGGGGTCTCCGGTGGAACCCGTGGACTTGTGTTGGGCGATGATTTTGAACCGGTCTTTCCGGGCCCAGACCCGGGCGTTTTGCTCCTCTTTGCCCCCGACGATCTCGCTTTCGTTGACGAGCACCCAGGCGCCTTCAAACTCCAAGTTTTTGGCGGCGCGGCTCGGACCGCATTCCTTGATGAAAGCCCCCAGGCCGACGGTCAGTACCACCAACAGCAAAAGATTCTTCATAAGCGCTCCTTTTGAGGGGAACAACGGGGTTGTGGGAGGATTATAACCGAAATTCTCCGTCCCTGTGCGCGTCGGCCCGGAAATGTGTTATAATTTCAGCGCAATGAAACAGACCTTCACAACGCTCGCTATGACCGTCGCCCGCGGCTATTGCCGCTGGGCGAAGTCCTCTATTCACGGGGACGGGGCGTTGGGGAGCGGGTCCTTCTAGCACAACCGAAGCGATTCAAACCGAAACCGACGCCCACGATCCCCCGGATCGTGGGTTTTTTATTTTCGGTGAAAAGTCTGGCGAAAAGGCGAATTCGGGGTTAAAGAAGTGTGACCCCAAACGAGGTGATCCCCATGGAAGTGAACGAAGAAGACGTGAGGGCGTTGAGGTTGGCGGAGCAAGCCCTGATGCGGGAGGCGCTGGAAACGAAAGCCGCCCGGATCCAGGAATTGGAGGCCGAAATCACGTACTTGAGGCGGACCCTGAACGAGGCGATGGCGGTGCCCCGGCCGGCGATGGCGCGGCAAGCCGCTCCCGTGGCCGCGCCCCGGCCCGGTGGCGACTTCCCCCGGAGGTGGAAAGCGGCGTGATCGAACACATCGTCCTGTTTAAACTCAAAACCGACGCGTCGGAGGACCAGAAGCGCGGGATGTTAAACGCCCTTTTGGATCTAAAAGACCGCATTCCCGGCATACTTCATGCCTCGGCGGGGGTCAACTTCTCGGCCCGCGCCCAGGGGTACACCCACGGCTTCGTGATCCGTTTCAAGGACCGCGCCGCCTTGGACGCCTATTTGCCCCACCCCGCCCACGTCGTGGTGGTTGAAACCCACGTCAAACCCCTCAGCGAGGGCGTTTTGGCCCTCGACTACGAAATTTAGATATAATCCGTCCGATCCAATTTTTCGGGGGGACCCGCATGCCTGAACCGACCGACCGCAAACGCGCCTTCGACACCTTTGAATTCACGCTGACCGAATCGGTGGAGGTGTCGCCGGGCAACAAACATATGCGGTTGACCATGCCCATCGGCAAAGAACTGGTTTTCCATGCCGGCCAATACGTCCAACTGTTCATCCCCCACGAAGCGGGCGTCCGCCGCCGGGCCTACTCCATCGCCTCCTCGCCTTTTCATAAGGATTACATCGAGCTTTGCGTCACCCTGGTGACCGGGGGCGTTTCTTCCACGTATCTCCACAGCATGAAACCGGGGGACAAGATCCAGGGCATGGCCCCTCTCGGGCATTTCCTGATCAAGGACGAGTCCCGGGAATTCGTTTTCATCGCCACCGGTTCCGGGGTGGCCCCCTTCCGCGCCATGATTCACGATCTCCTTCACCGGAATTTCAAAAAAAACCTCTACCTGATCTACGGCCACCGCTACGAGCCCGACATCATCTACCGCAAGGAATGGGAAGACCTGGCCGCCAAGAACCCGAATTTCAAGTTCCTGTTCACCCTGAGCCGCGACACGAATTGGAAGGGCGAACGCGGCTATGTGCAGGAGAAAATCCAAAACTTTGTTCCCGAACTCAAAGAAAAGAGTTATTTCATCTGCGGTTTGAACAACATGATCACCGCCGTCAACGACCGCCTGTTGTCTCTGGGCGTGCCCAAGGAGCAGATCCACTTCGAGCGGTACGACTAGAAACCCGGAAAATTTAGTAATATATTAACCGAAACGCTCCTCCATCCCCTTACCATGGACCATCTGGACCAACTGGAACAGCAAAGCGTGTATATTTTCCGAGAGGCCTTCCGGCATTTCGAGCGCCTCTGCATGCTCTGGTCCGTCGGCAAAGATTCCACGGTCCTCCTCTGGCTCGCCCGCAAGGCCTTCTTCGGGCACGCGCCCTTCCCGCTGGTCCACATCGACACGAGTTACAAACTGCCCGAAATGATCGCCTACCGCGACCGCCTGGCCAAGGAATACAAGCTCACCATGATCGTCGGACAGAACACCGAGGCCCTGGCCGCGGGAAAAACCTTTCCTTTGACCGAATCGCTCCCGGAGGGCCACCCGGACAAGGTGTCCCGACTGCAATGCTGCGGGCTGTTGAAGAAAGACGCCCTCGCCAACACGCTGAGCGGCGCGTGGCCCCGGAAGCGTCTTAATTTGACCAGCGGGGTTTACGAAACCGACCCGGACAAGGAACCTTTCCACGGGGTGATCGTGGGGGCCCGGGCCGACGAAGAGGGGAGCCGGTCGAAGGAACGCTATTTCTCGCCCCGGGACAAAAACAACGCCTGGGACGTCGGCGAACAGCCGCCCGAGTTTTGGAACCAGTTCAAAACCGATTACGCCCCGGGCACCCACGTGCGCATCCACCCCCTCCTCGACTGGACCGAGCTTCACATCTGGGAATACATCAAGCGCGAAAAAATCCCCACGGTCTCCCTCTATTACGACCGGGGCGCGGGCACGCGTTACCGCAGCCTGGGTTGCGCCCCCTGCCAGGCCCCGATCCCCAGCAAAGCCAAGAACGTCGACGACATCATCGCCGAACTCAAGAGCGGCAAGCTCAAAAACATCGCCGAGCGATCGGGCCGCCTGCAGGACGGCAAACACGGCCTCGAGGAATTACGCCGCGAAGGGTACATGTGAACGCCGTCGTCTCCCGCGAGCAAATGAACATCGTGGTCGTCGGCCACGTGGACCACGGCAAAAGCACCGTGGTGGGGCGCCTCTTCGCCGACACGGGGTCCCTGCCCGAGGGGAAGCTCGAGGCCGTGCGCAAGGAATGCGCCCGCACCGGCAAGCCCTTCGAATACGCCTTCCTCTTGGACGCGCTCTCCGACGAACAAGACCAGGGCATCACCATCGACACGGCCCGGTCGTTCTTTAAAACCGAGCGGCGCGATTACATCATCATCGACGCCCCGGGGCACATCGAATTCCTGAAGAACATGATTTCCGGCGCGGCCCGCGCCGAAGCGGCGGTGCTTGTCATCGACGCCAAGGAGGGCGTGCGCGAGAACAGCCGCCGGCACGGCTACCTGCTGTCCATGTTGGGCATTCGGCAGATCGTCGTCTGCGTCAATAAAATGGATTTGGTGGACCGGAGCGAGGAACGTTTTCGCGCTATCGAAAAAGAGTACCGCGATTTTTTGAAGGGCATCGGCGCGGCCGAACCTCGTCAATTCATCCCTGTCAGTGCGGTCAACGGGGAAAACTTGGCCGTGAAGAGCACCCGCATGGAATGGCACCTCGGTCCCATGTTGTTGGAGTGCCTGGACGCCTTTGAAAAAGCCCCGCCCAAGGCCGACCGCCCGCTCCGTCTGCCGGTGCAAGCCGTTTATAAATTCGTCAGCCAGGGCGACGACCGGCGCATCGTGGCGGGGCGCATTGAATCGGGCCGCGTGCGGGTGGGGGACCGGGTCGTTTTCTCACCTTCCAACAAGGTCAGCACGATCAAATCCATTGAAGCCTTCAACGCCCCTGAACGGACCGACATCGACGCGGGGTGGTCCACCGGGTTCACCCTCTCCGAGGAAATTTACGTCACGCGCGGCGAAATCATGAGCCACGAGGCGACAGCGCCCCTGGTCAGCACCCGCTTGCGGGCGAACCTGATTTGGTTGGGCAAGCGGCCCCTGGAAAAGGGCCGCGACTACAAGCTCAAGATCCACACCCAGGCCCTGCCCGTGCGGCTCCTTGAAATCCGCAAGGTGATCGACGCGTCGGCCAAGGACGCGGGCGCCCAGGCCAAGGACCACGTGGGGCGCCACGACGTGGCCGACGTCGTCCTCGAAACCCGCCAGCCGGTGGCCTTCGACGAAATCGGCCAGAACGAAGCCACGGGGCGTTTCGTGCTGGTGGACGGTTACGACATCGCGGGGGGCGGCATTGTCACCGCGGCGGAAAGGGACGAAAAAGAGGATTTACGCGCCGAGGCGCGCCTGCGGGACTTCCATTGGATTCGGGGCGGGGTGTCGGCGGCGGACCGCGCGCGCCGGTTCGCCCACCGGGCGGCGCTCGTCATGTTCGTCGGCAAGGCCGGCGTCGGCAAACACCGCTACGCCCGCGCCGTGGAACGGGCGCTCTTCGACAAGGGGCGCGCCGTTTATATGTTGGACGGCACCAACGTGCTTCTGGGCGTCGACAGCGATTTGATCTGGACGGCCTCGACCCAGTCCGAATTGGTGCGCCGTTTCGCCGAGGTGGCCCACCTGTTCCTGGACGCCGGTCTCCTCGTGGTGTCCACGACCAACGCCATCGGTTTGGCGGACGTCGGCGCCGTCCAGGCCCTCGTCCCGGATTTCCCGCTCCTGGTGGTGGAGATCAACCCCGCCGGCGGCGCCGTCTCCGCCTCGGACCTCCGCCTCACCGGCCAGGAGCCCGAAGAAACCGTCATCGAACGGGTGACGGCCCTTCTGCTCCAGCGGCTAATCACGCAGTAACCAACTGGTTTTTTCGAACGGCATCCCACAGAAGTCCCGGGGTCCCTTTACTTTGCCCACCCGAAGAAAAGGGACGAAAAGCAATGGCAAAAAAAACCCACCTCAAGTCCTGGTTTGGGTTTCTACGCGTTGGGGGGGAGTTGTTTTTCGAGCGCCGGCACGAGGTTGTCCCGGCGTTGTTCGTAGGCTTTCATCCGAGCCGCGGGCACGGAACCCAGGGACGGCATCTTTAACGTCAAGAAATTAACCATGGACCCATTTTTCATCATTTGAAAGTGCAGATGCGGACCGGTGGAAATGCCCGTTGATCCCACATAAGCGATCAACTGGCCCTGTCGCACTTTGGATCCCACCGACAGGCCCTTCGCGAACCGCGACAGGTGGCCGTAGTAGGATGTGTAGGTGCCGTTGTGGCGCACCATCACCAAATTCCCGAAGCCGCCTTTCTTGCCGCGAAAGACCACCGTCCCGTCGCCGACGCTCACCACCGGGGTCCCGGTGGGCGCGGCATAGTCCGTCCCCAGATGGGGTCGATAAATGCGGAACACGGGGTGGAAACGCCGTGTGGTGAAGCCGGAAGAGATGCGTCGGAAATTGAGGGGGGCGTGCAGGAAGGCTTTGCGCAGGGATTCGCCTTTTTCACCGTAGTAGTCGTCCATGAAGCGGACGGCCACGTGCCGCCCGGTGGCCTCCCCGTCGTAAATCGCGCCGAGGATCTTGACGTCGACGATCTTCCCGTCGGGTGTCCTCTGTTCTTTCCATTGAAGGGCGAAACGGTCGCCGCCGCGGGTTTCGGTGAGGAAATCGATGTTCCAGGCGAAGATATCGGCCAGCCCCACGATGACCGCCGGGGCCACGCCCTGGGCCTGCATCGAAACCCAGAGGGAATCGGCGAGGGTGCCCGCGGCGGATTTTTCGACGGATTTAAGGGGCACGGGCTCCCTTCGGACGGCCCAGCCCGTGGGGGCGGCTTCCACGACGAAGCGTTCCAGCCGCCGGGCGATGGACAGCCGTTGAAACTTCCCATCGGGCGTTTGGAGCAGTTCGTAGCGGTCGGCTTCGTTGAGCGAGCGGGGATCCAACACCGGCTGGAACGCCCGCGCGATGCCGTCGGCCTGGGGCGCGGGAACCCCGGCGCTTTTGAGAACGGTGAAGAGCATTTTGCCCGGGGTGAAGGCCCCCGTGGTGGTCCGTCCCTCGACGGGTTTGAGGGCCGCGTCGATGGACAAAGACCCCGCGATGGGGAGGTGGGCGGGGCGAGCGAAAGCCCAGAGGGCCGCGATGCCGAAACAGGCCACCGCCGTCACCCAAAAACCGAGACGGACGGGCTCTTTGAGCCGGCCGTCGTCTTCGCGGATGAGTTTCAAATACTGCCGCACGGCCGGTATTATACACGATCCAAATTGCTAGAATGCGGTCGAGTTTAATTCAAAAAACGGGATCGGGCCTATGCTCACTTTTGTTTTCGCCACGTGTCTGGCCGCGTTGCTGGTGGCCGCCTACTTCGCCTGGGACGTTCTCAAAACGGACAAGGGCACGCCGGAGATGCAAAAAATCGCCGCCGCCATCCACACCGGCGCCCAGGCGTTCCTCAACCGGCAGAACCGCACCATTTCCATCCTTTTCTTGATCACCGGGGGCGGCATCTTTTCCCTCTACGCCCTGCTCGGCCGCCAAACCTCGGAGGGACTCGACGCGGCGTTCTCGTTCCTGCTCGGGTCCGCGACCTCCCTGTTGGCCGGGTTCATCGGCATGCAGGTGTCCATCCGCACCAACATCCGCGTGGCGAGCGCCGTCCGACGGAGTTTGCCCGAAGCCCTGCGCCTGGCCCTGCGGGGCGGGGCGGTCAGCGGCGTGGCCGTCGTGGCGTTGAGCCTTTTGGGGGTGGGGGGGTTGTTCTGGTTCATGGGCGGCCAATTTGATCCGACCCGGGTGCCCCTGCGCATCGTCGGCTTCGGGTTCGGCGCGAGTTTCGTGGCCCTCTTCGCCCAATTGGGCGGCGGCATCTACACCAAGGCCGCGGACGTCGGCGCGGATTTGGTCGGCAAAATCGAGGCCGGCATTCCCGAGGACGATCCCCGGAACCCCGCGGTCATCGCGGATTTGGTGGGCGACAACGTGGGCGATTGCGCGGGGCGCGGCGCGGACCTTTTTGAATCGACGGCGGCCGAAAACATCGGGGCCATGGTGTTGGGCGCCGCGCTGTACCCGGTGTTCGGGGTGAGCGGGGTGTTGTTCCCGCTGGTGGCCCGGGCCGCCGGTTTGCTGGCGGCCATCGGCGGCGTGTTCTCCGTGCGTTTGCGGGGCGAGCAGGAAGATCCCATGAAGGCCCTCAATCGGGGCTACCTCGTGACCAGCGTGCTCGCCGCGGTTGGATTTTATCTCACCGTCCGCTATTTATTGAAAGACAACCCCTGGCTGTTGGCCGCCGGATTGATCGGCCTGACGGCGTCCTACATTTTTGTCTGGATCACCCAGTACTACACCGAGTCGAAGTACCGCCCGGTCCGGGACATCGCCCGCTCCTCCTTGACGGGCCACGCCACCCTCATTATTTCGGGCTTGGGTTACGGAATGGAAAGCACGGCCCTGCCGGTGGTGACGATCGCCCTGGCGCTGGTGGGTTCGTATTTCTGCGGCGTCCACGGCTTGGCCGGCGCGGGGGTGGATCCCATGAGCGCCGGTCTCTACGGCACGGCCATCGCCACCATGGGCATGCTGTCGACCTGCGCCTACGTGCTGTCCATGGACACTTTCGGGCCGATCACCGACAACGCGGGCGGCATCGTCGAGATGAGCGGCCAGCCCGACAGTATCCGACGGAAAACCGACCGTCTCGACGCCGTGGGCAACACCACCAAGGCCCTCACCAAGGGGTACGCCGTGGGGTCCGCCGCGCTGGCGGCCTTCCTGCTGTTTTCGGCTTATCTGGACGAAGTCACCCATCTCATCGGCAAGCCCTTCCGGACCGTGGACCTGGCCAAGGTGGAGGTGTTCGTGGGGGCCCTGCTGGGGGCGATGTTGGTGTTCCTTTTCAGCGCCCTGGCCCTGCGCGCGGTGGGCAAGGCGGCCTACGCCGTCATCAACGAGGTGCGCGCCCAATTCTCCGAATGGCCGGGCATTCTGCAGGGAACCCAGGAGCCGGATTACGCCCGTTGCGTGGACATCGTGACGGCGGCGGCGCTCCGGCAAATGGTGTGGCCGGGCGTTCTGGTGGTGGGCATGCCGATCGGGGTGGGTTTGCTCTTTAAATCTTTCGGCGTCGGCGCTGAGACGGCCGCCGGGTTTCTCATGGTCGGCACGATCACGGGGATCCTGATGGCCTTGTTCATGAACAACGCCGGCGGGGCCTGGGACAACGCGAAGAAGTATGTCGAAACCAACGCCATCTACGGCGGCAAAGGCTCCCTGGCCCATCAAGCGGCGGTGGTGGGCGACACCGTCGGCGACCCGCTAAAAGACACCGCCGGGCCCAGTCTTCACGTTCTCATCAAGCTGTTGGCCACCATCACCCTCGTCTTCGCGCCCCTCTTCGTCTGACAACGCCGGTTCCGGCTCGTGGGGCTCCCGTGGCGGCACCGGCCGGGGACCCCGCCGAATGTACAGCCGCTTGATCGCCACGGAGGGGAATTGCGTGTAGGCGTCCACATCGTCCCACCGCGCGCCGATCCGGAAATGCAGGCCGTCCCCCGTGGTGAACGCCACGTAAATCGGAAACCACGAAAAAGGCAGCGGCAGGTCCGGGTAGCGGGAAATTTGAAAACTGCCGTATTCGCCGATGGGTTTCGGTTTCCCGTCTTTGCTCGCGCGCTGGTTGCCCAGGATTATTTCCGGTCTTCCCCAATCGAACGTGGTCCAACCCCGGGGGATGAGATGGAACGGCCAGGGGTAGTCCCAGTGGCGGCGGCCTTGAAGATGGCGGGGCAGGTGTTTGTCCGAGGGAAGATATCGGGCGACGGGGTCGGAGGAACCGGACTCGGCGGCCCGGGGACCCGCGGGGGGAGCGGCAAAAATCAATAGGAGGATCGCCCCGGCCCACGCCGGTTTTCTTGGGTACGAGGGGTTCACCTGTTTCGCCCGGTTCATGCCGCCCTCCGCGCGCCACGCCGTCAACGATCGGCGGCGCCGCGTGCGGCGGGCCCTCCCGGGCCCTCTCTTAAGTCTACCCCCTCCCATCGCCTTTTTCCACACCCCCCTGGAAATTCCACGAAGCGGAAGCCATAATTACCCTATGCTCGATTGGTTGGCGGTGATTTTGTCCCCCATTGTCGGGGCGGGGAGCGGTTCGTTGTTCAGCCGGCTCTTGAGCGGCAAGGGACGCCCCCCCGCCCGTGAAAAACCCGCGCGCGCCTCCTCGGGCGTGGGTGAGCGGGTGGACGATTTGGAGGAATGGCGGGAGCGGGCCGAAACCCTGTTGGGCGCCCACGAGCGGGAGTTCCGCCGCCTGAGCGGGGAAATCCGCTCGACGCGGGTTCTTTTGGATGTTTTTCTGGTCTTGCTCCTCGTCGCTTGCGCGACGGGTTTCTGGCTTCTTCGCTAAAACTTTCCGCAGTCGATCACGAACCGATACCGCACATCGCCCTTGACCACCCGCGCGTAGGCGCGGTTGATCTCGGCCGGGGCGATGGTCTCGATGTCCGGCGTGATCTTACGTCGACCGCAGTAATCCAACATCTCCTGGGTCTCCTTAAGGCCGCCGATCAGCGACCCGGCCAATTGCTTGCGCCCCAAAATCAGCGCAAAGGGGGGCACCGCCAACGCCGTCGGCGAGGCGCCCACCATCACGAGGGTGCCGTCCCGCTTTAACAAATCGAACAAGGGTTCCATGGGATGGTTCGCGGACACCGTGTCGATCACGAGATCCAAAGACGAGGCGTGCTTCGCCAGACCTTTCTTGTCGGTGGACAAAAGAAAACCGCGGGCCCCCAGGCGCCGGGCCTCCGGGGCTTTCCGGGGGGACGTGCTGATCACGAGGACCCGGGCTCCCATCGCCGCGCCGAACTTGACCGCCATGTGCCCCAGGCCGCCGAGGCCGACGACGCCCAGGGTTTTGCCGGGGCCCATGTTCCAACGGCGCAGGGGGGAATAAGTCGTGATGCCGGCGCAAAGGAGCGGGGCCGCCTTGTCCGGCGGGAGGCCGCGCGGAATCCGCAAGACGTAATTTTCATCCACCACGATGCGGGTGGAGTATCCGCCCTGGGTGGTGCGGCCGAATCGGTCTTTGTCCCCGTAGGTGAAGACGGGGCCCCGGGCGCAATGCTGTTCCAAATTCGAGCGACAAGAAGGGCAGGCCCCGCAGGACTCCACGTAACAACCCACGCCCACCACGTCACCGACCTTGAACCGGCGGGTTTTGGGGCCCCGGCCGCTCACGCGCCCGACGATCTCGTGGCCGGGCACCAGGGGAAATGTTCCCTCGCCCCATTCGCCGCGGGCGGAGTGGATGTCGCTGTGGCAAATTCCGCAATACAAAATGTCGATCACGACGTCATGGCGGACGGGGGACCGGCGTTCAAAGGCGTGGGGCTTAAGGGGGGCGCCCGGTTGGGGCGCGGCGTAACCACGAACGGGGATCATGAAAGCCTCCTGGGGTGAACGGGGCCATTGTAAATCATATCGGCCCATGAGAAAACCCGAGGCCGATGAAAGGCGGGGAATTCGGGTTAGAGAGCCGCCGGTCCGTCGCCGGCGGTCGGCGTGGCGGTTTCCGGGGACCGGTCCTTGCCCCAATGCCGGGTCAACTCCACCCGGGCCGCCTCCAGGCGGCGGTAGGCCCACCAGCGCCCGAGACGCCGCCAGGGGGATCGGTTCCCCCACCACAGGCGGCCCGTGTCGAGGGTGCGCAGGTAGGGGTCGTAGGTGGTGTAGTAGGGCACCGGGCGGACCCGCTCGGGTTCGGTGAGGCAGCGGACGATTTCCGTGGTCGCCAACCCCGCGCACAACAGGCAGGCCGCGTTGATGGAAGGGCCCCGGTGTTCGGCCAGATCCACCCGGGTCGGGTCCATGTAGCGCAAGTGGGGCAGGGTCGGCGATAGTCCCGCAAAAAACGCGATCAGGAGTTCCAGGTCGCTCATCCCGTCGCGCCAATCGAAGTAATCGTCCGCGCTCATCCCATCGGGGGTGAACACCAGCAGGGCCGCGGCGTACCCCATGGGCCCGGCGGTCACCACGGGGATGCCTTTCTTCCTCGCCGCCTGGAACATCCGGCGGCGGACGCGGACGCTAAAACCGTCCAGGCCGTCGACGACGGCGTCCGCGCCCGCCAAAAATTCCTCCATGTTGCCCTCGGTGACCCCGTTGGGGAACGCCTCGACGTGCAAATGCGGGTTGATGGCCGTCGTCTGCTCCATCATGACGTCGATTTTGTTTCGGCCGATCGTCCGGGCGTTGGCCCCCGCCTGGCGGTTGAGGTTGGCCCATTCGAACTGGTCCATGTCGGCGAGCTTGAGGTGCCCCACGCCCATCCGCGTCAAAGACAGCGCGTGCTGCCCGCCGACGCCCCCCAGTCCGGGAACCGCGACGCAGGCGTTGCGCAGCCGTTCCATGGACGCTTCCGAAAGAATGCCCACGTTGCGTTGAAAAGCCTCCCGGTAAAAGCGGTCCGCTTCCGGCAGGGCCGGACGCGCAACCACCGCGCCGACGGCCAGGGCGGAGGGTTTGCCGGCCACGACTTCGAGCGAATGCCCGGCCCGGACGGCCGATTCGACGGTGAACCCCGCGGACCGGGCGCGGGCCAGGATGTCTTCCGTCGTGTACGGACGGTGAAGGATGCCCTTGCGCGCTCCCCACGCGTTGATGCGCGCGGCGATGGCCCGCAGAAACCGTGGGCCCCGGTCGGGCACCAAAAGGGCGTTGAAACGCAGCGTCGCGCCGGGGCGCAGGACCCGGAAGATTTCACGCAGGCCGCCGTCCACGTCCGGAAAGCAGTGGATCGCGTTGGCGATGTTGGCCGAACGGTAGGTGTTGTCCGGGTCGGCCAGGTGGGCGACGTCGCGTTGTTCCAAGCGCACGCGGGGATTGTTTTTAAAGCGCCGCCGGGCGCCGGCCAGCATGGGGGCGGCGTAGTCGACGCCGATCAATCGGCCCACGCGGCCGCCCCGCAGGCGGTGCCAGGCCAGGATCATCGACAACAGGGTGCCGCTGCCGATGGCGACCTCCAGGTGTTCTTCCGAAATGTTTTTTTCAAAAAAATCAATTTGGCGCCACAGAGAGCTGTTGTAACTGAATGTCAATATGAAGAACCCGCGCACGTCGTACCACCAGGAGGGAGAGTCGTAGGCCTGTTCGAGGGCGGCTTGCTTCTCCGCGCTGACACTTTCGAGGACTTGCTCCATGGTTTCCTCCTCACGCACGTCGTTCATGCCCCCAGTCTACGATCGCGGCCTTACGCCGGGCTCTCGGGCGTGTTACGGCCGGGTTACAAATATTTGTCCTGGGGATTGAATTCCCGCCGCGCGGCCGTTACACTGACGGGATGCGCCTTTTCCCGAACCGCCGACCCGTTTTTTCCGCCTGGCTGGATTGGCCGTTGCGGCGGCAATTCACGGCGTCGCACCTTTTCCTGGCCCTTTTCACGGTCATCGTTCTGTCGGCGATCCTCTATGTGTTCCAGCGGCAGTACGTGCTCGGCACCTTCGCCTACATCAACCAGCGGCGGGCGGCGTCCTTCGCCTCGGCCTGCGAGGCCGCCCTTGAGCAGAAAGACCCCGCGGTCTTGTCTGTTTACATGGGTCTTTTGCGCGACTCGACGGACGTGGAGTACGCCTACCACGCGGACGCGGCGGGGGTGATTCGCGCCCATCTCGACCCGTCGTGGGTCGGCCGGTCGGTCGCCGACTGGAAAAAACAATTGGACACCGGGCGTTTCACGGTGAGCGCGGCCGCCCTGCCGCGGGGAGGATCGGTGGAGTTGGGCATGCAACGGGCCTACGCGGAGTCGTTGGTTCAGAAATCCCTGGCCAAGGTGCTCCTGGGCGTCGGGTCGGCGGCGCTTTTGGCCACGGGATTGGGACTGCTTCTCTCGTTTTTCCTCGCGGCACGCCTGACGCGGCCCATCCGCGACCTCAGCCGGGGCACGCGAGCCATCGGGCAGGGGCGGTTCGACATCCGGGTGAGCGGGGGGACGAGCCGCGAAGTGCAGGAACTGGCCGACGTCTTTAACGGCATGGCGGCCCGGCTGGGTGAGCTGGACCGTTTGAAAGACGACATATTCACCATGGTCACCCACGATTTGCGAACGCCCTTGGCTTCGATCACAAGTGTTATTGACGTCCTGCGCGAAGGGGGGCGGGGCCCTTTGAGCCCGGTCCAGTCGGACTACCTCGGCATTGTGCGGGAAAACGTTTTCGGGCTCCTGCGTTACGTCAACGACATGCTCGACATGGCCAAGATCAAAGCGGGGAAAGTCACTTACCGCATGGAGGCCGTGGACCTGGCGGCGGCGGTGGAGCGGGCCCTCCAACTCTTCGGCACTTTGGCCCAGCAAAAAGGCGTCGCGTTGGAGAAAGAAATAACCCCCCGTTCCACGGTCCGGGCCGACCGGGAAAAAGTCGATCACATTTTTACGAATTTGGTATCCAACGCCTTGAAGCACGCCCCCTCGGAGGAGGGGCGGGTGCGCGTGGAGGTCCACCCCCGGGACGGTTTCGTGGAAGTGCGCGTCATTGACAACGGGCCCGGGTTGCCCGAAGAAGGACAGGACCGGCTTTTTCAAAAGTTCGGCGTCCCCGCGGGGTCGTCCCCCGTGCGGGGCGCGGGCGTGGGGCTGTTCGTGGTGCGCACGTTTGTGTCGGCCCAAGGGGGCCGAGTCGAGGTGGATTCAAAGCCGGGTCGGGGGTGTGTGTTTTCATTTACCCTGCCGGCGGCCCAGGAGGCCGGGGCGTGAGCGTTCGATTGCTGGTGGTGGAGGACGATGTCGGGTTGGCCCGCATTCTTAAAGACGGTCTCACGCTGCGGGGGCACGCGGTCACCGTGAAGCACAACGCCGAAGACGCCTTGAAAGTCGTCAAACAATCCCCGCCCGATTTGGTCATCCTGGACGTGGGACTCGACGGGCTGAGCGGGTTCCAAATGCTGGAAATCGTTCGCAAAGATCCGGCCACCGCCTCTTTGCCGGTGATCCTGTTGACCGCCCTTCACACGGAAAAAGACAAGCTCAAAGGCTTGAGCCTGGGCGCTGACGATTACGTCACGAAGCCTTTTTCCGAAAAGGAACTGGCCGCGCGGGTGGAGGCGGTGCTGCGGCGTTCGCGTCCCGGCGGGGAAACGGGGTCCACGTTGGCGTCCGGTTCGCTTCGTGTCGATCCCGCCCGACGGGAGGTCGTCGCGGACGGTCGCCCGGTGGATTTGTCAAAACTGGAGTTCGATTTGCTTGTCTTCTTCTTGCGTCGCCCGGGGGTCGTGCATTCCCACGACACCCTTATGGAGGGCGTGTGGGGCGAGGACCGTCTCGTCTCCCGCCACACGGTGACGGTGGCCATTTCCCGGCTTAAAGATAAATTGGGGGATCCCGGCGAAGGCATCGTGAGCGTCAAAGACATCGGCTACAAGTTCCTTCAAACCCCCTGAAAAGCGAACCGCCCGCCCCGCGCGGCGGGACGGGCGGTTCGTGCGATTGCGACGCGAATCAACCGATGGCGAGGCGCCCCGTTTCGCCGGTGCGGATGCGCATGATTTGGCCGAGGTCCAGTACGAAGATTTTACCGTCCCCCACGTTCCCCGTCAGGGCCGACTTCTGAATGGCGTCCATGGTCGGCTGGACGAATTCCTCGTTGACCGCGATCTCCAGCTTCACTTTTTTGAGGAGGCTTCCGCCCTCTTTGTGGCTGCGGTAGACTTCCGAAATGCCTTTTTGACGGCCCCGGCCCATGACCGTGGACACCGTGACCATATGGATTTCGCGGGCCTCAAGGGCCGCGAGGACGTCGTCGAGCTTGTCCGGCTGAATGATGGCGACAATGTATTTCATGGCGTGTCTCCTAGTCGATCAACGTGTAGGCCGACTCGCGGTGCTGCGTGAGGTCGAGGCCGATGCGTTCGTCCGTGTCCGTGACCCGCAGACCCACCAAGAGGTCCGTCAGTTTCAACAGGCCCCAACTCACGACGAAGGAATAGAACCCCGTCACGAGCGTCGCCTTCAATTGGATCAAAAAGAGGCCCGGGCCCCCGTAGAAGAGGCCGTCGGCGCCGGCGGGGTTGACCGCTTTGGTGGCCCACAGGCCCGTCGCCAGGGCGCCCCAGAGGCCACCCACGCCGTGCACGCCGAAGGCGTCCAAGCTGTCGTCGTAGCCCAACTTCGGCTTCAAGTACATGACCGAGCCGAAGCAAATGAGCGCCACGGTGACCCCGATGCCGAGGGCTCCCAGCGGCGTGACGAAGCCGGCCGCCGGGGTGATGGCCACGAGGCCGGCCACGGCGCCGGTGATGGTGCCGAGCATGGTGGCGTGGCGGTTGGTGATCGCGTCGAGTCCCGCCCAGACGAGACCGGCGGCGGCCGCCGCGATGTGCGTGTTGACGAAGGCCGTCGTCGCCAGGGCGCCCGAACCGAGGGCGCTGCCGCCGTTAAAACCAAACCAGCCGAACCACAAGAGGCCCGCGCCCAAAACCGCCAGGGGCAGGTTGTGAGGCGGCGACATTTGCGCGGGGTACCCACGCCGTTTCCCCAATACGAGGGCGGCGGCCAGGGCCGCGGCCCCGGCGTTAACGTGCACCACCGCCCCGCCCGCGAAGTCCAAAGCCCCCCAAGAGCGGATGAACCCGCCCACGCCCCAGACCCAATGGGCCACGGGGTCGTACACCAATGTGGTCCAGAGAAGTGAAAAGAGGACGTACCCGGAAAATTTCATCCGTTCGGCGAAGGCCCCCAGGATCAGGCCCGGGGTGATCACGGCGAACATGCACTGGTAGATCATGAAGGCCTGATGGGGGATGGTGGCGGCGTAATCGGGGTTGGGCGCCGTGCCCACGCCCGCGAGGCCCGCCCAGGACAGGTTGCCGATCAGCCCTTTCAGGCTGGGGCCGAACGAAAGGCTGTAACCGATCACCACCCACTGCACGGTGACGAGCCCCATGACCGCGAAGCATTGCATGAGGACCGAGAGCATGTTCTTGCGGCGAACGAGACCCCCGTAGAAGAACGCGAGGGCGGGCGTCATCATGAGCACCAACGCCGCGGAGACCAACACCCAGGCGGTATCCCCGCTGTTGATGGCGGTCGTGGCCGCGGCGGCGTCTTCCGCCGCCACGGGACAGGCGAGGAGCGCGAACGCGGCCACGGCCGCGAGGCGGGCCCCCAATTTTTGAACAAGGTTCATAGAGTGAAACCCCCGAAGATGGATTGTGACCGGGCCCCTGGAAAACAAAAAAAACGCCTCGCGCCCCGATGGAATCGGAGGGCGAGACGTCGTCGTCTCGTGTTTCCGGGGTTCTTCCGGCCGGAAGAACATCGATGTTTCGTTGCCGCGGCACAACGCTGTGTCGCGGGGGGATTCTACACCAGGGTTTCCGGCCCTGTCAACCGGATCAAACGTGGTTGCGGATCATGAGTTCTTTGGGGTGGGGGTGCAAATAGGTTTGCCCGGCGAGGTAGGCGATCCCGTGAACGCGCACCAACGACCGCAACAGCGTGATGGGGGCGATCAAGGGGCAGAGGCCGCGGCGGTAATCTTCGACGCACCGCGCGAGCTCGCTTCGTTCGGATTCGCCCGCCACGCCCCGGAAATACCCCACCGCGTGCTGGAGGACGTTCACATGCCGGCGGGTGGTCATCGGGGTGGCGAGGGTTTTCATGAAGAGCGCTCCGTAGTCCGCCAGGGCCGCCGCGAACCGTCCCTTGGCCCCCGCCACCAACCGGCCCAGGGCGGGGTAACCCCCGGGTTCGTGGGCCATCAGAAGCATTTTTTCGTCCGTGTGGAAGCGGACGAGGTCCCCGGCCTTGCGGGCGGTTTCCCGGAAGGCACTCCAGCGGTGGTGGGCGAAAACCCGTTCGACGAAGTTCTCCCGCAGCCGCGGGTCGTTGAGCCGCCCCTCTTCCTCCACCGGCAACAGGGGCCATCTTTCCCGGACGGCGGCCGCGAAAAGCCCCGCGCCGCTTTTGTCGACCCCCGGGCCGCCGTGGACCCGGACCCGCTCAAGCCCGCAACTGGGGGAATCTTTTTTAAAAATGAACCCCGCGAGGCCCTGTTTCTCCAGGGACTCCAACCGGCGCGCGGCCCAGCGGCGCATGTCCTGGGTGAGGTCTTTGTCGGTTTTGACGGAAACAAGCCGAACCTCCCCGTCCCGCCGGACCAGATGGATGGATTCCCGGGGCACCCCGAGCCCCAATTCCAGCTCCGGGCAGACAGGCACGAACTCCACAAAACGCGCCAAAAGGTCCGTCAGGAACGCGTCCCGTTTATGCCCGCCGTCGTAACGGACTTTCTGTCCCAAAAGGCAGGACGACACGCCGAGGCGAATGGGGGAGGCGCTTTTCATTGTTGGGCGGCGCGGTAAATTTTCGCGAGCGAGTCCACGATGGGGTCGAGCACGTCGTCGTCGGTCCAGTAGTCCATGTGGCTCGCGGGGTTCCATGAGGACAGAATTCCGCCGGCGTTGACCGCCCGGTCCACCGCGACGGCTTTTTTGTAGGCGTCGTTGACGGATTTCAGCGGATAACCGATGACGTCGTCCTGATCGTAAATGTTGATCCACTCCCCTTTGATTTTTGGGTGGTGCCCGGCCAACTTCGGCGCGGGAACGGCGATGGGGCGGCCGAAGTCTTTGTAGCGCAGGCTCCAGAGGGCGATTGGACTGCCGAGGGTGTAAAAACCGCTCAGGGTTTCGCCCTTTTCGAGGGGGGTGGGTTCCAGGACGGCGCGGACGGCCTTGGGGAGAATGCGCCGGCGGGGTTCGGCCTGCAAATCGTAGACGTAATTGGAGGCGATGACCGTGCCAAGGCTGTGGGCGATCACGCAGAGCGGCGCCCGGGGCCCTGCGGCGGCGGCGAGCTCCCGCAGGGCGCGCGCGACGACCGCGTGCACCGCGTCGTACATGTCCCGCTCCCGGGGCGCGGGTTGGTAGGCGATGGCGTCGGCCGCGAAATCCACCATGAAACGCCGCAGTTTGACGAAATCCATGGGACCGCCTGCCTTGAGACGGGCCCAGAGGGTGTTCTCCTCGTTTTGAATGACCGGCGCCCAAAACACCGGTTGCATCACCAGGCCGTCCTGCCCCGTGGCCCTGGCGAATCGTTTGCGAAGCCCGTCCATCATTCCGTCGGCGAAGGAGGCCTCGGGCCGTCCCACGCCGTGCACAATCGCCACCGCCAGTTTGGTCGCCATGCGCGTACTCCTTAATGGAATAGAAATTATTCTGAAAGACGAAGCGCGCCGCTTTTGAACGCGCGGGCGGCCGTTTGGTAATAGGCCACGGCTTCCCGGAAAAGTCGGGTGTTCAGGGGCGTCGGGGTGGCGTCCAGGGGGATCGGGTTCAGTCGAAAACACTCCGCCCTCTTTTGGGGAAGCAGGACCGTCAAGAAACCGTCCCGCACGTAGCCCAACGATTGATAGTTGCTGATGAACGCCCGTTCCAGCGGGGGGCCGCCTTCAAAAAAGGAACGCCCAAAAAAATGATCATCCCCGCGTTTGCCCAAGACCTCCACCAAAGACGGGAGCAAATCGATTTGACTGACCATGGGTTCAAAAACGTCCCGATCCAGCAACCGGGGCGCGTAGAAGATGAGGGGGATCCTGTATTTTTCCAAGGGCAATTTGGTTTTGCCCGCGGCGGAGGCGCAGTGGTCCGCCGTGATGACAAAAAGGGTTTCGTAAAACCAGGATTCCTTTTCCGCCGCGGACACAAATTCGCCGATGGCGAAATCGGTGTATTTCACCGCCCCGTCCCGTCCCCCCGGGGAGGGAATGTCCACGCGGCCGTCGGGGTAAGTGAAGGGGCGGTGGTTGGAGGTCGTCATGATGTGGGCAAAAAAAGGTCTTTCCTTTGGGATGCGTCGCAGGGTCGTCAGGGCGTTGGCGTAGAGGGTTTCGTCCGCGACGCCCCAGGCGTTTTCAAAAACAACCGTGTCTTTCGGAAAACGGGGGCGGTCGATGATCTCGTAATCGTTCCCGCTGAAATAAGCGTTCATGTTGTCGAAATAACCCCGACCCCCGTAGAAAAACATCGTCGCAAAACCCTGCTTTCGAAGGATTTCTCCGATGGTGGCCAGATGGTCGTTGTGGGGCCGTCGGACGATGGATTGGCCGGGAACCGGCGGGGTTCCCAGGGAAAGCGCCTCGAGCCCGCGCACCGTGCGCGTGCCGGTGGCGTAGACGCGGCGAAACAGCAGCCCCTCCCGGGCCAGTCGGTCGATGTTCGGGGTCAAACCCCGCTCGGACCCGTAGGCGCCCACAAAAGAAGCCGAAAGGCTTTCCACCGAAATCAAGACGACGTGGCGGGGGCGGCGGTGGAAGGGTGTTCGGTCGTCGGCGGCGTCGTTCATGTCCCGGACCAGCAATTCCGACAGGGGCGAACGTTCGACGCGCAGAGCGGCCAACACGTCGTCCGCCTCTTTTTGCGGAAGGGTCGGGTAGAAGGCGTCGTAGTCCAATTCGTTCCGGCGGAGGGCGGCGGCGAAGGTCCAAAACCCGTTGCCCGACAGTTCCTCCGCGTAGCTGTTGCCCAATCCGCTCATCTGATCCAAGTTGCCGAAGAGGACGGCGAAAAGGGGAAGGGCGACTCCGAATAGGCTTTCCCCCAGGCGGCGGCGCCGGGAGATCGGTCGGGCATCGATTTTTATGACACGGGCGCGGAGGCTCCACAACGTTCCCGCCGCGGTCAGCCCGATGGAAAAGAAAATCCAGCCGAGCGGATAGGATTGGCGGAGGTTGCCGATCACTTCGTGGGTGTACAGCAAATAGTCGACGGAGATAAAGTTCAACCGAGTCGAGAACTCGGCCCAAAAGGCGATTTCCAAGACGGCGGTGAAAAGCAGAAAGGAGATAAAGGTCCACAACACCGCGAAGCGCAGGGGTCTGTGGCGAGCGGAGCGGCGCCAGCGGTTGGGGACCGCGGCGTCGTAAAGGACAAACGGGGCAGCCCAAACCCCGGCGACCAAGACGTCGAACCAGGCGCCCTTGAGCAGGACGGAGGGCCACAGTTCCCAGGGCACGAGGCCCGTCCCGGAGGTAACCAATAGCCCCCATCGCGTGATTTGAAACACGATCAAAGCCAAACCGCCGACCAAGATCCCCATTCGTTGATTCTACCTAATAACACCGAAGGGGTCGGCCGAAACAGCTCCCGGCAAGCGCAATCAACTATAATTCTTTCATGGGAAAACGCTGGCTGGCGGCACTTCTTTTCGGGGCCGGAATATTGGTGGGGCGGCCGTTGGCCGCGGAGGAGTCCTCGGGGTGGGAAGGTCGAGCTGTCCGCCTGCCGCCTCTGCTGTGGTACGAGCGGGACCCCGCGGAGGACCGACGGTTCCTCATGGTGTCCCTTTTGTATTGGGACATGGCCCAGGGGCGGTCGTACCAACGGTTGTTCGTGCCTTTCTTTTTCCGTTTCAAAAACGACGCCGCCGCGCAAACCTACCTCCCGCCCCTTTACCTTCAGCGGACCACACTTTCCGGTGGCCGGGTGACGACCGCCCTGCCGATTCTCCTTTACGACTATCGAAATCGGGACCGTTCCCGCATCGACCAGGCCTTCCCGCTCGGGTTTCGCCGGGTGCGGGGCGATGCGCGAAAGGGCTGGCTTTTGAATTACGGTTGGTCCGTTTCGCCGGACCGACGTTCCCACGCCCTGGTGCCCTTGTTCTGGCGGGACCGAAGTCCCGGCCGGGCCTTCGATCTGTGGGGTCCCTTCTACCGCGTGGCGGTGGGCGGAAGGGACGACGTCCCGGAGCGGCGGTACGCGGGGGTCTTCCCCCTTTGGGGCGCGGGCGGGACGACCGCGTCCCCGTCCGTTCGCTCAAGTTTCTTGATCCCGTTTTACTATCACGAACGCGCGCCCGGGCGGAGCGTTCTCCTGACTCTACCGGCGAGCCGCGCGGCCCTCGGGGAGCGTCGATGGGGCCACATCGGGTTGTATTACCGCGCGCGCGGCCCGCGCCGACGAACGGACGGGATCTTTCCCCTTTGGTCGCGGACGGCGACGACGGACGGCGCCGAGCGGGGTTTGCAACTGCTGAATTTTATCGATCAGCGGCGATCGGACCGTCGCTTTCAAACGGTTTTTCCACTTTACGGCCATTGGGCCAACGCCGACGGGTCGCGGTTCCTGTCGTGGCTTTATTGCCGGCGCCGCGCCGTTCGCCGCGACGCGGACGGTCGACCCGCGGGCGAGGACATTCGGGGTTGGTCTCTGTTGTACACCTGGGCCCGGCGCCCGGGCGGGGACAGCACGGATGTGGCGTTCCCCGTTTATTGGCGGTACCGGCGGCCGGGCCGATGGTCGTTGGATTTGGCGTTCCCTCTGTTCGGCCGCTATCGGGATCCGCACACCACAATCACGGCGGGATTGCCTTTCCTGCACGCCCGCTCCGACGAACAGGAGACCTGGAGTTTTCTTTACCTGTATTGGCGGGACCGACAAAAGGAGCGGCGTCGGGACGTCCTGTTCCCGCTCGCTTTTTACGACCGTTCCCCCGGGAAGCGAAACTTTGTCAGCCCGTTGTTTTGGACGCGCCGGGGCCCGCTTTCCCGGGAAGGGGCCTGGCCGTTGGGGCACTGGTACAAAAGCGCGGAAAAAAGTCGGCGGCTCGTCCTTCCCCTCTATTATAACGCGGCCGCCGCGAACCGGCGTTTGACGATTTTCGGGCCCTACTACCGCGTCGCGCGGACTTCCCTCGACGGGTGGGGGGTGTTCCCTCTGTGGGGGTGGACCCGGCCCCATCCCGGGAGCCCGGGGGCGTCGCCCCCCCGGCGGGAACCGCCCGTTCCCCGCGATGATTTTGATTTGAACTTCCTGCTTTTGGGCCACGTGGCCCGGCACGGGGATGAACGCACGCACGGGTTCTACCCGCTTTACCGGAGCGTGCGGCGGGGGGATTTTAAAAACTTTTGGGCGCCGCGCGGACTCCCGCTGGTCGCGTGGCGGCGGGAAGAGCGCCGTCGAGACGGCTGGGTCTTCCCCTTCGCTTGGCACCGGAGCCCCGAGCGCGCGTGGGAGCTTTTTCTGCCCCTCTGGTACGGCTCGCGGCAAAGCCAACCCGTCGCCGGGGCATCGGCGGAAAGGGGAAAAACTAAAGAATCCACCCAGGTTCTTTTTCCACTTTACTGGCGGGGACGATCGCCGGAACGCCGATACACCACCCTGTTCCCCTTGTACGCCGAAGGTCGGGATTCTCAAAGCCGGTACCGCGTCGCGGCGCCGCTTTGGTGGTCATTCGACACGCCCCGGGGCGGGGCGTTCCGGTTGTTCTTCCCCCTGTATTGGCGGGCGACCTTTTCGGGGGAGGGGAAAGACAATAAAGTCGTGCGGGTTTACGGCCCCTGGTATTCCGTGGTGACCCAAAAAGGCGACGCCTCGGAACGGACCGTCGGACTGGCCCCCTTGTTTTCGAAGACCGCGGGGGTTCCCGGGGAGGGGGAATTCGATGTTCTGGGCGGCCTCTTCGCGCGGGAAACGCACGGCCACGCCCGAAGATTCCGGTGGCTTTGGCTCTTCACCACCCGCCCACGCCCGGGGAATCCCGCAAGGTCCGAATCGATCGCGGAATAAAGACGCCGAAAAGCAAAAGACCCACCCCCCGCGAAGGGGGTGAGTCTTTTTTTATGGCCACGCTGTCCCCAAGGGGATTCGAACCCCTGCTACGGCCTTGAAAGGGCCGTGACCTAACCACTAGTCGATGGGGACAGCCTGGCCACAACCCATCGACACGACAAATTCATTTCAACTTTTTTATTGCCTCTTTCTCCTTGCCCTTTTTGGCCGCCGCGGCCACGGCGTCCGCCAACCGCGTCGGTTTGGGCACGCGCGCTCCGTCCACGCAGGTGAGCGTGAGGCGCAGGGCCGTTTCGTAATCGATTTTGTGTCCGGGGGACACGAAAACCGGCGCGGTGGCCGGTTTGGTGCGCACGGCGTGGCCGACCATTTTGCCCTTGTAAATCAATTCGGCGCTGTCGCCCTCTTTGCGGCCGGGGGCTTTGTGGTTTCCCAACAGCTTGGTCTTGGCCACGCCGATGGTGGGTTTGTCGAGAACCAACCCCAGGTGGGAAGCCAGCCCCAACCCGCGGGGGTGGGCCACGCCGTTGCCGTCAAAAAAGATCAAATCCGGTTCTTTGTCCAGCCGCTCGAACGCTTCCAGGAGCACCGGCCCTTCGCGGAAGCTGAGCAACCCGGGCACATAGGGGAACTCGATTTTCCGTTTGGACACGGCCACCTCGACGGGTTCGAGGCTCGGGTAAGCCAGCAAAACCACCGCCCCGAAACCCATGCCCGTTCTCGGGTCCATGGCCACATCGGCCCCGGCGATGATCCCGATGTCGTCGAAATCGTTGTGCAACGACAACCGCCGGACCAGGTCGGCCTGAACGCCGATCGCCTGGGAGGCGGGGATATTCCAAGGATGCAGGTTGCGGATGTCCATAAGGTCCTGGAATAAAAAAAGTGGGTCCGGAGGGATTTGAACCCTCGGCCCCTCGCTTAAAAGGCGAATGCTCTACCCCTGAGCTACGGACCCGTTGCGGGGCGTAGCCCCGAGACGCCGGATTATAGCAATTTTTTATTTTTTCGCTGGAATTAAAGAGGACTTGGAAAATATGATAAAATAGTAAGAATAGTGGCCGACACGGCCGAGAAGGGGAGGACACAATGGACAAACCCGAAAATGATGGGCAAGACCCTAAACCGCCGTCCAAGCGGTTCCCCAAACTGAACAAACGCAAACTCGATCGATTCCTGTCGTCCCTCTGCGAGGCCGCCGGTATGACCGGCGCCGCCAAGAAGAAAGGCAAGGACGCCGACGGCCACGGGCTGGCCTGCCAAGGCCCCTGCGCCAACGCCGATTGGCGCGCGCATCTTGATATTCCCGCGGGCATTCTTTGCGTGTCGGCCGCCTGGTCGGCCAACAAGCACGCCGAAAAACACCGCGACGTCACCATCACCCTCACCTACCGCGACGAGCACGGCAAACGCCAGCACCACGAAATGGTGTTCTGCGACTCCGAGGTGCGCTGGTTGATGGAGACCATCTGGCACGCGCCCATCTGGGACTAGTTTAAGGATGGCCGTGGCCGAACCCCGCCGGACGCCGCTGTCCCCGGGCGAGGCCTACGCGTCCTGTCGGCGGTTGGCCCAATCCCACTACGAAAACTTTCCCGTCGCGTCCCGGTGGATCCCCGCCGACTTGCGGGGCCCCGTGGCGGCCGTGTACGCCTTCGCCCGGACGGCCGATGACTTCGCCGACGAGCCGGGGCCCGAAGCCCCCGAACGCTTGGCCCGCCTGGCCGACTGGCGCCGTCGCCTCGATCGTTGCTCCGTGGACGCCGAAGGGCACGAAATCTTCGTGGCCCTGGCCGACACGGTTCGACGCTTTGACCTCCCCTTGGACCCATTCCACCGCCTGATCACCGCTTTTGAGCGCGACGTCACGGTTCACCGCCACCCCACCTACGACCAGCTTCTGGATTACTGCCGTCATTCCGCCGACCCGGTGGGGGAATTGGTGTTGCGGCTCCATCGCGCCTGGACGCCCCAACGGGGGCGCTGGTCCGACGCGATTTGCACGGCGCTTCAACTGGCCAACTTTTGGCAGGACGTGATCGTCGACGCCGCGAAAGACCGGATCTACGCGCCCCTTGAGGACCTGGCCGCGGCGGGGATCGCCGAGACCGACTATTTGAAGGGCCCCGCCACCCCCGCCCTGCGCGCTTTCATGTACCGTCAAATCGAACGAACGACCGCTCTCTTCGACCAAGGACGGCCGCTCTTGACCGACGCGCCGTCCGGCCTGCGCAAGGAATTGCGGCTTGTTTGGCTGGGCGGAATGGAGATTCTCAAAAAAATTCAAAAACGGAACGGCGACGTGTGGTCCGGCCGCCCCGCGCTGACGAAATGGGACTGGTTGCGGCTCGGCGGAAAATGGCTGTGGGGAGCCCCCGCCTGACCCCCGGACCGGCGCTGTACACGAAAAGCAATTTCGCCCCGGCCTTTTGGCTTTTGCCCTCGGACCGGCGGCGCGCCCTGGCGGCGGTCTACGCCTTCGCCCGGGTCGTGGACGACGCGGTGGACGAAACGGGGGAAGCGCAAAACCGTCCCGAGGAGGCCCGGGCCCTCCTCGCCGATTGGCGCGGGGCGCTGGTCCAGGGCGACGTCCAGCGACCGGAACACGCCCCCCTCTGGGAGGAACTTCGGTCGGCCCTGGGCCGGTTCGGGATCAATAAAAAACACCTGCTTGATTTGATCCAGGGGGTGGAACGGGATCTGACCCAAACCCGGTACGCCACGGCGGCGGACGTGGACGTGTATTGCGATGGGGTGGCGAGTTCCGTGGGCCTGGCCTGTTTGCCGATTTTCGGTTTGACGGAAGACCGCCACGCGGATTTCGCCGTGGCCCTGGGCCGGGCGGTGCAGTGGGTGAACATTTTGCGCGACGTGGCGGCCGACGCCCGCCGGGGGCGTGTGTATTTGCCCCTGGACGAATTGAAGCGCGCCGCCGTTTCCGACGCGGATGTCTTGGCCGGGCGGGATTCCCCGGGCCTGCGGGGGGTCGTGAAGGCGGGCGCGGGCCGGGCCCGGGATTATTTCCAAAAGGCCGAAGCGGCCCTGCCCCGGTCGGACAGCAAACACGCGCGGCCGGCGTTGGTCATGGGGCGGCTGTACCAGGGGATTTTGTCGAAAATCGAACGCGGGGGATTTAACGTGTGGGCCGGGCGCGTCCGCCTGTCGGCCTGGGACAAGCTCCGCGCGGTGTTGTTCGGTTAGGATTTAATTCGAAAGGCTTTTGATGAACGCGCCGAGGCGCGCCAACCGCGCGCGGCCTTCGGCGAGGCGGGTCTCCACTTCGGCCACCTTGGCCGCCGGCGCCCGTTGGCGGAAATCGGGGTTGGCCAAATGCTCCGTGTCCCGGGCGATGCCGTTTTCGCAGGCCGCCTTTTCCTTCTCCAACCGCGCTTTTTCCTTCTCAAAATCGATCAGTCCCTCCAGCGGGATGAACATTTCGAAATCCGCCGCGGCGGCGGCCGCCGCCTGGGGCGGGGTCTCAAAAGCGCCGGCCTCCACCGCTTTCCATTCGCCCAATTTTCCGAGGTGGGCGATGTGGTGGGAGAGCGTTTTCAAAACGGCTTTGGTGGCCGGGGCCGCCGCGGTCAAATTGACCGCCACCCGGATGGCCTTGCCGGGGGGCACGTTCATTTCCGATCGGATGGTCCGCAGGGAGGACACCACGTCTTGCACGAGCCCGATGGCTCGTTGGTCCTCATCGCCGGCGGGCAAGTCCTTCCAGAGGGGCTGGTGCGGCTCCTCCATCAACAAAGTCTTCGGGGGACGGCCGAGGGTTGCCCAGAGGGCCTGCCACAACTCTTCCGTGATGAAGGGCATGAAAGGGTGCAGGGCGTGGAGAACCCCGTCCAAGACTTCCGCCAGGGTTTGACGGGCCGCCCGGGCCGAGTCGGCGTCGGCGCCGGGGGACAGGCGGGGTTTGACCATCTCAATGTACCAATCGCAAAAATCGTTCCAGAAAAACCCGTAGAGGGCGCGCGCCGCCTGGGCGGGGTCGAAGGCGTCCATGTGGCCGTCCACCGCGCGGGCGACGGCGGCGAAGCGCGCCGCGATCCATCGGTCTTCCACGGCCCGGGACGCCAGCGGCGCGTCCGCGGCCGGGGCGAAGCCCGCCAGGTTCATCATCACAAACCGGCTGGCGTTCCACACTTTGTTGGCGAAGTTGCGGGCGCCGACAAAGTTGTCGTCGGCCATTTGCATGTCCCGGCCGGGCGAGGCCTGCGTCACCAGCGCGAAGCGCAGGGCGTCGGTGCCGAACTTCTTCATGACGTCCAGGGGGTCGATCACGTTGTTGAGGGACTTGGACATCTTGCGCCCCTGCTTGTCGCGGACGATGCCGTGGATGAAGACATCCCGGTAAGGCACTTCGTTGCGGAACTCCAACCCCATCATCACCATGCGCGCCACCCACAGGTAGAGGATTTCGTGGCCCGTGGCCAACACCGACGTCGGGTAGAAATAATCCAAATCCTTGTTGGCGTCCGGCCAACCCAGGGTGGTCAAGGGCCACAATCCCGAGGAAAACCACGTGTCCAAGACGTCCGGGTCTTGGATGAAATCCGCGCCGCCGCAATCCGCGCAGGGGGCGGGGCGGGTCTCGGTGGCCTGGGCGCTCTTGAGTCCCGCCGCTCGCAGGAGTTCTTTGGTCCATTGGGATTTGAATTCCGGGTCCTGATCCAAATGGTGGCGAAGAGTCCCAGCCTGAAGATTCGATTCCGCACACTTGCGGCAATACCAAATGGGGATCTGGTGGCCCCACCAGATTTGGCGGGAGACGCACCAGTCTTTGTTGTTGTCCAACCAGGCCAAATAAGGCTTGGCCCAGGATTCGGGGTGGATTTTGACGCGCCCCTCCCGGGTGGCGGCCGCGGCCCGGGAGGCCATTTCCTGGGTTTTCACAAACCATTGACTGGATTCCAAGGGTTCTATCACCGTGGCGCACCGGTAACAGGTGGACACGTTGTTCTTGTGGGGCTCGACTTTGACCAAAAAGCCCTGGGCCTCCAGGTCGGCCAGGACCTTGGCGCGGGCGTCTTTCACCGACAGGCCGGCGTAGTCGGTCCCCGCGGCGGCGGTCATTTTCCCGTCGAACCCGATGACGGTGAGGGAGGCGAGCTTGTGGCGACCGCCGATGTCGGCGTCCGTGGCGTCGTGGGCGGGGGTCACTTTCACCGCGCCGGAGCCGAAGGATTTGTCCACCGCCGCGTCAAAAACCAGGGGGATCTCGAAATTGGCATCGCCCGCCCGCCGCAAAGGCAGGCGCAGGGTCTTCCCGCGTTTGTCGGCGTAGCGCGGGTCCTCCGGATGGACCGCCACGGCGGTGTCGCCGAGCATCGTTTCGGGTCGGGTGGTGGCCACGACCACGTCGCCGCCGTCCGCCAGGGGGTAACGGATGTGCCACAAATGGCCGGATTGCTCGACGTATTCGACTTCGATGTCCGACAGGGCGGTGCCGCAGCGGGCGCACCAATTGACGAGCCGCTTGCCGAGGTAGACCTTCCCTTTTTGGTGCAAATCGACGAAGGCGCGCTGCACGGCGCGGGAGCTTTTTTCGTCCATGGTGAAGCGCGTGCGGGTCCAGTCCAAGGAGCTGCCCAACTTGCGGAGCTGGTGCAAAATAGCGTCGCCCGATTCCTTGCGCCAGGCCCACATGCGTTCCAAAAAGGCGGCGCGGCCCAGGTCGTGACGGGTTTTGCCCTCTTTCTTGAGGATTTTTTCGACGACGTTTTGGGTGGCGATGCCGCCGTGGTCCGTGCCGGGGACCCAGAGAGCCTTGAACCCCTTCATGCGCGCCCGGCGAACCAGCACGTCCTGCAGGGTGTTGTTCAGCGCGTGCCCCATGTGGAGGGACCCCGTTACGTTGGGCGGGGGAATCACGATGGTGAAGGGCCGTTTGGCCGGGTCGGGCGCGGCCCCGAACAGGCCGCGCTTTTCCCACACCTCGTACCATTTGGACTCCGGGGTTTCCGGCGTGTAAACGCTGGGAAGTTCCGTCATAGGGCGCCCATATTACTACATTGGCCGCGGGGGGCCAAATTGACGCCCGCGCGCGCATTGCCTACAATCGCCTACCATGGCGCGCCTCCTGGTGGTCGAAGACGAAGAATCCAACCGCGAATTCCTCAAATTCGTTCTGGAAAACGCCGGCCACACGGTGGAGGCCGCCGTGGACGGGCAGGCCGCCCTCGACGCCGTGGCCGCCCGGCCCCCCGAATTGATCGTCTTGGACGTGATGTTGCCCGAGGTCCACGGCTACGAGGTGTGCCACCGGGTCAAGACCAACCCCAAAACCGCCCGCATCAAAGTCATCATGTTGACCGCCAAGGCGTTCCCGGCCGACCGCCACCAGGCCAAGGACGTGGGCGCGGACGATTTTCTGGCCAAGCCCGTGGACCCGTCGATTTTGGTGGACCACGTCAACGCCCTTCTGTCGGGCGCCAAACCGTCTTTTTTTTGAGAGAGCCTCCCTCGCCCTTGACCGGGGAGAGGGGGGTTTCGTAAAATAGACGCACGCCCTCGCCCCCCGAGAAGGTCGGGGGGCCTTTTCATTTCCATCCGGCGGACCCTTTTCGTTCCCTCTGTGGGATGAACACGCGGTTATCTTAAGGAGGCAGTCTATGGCAGTCAAAGTCGCAATCAACGGTTTCGGTCGCATCGGCCGCCTGGTGTTCCGGGCGCTCGTCGAACAAGGGCTTTTGGGAAAGACCCTGGACGTCGTGGCGGTGGGCGACATCGTCCCCGCGGACAACCTGGCTTACCTTTTGAAGTACGACTCCATCCAGGGCCGTTTCAGCGGCACCGTGGGATCCAAAAAGTCCGCCGCCGACAAGGTGGAGGACGACGTGCTGGTCGTCAACGGCCACGACATCAAAGTCGTGAGCGCGAAGGACCCCTCCGGCTTGCCCTGGAAAGAACTGGGCGTCGAGATCGTCATCGAATCCACCGGGCTCTTCACCGACGCCGAAAAGGCCAAGGGCCACATCGCCGCCGGCGCGAAGAAAGTCATCATTTCCGCCCCCGCCAAGAACGAGGACATCACCATCGTCATGGGCGTCAACGAGGGGAAATACGATCCGGCCAAGCACAACATTATTTCCAACGCCTCCTGCACCACCAACTGCTTGGCCCCGGTT
>Ga0268298_10000636_pt1 | contig 44711 bp, 34 predicted proteins | sample WWTPWeurt_MetaG_FD_194462 | JGI IMG/M metagenome (GOLD analysis project Ga0268298, IMG submission 194462) | Activated sludge microbial communities from WWTP in Nijmegen, Gelderland, Netherland - WWTP Weurt | ecosystem: Engineered > WWTP > Aerobic digester > Activated sludge | place...
GCGGCTTGGATGCGCAGGGCTTCCACGAAGCCTTGGGGCGGGGGCGGCTCGGCCGAGAGAACGACCACCTTCGGCAGCTCGGCAGCGACGGCCGTGCTCGCGAAGAGCGCGCAGGCGAGAGCAGCGAGCCAACCCGATCGGGGCATGCCCGAAGCGTTCTACCACCGCGGCTCGCCGGCGAAAGCTCGGGGACTCACCCGGACGTTCACGCTCTCGGGGAAGAGCTCTCGCAGCGCCCTCGCGCCGAGCGCGCGGCTTTCCAGGGCCATGGGCGTGCCGGACACGCAGAGCTCGAGCACGGCGTCGCACGGGGTCGTCGCGACGAGCCGTTCGAGCTGATCACGGAGCGACAAGGCGGCGTCGGGACCCACGGCCAGCGTCGCGCGTCGCATGGGTCGGGCCGGCAGCGGCACACGTTCGTGCCGCACGAGTCGCCCAGCCTCGAAATCGAGAAGGAGGAACCCCTTGTCTTCGAAGCGCTCGGCGCTGCTCGTGCGCTCGACCGAACCGGGATACGCCACGGGCGCACGCAGCAGGTGCCCCGCAAGGTCGTGGGTCAACACCTGCTGTCGATGGATGTGGCCCGAGAGCACGGCCGACACGGCGGGCACGTCGCTTCCACGCACGACGTCTTCGGCGTCGCGGAACACCCAATCGTGCGCGCCCACCGTTGCGCCTTCGAACGCGTGATGCACCAGAAGCAATCGGGTTTCGTCGTTCGCCGACTCGATTCGAGTCTCGGCGAGAAGCTCTCGGAACGACGCACGCACCCGTCGCGCGTAGGGGAACCCTGCCAGAGTGACGGCGCCCTTCTCGGTTTCGATCCGCAGCGACTTCGGGCGATCGAACAGCACGACGCGCTCGTGGCGACACAGAAGGGGGTAGGGCAAGCGCGCTCTCTCGTGGTTGCCGGGCACGAGCGCCACTGGAACGCCCGCCGCGGCCACCTCGAGCAGGAGCGCATACCCACGCTCCGCGACCCACAGCGGAATCACGGGCGCGTGGAACAGATCGCCCCCGTGAACCAAGAGGTCGACGTCGCCCGCGAGGGCGCGCCGGGTCGCGCGGGCGAGGTTCTCGTAGAAGTCGTCGCCCCGCCGACGCCGCTCGACGCGCGGCTTCGAGGGCCAATCGAACCCGAGGTGGGAGTCCGCCACGAGGAGCACGCGCAACATGCTCCCGACGTTAGTCGGCCTCGGGCGAACCCCTCGGACAGACAACGTCAGCGGTGGACCACGCTGCTCCGCGCGAAGCGCGAACCCCGCGCTACTTCTTCATGGCGTTGGCCAGCTCTTGCAGCATGGCGCGGCAGCCCGGGTTCTCGCAGTAACGAACCACGGCGAACGGCACGCGCCGATCTTTGCTCTTCTTGCCGGTGACGATGAAGAGCGTGTCGGCGTCTTTGGTGGCGAACAGGGTTCCCTCCGACACGAGCTCGGCGCTCCAGCCGGCGGAGCCGAGCGTGGACCTGTAGGTGCTCGCGAGCTCTTCGCCTTTGATGCTCGGGTAGTCGATGCTGGCGACGCTCTTCTCTTCTTTGCACACGCGCCCACCGGGCAACACGATGCCGAGGCGCTTGGCAGTGGCGCTCTCGGTGATGGGATCGCAGGGCTTTGCGCAACCCGAGAGACTGACGGCGAAAAGGCCGAGAGCCATTGCCAGGGATCGTGTGTGCCTCATCGAATTTCGCCTCCGGATGGTCCGCCGCTTCTACGCCGGCGAACCGCGATCCTTCCCGCTACCGCCCCGGGCCTTTCCCTGGGCCGAGCTCCCACGTAGGCTCGGACTTCGAGGGTAACCCGATGAACGCCACCGAGACCACGAATCATTACCTCAGCCAAGCGTTCGACCTTCTCAAGCTCTCTCCACGCTACAAGACGCTCCTGCTCACTCCGAGCCGTGAGCTCCGCGTCGAGATCGCCATCGAGCTCGATGACGGCAACATCGGCAACTTCATCGGCTACCGCATCCAACACGACAATTCTCGCGGTCCGTACAAAGGGGGTCTCCGCTACCACCCCGACGTCGATCTCGACGAAGTGCGCTCGCTGGCGAGCCTCATGACCTGGAAGACCGCCGTCGTGAACGTTCCGTTCGGCGGAGCCAAAGGCGGCATCCAGGTCGACCCGAGCAAGCTGAGCCGTCGCGAGCTCGAACGTCTGAGCCGCAGGTTCATCGATCAGATCGCGGAGCTCATCGGCCCCGACGCCGACATCCCGGCGCCCGACATGAACACCAACGCCGCGGTCATGGCCTGGATGTTCGATCAATACAGCCGGCGTTACGGCTTCTCGCCAGGCGTCGTCACGGGCAAGCCGGTGGAGCTCCACGGCTCCTTCGGGCGCGACGCCGCGACGGGTCGCGGCTGCCTGTTCGCCATCCGCGAGGTGCTCGCGGCCGCGGGCAAGAAGCTCGACGGAACGCGCTTCACGGTGCAGGGCTTCGGCAACGTCGGGAGCTGGTTCGCGCGCTTAGTTCACCAAGAGGGCGGCCGCGTGCTGGCGGTGAGCGACGTGAAGGGCGGCATCACGAACCCCGACGGCCTCGACATCCCGCGAGTGGTGGAGCACGTGAAGGCCACCGGGAGCGTCGTCGGTTTCGCGGGTTCGACGCCCATCTCCAACGAAGATCTGCTGGTCCTGGACACCGACGTCTTGGTACCGGCGGCCCTCGGCCACGTGCTCACCAAAGACAACGCCGACAGGGTGAAGGCCAAATGGGTGGTCGAAGCGGCCAACGGCCCCACCACGGCCGAAGCCGACGAGATCTTCAACCGTCGGGGCGTGGTGTGTTTGCCCGACATTTGGGCCAACGCAGGCGGCGTCACCGTGTCCTACTTCGAGTGGACGCAGAACACGCAGAAGTTCCGCTGGACCGAAGAGGCCGTGAATCGCGAGCTCGAAAGCCACATGGTCGAAGCCTGGCAGGCGATCAAGAAGACCATGGAGCAACACCAGTGCTCGATGCGCACCGCGGCCTTCGCGCTCGCGGTGTCGCGTGTGAAAGAAGCCACGGATCTGCGCGGTCTCGGGTGAAGCGCGCTCTCTCGCCGCTCGTCCTGGTGCTGCTCGCGAGCTGTCGCGAGCCGCCGGCGCCTCGGCCGCGAGCCGAGCCCCACGTCGAAGCGCCACCGCCGCCGCCGTCCGCTTCGAGCGCGCCAGTGGCTCCGTCCATCGTCGCGCCGAGCACGACGGGCGCCGGGCCCGCACCGAGTCGCGAGAGCTACCCGTGGCTCGCCGACGGCGTCGAACCGAAACCGGTGACGGCGCTGTCGTCCCGCATCGCTCCGCCGCCCGGCTTCACGCGGATCCCCGTCGAGCCGGGGAGCTTCGGAGCGTTCCTGCGCGACCTGCCGCTAGCGGCCGAAGGCACTCCCGTTCGCGCCTACGACGGACGCACCTTGCACCCCGCCAGCGACCCGCGCATCGCAGGCGTCATCGCCCTCGACGTGAGCCCATCGGATCTCCAGCAGTGCGCCGACACCGTGATCCGCCTGAACGCCGAGTGGCGTTGGTCCAAAGGCGACCGCAAGATGAGCTACCGCGCTGCAGCCGGCATCGACTTGCCGTGGAGTCGCTGGGCAAAGGGCGAACGCATCGTCCCGAACGGCGCGAGCATCTCCTGGGCGCCTTCGAGTCGAGCGAGCGAAGATCACGCGTCGTTCCGCAAGTACCTCGACTCCGTATTCGCTTGGGCCAACACGGTGAGCCTCGAGCGCCAATCGAAGAAGCTGAAGCCCGAGGAGCTGCGGGCCGGCGACTTCTTCATCCTGCCCGGCAACCCCGGGCACGTGGTGCTGGTGCTCGACGTCGCCAGTCGCGGTGAAGAGCGCGTCGCGCTCCTCGGCCAGAGCTTCATGCCCGCGCAGAACGCCCAGGTGTTGCGCCCGCCGGATGGCGGAACGTGGTTCCGTCTCGACCCCACGAAGGACGTGGACACGCCGTTCTGGAAACCGTTCCCGTGGAGCTCGCTCCGGCGCCTCGAGTGAGGCGCTGGCCTGCGAGTCGTCAAGGACCGGCTTGGTCGATCACGAGCTGATACGCGCCTTCGGTCGGTTTGCTCCAATACGCGCAGCTGACCCAGATCAAGACCTGCTGTCCGGAAGTGAGCGCGACGTCTTGGGTCGTGCTGGGCGGAATGGCGGCAAACACGCCGTCGATTTCCACGCTGGACCCGGGCGCCGGACACCAGCTCGGGGTGTAGATTTCGCCCATCCCATTGCGCTGCGGCCCGTATTCGCGAATGGATGCGCCGCAGCCGCCCGGACCTTGGGGCATGGCGATGTGATAGGTGCCGGCCGCAGGCGCCGTGAACAACAAGGCGTCGTCGCCCGCGTCCGTCCACTCGAGGCGGGAGCTCGTGACGATGTTGGGCTTGCCGACGGTGGTGCCGTCGTAGGTGATGGGCAAGGTGCTGCCCAGGTTCGCGGTCGGGCAATAGCTCGCGCTGCCACCACTGCCGCCACTGCCACCGATGCCCGACGAGCCACCGCTGGCCGACGTGCCCCCGGTCGCGGCGCCGCCCGTGCCGGAGGCGCCACCCGCCGACGTGCCACCCGTCGCGGAGGAGCCACCCGTCGCCGCGGAGCCGCCGGCTCCAGAAGTGCCGCCTGCCGATCCCGAGCCGCCGCAGCCAATGCCCACGAGAGACCCCATGCCCAAGGCGACCGAGACCACGAGAGCGCGCATCGTCATCGCCGGAGAGGGTCGCCCGCCTCGACCGCGGAGTCCACGACTTCGTGGCCAGCGCGCGCTGCATGGCGCTTGACGGCAGCGTCGATTCGCCGTCTTGGTGAGCCGCGCATGAAGATCTCGAAACCGGCGGGACGACCTCACGGCGCGAAGCCGAAGAAGCCCAAGCTCGCTCCCCGCCCGAAGGCGTCGAAGGAGGAGAGCGCCGAAGCCCCCGCTCCTCTTCCCGAGCGACGCGAACGACGCGCGCTCTCGCACGTCGGCGGCAAGGTGGAAACCAAGGGACCCGATGCTCATGGCTCGGCGGTCCTCGCTCACGCGTTTTCGGTGCGCGCCGACGAGTCGGCCACCATGCGCCACGTGCACGGCTTCCACTCCTATCCCGCGCGCATGCACCCGGAGACGGCGGCGCGGCTCGTCGAAGGTCTGTCCAAGGCGGGCGACACGGTGCTCGATCCGTTCTGCGGCAGCGGGACGGTGATCGTGGAAGCGCATCGGCTCGGTCGTCGCGCGCTCGGAATCGACGCGAACCCATTGGCCGTCGAGCTCACGCGGCTCAAGACCCTGGGTCTCGGCACACGTGAGAGCGCGAGTCTGGTGGCGACCGCCGAGCAGATCGCGGAGGACGCCGACTCGCGCCGGCTGGCCAAGGCGAAACCGCTGCGGCTCTATGGCCCGGAGGACCGCGAGCTCTTCGACACCCACGTCTTGCTCGAACTCGACAGCCTCACCCACGGCATCGACGCCTTGCCACGCGGAGAGATGAAGCGCGCGCTCTTGCTGGTGATCTCGAGTCTGCTCACCAAGGTGAGCAAGCAGCCGGGCGACACCACCGCGCGCACCGCGCCCCGTCGCCTGCGCTCGGGGTTCACCATCGAGCTCTTCGTGAAGAAGACGGCGGAGCTCGTGCGCCGGCTCGGCGAATACCAGGCCCTGGTCGCCGACAAGCGCGTCGAAGTGAAGGCGGCTCCGGGCGACGCGCGCCACCTCGGCAAAGTGCGCGCGAACAGCGTCCAGCTGGTCGCCACTTCGCCGCCTTACCCCGGGGTGTACGACTACTTCTCGCACCACGCGACCCGGCTCCGCTGGCTAGACCTCGAATCGGAGCGCTTCGAACGCTTCGAGATCGGTGCGCGGCGTCACACCCAGAAGCGCACGTTCGAGAGCGCACTCGGACTCTGGAAGAGCGACTTCGGAGCGTGCATCCGCGAGATGGCGCGCGTGCTCGCTCCAGGCGGCGCCGCGGCTCTGGTGATCGCCGACAGCGCACTCGGGGGTCGCGCCTTCCGCGCCGACGACGTCACGGCGGAGCTCGCCGAGGCGGCCGGGCTCGAGCTCCGCGCCTGCGCTTCGCAAGCCAGACCTCACTTCCATCTGCCGACCCAGGCAGCCTTCCGCGGTGCGCCTCGGCGCGAACACCTGATCTTGCTCGGCAAGAGCTGAGCGACGGAGCCCGATCGCCCGGGCCCATTGCCGCGGGCGCAGCGCTTCCCTACGCATAGCGGCCATGGCGGCGAGCGAGCGCAAGCCCAACCGGCTGATCACCGAAACCAGCCCCTACCTTCTGCAACACGCGCACAACCCCGTGGAGTGGTACCCGTGGGGCGCGGAGGCGCTCGAACGCGCGCGACGCGAGGAGCGCCCCATCTTCCTGAGCATCGGCTACGCCGCTTGCCATTGGTGCCACGTGATGGAGCGCGAGAGCTTCGAGAACGAAGAGATCGCGCGGCGCTTGAACGAGAACTTCGTGTGCATCAAGGTGGACCGCGAAGAGCGACCCGACCTCGACGAGATCTACATGGCGGCGACGGTCGCCATGAGCGGTGGCGGCGGCTGGCCCATGACCGTCTTCCTCACGCCGGATCAGCGACCGTTCTTCGCGGGCACGTATTTCCCTCCCCAAGACAAGTGGGGACGCCCCGGCTTCGGCACGCTCCTCGAGCGCATCGCCACGCTGTGGCGGGAGGAACGCGACGACCTCTCGGCGCAGGCCGACGAGCTCGTGCGGCACGTGGTCGAGCAATCGAAGCTCGCCGAGGCGCGCTCCATCGATCTGCAAGCGCTCGACGCGGCCGTGGAGCAGCTCGACTCGGCCTTCGATCCGCGTTTCGGCGGCTTCGGCGCCGCGCCCAAGTTCCCGCCGTGCTCGGCCCTCGATCTGCTGCTCCGCCACCTCGCGAGAACGGGCGATGGCTCCGTCCGCGAGATGATCGAGAAGACGCTCGACGGCATGAAGAACGGCGGCATCTACGATCACCTGGGCGGCGGCTTCGCGCGCTACTCCACCGACGAGCGCTGGCTCGTGCCGCACTTCGAGAAGATGCTGTACGACAACGCTGGGCTCGCTCGCGTGTACCTCCACGCCCACCAGGCGACCGGCAGCGCTGAATACGCCCGAGTCGCGCGCGAGACGCTCGACTACGTTCTCCGAGAAATGCAATCGCCCGAAGGCGGCTACTACTCGGCGACGGACGCCGACAGCGAAGGCGTCGAGGGCAAGTTCTTCGTGTGGACGCGCGAAGAGCTCGACGCGCTCCTCGGAGCAGACGAGGCCGCGCGCTTCGCCGCCCACTACGACGTACGTCCGAGCGGCAACTGGGAAGGCCACTCGATCTTGAACACACCGCGACCGCTCGAGAGCGTGGCTGCGGAGCTCGGGCTCGAAGCGAGCGCGCTCGGCGAGAGCCTCGCGAAGAGTCGCGCGACGTTGCTCGCGGCCCGCGCGAAACGCGTGCCCCCGCTCCTCGACGACAAGGTTCTCACCGCTTGGAACGGGCTCATGATCAGCGCCCTGGCCGAGGGCTACCGCGTGCTCGGAGACCCGCGCTACGTCGAGAGCGCCGAGCGCGCCGCGGGCTTCCTCCAGGACCGCTTGCTCCGACCCGATGGCGGGCTCTACCGCACGGCGCGCGGCGGCAAGGCCCACCTCGACGCCTACCTGGAAGACTACGCCTACCTCGGCGATGCCCTCGTCGATCTGTACGAAGCCAGCGGTGACGAGGCGCACCTTCGCGCCGCGACGGGCCTCGCGGAGCGTATGCTCGCCGACTTCGGCGACGAGCGCGCCGGAGCGTTCTACTTCACGGCCCACGGTCACGAGAAGCTCGTGGCGCGAACCCGCGAAGGACACGACGGCGCCCTGCCCAACGCGAACGCCGTTGCGGCTCGGCTCCTGGCGCGACTCGCGGTGCTGCTCGATCGCGAGAGCTTCCGTGAGCGCGCCGTGCGTGCGCTCGCGGCCTACGGCGAGCTCATGAGCCGGTCGCCGCGCTCGTTCGCGACTTCGCTGACGGTCCTCGACTTCTTGGCGGAGCCTCCCGTCGAGCTCGTGCTCGTGGGGAGCGCCGAAGAGCGCGCGACCCAGCGTGCGGCGCTCGCGCGCCACTACCTTCCGAATCGCGCGATCGCCCACGTCGACCCCGACGCGCGGGGCGAGCTCGATCTCCCGCTCGCGCGCGAGAAAACGAAGGTCGCTGGTCGAGCGGCGCTCTACGTCTGCCGGAACTTCACGTGCCAGGCTCCAATCACGGACCTCTCCGCGCTCGAGAAGGCGCTCGACGACGACGCGCGCGCGCGGACCGGCGCCCGACGCACACGCATCGGCGGCAGGCACCTGCCCGGCCGCGCGACCCCCGAAGGCACGCGAGCCTACGCCGAGAAGCAGGGCGATTCGTCGGGCGAACGCGGCTTCGCCGAGCTCGGTCGAGCCGAGCTCGCGGTGAGCCGCGTCGGATTCGGCGGCTATCGCATCGATCGCTCGAGCCGCGACCACCGAGAAGCCTTGGCTCACGCGCTTTCGAACGGCGTGAACCTGATCGACACGTCCACCAACTACGGCGACGGCGAGAGCGAAGAGCTGGTCGGTGAGGTCTTGGCCGAGCTCAGCGCAGGTGGGGCGTTGTGGCGCGATCAGATCGTGGTCGTGACCAAAGTCGGCTACGTGCAGGGCAGGAACCTCGCGTTGGCCGAAGCGCGCGAGAACCGCGGCCACGCATTCCCCGAGATGGTGAAGGTGGGGCGCGGGATCTGGCATTGCCTCCACCCGGAATGGATCGAAGATCAGATCGGTCGCTCGCTCGAACGCCTCGGCCTCGAGACCCTCGACGTCTGCTTGCTGCACAACCCCGAGTACTTCTTCACCGACGCCATTCGCCGCGGCGAAGGCCCCCTCGACGCTTTGCGCGCGGAGTTCCAGCGGCGCATCGAAGCGGCGTTCGTGGCGCTCGAGGCCGAGCGCAAGCGCGGGCGCATCGCAACCTACGGCGTCTCCAGCAACACCGTGGCGAAGCCCGCGGACGATCGCGACAAGACTTCGCTCGCCGGATTCCTCGCCGCAGCGCGGAGTGCCGGCGGCGACGGCCACGGCTTCGCGGTGCTCGAGCTCCCGCTCAACCTGTTCGAGAGCGAAGCCGCGCTCGCCGACGAGGGCGAAACCACTCTGGCGGAAGCGGCTCGCGCTGGCCTCGCGGTGCTCTGCAATCGCCCGCTCAACGTGCTCGCGGGGGACGGTCTCTTGCGGCTCGCGGACGTGCCGAACCTGGCGGGCGCACTGCCGGTCGACGCGGCACTCGCCGACCTCGAGGCCATCGAACGCGAGTTCAAGCAGAGCTTCGCCTCCAAGATCCGGACGGGGGAAGGCAGCCCGCCGGCCGAATCGCTGCTCGACTGGGCGACGCAGCTCGGGCGGCTGCCGGCGCAGGCGCAGACCTACGCCGACTTCAGTCAGATCGAGCGCGAGGTGGTGCGGCCTCGGACACATCACGTGCTCTCGGCCCTCGATCGCGCCTTCTCCGGCGATTCGAGGGCCGTCTGGCAGGAGTTCAGCGAACGCTACACGCGTACGTTGGATGGTTTGCTCGCGTCGCTCCGGCAACGCGCCGTGGAGCGAAGCCGCGGGATCGCGCATCGCATCCACTCGGCCATCGACCCGCACCTACCGGCGGAGCGCCGCGCGAGCAGCTTGTCCCAGAAGGCCATCTGGACCCTCGCCAGCACGCCGGGTGTGACCAGCGTGCTCGTGGGCATGCGCCGGCCGAGCTACGTGGGTGACGTCATGCCGACCCTTTCATGGCAGCCGCACGAGCGACCGCTCGAGGTCCTGAAGGCGGTCCGCGAGATCGCCGGGCTCGTCGCGCGCTGAAGCGCGATTTGCGTTATAGACGCGGGCGTGCAACCGCTCCTTCTCGCTGCCCCCGCCGCGGGGGTGCTCGCCCTCGGGTTCGCGTTCTACAAAGCCAGCTGGATTTCCCGGCAGGACGCCGGCACGAGCGAGATGCAGGACATCGCGGGTCAGATCCGCGAAGGTGCCATGGCCTTTCTCGGCCGCGAATACCGCGTGCTCGCGGTGTTCGTCTTGGCGGTGGCGGGTCTCCTCGCCGTCACGAGCCGCAACGTCGCGCTCGGGCAAACCCCGCTCATCGCCCTCGCGTTCGTGATGGGTGCCACCGCCTCGGCGCTCTCGGGGTACTTCGGGATGCGCGTCGCGACCTCGGCCAACGTGCGCACGACGGCAGCCGCCAAGGTCGGCCTGCCGGCGGCGCTCGCCGTTGCCTTCTCGGGCGGCAGCGTGATGGGCATGACCGTGGTGGGCCTCGCGCTCTTGGGACTCGGCGCGCTCTTCGCTGCCTTCACCACGTTTCTCTTCCCCGGTCGCATCGACGTCACGGTGAACGCGGTCACGGGCTTCTCCATGGGCGCGTCGAGCATCGCGCTCTTCGCGCGGGTCGGCGGCGGCATCTACACCAAGGCCGCCGACGTCGGCGCCGACCTCGTGGGCAAGATCGAGAGCGGGCTGCCCGAAGACGATCCACGAAACCCGGCCGTCATCGCCGACAACGTCGGAGACAACGTGGGCGACGTCGCCGGGATGGGGGCCGATCTGTTCGAGTCGTACGTGGGTGCCATCGTCGGTGCGATGGTGCTCGGCGCGGGCGCGGCCAGCATCGAGGGCGGCGGTTACGGCCCCGTGGTCCTGCCGCTGGTGATCGCTGCGGGCGGCATCGTGTGCTCGATCCTCGGCACCTTCGTGGTGCGCACGCGCGAGGGCGGAAATCCGCAGGTCGCGCTGGACACCGGCTCGTTCGGCGCGGCGGCGGTGATGACTGTCGCGACCTTCTTCCTGGCGCGCGCGCTGTGGCCGAGCGGCGGCACCGAGATCGGCGGCAAGCTCGTGAGCTGGGTCGACGTGGGCCTCGCCACGGTGTTCGGCCTCGGCTCGGGCGTCGCGGTGGGCATCATCACGAGCTACTACTGCTCGCTGGGCAAGGGGCCGGTGAATAGCGTGGTCGAGCAGAGCAAGACGGGTCACGCCACCAACATCATCGCCGGCCTCGGCGTCGGCATGCGCTCGACCGCACTACCCGTGCTGTTCATCGCCGGCGGCGTGCTCGCGGCCGCTCACGTCGCTGGGCTCTACGGCGTCGCCATCGCGGCCCTCGGCATGCTCAGCACGACGGGGATCCAACTCGCGGTGGACGCCTATGGGCCCATCGCCGACAACGCCGGTGGCATCGCCGAGATGAGCCACCAACCGGCCGAGGTGCGAGCGCGCACCGATCGCTTGGACGCCGTCGGCAACACCACCGCGGCCATCGGCAAGGGCTTCGCCATCGGCTCGGCCGCCATGACCGCGCTGGCGTTGTTCGCGGCCTTCGCTCAGCAAGCCAACATCAACTCCATCGATCTGACGCGACCTGCGGTGATGAGCGGCGTGTTCGTAGGCGGCATGCTGCCGTTTCTGTTCAGCGCCATGGCCATGAGCGCCGTGGGCGAGGCGGCCATGGAGATGATCGAAGAAGTGCGCAGGCAATTCCGGGAGATCCCCGGCCTGCTGGCGGGAGAGACCAAGCCCGACACCGCGCGCTGCGTGGACATCAGCACGCGCGCAGCCATTCGGCGCATGGTCCTGCCCGGCGCCATGGCCGTGGTGACGCCGGTGGCCTGCGGCTTGGTTTTGGGTCCCGAGGCCCTCGGAGGTCTCTTGGCCGGGTGCACCGTGACGGGCGTGCTCTTGGCGCTCTTCATGAGCAACGCCGGCGGCGCTTGGGACAACGCCAAGAAGAGCTTCGAAGGCGACGGCTACAAGATGCGAGACGGCACGACCCACCCGAAGGGCTCCGACGCCCACAAGGCAGCCGTGGTCGGCGACACGGTGGGCGACCCTTTCAAAGACACGGCCGGGCCCTCGCTCAACATCTTGATCAAGCTGATGAGCGTCGTGGCGCTGGTGATCGCTCCCCTGATCGCCCTTCCTCACTGAAGTCGATCGCGCTCGGCCCTGCCGAGTAAGATGCGTCCATGCCCGTAGTGGACGCGCTCTTGGCGCTCGTGTGTTGGGGGTTCTGGGCCTTTTGCCCCAAGCTTGCCAGCAAGCACCTGCCCGATCCGTTCAGTGGGCTCGTGTTTCAATACATGGGCTCGATGGTCTGCATGACCGTCTACGGCGCGGCACGGAGCTCGCTCGTACCGACCTGGCATCCGCGAGGTGCTCTGTTCGCCGCGCTCGCCGGCGTCATGGGCACGCTCGGAACGGCCTTCTACTATCGCGCTGCGTCTCGCGCGCCGCTCAGCGTCGTGGCGGTGACCACGGGCCTCTATCCCTTCGTTTCGGTGCTGCTCGCCCTCGCCATCTTGGGCGAGAAGCTGAACGGCCGGCAGTGGATCGGAGCGGGGCTGGCACTCGTGGCGGTCGCTCTGCTCGTGCCTGCCCGCTAGCGGCCGGGCGCCAGTCCGCCTACATCGGCCCCGCGAATTGGTTCAACCAGTTGTGTAACTGCCTTCGCAGAAAGCCTTTTCGCGGCAGGGAGCTAACTCCACGAATTGCTTCGAAAGGGGATCTGGCACGTCGCTCGCAACTCGTTGGGGCGTGCGAAGCTCGAATCTGATTCAGAACGCCTGGGTGGTCGCGCGCAGCGCGAGCATCGGCCTCCTGGCGACGGCCACCGACCTGGTCGTGCTCGCCGTCTTGGTGAGCGGCCTTCATCTTTCGCCCCGCGTCGCGAGCCTCCCCGCTCTCGCGCTCGGCATCGCGGTGCAGTTCATCGGCAACAAGTGGTTCGCCTTCGAGGACCACTCGCGTGACTGGATGCGGCAGGGCGTGCAGTTCTTGGGCGTCGAGGTGCTCGGGTTCGTAGCGAACATCGTGCTCTTCGACCTCGCCGTGACGCGCACGCACTTGCCCTATCTGCCGCTGCGCCTGCTCACCACGAACCTCGTCTACTTCGGCCTTTGTCTGCCCCTCTGGTCGCGGATCTTCCGCGCACGCACTCAGGAGTCGTCATGAACACGTTCGCCCTCGCGTTGACCGGTCTCTCCACTGCCTGGACTCTGCTCGGCACGTTGTCCGTGATCCGCGTCACCCGAGGCCAGCGCCTCCCGGCGAGCGTGGCGCGCGAGCTCGACGACCCGCTCGCGACCCACCCCATCCACGGGCGAGCCCTCGAGCGCGCCGGCCGCGCTCGGAGCCTCTCGCCCGTGAGCATTCTGAAACCTCTCTGCGGGAAAGACGCTGGCCTCGCCGACAACCTCGAGAGCTTCTTCGTGCAGGACCATCCCTGTTTCGAGCTCGTCTTCGGCGTGCAACGCGAAGACGACCCGGCCATCGGGGTGGTGCGCGAGCTCGAAAGGCGCTTCCCCGACGTGAGCGTGAAGCTTGTGATTCACCCCGGTGGAACCGCCATCAATCCCAAGGTCGACAACCTGCTCGGCATGCTCCCCCACGCCAGCCACGACCTCTTGCTGATCAGCGACAGCAACGTGCACGCGCCTCCGCACTACGTGTCGGAGATGGTCGAGGTGCTCGAGAGCGATCCGAAGAACGGCCTCGTCACCAACCTGTTCGCGGGCACGGGCGAAGACGGCCTCGGCTCGGCGCTCGAGAACGTACAACTGAACGGCTTCTGCGCCGCTGGTTCGGCGCTGCCCACGCTGCTCGGCGACTCCCTGGTGGTGGGCAAGAGCATGATGTTCTCGCGCGCGACCTTCGAGTCGCTCGGCGGCTTCCGCCGAGTCGCCGACGTGCTCGCCGAAGACTACGTGATGGGCAAGTTGTTCCAGCACGGCGGCTATCGCGTGCGCATCGCGCCCACGGTTCTCGACAACGTGACGCGCGGCATGACCCTGCGCGGCTTCGTGCAGCGCCAGCAGCGCTGGGCGATGTTGCGCTCACGCTTGCGGCCCGCGGCCCAGCTCCTCGAGCCCGTCACGAGCCCGCTCGCACTCTTTCCCATCGCGTGTCTGGCGCTCGGGCCCGCGGCCGCCATCACGTGGACCATCGCATTGCTCGCGTTGCGAGACGTCGGCGGCTGGGTCGCTCTCCGTGGCTTCCGCGGCGCTTGGCTCCCCGCTCTGCTCTCGCCGCTGCGCGAGCTCTTCCTGCTCTTCGTCTGGTTCCGCGCCCCCCTCAAGCGTCACGTCATTTGGCGGGGTCACCGCGTGCGCCTCGGCGCAGGCACGTTGGTGTTCGTCCCGGCCGAAGCCAACGCTCGCTGAATCGACGCCCAGCGAGCGGAGGTGGGGTCGCCGCCGCTGCCGCCGGAAAGGGCCCAGGTCGGGCCTGAAAACTCCTGAAGGCGCGCGTGCCGGGAGGCGAATCGCTGCGGCGGTCGGGGTAACCCGTAGTGATGCTCCGCTCTTTCCTGCTCCTCCTCCTCGCGCTCCCCTTCGCTTGCACTTCCGGTGCGGGGCCAGCGGCGAGCGACGGCTGCACCGAGGCCGACCAGTGCGAGGGCCGCTGCTGCTTTTGCGCCAACGGGGCCGGACTGGCCGGTCGTGTTTGCCTGAACGAGGCGTGCCTCGACGCGACCCCCCGGCGCGCTCGTCCGCGCGCCGGTTCCCGAGTGAATCGCAGCGTCGTGGTCAGCGCCGCCGTCGGCGGCCGACGAAGAGCGTGAGCCCGGCGAGCGCGAGTAGCCCGCTCGATCCATTTTCGCCTGCGGGCACCCTGCAACCGCAACCGCCATCGTCGCCGCTGCTGTTGCCACCACCGGACTTGCCACCGGTAGCACCGCCAACGCCCGCGTCCTTCGCGCCGGTGCCGCCGCTGCTCGCTCCTCCCGAGCTGGCGCCGCCAGTGCTCGCACCGCCGGCGCTCGCTCCGCCGGTACCGGAGCCCGATGCACCGCCTGTGCCCGTGCCCGCTGCGCCACCGGTCGCGGCGCCCGCGACGCCGCCGGTCGCAACTCCACCGGATCCACCCGCCGGCGTGCCACCCGCGCCGCCGGTGCTCGCGCCGCCGGTGCCTCCGGTCGCGCTGCCACCCGTGCCGCCCGTCGCTGCGCCGCCAGTGCCTCCGGTCGCGCCGCCAGTGCCGCCCGTCGCGCTGCCACCCGTGCCGCCCGTCGCTGCGCCGCCAGTACCTCCGGTCGCGCTGCCACCCGTGCCGCCCGTCGCTGCGCCGCCAGTGCCTCCGGTCGCGCTGCCACCCGTGCCGCCCGTCGCTGCGCCGCCCGTGCCTCCGGTCGCGCCACCAGTGCCGCCCGTCGCTGCGCCGCCGGTGCCTCCGGTCGCGCCGCCCGTGCCTCCGGTCGCGCTGCCACCCGTGCCGCCCGTCGCCGCGCCGCCAGTGCCTCCGGTGTTTCCGCCGCCCGTGCCGCCGGTGCCGGCGTCCGGAACGCAGTTGGGAATGGGCGTGAAGATGCAGCCGCTTCCCACGTTGCAGCTGTCGTTCGTGCATGCGTTTCCGTCGTCGCACGTGACCTTCGTGTTGGTGCAGGCGCCGGACTGCGTGTTGCAGCCGTCGAGCGTGCAGGCGTTCCCGTCGTCGCAGTTCTTGGGCGTGAACACGCATCCGAGGAGCTGGTTGCACGAGTCGTTGGTGCAGGCGTTGTTGTCGTTGCACGTCACCGCCGAGTGCGTGCACTGGCCCGACGTCGAATCGCAGCCATCCTGCGTGCAAGCGTTGCCGTCGTTGCAGTTTTTGGCCACGTGCACACAGCCCGTGGCAGGTGCGCAGGAGTCCGCCGTGCAAGCGTTCTGGTCGTCGCAATTCGTGGCACCGCCGCCGACGCACTGCCCACCGGAGCACGTGTCGTTGCTGGTGCAGGCGTTGCCGTCGTTGCAGGCGTTGTTGTTGGGCGTGAAGACGCATGCGCCCGACTGGGTGTTGCAGCCGTTGTCGGTGCAGACGTTGTTGTCGTCACACGCCTTGGGCGCGCCGGGGGCGCAGCCGCCATTGCCGTCACACTGGTCGGCCAGCGTGCAGGCGTTGCCGTCGGTGCAATCGCTGGACTTCAACAGAGCGTTCTTCGTGCACTGCGCGACGTTCAACGGATTGCACGCGGTGAAGATGCAGTTGTCGCGTCCGAAGGGACACACGTTGGCGCCGAGGGGCTGGCACTGACCGAGGTTGTTGCACTGACCCGCGCAAGAGTTCGATTGCGCGTCGGGGCGGCACGCCGTACCCGCGGCCGCAGCCAGGGCTTGGCACTTGCCGTCTTTGCAGGTGTTGGCACAGGCGGCGTTGCCGACGCCGGCCGCGGTGCCACAGATGCGACCGTCGAGGCTCGCGAGCCCCGCGTCGGCCATGGGCACGCAGGCGGCGTTCCCGTTGAAACCCAGCCAGCACACGCCTTCGCACTCGGTGGCGTTGCCGAGCGGTCCGTCGGGATCGCAGGGCAGCCCGAAGGTGAGCTCCGAGCACGCACCCGTGATGTATTCCTTGGACTCGGTCACCGCCTCCGTCGGCGGTGAGGGTTTCTCACCCGTGTCGTCGCCCGCCGAGCAAGCAGCGATGATGAACGCACCACCCAGTAGCAACACCGACTTCGTCACGTTCCGCATGTTTCTCTCCCTCCCCGGTCTCCGACCCCAGACCTTCGCGCGCCGGGAACGACCGCATCCTATGCCGCGATTCGCAGGAAGGAAATGTGCCCACAAGACACACGGGTGTCAGAAAGTTGGCTCTGCTGGATCGCTGCGCAAAGCGCGTGTAGCTTCGAGCACATGAAGATCGGGACCGCGACCATCTCGCGCTTGAGAGACGCTCTTCTCGCCAGCGGGCGGCGTCCCACGGTGGTGCTCTCCCCCGCCTACGAGACCCTGACGCGTGAAGGGCTTCTCAGCCAGGAAGAGACCATGGCGCTCTCGCGGATCGATCCGTTGGCCGAAACCATGTTCCTGATGATGAGCGCCGACGGCAAGATCGCCGAGGCCGAGCGCGACGTGGTGCGCGGCGCCGTCCGCGGTCTCAGCGACAACCTGCTCCGGAGCGGCACCATCAACGTGATGCTCGAGAACTACGGAAAGCGCCTGGAAGAGCAGGGCAGGGATGCGCGGCTCCAGGAAATCGCCGACGAGATCGCGGAAGAGCCCAGCGAAGCCGAAGGCGCGTTCGCGCTGGCCGCGGCAGTGGCGTTGGCGGACGAAGAGATCGCGGACGAGGAGAACGAGCTCATCAACCAGCTCGCGGATTGGTTCGGGATCTCCGAAGACCGCGCCAGCGAAATCCTCGATCAGCTCGAGGAAGACAAAGAAGAAGGCTGAGGAGCCGCCGCGGACGCGCGCGGGGAGGCGAGCAGCGTCCAGGCGAGTCCGCTCGCCACGAGCCAAAGCATGGCGATGGGCAGATCGCCGAGTACGCGGAGGCCGGTCCAGAAGCTCGCGCCGCAGGTCAGGAACATGCCGGTGAGCGCCAGCGTGCGAGCGAGGAACATGAGGAACACAGCCGGAAGAAGCTCTCTCGCCCGCGCGACGCCCAGCTCGGAGAACAGCGCACCGAAACACAGCCAGAGGCCCAACGCGTATTTCAGCCCCAGCGCCCCACCGACGATCCAGGCGGGCACGTGCGGGTCGCCGAAGCCCGCGACACCCCAGTCCATGGCGCCGAAGTCGATGGCGCCCTGAATGCCGATGCGCTGCACGAAGGCGAGCCCGAACACGAAGCAAGAGAGGGTCAGGATCGCCGCAGGTGTGAGACGCGCCCCCGAGCGGCCGAGCGCCACCGCGTGGCGCGCGAAGGCGGCGCCGACGCCGTCGGCGACGATGACGGTCGCGACGACGGTGAGGATTTCGGCGTCTCGCGACACGAGCGCGTAGGCGACGAGGCCGAACAGCAGCGCGGGCAAGCGTTGGTTGCGAAGGGTGGAGGCGAGGGCCAAGCCGGCGCTCGCGACGAGCAGCAGACGACCGGGCCAAGGCGGCACGAAACGCCGGAGTACGAGGGAAAGCACCACGGCGGACACAAGCCCGAGCGCCAACGGAAACGCCCGGCGATGCCCGGAGCGGAGCGCGAGCACGGTGCCGAGCACCCCGAGTGCAGCGATGGCGGCCGCAAGGGTCAGCCCCGGATCCTTGCGCAACCAGGCCGGAAAGATCTCGCTGGTGCGCGTGCCGGGAAGGAAGAGGAGCGCGAGAGCAGCCAAGAGCAGAGCGACGTGCAGCGGATGAAGGAGGAGCTGACTCCGCGCCAACGTCGGTCGCGTCTCGGACACGCCGCCCAAGAGCACGACGAGCAGGCTCGCCACCACGAGCGCCACGTAGGACTCGGGCTGCGCGTTCGTGGTGTAGGTCGCGACGAGGAACCCGGGCGCGATCAGCGCTGCGATCACCGGGAACCGCTCGACTGCGCGTGCGAGCTTTCCGGGAACCAGCAGCAAGAGCAGCGCCGGCAAGTTCCCCAGCGTGAAGAGCACGGCGCGCGCTTGGTTCGGTCGCCCTCCCGGCAGCCGCTCGACGCCCCAGGTGAGAAGCACACCGAAGGCGACCATGGCCAGGGCAGGCACGAGCTCCTCGGGGCGCGCGCGGCCGAGGGCGATGCTGGCGACCAAGATCGAGAGCAGAACGCTCGCGGCCAAGAGCCACGGCACGGCACCCGAGCCGAGTCCCGTCGCTCGCTCGATGGCCGCGTCGACCGCCCGCACGGTCTCGCGGGCCGCACGCAGCGGCTCCGAGCTTTCCGCGCAGGGGAGCTCACGGAGCTCTAGACCCGATGCCTGAGCGTAGGCCCGAGCACGAGCAGCGTCTGCGCAGGCGAGGTTCGCGCGGGTCTGGGCTGGCAAGTCCAGGAGCTCGAACAACGCGTGGCCGCGGGAGTGGGCCGGCACCGGCAGGCCGAGCAGGAGGGCGAGCGTGCCCGCCACGTCCACCTGATCCACCGAGCCGAGCTTCACGCCCGGGGCGACGCCTCTCCCACGCGCGAACACGAACGTACGCCGCTGGATCGGCACGTCGGCGCCATGCGTGCCGCTGTCCGCCGCGCCGTGATCGCCCAGCACGACCTGGGTCCAATCGGGCCCGAACTCGCCGAGGAACTGGAACAAGTCCCGATCGAAGCCGGCGATGTGTTCGCGGTAGCGCCGACTCGGAACCGTGTACGCGTGCGCCTGGTGATCGGGAGTCACGAAGTGAACCACGAGCGCATCCGGCGCGCGGGACCGGAGCTCGCGCGCGTCGCGGAACGTGGTCGGGTTGAAGTCCACGTCGATGGCCACCCCTTCGGGGTCGGTGCGCTGCGCGGAGAGCGCCGATCCGTACATCTGCACCCAGGCCGGATCGCCCACGCTCATCACGCCGAGGCCGGCAGCGCGCCCGGCGCGGAGCCACGAGTCGTGGGGCGGCGGGGCCGGGTTCACGTTGCGCACGACCTGATCGAAACTGCCGCGCTGGCCGGTGCCGAAGGCGAGCACGGCGCTCGTGGTCATGGAGACGCGCCCGGCCCAAAGCTCGCCGGACGACTCCGTGCGCATGGCGCGGGCGAGCTCGGGCATGAGCTTTTCGTCCGTCGCGACGTCCCAGCGCAGCCCATCCACCACCACGAGCAAGAGGTGGGGGGTGAGGCGCGGCGACGGAGTCCGCGCAGCGGTCACCTCTGGCGGCTTCTGGGCGGGCAGCACCACGCGGAGCAGGCCCATCACCACGACGCCGATGAGCACGACGGCGGCGGCCAGGGCGAACAGCGCCCGCACTCGCCCGGACGGTGACGGCATCGAGCCTCGCGTGGAGCTCGCGAGAGTGGTCGACTCGCATTCGAGCTGTCAAGCCAGGTGAGAAGCAATTGACAGCGTGCTCGCCGCCAACGAGCCTTCGCCGAAATGGGCGCGGACGAAAGCGACGACCCCGAGCTCCCCGCTCGCCAGGCCGAAGACGGTGAAGCCGAGGGACCCATCGTGGATCCCATGGCCAGCGCGCGTGCGACCGAGGTCGAGCTGACGCACATCGAGAGCTTTCGGAGCCGCGCGCTCTGGCTCGAACGAGCGAGCTATGCCGCAGGCGGGCTTTCGCTCGTCTTGCTCGCGGTCAGCCTGTTCGGTCGCTCCGATCCCGCCGTGCTCGTGTACCTCGGGCCCATCGGGATCCTGAACCTCGCGTTCGGAGTGATGCTCCGGCGCGCCACGAACGCCCTGACCCCCGTCGTGCGAGATCGCGCGCGAAATCCGCGCGACGTGGGCACCGCCTTCGGCGAGCTCCACAAAGCGTTCGGTCTGTTGCTCCTGTCAGCTGGCTTTCTGGTCGTGCTCATGCTCGCGGCGCTGGCACTCGCCCTCGTCGTGCAGCGCTCGACCGAGATCTGAACCCGACCAGCTCACGGGTTTCGTACGCAACGGAAACCGAGCCCGGGAACGCGATACGTCTTCTTCGAGCCTGCGCGCCAGGGGACCTTCAGAGCCTCGCGGCTGCGGTTCCAGCCACCTCCGCGGAGAGCACGCACGTAGCACTCTCCGGGGATGTTCGGGTGCGCTTGCGGGCTCGGGTCGCTGACGGTTCCGCCCGGGTAGGGCAAGAAGCAGTCGTTGGTCCACTCCCAGAGGTTGCCTCCGAGATCGAACAGCTCCCCGTTGGGCCAGCTGCTCTTGCCCTTGGGATGCGCTTTCACCGGACTCGTTCCGCCGCCGTGGCAGCCGACGTCGCCGGCCGGATCGCTCTTGGGCGAACCGCCGGGAGTGAAGTCCGCGAGCCCGTTTTGGCACGTCGGATCTTCCTCACCCCAGGGGTACTTCCTGCCGTCCCCGTGACCTGCGGCCCACTCCCACTGTGCCTCGCTTGGCAACGCCTGGCCGCGGCTCTCGCAGTAGTGCTTCGCCTGCCCGAAGTTCACCATGTTGATCGGGTGATCGTCGCGCCGATATTGGCTTCGGAAGTTGCTGTTCAGATCGTTGAGCTGGGGGATGGTGCACGTGCCGGCGTCGACGCACTTTCGGTACGCCGCCACGGTCACTTCGGTCGAATCCATGCAGAAGGGCTTGGTGAGCACGACCTGATGCGCGCGATCGAGCGCTCCGTAGCCACCGCGGCCCATGCGAAACCCCTTGTCGCCGGTCGCGGGGATGTAGACTTCGCCTTCGGGACACGCCGGCACGCAGCGTCCGGCCTCGCAACGCTCGATGGCGAGACACGTGGGCGAGCACGCAGCCGTCGCAGCGGCGGGCGGGGCAGCGGAGCTGGTTTCCGTCAGCGCGGGCTTCGGCGCAGCGCTCGCGCTCGGCACGGGCGAATCCTGACCGCCGCGCCCGCAGGCCGAAACCAACAGCAGCGCACCCGGGGCGAAGGCCCACTTCGTCACGGCTTGCCCTTCGGCCGCCGAGGCCCGAGCGGCATGCACGAGAGCTCACCCGACTCTCCGACCTCGCTGCCGCCGGTGGAGGCGGAAACCAGCTTCAAATGCTCACGGAACATGCGCTCGCGAGCGAGCTTCGTCTTGCCGTCGAACGGCATCGGCACGTGTCCGAGGATCGAGTAGGGGCACGCCTCGGCTTCGACTCGACCGTCGGCGAAGTACGTGACTTTGGCCATGAAGCTCGTGCCCGTCCAAGGGTAGTCGCTGTGCATGGCGAAGACCAAATTGCCGAGGCTGTAGAACGCGGGCTTGCCGCCGTGCCAAGCGACACCGTGCGGCACGTGTGGATGGTGACCGAAGAACGCGTCGGCTCCGGCTCCCATGACCTGACCGACGAAGCTCCGCGTCCACTGCATGGGGAAGTCCTGATACTCGCCACCGCCGTGATAGCTCACGAATACGAGGTCGCACTCCTTCCGGGCTTTCGCCAACGGCGCTTCCAAGAGCTTGTGTGCAGCCCACGCCACGTGGTTCTTGCCCTCGTGCTCCTGGATGGGACCTTGGTTCCAGATGTCGGTCACGGCGAAGACCGCCACCTTCCAACCCTTCACCTCGATCACGGTGGGCTCGTACATGCGGCCCGGCTCGCGGCTGCCGCCCGCGTAGCGCACGCCGGCTCGTTCGAGGTTCTCGAGAGTCTGGAAGAACGCAGATTTCCCGTAGTCCCAGGCGTGGTTGTTGGCGACGGAGACCAAGTCGATCTTCGCTCGCGCCAGCACGTCGGCGCCCCGCGGGGGTCCGGTGAACACCAGGTGGTTCACCGGATGCTGGGTCTCGCCCTCCTGCTCGCTGAGCTGCGATTCGAGGTTCACGAGCCGGAGGTCGGCCCCGTCGAGGAGCGGCGCGATCACCCGAAACGGGTCGTAGCTCGGATCCTTCAAAATGGCCTGTCCAGCGCCTCGCCCGAGGTTCACGTCGCCACCTGCGAGCACCACCAAGCGGTCCGCCTTGGGTGCCCGCGGAGCGTCACTCGGCGCGGCGGGCGGCGACGACGGAGGCTCGACGGGCTCCGGGCTGGCGGCGTCCGGGACCTCGCTGCTGCGTGGCGCGTCGCTCTTCTCGGCGCACGCTCCGGCGCAGGCGAGCGAAAGGACCACGACGAGGAACGCCGAGCGAGACATGGCGCGGACCGCACAGTCTGACAGATCCCCCGAAGCTGGGCTCGTTTCCGGCGGCCGCCAGCGAGTCACGGTGTGTTTCTGGATCCCGTGAAGAGCGCGCGAGACAATGCCGGCCGTGTCCCGCACGCGGGTGATGGCTTCGGGTCTCTTCTTGGCGGCATGTGCAACCCAAGCCGCTGCCCCCATGAGTCCGTCGCGCGCACTGGAGCGCGATGGAAGCGCGAGCTCGCCGACTCCGAAGACCGTCTCGGCATCGGCGGCGGCGGCTGCCAGTCCGCCCGCAACGCTTCCAGTGACGGACTTCTTCGGCGCCGGTTATCCGAAGCCCGCAGAAGTAGGCACCCAGGGCTCCATCGGCTCCCTCACCTGGGGTACCTGGATCCAACCCGGCCCGCGCTCTGGCTCGCTTCCCCTCGGTAGCATCCGCGTCGGCGGATCCATCCCGCTCCTATCCGCCGAGCCGGTCACCGGCAACGGACGCTGCGCGCGTTTCGCGAGGGTCGAGGGTGGCTACGTCTGCGTAGGTCCGCGCTCCACGCTCGACATGAGCTCCCGTTGGATGAAAGCGGGCGCTTGGACGGCGCCGGCGCCGGGCGTGATGCCCTATCACTACGCGCTCAGCGTCGGAGCGCCCATGCTGACGAAGCCCGTGCCGCCCGAAAAGATGTTGTGGAAGACCGGCGCGCGCAATCGACCGAAGATGCGCGGCTGGAACGCGGGCCACGACGAGCTCGCAGAAGACGCAGCCATCGAGCCGAACGGCGACATCCCCGACTTCCTGAAGGACGGCGGACAGGTCCCGACTCCTTGGGGCGAACCGAAGGGCGTCTACTTCAAGATGATCCCGTCCGGGTCCATGCTGGCGTACACCCGGGCATTCGAGGCCTTCGGCGAGACCTGGGTGCTCTCTACCGACATGACGGTGGTGCCCGCGAGGGGCCTGAAGCGCTTTCGGGTGTCCGAGTTCCATGGTCTCGAGCTCGGAAATGGCGTCGAGCTTCCGCTGGCGTGGATCCGCAAAGCGCCCCGACCGAAGTGGAAGAAGACCGACCACGGCTTCGAGAAGACCGCGGACACGTGGCCGCTACGGAGCCCCGTGCTGCTCACGGGCAACGAGGAGCGAAGCAGTGGCAAACGCTTCCTCGAAACCAAGGAGTCCGGACTCTACCTGGAGCGGAGCGACGCCTCTCTGGTCGAGCCGCGGCCCAAGCCACCTTGGGAGACCAAAGGCACCGGCAAGTGGATCCACGTGCGCGTGAACCGCGGCACGCTCACGCTCTACGAAGGGCCGAAGCCGGTGTTCACGACGTTGATGTCACCGGGCAAAGAAGACGCGACGCCCTACGGTCGCTACTTCGTGGAGAGCAAACACCACTTCTCCACCATGAGCACCGAGGAGAGCGAGCCCACGCGCTTCTGGATCGCCGACGTGCCGTGGACCATCTACTTCAAGCGGCCGTACGCGATCCACGCTGCCTATTGGCACGAAGATTTCGGCGAGCGAAAGAGCGGAGGCTGCGTGAACCTGTCGCCCCTCGACGCCAAGCGGGTCTTCGACTGGGTGACGCCGCCCTTGCCCACGGGCTGGGACACGGTCCAGGCCTACGGGATGGGCGGCGACACGTTCGTTTTGGTCGAAGGCTAGTGCAGTGTGCCGGTGAAGAAGAGCGAGACGGCCGTCGTGTTGTAGTCACCCTTGACGCCGTCCTTGTCGTACTTGAGCGGCGCGTACATCACACGGAGCTCGGGGCCGATGCTCCACTGCTCTCCAACCCAGAAGTCATAGCCGCCGCCAATTCCGAAGAGGGGGCCGGTCGGCTTCTCGCGATCGTCGGGGCTGTTGTCGTCGTAGATGTCTCCCTGGCCGAAGCCGATCAAGCCTTGGACGTAACCGCCCGACGTGGGGTCGAAGTAGAACTGACCGAAGAGACCCAGAGTCGCCAGCGTCATGGTGGTGTCCTTCAGCTTGTCGCCATCGTTCTCCGGCTCCACGACCGCGTGGCTCAACAGGGCGCCGCCCAGGACGAAGCCGGGCGCCACCGTTCCACCGATGAGGAGCCCGAGACCGACTCCGCCGCCCTTGGTGGTTCCCAGGTCTCGTTCCACGGGGTCGGTGAGCTTCCCTTTGGTGCTCAGGTACGCGTAGCCGAGACCCATTCGCAGGAAGAACCCGTCGTGCTCGTGTACGCCCACCGGCGGCTGCGCGACCGGCGGCGGCGGCTCACCTGCGGGCGGATAGCCGTAGTAGCCCGGCGGCGGCGCACCTTGAGGCGGCGGCGCTCCCGGTTGCCCGTACGCTGGCGGAGGTTGTTGCGCAGGTGGCTGCCCGGGAGGCGGCGCCACTGCGGTGGAAGGCGGCGGGGGCGGCGGGGGCGGGGGATCTCCCGCGGGCGGCGGCGGAGGTGCATCGGTCCCTTGGGCAAGGGCAACACCTACGAGCGACGAAGCGAACGCGATCCCGGAAACGAAAGCCAAGGTCTTCTGCCAGCCCTGCATGCCAATCCTCCGGCGGCTAGCCTTATGCAAACGTCGGGAGTCCGTCAACCAACGGTGAGGTGGCAAACGCGCGACCAGACGCCTACCGTGGCTCGAGTCGCGCATGTCGGGTGAGGTTCTCGCGGGACGCTACCGATTGACCGCTAGGATCGGCGAGGGCGGGCACGGAACCGTCCACCGAGCCGAAGACTTGCAGAGCGGCCGATCGGTCGCGCTCAAGCTGATGCACCGAGAGCGCGAAGGAGCTGCTCTCGCTCGCTTCCGGCGCGAAGCAGAGCTCGTCCAGCGCTTGAGCCACCCCAACAACGTGCGCCTCCTCGACTTCGGCGTCGCGGACGGCGAGCAGCCGTACAGCGTGTTCGAACTGCTCGAGGGACAGTCGCTCGACGAGATCTCGAAGACCCACGGGGCTCTGCCGCACGAACGCATCGTGCACATCGCGACGCAAGTGCTCCGTGCGCTGGCCGAAGCGCACTCCGTCGGCATCGTGCATCGCGACATCAAGCCCGCGAACCTGTTCGTGACCCAGCCCGCGGGAGCCTCGGACTTCGTCAAGGTGCTCGACTACGGAATCGCCAAGTCACTGCGCGAAAACACTCGGGCGCTCACTGGACCCGGAGAGGTGCTCGGAACGCCGAGCTACATGACACCCGAGAGCATCGAAGCAAGACCGACTTCCCCCGCCTCCGACGTCTACTCGCTGGGACTCGTGATGAGCGAGTTGGTGTCCGGCCGGCGGGTGTTCCACGGCAGTCCCATCGACATCTGCCTGAAGCAGGTATCTCCGTCGCCGGTGCCTCACCCACCCGAGGTGCTGACCTCGCCCCTCGGGCCCGTGATCGCTCGCGCAACCGAGAAGCGCCCGGAGGATCGCTACGCGAACGCAGCGGAGATGCTGGCTGCCCTCGCGCAACCGAGAGCCGGCGCGAGCTCCGCCACTCGCCGAAGCCGCGCCTGGCTCTGGATCGGGCTCGGTTTCGTGCTGGCGATCGCCTTGGGGCTCTGGCTCGCGCAGTCGACATTTGCGGGCTGACTACGCCCGCACCGCCGGCAGGTGCGCGAGCGCTGCCTCCACGAGCGGATGTCGCCCACCGCTGCGCCACAGCGCGAAAATCGGGAACGTCGCGGTCTCCGCCTGCGTGGGTTTGGCGACGACTCCGTCGAGCTCCGGCCCGCGCTCGGCGAGCCACGGGATCACCGAGAAGCCGAGCCCCGCCTGCACGAAGGCCAGGATCGCGTCGACACTGCTCGCCGAGATCGCGCGCTCCGGCACGCCGAAGTGGCGGCGCACCGCTGCCAGCTGAAGCGCGTGGTGCGGCAGCGACGGGTGGTAGCTCACGAAGGCCAACTGCCCGAGTGCTTGTTCACCGCCGCGGTGTTCGGCCGGGTAGACCAAGTACGGGCGGCTCACGGCGACCTGGCGCGCTTCGCAGCCTTCGGGCGGGCGTTCGCGGTAGTCGACGATCAGGTGTGCGGCTCCGCTCCGGAGTCGCGCCACGTCGGGTTCCGGCACCTCCTCGACGTCGACCAGGATGTCTCGGCGCGCGCTCCTCAAGCGGCGCAGGAAGCTCGGCAAGAGCTGCTTCAACACGAGCCCCGACGTGTCGATGCGCAGCACTCCGCCAAAGGCCTCGGCACGGATCTCGTCCACGACGAGATCGAGCTCCGCGAAGAATGGCTCGGCGAACGCGTACAGGCGTTCGCCGGCGGGCGTGAGCGCGAGCTGGTCTTTGGTCAGGCGCTCGAAGAGGCGCACGCCGAGCTCGGCCTCGAGCTTCTTCACCTGCTGGTGAATGGCGGGCTGGGTGATGGGATAGGGAAAGCTCCGCGCTGCGCGCGCGTAGCCGCGAGCGCGAGCCACTCGGAAAAACCCTTCGAGTCGCGAGAGCTGCACACCAATCAATTAGCCATGCTTATTGAATCTATACAAACTATTTCGGGCAGCTTCACGAGGCAGAGGCGTACGTTGGGGGGCGAGATGCGAGGCCAGCCATGAAGATTCGGAACGTTTGGGTGCTCATTGGATCGATCCTCGTCGTCGTCGGCTTCTGCCTGGGATGGTTCGGCCTCCGCGGATTCGGTGGAGGCTTCTTCATCGACGGTTGGCAGGTCGTGGCGTTCGCCAAAGAGCGTGGCGCCCACTACTACCTGCTCTACCTCCTGCCCATCGGCGCGCTCGGCGCGGCGGCCCTCGCCTGCGTGAACCGCCGCGCGGCCGGCACTCTGGCGGCGCTCGTGGGCGGAGGCTTTCTGCTCTGGGGAGGCGTCGAGATCGTGCGCGTGCTCTATCACACTACGTTCGCCGGACTCTGGCTGACCGTGCTCGGCGCACTGGTGTTGCTCGTCGCCGGCGTGGAGACGCGAGCGCGTGCCTGAGATGACGCGGTGCGAAGCATCGAAGCGCTGACGTCGATGCACGGATGAAGGCTTGCCGTACCGTCTCTGGACGGCGACCATCGCGAAACCGCGATGACCCCCCCGCCCATGAACGACAACCCGCTCCGCGCGGGGATGCTCGAAGACCTGAGCGTCGACCCCTGTGTGCTCGTGATCTTCGGCGCCAGCGGTGACCTGACCAGCCGCAAGCTGCTCCCCGGCATCTACGCGCTGGCGAAGAATCGCATGCTGCCGAGCGCGTTCGCGCTGGTCGGCTTCGCTCGCCGCCCTATCGGAGACGACGAGCTCAGGCAGAAGATGCGAGCCGCAGTCGAGCAGCACGCGCGACAAAAGCCCATCGACACGGCGGTCTGGGACGATCTCGCGCGAGGCATGCGCTACGTGCAAGGCGCCTTCGACGAACGCGCTGCCTATCGGCGTCTGGGCGAGGTGCTCGAGGAGCTCGATCGCACGCGAGGAACGCGCGGGGGCCGCACGTTCTACCTGGCGGTGCCACCGCACAACGTGCGCAGCATCGTGGAGAACCTCGTCTACCACGGCCTGTGCCCGCGCCCCGGTGGCGACGGACCCCACGCGCGGGTCGTGGTGGAAAAGCCCTTCGGCACGGATCTCGCGTCGGCGAAGCAGCTCAATCGCGAGCTGCTCGGGCTGCTCGACGAGCGCCAGATCTTCCGCATCGATCACTACCTCGGCAAAGAGACGGTGCAGAACCTGCTCGTTCTGCGCTTCGGCAACACCATCTTCGAGCCGCTCTGGAACCGGAACCACGTCTCGCACGTCGAGCTGACCGTGGCCGAGCACCTCGGCATGGAAGGGCGCGGCAAGTTCTACGAAGAGACCGGCTTGATGCGGGACATCGTGCAAAACCACGCCCTTCAGCTGTTGTCGCTCGTCACCATGGAGGCTCCGGTGGCGTGGGACGCCGACTCGGTACGCGACGAGAAGGTGAAGGGCCTTCGGGCGCTCCGCCCCATTCGCAGCATCGAAGAGGTGCGATCCTCCACCGTCCGTGGCCAATACGTCGGGGGCATAGTGCGCGGCGATGCGGTGCCAGGCTACCGCGAAGAGGCGGACGTCTCCCCCACGAGCGAGGTGGAGACCTACGTGGCCCTGGCGACGCGCGTGGACAACTGGCGCTGGGCCGACGTGCCGTTCTACCTCCGGGCGGGCAAGCGCCTGCAAAAGCGCGTCACCGAGATCGCCCTCCACTTCAAGCCGCTGCCCCATCCCCTGTTCGACAGTCAGGGCATGGGCCTCCGGCAACCGAACTCCCTGGTCTTGCGCATCCAGCCCGACGAGGGCATCGCTCTGCGCTTCGCTACCAAGATCCCGGGGCAGGGGGTCGCCATGCGCGACGTGGCCATGGACTTCCGTTACGGCACGGCCTTCGGACACGAGAGCCCCGAGGCCTACGAGCGGCTGCTCATCGATGCCATGCGCGGAGACGCCACCCTCTTCACGCGGCACGACGAGGTCGAGGCCCAGTGGACTTTCGTTGACCCGATTTCGAGCGCGTGGCGACAGAACGAGGCGCCGCTCGTCACCTACGAGGCCGGTGGCTGGGGACCCGCCGCCGCCGACGCGCTGCTCGCGCCCAACGCGCATCGCTGGAGCAAGCCGTGACACCGAAAGTGAGCGACGCGCTCGGGCACATCGAGCGAGAGCTGGTCGCGCTGTGGCAGCCCGACGAATCGGGGACCACGAAGCCCCACGCCACGACGCTGAATCTCCTGGCCGTGCACGGCCAGCGCGAGCCGTCGTTCTTCGACACGTTGGAAGACGTGGCGGCGCGGCTCGGCGCGCGCACCTTCGTGGTGTGCGTGGACGCCCGACTCGAGCCCTGGGCGTTGGACGGCGAGGTTTCCGCGGTCTGCCGCCTCGAACCGGGTTCCGCGCGCGAAGCGGTCTGCGCCGAACGCGTCACGCTTCGCTTCGGCACCATGGCGGGCAAGCGCGCGCAGTCGATCCTGGATTCGCTCATCGAGTCGTCGCTGCCCACGGCGCTCTACGTCGGCCCCGGGGCGCCCGCCAACGTGGTCGACGCGCTGGCCGGCAGCGCGGGCGTGATCGTGATGGACAGCGCCGAGCTCGGCCTGTCGCGCGGGGCGCGCCTAGCGTCCCAAACCTCCGCTGTCGTCCATGACCTGGCGTTCGTGCGAACGCGACGCTGGCGCGAAATGCTGGCCAGGGTGTTCGACGACCCAGCGCTGTTGCCGGCCTTGAGCCAAGTGACGCGCGTGGAGATCGTGCACGGCACCCGCGCCGACCACGCCGGCCAAAGCGCCGAGGCCGAGCTCCTCGTGGCCTGGCTCGCAGCGCGCCTCGGTTGGAGCCCGGGTTTCGAAGACGCGCGAGGAAGCCGCGTGCGCGTCGAAGTTCGAGACGACCCACGACCGGGCGTGGTGCCCGGCTGCATGTTGAGAGTCGCACTCGCGGCGAACCATCACGATGGTGAGCTCCTCGCGCGGGTGGAACGTGACGCCGACGGCGAACACGTGAGCTGGCACGTGTCGGCGCCGGGCAGCGAGCCACAGAGCCGTCGCTTCTCGATCCCGAAGCGGGACGACGCCGAGCTGGTGGAGCGAGCCATCCGCTCGTTTCGCACGGACTCGCTCCTGCGTCAGACGCTGAGCTTCGCCGAAAAATGGAAGAACCATGGCTGAGCTCGTGGTGCTCGCGGACGCCGACGAGATGGCCCGAGTCGCGGCGCATCGCATGGGCGAGTGCATCGCGTCGGCGCTCGGTGAACGCCGGAAAGCGTCGGTTGCCCTCTCGGGTGGTTCGACCCCGGGTCCGAGCTATCGCCGGCTCGCGACGACGTTCGGGTCTTCGCCCGCCGAGTCCGCGCTCGACGTCGCGCGCATTCGCTGGTTCTTCGTCGACGAGCGCGCCGTCGGCCCAGAGCACGAACGCAGCAACTATCGCGCTCTCGAGCGCGATCTGTTCGAACCGGGGCGGATCCCTCGGGAGCACGTGTTTCGCATGCAAGGGGAGCTCTCCCCCGAAGCCGCCGCAGAGGCATATTCCGCGGTTCTCGCCCGGGAGCTCGGTGAACCGCCGGTGCTCGACCTGGTGATCGCCGGACTCGGCAGCGACGGACACACCGCGTCGCTGTTTCCGAAGACCCGCGCGGTTTCGGCTTCGGGGAGCGTCGTCGCGGTGTTTCCAGCAGACCTCGAGCCGCGCATCAGCCTCGGGCGGAGTACGCTACTCCGAGCCCGAGAGGTTTTCGTGCTCGTGTGCGGCGCCGACAAGCGCGCGGCGCTCAGCCGTGCCCTCGAGCACGGCGATGAAGACGAGGTCCCGGGTCGGGTCTACTTGGCCGCCGCGGGTCGCGTCACGTTCCTGGTGGACCGAGCCGCGAACCCGGGCTGAGCCGGGTCAGCCGCGCGCCTTGGCGAGCAGGGTCTGGTGCTTGCCCTCGGAGTAGCCGAAGGCATCTTTCAACGCCCGCACCGCGAGACCCTGCTTCTCGCCGATGCCGCCGTCTTTCCACGCCACCGCGCAGGCCACGAGGTAGAGCGCATCCCGCAACTCTTCGTCGGAGATGATGTTACCGATCTCGGCGAAGCGCGCCTTCTGGCCTTCTTCTTCGACGGCGCCTTTCACGCGGTCGAGCATCTCCACCACCTCTTCCGCCGGGATCGCTCCGTCGGTGAGCGACACCAGGCCCTCGACGATCTCTCCGCTCTCGGCATCGGAGAGCGCACCGTCGGCCGCCGCGATGATGTACGCAGTCTCGGTCAGCGCGCCGACCCACATGGCGCGCTGGGCCTGAGCTGCCTGCTCGGCTTCCTCGGCCGCTGCTCCCTGCTCACTCGCTTCCTCCACGAGCTGGCGGAACGCCGGGATGTTCTGGACGTTTTCTCTGACGTTGGCGAGCGCGCGTTGGATCCCCATGGTGTGTGACTCTCCTCTGAAGGAACCCGCTCGCTAACGACGGACCGCTCGGGCGTCAAGCCGGTCACCGGGTCGTCGCAACACGCCTGTCGCCGTGGGCCGCACTCTGTCTTACTCTGGTGTGAGTGTCGCGTTCGGCTTTGCCCGCTGTCCGCGCGAGTGCGGGACTCGTGTGTTGGCTGTTCGCCGGCTGCTTCGAGATCGATGAAGTGGCGCCCGTGGGCGGAACGGGCGGGATGATCGCGACCGGCGGGACGCCGAGCGGCGGCGGAGCCGGAGCCGGGGCCGGCGGTTCGTTCTCGGATGCGAGCTTCGGCGGCGAAGCTGGCGCTTCGGGCGACGCTGGCCAAACGGACGCTGGAGACGCTGGAAAGGTTCCGTTCACGCTGGCCGAGCTTTCGAGCGCGCACTCCGGCGACAGCCCTGCGAACACCGACGCGATGGACTTCCCCCTCACCATTCCCACGAGCGCGCGCTTCCTCGTCGCGTGCGCTCACGCCCGCGACAACGACACGAAAGCGGACATCTACGGAGACCTGCAAGTCGGCGCCGTCAAGATGACACCGGTCGGACCTGCCGTGCGCGGCCTCGCCGGCAACAACAACCAGGCCGGCGTGCGCTGCTACGTTTTGGACGACCCGCCGGCGGGTCCGCAGACGCTGCACTTCTCCACGAGCTTCCCGCTCTACACCTACGACTACGTGAGGCTGTCGGCGTTCTACCTTCCCCGTCCCGCATCCGTGCTCGATCACAGCGCAGCCCCTCACTCGAGCGGCAATCAGCACTCGGACCTTCTCACGACGAGCGAGCCGGCCCTCGTGCTCGTCGTCTATACCAAGTACTGGGCCACGCCCATCGAGACGACGGGCTTCACGGAGCTCTTCGACTCGCCGGGGTTTGGCAACGAAGCGGAGCAGTACGCCGCTGCCGTAGCCCAGACCACGGCGGGCGATGCGCAATGGAGCGTGACCTGGCCAGGGAATTGGTCCTGGGGCGGGAGTCAGATGCTCGCCATCGTCCCCAAATAGACGGGCTCGGCGCGCGCTTTCCCCTATGCTTCGTTGGTGAACGACGAAGACCGGAGGCGCGTGCTCGAGCGACGCGCACGCTTTCTCGGCGCCACTCTGTGCGGCGTCACCGCGGGCGCGCTGCTCGGGGCCTGCGACGGGCACGGCCCAGTGTGCCGCTCGTTGCGCCGCAATCTGCCGAGCGCATTCGCCAAAGCCGTCGGCTGCGCGCCCACCGTTTGTCTCTCCGTCGCCATCGTGGACGCGGGCACTCCTCGCCCGCTCGCACCCGTCGACGCCGGGTCGACGAGCGATGCGAGCTCGGAGGAGCCGTGAGACTCAACCTCGCGCGTACACCAAGAGGCCGAGCGGGGGCAGCGTGAGGTTCACCGATTGCGCGCGGCCGTGGGCACCGATGGGTTCGGTTTCGAACGCCTTCCGCGTTTCCACGTCGCTGCCGCCGAAGGCGGGGTCGTCCGTGGACAGGAGCTCCACGTAGCTACCGGCTTCGGGCATTCCGACGCGATAGTCGTGGCGCGGCACGGGCGTCATGTTCATGACCACCACGACGTGCTCGTCGCCGGAGCGCCGCACGTAGGAGAGCACGCTGTTGTCGCGATCGTTGCAGTCGATCCACTCGAAAGACGCAGGGCTCGGGTCGTTCTCCCAGAGCGCGCGCCGCTCGAGATAGAGCTTGCCGAGGGTCTCCATGAAGTGTTGGAGCTTTTGGCGATCGGGGTCGCCAGCGAGATGCCAGTCGACGCTGGTCTCGTGGTTCCACTCGCGTTCTTGCGCGACCTCGGTGCCCATGAACACCAGCTGCTTGCCCGGGCGGGTGTACTGATACGCGAGCAGGAGCCGGAGGTTCGCGAGCTTCTGCCACTTGTCGCCGGGCATCTTGGAAAAGAGCGAACCCTTCCCGTGAACGACTTCGTCGTGGGAAATGCTGTTGATGAAGCGCTCGTGAAACTCGTAGATCATCGAGAACGTCAGCTGGTCCTGGTGATAGCGACGATGGATCGGGTCCTTCTCGAAATACTTCAGCGTGTCGTGCATCCAGCCCATGTTCCACTTGAAGGTGAAACCAAGGCCTCCTTCCCGCGCGTCTCGCGTCACCCCTGCCCACGAGGTGCTCTCCTCGGCGACGGTGAATGCCCCGGGTTGTTCTTCGCGGATGATGTGGTTGGTCGCTTTCAAGAACTCGATGGCGTCGATGTTCTCGCGCCCGCCATACGGGTTCGGTAGCCACTCGCCATGGGGGCGGGAGTAATCGAGATAGAGCATGGACGCGACGGCATCGACGCGCAGACCATCGACATGGAGCTCGTCGAGCCAGTAGAGCGCGCTCGCCATCAAGAAGTTCCGCACCTCGGCCCTACCGAAGTTGAAGATCAGCGTGCCCCAATCCGGATGCTCGCCGAGGCGCGGATCCTCGTGCTCGTAGAGCGCGGTGCCGTCGAAGCGTCGCAGCGCGAAGTCGTCTTTGGGGAAGTGCGCCGGCACCCAGTCCACGATGACGCCGATGCCGTGCTGGTGGAAGTAATCGACGAAGTAGCGAAAGTCGTCCGGCGTGCCGTAGCGACCACTGGGCGCGAAGTAGCCCGTGACCTGATACCCCCAGGAGCCGAAGAATGGGTGCTCTGCGACGGGCATGAGCTCGACGTGCGTGAAGCCGAAACGCCGGCAGTGCTGCACGAGCTTGGGCGCGATCTCCCGATACGAGAGCGATCGGTGTCCTTCTTCGGGGACACGCATCCACGAGCCCAGGTGGACCTCGTAGATGGCGACGGGTCGACGCGTCGCATCGGAGGTGCGGCGCTCGGTCATCCACTTTTGGTCGAACCAGACGTGCCGCGAGCGCGTCACGACGGACGCCGTGCCTGGGGGCAGCTCCGCGCACTCTGCCATCGGGTCGGCCTTGAAGCGCAGCCCACCCTCTTGCGTCTTGATCTCGTACTTGTAGAGCGCGCCTTCGCCCACGCCGGGTACGAACAGCTCCCAAATGCCAGATGATCCCAGGGAGCGCATCGGCATGAGGCGCCCGTCCCAGCCGTTGAAGTCGGCGATGATGCTCACGCGCCGAGCGTTGGGCGCCCATACGGAGAAGGCCGTTCCGGTCTCACCGTCGATGGTGCGGATGTTGGCGCCGAGCGCCTGCCACAGCTTGCGGTGGTTGCCTTCTCCGATCAGGTGCAGGTCGACCTCGCCGAGGCTCGGCAAGAAGCGGTACGGGTCGCCTCGTTCCCAGGCGTTTCCGTCGGAGAAGTGGAAGCGCAGCCGGTACGCGAAGGGCAGCGAGCGCCCGGGCAAGAAGGTGGCGAAAAGCCCTCTGCCGAGCGCGACCAACTCGATCGCCTCGTCACCGATGAGGCATTGCGCGCGCGCCGCTTCCGGGTGATGGGCGCGCACCACCAATCCAGCCCGTCCGTCGATGGTGCACGGATGGGCGCCGAGCAACGCGTGGGGCTCGTGGTGATCTCCGTGGAGCAAGCGCTCGACCTCGGTGGCAGGGCCACGTAGCTCGGCGGCGTGATCGCGTTCTTCGGGAGAGGAGCTGGAAGCCATCGGGCGCGCTCTTACCACAGCCCACGAGCCGCCACCCTGACGCGAAACTTGCGCCGCCGGGCCCCATCGCTCGCTCCGGTCGTAAGGCCGCGTGACGGCACGAGCGGGGCGCGCGCGCGGCCGCGATGCTAGGTTTGCGCATGCTCGCGCTCCGCTCCTCTGGCGCCTTCGTCGCAGCCTTCGCCCTCTTCACGGCCACCGCTTGCGGCGGCGACGACTCGGGAACGACGCCCGCGAGCGGTGGGGCGGGAGGAGCGGGCGGAGGCAGCGGAGGGAGTGCGGGCACGGGTGCTGGCGGCGCGGCAGGTACGGCAGGCGCCGCCGGTGCAGCGGGCGCGGCGGGCGCGGCGTGGACCGAGATCTATTCGGTGGACTTGAACCTGCCGGCCGCGTCGAATCCCCCGTTCAGCGCCGGCAACGCCAAGTTCGCATTCCACGCCGACGTGCCCTACGGCACCGACCCGCGCACGCGCTTCGACATCTTTCTACCCGAGAGCGCAACGCCCACGCCCCTCCTGATCCACATTCATGGCGGCGGCTTCGTGGGCGGCACCAAGGACGGCGGCTACGTGGCCGATGCCACGCACATCACCGACCTGCTCGCCCAGGGCATCGCCTACGCGAGCATCGAATACCGCGTGCTCGCCGAGGTGGACGACGTGGGCGTGATCAAGCCGCTGACGGACTGCAAGCGCGCGCTCCAGTTCATTCGCCACCACGCCGACGCCTTTCACATCGAGAAGGCCAAGATCGTACTCGAGGGCGGCTCTGCAGGCGCGGGCACCAGCTTGTGGCTCGCGTTTCACGACGACATGGCGCATCCGTCCAGCCAAGACCCGGTGGATCGCGAATCGACGCGCGTGCTCGGGGCCGCCGCCAACGCCACCCAGGCCACCTACGACCTGAAGAAGTGGGACAGCGTGGTCTTCAAGGACTTCGGCATCTCTTTCCTCGATGCCGCCGTTCAGCAGGGGCTCGGCCAAAGGCTCTACTCGTTCTACGGCATTCAGTCGCTACCGGAGCTCGAGACGCCGAAGGTCCAGGCCTACCGCGCGGACGTCGACATGCTGGCCTGGATGAGCGCGGACGATCCGCCGTTCTATGTCCACAACCCGCTGACGCCAGCCACCATCCCCCTCGACACCAACGCGCTCTTCCACCACGCGTTCCACGCGCGCGCCCTCACCGATCAGGCCAAGGTCGCGGGCGTTCCCGCCACCGCGTACATCGAGGCACTGAGCGTCGTCGATCCGTCGGGGAAAGACGACTGGGCCTTCGCCAAGGACCTGCTCGCGCCCTGAGTCGACGCTCGCGTCAGCGGCGGCGCGCACCCCAATTGAGAGACCACTCGAGCCGGCGCCCGGCGAGCGGCGCGTGCGTCCGGTGCTCGGAGGCTTCGCCGTGTGCGTTGTCGATGCGCCAATGGCGGCCCTCGATGTCGAAGCCGAAGGCCTCGGCGAGCAGGTCCTTCAATGCCACGGCGTCGCGCGCGATGCTGGTCGCGTCCTTCGGGATCTGACGACAGAGGCTCGTCACGAGCTCCACTCGGTCGTTCGGCCCGGTGAGCGACAATCGGAGCGAGCGAGTGAGCGGCAGCGTCGACGTGAAGAGCTCGACGTCGAAGCCGCGGGCACGCGCGGCGGTGAGCGCGGCCACCTGAGTCCGCGGCTCGGGCGGCCCGGAAAATCGCCGGCGCGAGACGCCCAAGCCATCGCTCGAACGCCGACTCGAAACCCCGAGCGCACGCAGGGCTTCCTCTGCGCCGGCCACGTCGTCAGCGTCGAGACCGGGGCTCACGAGCGCGGTGCAGGTGCCGAGGAGCTTCGGCCAAGAGCCGTAGTGCAACGTGAAGTCCAGCACTTCGCGCCCGCCCCGCGAGAGGCAGAGGCTCGTGTACTCACTGCCACCGCCTTCACGGGCCAGGCGCTCACACAGCCCCACGTCAGGCGCCGCATCGAGCTCCATGCCCACGTGAACCTCGAGCCGCTCGACCACGCCGCTGCCCGCGCGCTCAACGAACGCCGCGTCCACGGCCACGATGGGCGCCGCGTGCGTCGGCGGGCTCGCCACCTCCGAGAGCTCGATGTGGAGGATCCCGACGGGATCGGTCGTGGTGTCGAGCACGAGCCGCTCGGCCTGGGAAACCAGACCGAGCAGACCTTCTCCGGCGCGACTCGTGAGCTCGAGTGGAACGTTCGCCGGCATCTCGTGCTCAAAGCCCGGTCACGCGGAAGACCAAGCCCTCCGACACGCCGCTCGCGCCGCGCTCCTGCGCGGCGGGGATGAACACCGCGCCGTCCTTGGCCTGCGCGATGTCGTTGATCCAAGCCACGGGTGCGGGCAGTCCGAAGAGCGTCGCCAACTTCACCGCGCCGATGAACTTGCCGTCGGTGCTCCATACGCTCATGCGCCGGAAGTTCCCGTCCACCGCGCACACGTTCTTCCCGCAAGCGCTGATGCCGTGGATCCAGCCGAAGGAGTCGTCGCCGAAGGACTTGTCTGTGGAGCCGAAGCGGCCGAGCTCCTTGCCAGCCTTGTCGTAGATCACGACGATGCGCGGTTCGCCGTCGTTGATCTTGGCGGCGGGAATGCCGCCCATGTAGATCTTGTCGCCGATCACGGCCGACGTGTTCACGTTCTTGAAGAAGCCTTGGCGCTTGGCGTCGTCGCTCAGGTTCTTGAGCACCCATTCTTGGGACTTGCATGAATCCTTCGAGAGCTCGACGAGTTCGACGGTGGAGTTCACCCAGGGGACGATCCCCCACTTGCCGCCCGGCTCCACCTCGAAGTGGCCACTCGCCTTGCAGTCGAAGAGCTTCTTGCCGTGGTCGAGCACGTAGCTCTCGAACACGCCCGACGCAGCCACCACCAGACCCGAGTCGGTCTTGGAAAGGTGCTCGATCTTGTTGGGGAGCTTGAGCACGCCGCCGTTGCCGAACGAGGCGTCGACACTCAGCGTGCAGCCGCCTGCCGTCGAAACCTTGAAACCGTGGAGCAAGCCCTCGTGGTCGGCCACCAGCAGTTGGTCGCCGACGATCTCGATGGCTTGGATCGTGCTCGACGCGTTGGGCGAAAGGAAGCTCTTGTCGCCCAGCTTGCAGGGCTGGGCCTCGAGCTTCTTCCCGGCCACGGTCTGCGCGACGGGCGAAACCACGATGGGCTTGCTGGCCTTCACCTTCTCTTCGAAAGGAACCTGAGGCGGCTTGGGTGCGCCGGAAGCTTGGACAGCGGCGCTGGCGCTGGCGGCGGCCGGCGACTTCTCGTCCTTCTTGCACGCGAGAGTGGCGGCGAGCACGAGACCGATGACGGGTGCGATCGAGGCGAGGTTCGGTCGGGACATGGCTTCAACTAGCGCGGCACGCCGGTTCCGGGAAGACCCAAGTCCCAAAGGCGTATAGGTATGCGCCATGCGACGCGTTTCGCTGCTCGGGATCGGCGTCGCGCTGGCTGCTTGTGCGGGCGACCGGCCCGCCCGGAGCCCAGAGCAGGACCCCACCGTCCTGACGGCGAAGACCACTCCGCCCGCCGCGTGGACCCAAGCGACGGGCGAGGCTCCACTCCCCGACGCGTGTGGGCAGGCCTCGCGCAAGCTCACCCGGGGCGGAGAGCTCGCGGACCAGGGCTTCGACCTCCGAGCGCTCCGCCTCTACGCGCAGGTGGAGAAGCTCTGCCCCAGCCAGGCCGGGCGCGCACGCGACGACGCGGCCCGGGTGCGAGAAGCCCGAGCCAAGCTCGCCAAGGAGAACGCAGCAAACGCCGACGCGCTTTGGGCGCTCGCTCGCACAGCGCGAGCCTCCCACGACCTCGCACGCTCGAGGCGTCTCGCATCCCTCGCAACCGAGCGCTTCGAGGGCCTCGGCAAAGGCGTCCGCCGCACGAGCGGCTTGGCGGACTTGGGCGTTCTCGCGATTTCTCACGACGGCGCTCGAATCCTCGCGCGCACGCCGGCGGGCGAACTCTTGCTCGTGGACGGCAAGACCCTCGAGCCCAAACTGGCGCTCGAAGACCCGCCCAAAGATGCCGGTGGAAGTCGCGCGACTGGCGGCGCGTTTTCCAAGAGCGGCGACAAGGTGGCCGTGCGCGACGAGAGAGGCGTCGTGGTGTTCGACACTGCCTCCGGTGCACGCGGCCGTCGCTTCGAGTGGTCCGATCAGGAGATCCTCGTCTTCACCTTCACGCCGGATGGCTCTGCGCTCCTCACGGGCGCGCGCGGGTCCTTCGATGCCGTAGTGCGACGCTTCGACGTGAAGACGGGAGACTCCGTCGCGGAATACGTCGTTCCGCGCGGCTACGAGGTGACCGCACTCGAGCTCACGACCGACGGCGCTTCCCTCGCGGTGGCCACCCGCGGTGCGCCCATCGAGATCCTCGATGCGGCGAAGCTGCGGAAGCAGCGCGCGCTCTCGAATCGCGCCGGCGTCGAGATCGAAGCGCTTGCGTTCTCGCCCAACGGACAGCGACTGGCCGCAGCTTCACATGCCGGAGTCGAGGTCTGGAACAGCACGACGGGCGCGAGCGTGACTCGAGCAGAGGTGAGCCACGGATTCGCCAGAACGGTGCTCGGGTTCGCCCGGGACGGCTCCCGCATCCGAGTCGCCGGTGGCACGTGGGGCGAAGCCCTGGTCGAGGTCGATCCAGCCGATGGTCACGCGCTCGCGTCGCGCGGCATGCCCGGCCGGTTGCAGCTCCTTTCTGGTGACGGAGACACGTTGGTCGTGGGGGACGAGCGCGGCAGTTTGGCCGTGGTCGAAGCGGCGTCGTCCCAAGTGAAGGCGGCCGCGAGACGCCCGCGCGTTCGGTTCGAGGCCTTGGCGGCGGCCGAAGGCCACTTGGCGCTCGCGCGCGAGCTTTCCTCCGGAGTCGACTCCAAGGTCGAACTGTTCCTCGAAGGGGCACGGCTGCCGAGCGCGCGTTTCGTCGCCGTGCGTGGCTACAAGGCCACGCTGGCCTTGTCCCAACTCGGCCAGCGCCTCGCCGGAAACTTCGGAGGCTATGGCGTCCTCGCCTGGGACGTCCCGAGTGGCAAGGCGCTCGCGGTTCGAGAGAGCAGCGAGTGGCTCGATCGAATCACGTTCAGCGACCTGGAAACACTCCGCGCTTCGGGCGGCCCGTTTCAACCGAAGATCTTTTCCACGCGCGTCGGCGCGCCTGCTTGGTCCGTCGACTACACCGGGGAACGCGACAGCCGTGTGGCTGCGCTGTCGCCCTGGCGCGCCGTGTTGAGCACCAAGAGCAAGTACGTCTCCTACGACTTCGAGCGCTCCAAGAGCGAGGAACTCGAGCTCGCCAAAGACGTGCGCGGCGTCGTGCTCTCCGCCGACGGGCGCTTCATGTTCACGGCGTCACCGCGCGGGCTCGAGCGCTTCGATCTCCGGAAGGGCGGCTCGCCCGAGCTGCTCTCGACTCACTGCAAGGACGGGGCGCTGGCCGCGTCCGACGACGGCGCGAAGGTGCTGGTGCGCTGCTCGTACGGCGAGCTCGCCCTCGTGAGCAAGAGCGGGGAGGTCAAGCTGAGTGCCGAGCTCGACCACGTGGCGCTCTCTCCAGCGGGGCGCTTCATCGCCATCGAGAACGACGGCGTGGTGAGCCTCTTCGATTCGACCGGGAAGCTCGGCGTGAAGCTCTCGTTCGGCGGAAATGAGGGTTCAGTCGTGGCGGAGAGCCCCGACGGAGGGTTCGAAGAGTTCGGCGCCTCGACCGACCTCGCCGACCGTGCCTTCTGTCGGGTCGGCAACGCGTTTCACCCCAGCGAGCTGTGCGAAGATCGGCTCTTTCGCGACGACCTCGTCCGCGATGCGATCGCGCCTTGAGCCGGCTCACTCGCCATCGTGGCTGAGCAGCACCACCGCATGAGGCGGCAGCTGGATGCTCGCGCCACGCGGCACGCGGTGGGTGGGCTGGACCGTGTTCACGAGCTCCGTCCAGCGTCCGCGCTCGAGCACCGTGGGCAACGCGAACTGCCGCGCGCGACTCGATGCGTTCAGGAGCAGGAGCAACGTGGTCCCTCGATTCGGACGACCGCGTTCGTCGAGCTCGTCGGATGCCCTTCCGTGGATCAGCATGCCGAGGACGCGGTTCTTCGGATCCTGCCAGTCGGAGCTGGTCATCTCGCGCCCGTCGGAGCGGAGCCAGAGCACGTCTTTGATCCCGGTGTCGGTCACCGGGTCGCCCGCAAAGAACTTGCGTCGGCGAAACACGGGGTTCGAAGCCCGAATCCGTAGCACCTTGCGGGCGAAACCCAGGAGCTCGCGCTTCTCCGGCGTCATCTCCCAGTCGACCCAGCTGAGCTCGTTGTCCTGACAGTAGGCGTTGTTGTTGCCGCGTTGCGTACGTCCCAACTCGTCGCCGTGGGAGAGCATGGGAACTCCCTGCGAGAAGGCCAACGTCGCAAGGAAGTTCTTCATCACGCGGTCGCGGAGCCGCGTGACCGTCGCCGCGTCGGTGTCACCCTCCACGCCCCAGTTCTTGCTGAAGTTCTCGTTGGCGCCGTCGCGGTTCTGCTCCCCGTTCGCCTCGTTGTGCTTCTGCTCGTAGCTGACCAAGTCGCGCAGAGAGAAGCCGTCGTGACAAGCCACGAAGTTCACGCTGGCGTAGGGCCCGCGATCGCTGCCCTGGAAGATGTCGCTCGAGCCCGAGAGGCGCGACGCGAGCTCGGGAACCTGGTTCTCGTCGCCGCGCCAAAACCGCCGCACGGTGTCGCGGTAGCGGCCGTTCCACTCGGCCCAGAGCGGCGGGAACGCACCGAGCCGGTAGCCTCCCGGGCCGACGTCCCAAGGCTCTGCGATGAGCTTCACGCGTGACAGCACCGGGTCTTGCTGCACGGTCGCGAAGAAGCGTGCGAAGCTCGAGAACTCCACGGGCTCTCGCGCGAGCACGGGGGCGAGGTCGAAGCGAAACCCGTCCACGTGCATTTCTTCGACCCAGTAGCGTAGCGAATCGAGCACCAGCTGGAGCACTCGCGGATGGGTGATGCGAATCGTGTTGCCGCAACCGGTGAAGTCCATCACCCGGCGCGGATCGTCCGGAACCAGATGGTAGTAAGCGCGGTTGTCGAAGCCGCGGAGAGACACGGTGGGCCCGTGGCGATCAGCTTCGGCGGTGTGGTTGTAGACCACGTCGAGCAAGACCTCGATGCCCGCGCGGTGGAACGCCTTCACCATGGTCTTGAATTCGTTCACCTGCACGCCGCGATCGCCCGAAGCGAAGCGCGGATCCGGCGCGAAAAAGCCCAGGCTGTTGTAGCCCCAGTAGTTGTCGAGCCCGAGCTCGCACAGGTGGCGTTCGGAGATGCGGTGGTGGATCGGCAGGAGCTCCACCGCCGTCACGCCCAACTCGCGGAGGTGATCGATGATGGGATCCGAAGCGAGCCCGAGGTAGGTGCCACGCAGGTGCGGCGGCACTTCCGGGTGGCGCGCGGTCATGCCCTTCACGTGGCACTCGTAGATGACGGTGCGGCTCCACGCCGTGCGCGGCGGGCGGTCGTCTCCCCAAGTGAAAGCTCCGTCCACCACCACGCTCTTCGGCACGAACGGCGCGCTGTCTTCCAGCGAGCAGTTGCTGATGTCGTCGCCGCCCGTTGGGTCGTGGCCGAACACCGCGCGATGCCAATCGAACTTGCCGCTGATGGCCTTGGCGTAGGGATCCACCAGGAGCTTGTGCGGGTTGAACAGCAGGCCCCGCTCTGGCGCGTATTCGCCGTGAACCCGGTAGCCGTAGCGCTGTCCGGGCCGCACGTCGGGCAGGTAGGCGTGCCACACCCGGTTCTCGAGCTCCGAAAACAGGACTCGGCTCTCGCGGTCGGCCTCGTCGAAGAGGCACAGCTCCACGGCCTCCGCGGCCTGACTGTAGACGGCGAAGTTCACGCCTTCGCCATCCCAGGTAGCGCCCAAGGGGTACGGGTTGCCCGGCCAGATGCGCACGCTCACCGAGACCCTATCAGGCCTCGGCCTCGCTCCGCACCACGCGCAGCACATGACCGACTTTGTCGGCAGGATCGAGCTTCACGTAGTTCCGTGAACCGTGCCAGACATAGCGCTCGTCCGTCAGAAGGTCGTGCACGGTGTAGGCCTGATGCTCGCCGAGCCCGAGCTCTTCCACGGGCACCATCACGTGGGTCTCATGGCAGTGATGGGGGTCGGTGTTGACGATGACGATGACGTCGTCGCCAGGCGCCGACTTCCAATACGCGAGCACGGGTTCGTACTCGGTCTGGAGAAAGCGCAAGTTCGAGAGCTTCTGGAGCGCCGCGTGCTCGCGCCGCACGCGGTTCAGCCGCAGGATGTCGTGCCGGATGTTCCCGGGTGCGTGGAAGTCCCGAGCCTTCAGCTGGTACTTCTCCGAGTCGAGGTACTCCTCGCTCCCGCGCCGCACGGGTACGTTCTCGCAGAGCTCGTACCCGCTGTAGATGCCGTAGGTCGGGGACAACGTCGCCGCCAAGAGCAGACGAATTCGAAACGCCGGTCGCCCGCCGTCTTGCAGATACTCGTGCAAGATGTCGGGAGTGTTCGCGAAGAAGTTCGGTCGGTAGTACTCCGCCATCTCGCTCGAGGCGAGCTCGGAGGCGTACTCCTTGAGCTCCCACGGCGAGTTCTTCCAGGTGAAGTAGGTGTAGCTCTGCGTGAAGCCGAGCTTGGCCAAGGACCGCATGCGCTTCGGTCGTGTGAATGCCTCGGCCAAGAAGATCACGTCGGGGTGGCGCCGCTGCACCTCCCGGATCACCCACTCCCAGAATGCCAGCGGCTTGGTGTGCGGGTTGTCCACGCGGAAGATCCGCACACCTTTGTCGACCCAGAACAGCAAGAGGTCACGACACGCCAGCCAGAGTGCGTGCCGATCGGCACACCAGAAGTTCAGGGGGTAGATGTCTTCGTACTTCTTCGGGGGGTTTTCCGCGTAGCGTAGCGTGCCGTCGGGCCGCACGAAGAACCACTCGGGGTGATCGCTGATCCACGGGTGATCGGGCGAGCACTGGAGCGCGAAGTCGAGCGCGATCTCGATGCCCAGCGCGTTGGCGGCGTGCACCATGTGCACGAAGTCGTCGATGCTACCGAGCTCCGGGTGCACCGCGTCGTGCCCACCCTCGGCACCGCCGATGGCCCAAGGGCTGCCCACGTCCCCCGGCTCGCACGTGACCGCGTTGTTGCGCCCCTTGCGTTTGGTCACCCCGATGGGATGAACGGGCGGCAGGTAGAGGACGTCGAAACCGAGTGCCGCGAGGTCGGGCAACCGACGTTCCAGGTCGGCAAACGTGCCGTGCTTGCCCGGCTCATTGGCGAGCGAACGCGGAAAGACTTCGTACCAAGACCCGAACACCGCGCGCTCGCGATCGACAACGAGGTGTCGAGCTTCGTGCCGGGTCACGTGCTCGGGGTCGAGAGGCCCGGCCATGGCCTCCTCCAGCTTCTTGCTGAACGCCACCGACAGCCGCGCGTCGATGGTCGCCGCCTCGTCCGCCAGCGCCTTCGCCGCGTGCCGCATCTCGGTCGACGCCTCGGCGCCGATCCAAGCCAAGCGCCGCTGCACGAGCTGCGCACCTTCGAGCATCTCGCTCCCCACGTCCTGCTGAGCGTCGACGCGCTTCTTCAAGTCCTCGCGCCACGTCCGAAACAGGTCGGGCCACGCTTCGATGGTGTACTCCCAGAGCCCAATCCGATCGGGCACGAATCGGCCATGCCAGCGGTCCTCGTCGAACGAGTGGAGCAGCGGCTCCTCGCGCCAGAGCTGCTCCCCCGGCCCTCGAAACAGGATCTGCGCCCCGATCAGGTCGTGGCCATCCTTGAAGATGTCGACGGAAACCCGCACGGTATCCCCCACGACCCGCTTCACCGGATAGCGTCCACCGTCCAGCTCGGGGCTGATGCGCTCGATGGTGACGCGGGGCAGTTGCGGCGGGGGGCGCGTGCTCGACATGGCGGCTCTCCTACGGGCGGCCCACCTTCCGGCGCGCGAGCCCACGCGTCAAGCGCGTGCATCTCGCACCCCGCAA